>Ga0306920_100004689_pt1 | contig 17548 bp, 17 predicted proteins | sample flu12Cox44000170_FD_204666 | JGI IMG/M metagenome (GOLD analysis project Ga0306920, IMG submission 204666) | Lab enrichment of tropical soil microbial communities from Luquillo Experimental Forest, Puerto Rico - flux4day.12C.oxic.44.000.170 (v2)... | ecosystem: Environmental > Terrestrial >... | reverse complement strand
GCGGGGTCGTGATCAAGCGAGAGATGTTGCGCGAACCAACCGGCTCTCCGGTTGCAAGATAGCTCTCGACGATTTGCCGAAAAATGTCGCGCGAGCGCTCATTGAGCTGAGCGAGACTCACTTGCGTCGTGCCGATCGGGACGTCGTGGGACAATCACCCCTCCATCGAACTGGCCTGAGAATTGTCCATTCGGGCTTGCAAGCGCAAGACGCATGCGCAGTGCGGGCGCGCACTGGGCTTAACGCGCACAGCACAGTTCGGAATGCGACCTAAAGCATGTCCCGCAAAAGTGGATACCGGTTTTGCGAAAAAGGACATGCGCAAACAAAGACGTAGAGCGGGATGACGATTCGAAGATAAGTCATCCCACTCTAGCGGTTCCAAACTGCCTCCGCCTCTTGTCGCCGACCGCGGGGACACCTAAAAGCTTGCGCTTGCAAGCCCTTGCGCTGCGGGAGAACACGATGCGGCCGAGCCGCCGACAACCCGACGAGCTGCGTGCTGTCTCGCTCGAACGCGGCGTGGTGAAATATGCGGAGGGATCCTGCTTTGTGAAATTCGGCGACACCCACGTGCTGGTCACGGCGAGTCTCGAAGACCGGCTTCCGCCCTGGCTCAAAGGGCAAGCGCGCGGCTGGGTCACCGCCGAATACGGCATGCTGCCGCGGGCGACCTCGGAGCGCACGCGGCGTGAGGCATCGACCGGCAAACAGACTGGTCGCACCGTCGAGATCCAGCGTCTGATCGGACGCAGCCTGCGTGCGGTGCTCGATCTGCCCGCACTCGGCGAGCGACAGATCACGCTCGATTGCGATGTCATCCAAGCCGATGGCGGGACACGGACCGCGGCGATCACTGGTGCCTGGGTTGCGCTCTACGATTGCGTGAGCTGGATGAAGGCGCGCGACATGCTCAAGGGGGAACCGTTGCGCGACCATGTTGCTGCGATTTCATGCGGGATTTGCGCCGGCACGTGTGTGCTCGATCTGGATTACGCCGAGGATTCATCTGCCGACACTGACGCAAATTTCGTGATGACCGGCCAAGGCCGGCTCGTCGAGGTGCAAGGCACGGCAGAAAAGATTCCCTTCAGCGAAGAACAATTTCTCGAATTGCTGGCACTGGCAAAGAAGGGACTTATGAAGCTCATCGATCTGCAGAAGCTGGCGGTGATGTGAGCTCGCTTGCATCTGAGCCGAAACCGGCCGGCTGCGGTCACCGGAGAATCGCCGGGCGGCTTGTTCTTGCCACTCATAATCCGGGAAAGCTGCGTGAAATGCGCGAATTGCTCGCCCCCTACGGTATCGAGACGATATCAGCGGGCGAGCTTGCTTTGCCCGAACCGGAGGAAAGCGGAACGACATTTGCCGCAAACGCCCATGCCAAGGCGATGAGCGCGGCCGTCGCCTCCGGGATGCCGGCGTTTGCCGACGATTCAGGGCTCGCGGTCGATGCGCTCGGTGGAGAGCCCGGAATTCATTCGGCGCGCTGGGCCGGGCCGGAAAAAGATTTCCGCCGGGCAATGGAGATGATCGAAGAAAAACTGCGCCAGCACGGCGCGTTGGCGCCCGCGCAACGCCGGGCGCATTTCATTTCGGCACTATGCGTGGCGTGGCCCGATCGGCATGCGGAGGAATTCGAGGCGAGCGTCGACGGCACGCTGCTCTGGCCCCCGCGCGGCGATCAGGGGTTCGGTTATGATCCCATGTTTCTGCCGGACGGTCATGGCAGGACATTCGGCGAGATGACGAGCGTGGAAAAGCATGCTCTCCCGCCTCGCGGGCCAGGCTTGTCTCATCGCGCCCGTGCCTTTCTCAAGCTGGCGGAGGCCTGCCTTGCAAGCCACTGATTGCCTCGATACCGTGGCTTTCGGCATCTACATTCATTGGCCGTTCTGCCTCTCGAAGTGCCCCTATTGCGATTTCAACAGCCATGTGTGCCATGGCGGACCCGATGAGGCACGCTTCGTGCGTGCCTTCACATCCGAGATCGCAGCAACGGCGGCGCGCGTTCCTGATCGAATTGTCTCCACCATCTTTTTCGGCGGCGGCACGCCATCGCTCATGCAGCCCGCAACGGTCGAGGCAATTCTTGATGCCATTGCACGGCACTGGCAGATCGCAGCCGATGTGGAGGTCACGCTCGAAGCCAATCCAACCAGTGTCGAAGCGGCACGCTTCCGCGGCTATCGGCTCGCCGGCGTCAATCGCGTCTCCATCGGCCTGCAGGCATTGGACGATGCCGCGCTTGCGGAGCTTGGCCGTTTGCATTCAGCGCGCGAGGCACTCGATGCCGTGGCAGTCGCACGCTCGGTATTCGATCGATACTCGTTCGACCTCATCTATGCCCGCCCGCGGCAAACCCTCGAAGCTTGGGCGCGCGAGCTTGAACGCGCGCTTTGCGAAGCAGGCGAGCACCTCTCGTTGTATCAGCTCACGATCGAGGAGGGCACGCCGTTTCATCTGCTGCACAGGTCGGGCAAGCTCACGACGCCCGACGAAAATACCGCGCGCGCCCTCTACGACATCACGCAATCGCTATGCGCGGATGCGGGCCTGCCCGCCTACGAGGTTTCCAATCATGCTCGCGCAGGTGCCGAATGCCGCCACAATCTGATCTATTGGAGAGGCCATGAATATGCCGGCATCGGTCCGGGCGCCCATGGCCGTCTCGACATCGGCGGCAGGCGGCATGCAACCACGACGGAAAGGGAGCCGCAGGCCTGGCTCTCGCGAGTCGAAGAATGCGGGCATGGAGTTATCACCGATGAAACGCTTACGTCGGAGGAGATTGGCGATGAGTTTCTGCTCATGGGCCTTCGCCTCACTGAGGGTGTCGATCCGCAGCGGTTTGCGCAGCTTGCCGGCCGGCCTCTTAATTCGCGCCGGATCAAGTTGTTGCGCGACCAAGGCGCGGTGGAATTGACATCGCGTGGCAGATTGCGCGCGACCCAGGCCGGCTTTCCCGTTCTCGATGCGGTCGTAGCCGATCTCGCCGCTTAGATATCGTTTTGCGCTGCTTGCAGCGCACATTTTGCAAGGGGTCCTCCGATGAGCGCGCCACGCCAATTGCGGTTTGCTGCTTTCATGCGGCCGGCAAGCATCCATACCGGTGCGTGGCGTTATCCCGGCGCCTTTCCGGACGCGAATTTCAATTTCGCTCACCTCAAGCGCTTTGCGCAGACTCTGGAGCGCGCCAGGTTCGATGCGTTCTTCATGGCCGACCATATGGCGGTGCTCAACATGCCGATGGACGCGTTGAAGCGCAGCCATACGGTGACCTCGTACGAGCCCTTCACGCTCCTTTCCGCGTTGTCCCAGGTCACCGAGCGCATCGGTCTCGTGGCCACGGGCTCCACGACATTCGATGCGCCCTACCATATCGCGCGGCGCTTCGCCTCGCTCGATCAGCATATGGAGCATGCGCAGCGATATGCTCGCGCGCGTGAATTCTACGACGTGGTCACAGGTCTGTGGGACAGCTGGGCAGATGATGCCTTTGTTCGCGACGTCGACGATGGAATTTATTTCGACCCGGACAAGCTTCATGTGCTCGACCATAAGGGCAAATATCTCTCCGTGCGCGGCCCGCTCAACATCGCGCGTCCGATCCAGGGCTGGCCGGTGATTGTCCAGGCGGGCGCCTCCGATGCCGGGCGCCAGCTTGCGGCCGAAACCGCCGAGGCTGTTTTCACGGCGCAGGCGAATCGGGCCGCGGGCCGCGAGTTCTATGCCGATGTAAAAAGTCGGACGGAAAAGGCCGGCCGTTCGCGCGACCATTTAAAGATCCTGCCCGGCTGCCTTGTGGTCGTCGGGGATACAATCGAGGAGGCGCGCGCCAAACGCGCCAAGCTCGACAGCCTCGTGCATTACGCGAATGCCATCGGCTCGCTCTCGATCGCACTCGGCCACGACGCATCGAAATTGGATCCGGATGGACCATTGCCGGAGATACCCGAAAGCAATGCGTCAAAGAGCGGCCGGCAGCGGGCAATCGATCTCGCCAGAAACGAGAACCTCACCGTGCGACAGCTCGCGCAGCGGCTCGGCGGTCATGCCGGGCTTGCGATGGTGGGAACGCCCGCGAGCATTGCGGACGAGATGGAGGAGTGGCTCACGAGCGAGGCCTCGGACGGCTTCACCATCCAGTTTCCGTATCTTCCCGGCGGCCTCGACGATTTTGTCGAACGTGTCATCCCGGAGTTGCAGCGGCGCGGAATTTTCCGGCGCGAATACGAAGGCAAGACGCTGCGCGAGAATCTCGGACTGCCGCGCCCGAAGAACAGATTCTTTGCTTAATCGCGCGGCGTTTAACCCCGCGGCGACCGATGAGGGGACGCCTTACGTGCCAGAGGCGCCGAAAGACTTGGGCGGGGGACTGACGCTTTGGCCACCTGTCGGAGAGACGCGCAGCACGGCAAGTCCGCGCTGATTGGTGCCATCGGGCCGGAACCGGAAAAGGCCGTCGATTCCGGCAAACCCGGACGCATTCGTGAGCACCTCCTCAGTGAAGCGCTGCTTGCCCTGGGTTTTCACCAGGGCAGCAACCAGCGCCACGGCGTCATAGGCGAGCGAGGCCGTTCGCACCGGGTCCTGCCCGTAACGGGAGCGGTAGCGCGCGGAAAAACTGCGGAAGCCCGAGGTGTCCGGCCCGGCATACCAGCCGCCATCGAGCTGCGGATTGGAGAAGACCTGGGCGTCTTCCCACAATCCGGTACCGAGAAGCTGCACGCGCTTGGTATCGACGCCGCTTGCAATCAGCGTCTGCACAGCGGTCCCGACCGCCTCCGCGCCATCCGGAATGAAAATGGCGTCCGCGTGGGCCGCCGCCTGCGCCACGTTGCGTATCGGTCCCTGCATCTGCGCCTTGTCGAGGGGATAGCGCTCGAACGCTACGATACGGCCCCCTCGCCGCGGCACGGTTTGTTTGAAGGCTGCTTCGACCACGGTGCCATACGCGTTATCCGGCACGAGCGCCGCAAACGCGCGACGGCCCTGGCTCACAGCATAGGCAATGATGCGATCCACGTCCGATTCCGGAAGGAAGCTCAAGAGATAGACGCCGTGTGCCGCCACGTTTGCGTCAGTGGAGAATGCAATCACCGGCACGTTGCGCGTGCGGGCAACCTGTCCCACCGACGTAACCGTGAGCGCAAAGAGCGGTCCCAGGATAATCTCGGCTCCTTCGTCGAGCGCCTGTTGCGCGGCTTGCTGTGCCGCTGGCGCCCGGCCGCCGTCATCCTTGATCAGGAGCTGGATGTCGTTACTGTTGAATTCCGCGAGCGCCATTTCGGCCGCATTGCGCATGGACTGCGCCGCCACTCCTGCGTTTCCGCTGCCCGATAGCGGCAGGATGAGACCGACCTTGACTTGGCCAGAACCAATGCTGCTCGCAGGTTGCGATGGCGGAGTGGGCGAGGAGTTCGGCAACAGGTCGCCAAGCGAGAAATTGCCCGAGCAGCCGGCCAAGAGCAGCGCCCATCCCGCCAAGACGAGCGGCCGCCACGCGCGCAAAAGCGGAGAGGCCTGCAATACTCGCAACATCAGTGCCGGTCTCCTCGATGGCAGCCCACGATGTCACCGTCAGTCCGCGCCTGCAACCGGCATTTTGCCCGCAAAAACTTAACCAAGTGAAAAGGATAATGAATTCAACGGGCCTGGCTGGCGCCGCATCTCGGCCGCAAGAGCTCTGTTGCGGAGCCCTTAACCTCTGCGCGGGGCGCCAATAGAGTATCCGGTTATGGGCATAGAACGGCCAGCGAACTCGCGTCGCGAGCGCGCCGCACGACAATACGTTGTCAACGGGCAGGCCTTCACGGCGCCGCCGCTTGCTTGCGGCTTGCACCTCGTAGCCACCCCCATCGGCAATTTGCGTGATATCACGTTGCGCGCATTGGAGGTCCTGGCGGCGGCGGATCTGATCGCCTGCGAGGATACCCGCAGGAGCCGCACGCTTCTCGACCATTACGGAATTTTGACGCCCACGACCGCCTATCATGAACATAACGCAGCGCTTGCCCGCCCCAAGTTGATCGCTCGTCTCACACAAGGGGCCGCAATCGCCATCATCAGCGATGCCGGAACGCCGTCGGTTTCCGACCCCGGCTTTAAGCTCGTGCGCGAGACGCTCGTCGCGGGGCACAGCGTGACGGCAGTACCCGGAGCTTCTGCCGTGCTCGCGGCGCTGTCGGTAAGCGGTATGCCGACCGATCGTTTTTTCTTCGAGGGCTTCCTGCCAGCCAAAGAAAACCAGCGACGGACCCGGATCAAAGAGATCAAGTCGATTCCGGCAAGCTTGATCCTGTTTGAGTCCCCCTCCCGCATCGGCGCTACTCTCAACGATCTTGCCGCCGAGTTTGGCCGGCGCGAGGCGGCCATTTGCCGCGAACTGACCAAGTTGCACGAAGAGGTTCGGCGTGGAGAGTTGCCGGCTCTGGCCGGCGATTACGCCGACGGCGCCACGGCGCGCGGTGAAATCGTGATTGTCATCTCACCGCCGCAGCAAGAGGATGACGCGTCGATGGTGGATCACGACGCGCTCTTGCATGACGCTCTGCGACGGCTGTCCCTCAAGGACGCCGTCGCCGAAATCGCCGCCCGTACCGGAGCACCGAGACGCATGATCTACCAGCGCGCGCTCGCGTTACAACAGGAGCGCGAGCATGGACGATGAATTTCCACGCGCCCCCTCGCGTTCGGCGCAAACGGATGCGCGAGCAAGGCAGCAGATTGCATTTCGTACCGGCATCTCGGCAGAGAGCCGGGCGGCCGCTTTTCTGATCGCGAAGGGTTTGCGAATCGTAGCGCGCCGCTGGAAGTGCCCCCTCGGCGAGATCGACATTATCGCAAGGCGGCGAGCGCTGCTGATCTTCGTTGAAGTCAAGGCGCGTCCGAGCCTTGAGGAAGCTGCCTGGTCCGTAACCGAATATCAGCGCACTCGCATTATTGGGGCGGCCGAAGCCTGGCTCGCTCGCAACGCCGACGACCGCATCCGCGACATTCGTTTCGATGCCATGCTGGTCGCGCCTGGGCGCATCCCGCGCCACATCGCGGGGGCGTTTGAATCCACGCGATGACGCTTCAGGCCGGTAGAAGCTCTACGCGGCGTGCAGCTTGGCAAAGAACTGATCGACCTGCGCACGAATCCGCCCGGCCACCGCACCGAGATCGTCGGCCACCGTTTTGACGGCCATAGCGCTTTCGCGCGTCTCGGCGGTTGCTTCGCCCACCCGCACGACCTCTTCCGCGGTCTCCATGGTCCGCTTCGCCGCTGTTTCCACGCTGCGCGCAATCTCCTGGGTGGCAGCGCCCTGCTCCGTTACGGCGGCGGCAATGGCTCCGCTGATGTCGCCGATATTGCGGATTGTGCGCTCAATGGCTCCGAGCGCCTCGATCGAACGGGCAGTCGCCTGCTGCATGCCCGAGATCTGGGCACTGATTTCTTCGGTGGCTTTGGCGGTCTGCCCGGCGAGCGCTTTGACCTCGCTTGCCACGACAGCGAAGCCGCGACCCGCCTCGCCGGCGCGCGCCGCTTCGATGGTGGCGTTGAGCGCAAGCAGGTTCGTCTGTTCGGCAATATCGTTGATCAGACGGACCACATCGCTGATCCGCCCGGCCGCTTCGTCGAGCTCCTTGACCATCGCGTTTGTCCATTCGGCCTCGCTGACCGCCTTGCCGGCGATCGAGTTTGATTGCGCAACCTGGCGGTCGATCTCCGTCACTGATGCGGCAAGCTCATCGGCTGCCGAAGCGATGTCGCGCACATTGGCGGATGCGTCTGCGGAAGCCGAAGCGGCGCCATTGGTCCGGGTCGAGGCGTTGTCCGCGGCTCCGGTCAGCCGGCTCGAGGCTGCAAGCATCTGATCGGAAATGCGGCCGAGCTCGGCGAGCGTTGCTTCGACCTCGGCGCCGAAGCGACCGATCTCGCGCGACATTTCCTTGGCGGCGCGTGCGCGCGTCGGCATCGGCGAGCACTGTCCGATTGAGGTCCTTGTTCTTGCGCATCGTCTCCTGGAACACCCCGATCGAGCGCGCGAGCGCGCCGATCTCATCGCTTCGCTCGCGATGAACCACCGCACCGTCGAGATCGCCCGCGGCTACAGCCTGGGTCAATGCGGTGATCTTGGCCAGCGGGCGCGCAACCGCCCGGCTGATGATGACGGCTCCGAGCGCCGCCAATATCACCGCGAAGCCCGCAATTATGCCGATGAGCCAAGCAGTGACGGAAATGCCTGAATCGATCTGGTTATAGACGTGTTCCGAACGCTTGGAATAAAGCTCGCCGAACTTGGTGAGATCCGCGTTGAGCGCCTTGCGGACGCTTCGATTGGCATCGTTGTCCCCCCATTCGCGACCCGCCGCCGGGGAAATCTCCACGCCGCGGCGCACCAGCTCGCGTCGGAATTCCTGGAACTGGTGGATGCGCTTTGAAAAGGCGTCGAACAACGCCTGATCCTCCGGCCGCACGGAGCGCTGCCACTCGCGCACAACCTCGCCGATGCGTTCATTGAACACCAGCAATCCTTCGCCATAGACCTTGGCGGTGGGGATATCGGACGACATGTAGATGCCGCGCGATTCCATGACCACGGCGTAGATGAGACCGTTCACCAGCTCGACATTCATCGCGCCGATGAATGCCGATCGAAATTCATCCGTCAGCGCGGCGTGTCGGCGCGCGTTCGAGACGGCCACGGCGGCAAGCGCGACCGTCACAGTGGCGAGCAGCGTGAAGATCAGGTAGAGCTTCTTCGCAATCGACAAATTCGGGAGTTTCACGTCATTTCTCCGTACGCGTGAGCTTGGGAGACAGATTGTTAATGTCCCATTTGCGTTACCGAACCGTTGCGAGGGGCTAGATGCGCCTGAAAGTCGCCGTTCAGATGGATCCGATCGACCGGATCAACATTCGCGGCGATTCCACCTTTGCGCTCCTGCTGGAGGCGCAGCGGAGAAATCACGAAATCGCGTATTACACGCCCGATCGCCTGGCCTTGCGTGGGGCGCGTCTGTTTGCGGCGGTGCAGCCGCTCCACGTTCGCGACAGCGAAGGGGACCATTTCAGCCTGGGCGCGCCTGCAAGCGTGAGCCTTGACGAGTTCGACGTCATTCTGCTGCGGCAGGACCCCCCATTCGACCTCGCCTACATCACGACCACCCACCTGCTCGAGCGCATTCATCCGGGAACGCTCGTGGTGAACGAGCCTGCGGCGGTGCGCAACGCCCCGGAAAAGATGCTCGTGATGGAGTTTCCCGACCTGATGCCCCCCACCTTGGTCACCCGCGACCTTGCGGAGATCAAGGCGTTCCGGGCCGAGCAGGGCGACATCGTCATGAAGCCGCTCTACGGCAAGGGCGGCGAGGCGGTGTTTCACCTTCGCCGGGAGGACCTCAATTTCGGGTCCCTTTACGACCTTTTCACCGTCACGTTTCGCGAACAATGGGTCGTTCAGAAATTCCTTCCCGCCGTGAAGAACGGCGACAAACGCATCATTCTGGTGGACGGGGAATTCGCGGGCGCCGTCAACCGCGTCCCCGCACCCGATGACCTGCGCTCGAACATGGTGCGCGGCGGCACTCCCGTGCAGACCGATCTCACGGACCGGGAGCGCATGATTTGCGAGGTGATCGGGCCGCCGCTGCGCGAGCGCGGGCTTCTTTTTGCCGGCCTTGACGTCATCGACGGCTTTCTCACCGAGATCAACGTGACATCGCCGACGGGCATACGGGCGGTGAAGAATTTCGGCGGCCCGGATATCGCAGCCATGATCTGGGATCGCATCGAGGCGAAGCGGCGGTAGCGGCTCTCGAAGCGCGCAGGCGCGATCTCTGGCGTTCTCGTAATGTTCTTGCGCTGGATTGGCGCCTGCGCTAATCTTTGCCGCACGAGGCAAGGGGCAGGAATGGTCCAGCGGGTGGCAACAGTGGCGTTTGAGGGCATCCAGGCCCGCGCCTTGATGTCCAGGTTCAGATCGCTCCGGGGCTACCGCGCTTCAATGTCGTCGGTTTGCCGGATAAGGCGGTGTCCGAGGCGCGCGAACGGGTGCGTGCGGCATTGGTTGCTTCCGGGCTTGCCCTGCCGGCGCGGCGCATCACCGTCAATCTCGCCCCGGCGGACCTGCCAAAGGAAGGCAGCCACTACGATTTGCCCATTGCGCTTGGATTGATGGCGGCGATGGGAGCAATCCCGGCCGACGCGCTTTCCGGCTTCACCGTTTTGGGGGAGTTGGGCCTCGACGGCTCCATCACGGCGGTTGCGGGCGTGCTGCCGGCCGCAATTGCAGCCAACGGTCGAGGCGAGGGTCTCATTTGCCCGTCTGCCTGCGGGCCCGAGGCAGCTTGGGCAAGCCCTGAGATGGAGATCACGGCGGCCGCTTGCCTCATCCAGCTTGCCAACCATTTTCGCGGCACTCAGGTGCTCTCCCGTCCACAACCGAAAATCCGCGAATTCGAGGAGCGCCTCCTCGACCTCAACGACATCAAAGGACAGGAGAGCGCCAAGCGCGCGCTCGAAGTGGCAGCGGCCGGAGGCCACAACCTGCTCATGGTCGGCCCGCCCGGGGCCGGCAAGTCGATGCTGGCCGCGCGCCTTCCCGGGATTCTTCCGCAACTCACGCCGGCCGAGTTGCTCGAAGTCTCGATGATCGCTTCGGTTGCGGGTGAGATCGAAGGCGGGGCGCTTACCAATCGCCGACCTTTTCGAGCGCCGCACCATTTCGCCAGCATGGCCGCGCTCGTGGGCGGGGGCCTGCGCGCCCAGCCCGGCGAAGCATCGCTTGCCCATCATGGCGTGCTGTTCCTGGACGAACTGCCGGAATTCCAGCCGCACGCGCTCGATTCACTGCGGCAACCGCTTGAGACCGGTGAGGTGGCCATCGCCCGGGCAAATTATCGCGTGACCTATCCCGCGCGCTTCATGCTGGTCGCCGCCATGAACCCGTGCCGCTGCGGGCGCGCAAACGACCCGGGCTTCGCCTGCAAGCGCGGCCCGAGCGCGCGCTGCGCCGCCGAGTATCAGATGCGGCTCTCGGGTCCCTTGCTCGACCGCATCGATCTCAACATCGAGGTGCCGGCGGTGACTGCGGCCGACCTTATCTTGCCGCCGCCCGCGGAAGGAAGCCGCGAAGTGGCAGAGCGTGTTGCCCGCGCTCGCGAGCGGCAGGCCGCGCGTTATGCCGCAATAGGACTGCCGCACATCCGCACCAACGCAGCCGCGCAGGTCTCGATCCTGGAAGACGTCGCGCGCCCCGATGCCGCAGGCCTGGCGCTGCTGCGCGACGCAACCGATGCCATGCGGCTCTCCGCTCGCGGCTATCATCGCGTTCTGCGGGTGGCACGCACGCTCGCCGACCTCGATGGCAGCGACAAGGTCGGCCGCGTGCACCTTGCCGAAGCGCTTTCCTATCGCACCCTGGCCGACGAGATCAGGCGGGCGGCGTGATTCCTCAAACGCACGCCCACTCTCTTTATTAAGGTTAATAGTTCGGTAAGTACCTGTCGCTAGCCTTGCCTGCGGTCGGTCTCGACCGCAGGCCTTCGGCTCGATGGATCATCTGCAAAAGGTTTTGATTCTACTCCTGGTGGCGGGTATCCCGGCAGCAGCACCCCCGCTCATCGGTTCCCCGCCCGGTCTCTGTTTCACCGTCGGCCAAATCACGTATCAGGTGGCGTCCGGACTTTCGCGGGCTGACCTGCGCGTGAAGATCGTGGCGCCTCGCACCCATCCCGATCTGCGCATTCAACTCGTCGACGACGTGCAAAGTGCGGATTTTGCGCTCGTCGACGATTTCGAGGCGGGTGATGGAGATGCCTGCCCCGCGGGGGGCGCGATCATCAAGAGGGTGCGCGTCGTAGCCGATACCCAAGCGTCCGATATCACCGTCGCGTTGTCAAACGAGCCGAGCCTCGACGGTTTGAAACTCTACGTTTATTCGGCACGATTTGGGCACCGCGATGCAGCGGCGCTGTTTGCGGCGGTGAAGCACGACCAGGGCAAGGCTTTGTTTGATGTCGGCGAAACTGCCGATTCCTGGTGACTGTTAGCCCGGCATTAACATTGTCAGCTCGAGGCGCTCACGCCCGGCGCCACTCGCAAGAGAATCGCAAACACTGCCGGCCGAGAATCGCTCGCTAGAAAAAGCGGGAAGACCGCAACCAGGCGCAAAAAAGCGCCGCGGGATGGCGAGCGAAAATGCGGCAGTTCTTCAGCAGGGGAGGCACGCCACGGCGGCCGGCCCCCGAGCATGATCCCGATAAGAATCATCCCGCTCTCGTGCGCGCGGCCTCGATCCTGGTGCGCGCGCTTGCTGTCCTCTCCATGTCGTTTGCCGCAGGGTTCGGATTTCTGGCAACGATCCAGCATCCCCCGTTGCGCTACAATCCGCACACCTTCGCGGTGGGGGCGGCGGCAATCTTCGGTGCCGCCTGCGGCGCCATCGGACTGCTTGTTTCCAGCCTGCGCTCCATGCGCGTCCAGATGCGTGGCCTGTCCCGTCGTGTCGAGGACCTCTGCGATCAGAATTGGGAGCTCAAGGAAGGGGAGGAGCGCGCGCGCAGCCTGCTGGAGGCGCAAGGCGATCTGATTGTTCGACGAGACGATGCAAACATCGTGAGCTACGCCAACGATACCTTTTGTTGGGCCAGCGGGCGCGAGCGCGAGGAGCTTCTCGGCAGCACGTTCGCGCTACCCGTCATCGCGCAAGGCGAGCCGCGCCTGCTCTCCGATGGCACGCGCATCCATGATCAGAAAATCGCGACCCCCGAAGGCGAGCGATGGATCGCCTGGCGTGAAGTCGTTGTGCGGGCGGGTCAATCGGCGCAGGTGCAAAGCGTGGGACGCGACATAACCGACAGGGTAGAAGCGGAGCGCGCGTTGTCCCAGGCTCGCGATCAGGCGGAAGCTGCCAATCGTGCGAAGTCGCGCTTCCTCGCGATGATCTCGCACGAGATCAGAACGCCGCTCAACGGCATTCTGGGAATGTCGGACCTTCTGCTCGACACCGATCTCACGCCTGAACAGACCACCTATGCCAGGGCAGTGAGGGATTGCGGAGAGCTCCTGCTTTCACTGATCGACGAGATTCTCGATTTTTCCAAAGTCGAGGCTGGTCGCCTTGTGATGGAGACGCGTCCTTTCGACTTGCGCGCCCTCGTCGAAGAAACCGTCGAGCTCATCGCGCCGCGGGCGCATGAGAAGAATCTCGAAATCGGCTCGTATGTGGAGGACAGCCTGCCGGTGAACGTCCTCGGGGACGCCGCTCGACTGCGTCAGGTTTTGCTCAATCTTGCCGGCAACGCGATCAAGTTCACCGACACGGGCGGCATTACGATCACGGTTGAACGAGGGGAGCTTGCGCAAATCCGAATAGCCGTGTGCGATACGGGGATCGGCATTCCCGCCGAGCAGCAGAGCCGGATTTTTCTGGAATTCGAGCAAGCGGAGGCGGCCGCGAGCCGGAAAGCCGGGGGAACCGGCCTCGGTCTTGCAATCTCCAAGCGCATCATAGAGCACATGGGCGGCAAGATCGGCGTCGAGAGCACACCGGGCGCCGGCTCGACTTTTCATATCTGCCTCCCGTTGCCCGCTGCGGCGGAGCAAGAATCACTTCACCGTCCAGATCTGGCGGGCGCGGACGTGCTGATCGTCTCGCCTTGCGTGTTGAACGTCGCGCTGATTGCGCGTCGCCTGTGTGATTGGGGCGCCCGCACATGTGTGGCCCCCGACGCGGAAAGTGCGCGTTCGCTGCTGGCTGAGCAGAGATGGAGCGCGGTCCTCCTCGATTATGCGCTCGGGAGCGAAACCTGCACGCGGCTCGGGCATGCGATTTCGAGCGAGCGCCGATTGGTCTTGATCAGGCCCACGCAGCGGCACGATCTTACGCTTCTCAAAGAAGCGGGCTTCACCGGATATCTCGTAAAGCCGGTCCGCGCAGCCTCGCTCGCGGCGCAGATGACGGCCGGGAAAAGCGGCTTCGAATGCGCCGACACCGAAACGATTCACCTTTCGACGGCACAAAACCAGACAGAAGAATCGCGTCCAGGGCTTGCAGTCCTCGTCGCCGAGGATAACGAGATCAACGCGCTGCTTGCGAAAGCGCTGCTCCTGCGGCTCGGCCATCGGCCCACCGTGGTCGCGAGTGGCGATGCTGTCGTGGAAGCATGGCATACACGCGAGACGGCCGGCGCGCCTTACGACCTCCTGCTCATGGACTTGCACATGCCGGGCACGGATGGGATTGAGGCGGCGCGAACAATTCGCGGCCTGGAGGTGGAGCGCGGCGCGCGCCGCGTTCCGATCTTCGCGCTGACCGCTAACGCGTTCCCGGAAGACCGCGCGGCAAGTCTCGCCGCCGGGATGGACGGCTTTCTGATCAAGCCGCTCGAGCGGCGGCAGCTGATGGAGATTTTGGCGAGAGTGTCCGAACAGGCTGAGATCGCGGCGTAGAGCGGGATGATTTTCTTCGCATCATCATCCCGCTCGAACTTTTTATTTGAGCATGATCTTTTTCCGAAAACCGGTTCCCACTTTTCGGGATCATGCTCTTACAACTTTCGCAGCGCGACCTCCTCCACCAGATGACTTTCGGCTTTCTTCAAGATGAGGTCGGCACGCTGGCGGGTCGGCAGAATGTTCTCGTGCAGATTAAGCAGATTGATCCGACGCCAGATCGATGTAGCCGTCTCCACGGCGTCCTCGTCGCTCAGCGTCGCGTAGCGATGGAAGAATGACTTGGGATCGCTGAATGCCGTGCCGCGAAGCGTGAGAAACCTGTCCACGTACCAGTTGCGCAGCACGTTTTCATCGGCATCGAGATAGACCGAGAAATCGAAGAAGTCCGAGACATAGGGGATCATCTTCCCACCTTTGGGAGGAAGCCCCGTCTGCAGGACATTGAGCCCCTCGACGACGAGGATATCCGGACGGTCGATCTCCACCCACTGGTTCGGAATGACGTCATAGACGAGGTGCGAGTAGACGGGGGCGCGAGTCGGCCGCCGGCCGGCCTTCACGTCGGAAAGAAACCGAAGCAATGCCGAAAGATCATAGCTTTCGGGAAAACCCTTCCTTTCCATGAGGCCTTCACGCGCAAGAACCGCGTTGGGATAAAGGAACCCATCGGTGGTGACGAGATCGACCTTGGGAACGTTGGGCCAGCGCGCCAGGAGGGCTTGCAACACACGGGCTGTCCTCGGTGCCCAGGAAGCTCTGCTGGGCCCTGAACAGACGCTGGGTCGCCGCCACATACATGGAAAGCAGGCGGGAAAGCGGGAGGTAGATGTCCTCGACCTCCCGGATGTCGAGGCGGTCATGCAGCGATCGCAGCCGGCTCACCTCGTCCTGGGTGAGCGTCATGGGTGTGTCCGCGCGCCGTTCCGCCCATTCCGCCCGCGAGAAGACGCGGTAGGGGGAGAGCCCGTCTTCGGTTCTTTGCTCCATGAACTTGCTCAGCTGCGCGACATCTTTTCCTGAAGGCCGGTTTGCCCGGTCCGCGCGGCAAGCGCTCTCTCCACATCCGCTAGCGCGATGCCGCGCGCCTTGAGCAGCACCAATAAATGGTAAACAAGATCAGCGGCTTCCGCGATCAACCGCTCGCGGTCGTCCTTGCCGGCGGCGATCACGGTCTCAATCGCCTCCTCGCCGAGCTTTCTCGCACAGTGCTCGACCCCCCGGTCGATGAGCTGGCGGGTGTAGGAGACCTCGGCGCTCGCCTGAGCCCGCTCCCCGATGCGCCTCTCCAGGTCGTACAGGCTGAAATCGGCCATGGCTTTACTGCGCTGCGGCATAGGGTCTCACGTGCGTTCCAGCTATGTTCGTCGGTTCTGCCATGTTTTGCATTTCTCAAAAGCCGTTGTAGTCTTGGCGGGCGGGGATCGGGGTACGAAGTCTATGGAGAGCGCTTTCGATGTATCCGCCCGAGGAATTCCTAAAGCATGCAGCCGAATGCAAGCAAATGGCAAAGCTGACCCGCGATCCGGCGAGCAAGGCCACATGGAGTCAAATGGCGGAGAGATGGGTGCAATGTGCCGACGTTGCTAAGGTGCAAAGCACGGCGGCCCGTTTGAGCACTCCGGCGCGGCGAAACCGAAGAGCCGCGTCGAGCTTGGGTCACCTCGAATAGAACGGCTCATCGGCAGCACATCGCCGCTGTCGATCCCCCTCCTTCCAAGCATTCCAGCCGACCGCATCGCGGATTTGCTCCGCGAGGGCTTGTTACGCGCTCCATTCCAGTGCGTTTGAACCCGTCCCGCCATAGAGGAGGGATATGACCCCCTGCCGGGCTGCCCTGCGCCTCATTCCGGCGGGGCTGGCGTTCGCGCGGAAATTGGCAGGGGACGAGCGCCCCCCGAAACTGGCCGACCCGCGCCATCACCATTGTGGTGCCATTTCCGCCCGAGGGAACCGCCGATCTCGCCGCCCGTCCCCTTGCCGCTTATCTCTCCGAGAGATTCGGAAGGAATGTCGTGATCGAGAACAAGGGCGGAGCCGGTGGGGGCATCAGCCATGCCTATGTTGCGCGCGCCGAGCCCGGCGGTAACTCGCAAAGCCCTGGTATGACCCCGCCGGGCCCGATTCTTCTCTTTTCGATCTATCGTTCGGATATCCCCCGATTCGAGCGCCTGCTCGTTCGCGCGTTGCCCGATATCCCAATTCATTCTGCCAGCAATCCCGAGGAGGCAACGCCCTATCTCGAGAGCACGGCCGTTCTTTACGGATGGGGTTTCCCGCCGGACATGCTGGAGAAGATGCCGAACCTGCGGTGGGTACAGAAGATCGGAGCAGGCGTCGATGAGATCATCGAAAGATGGCCGTTTGGCCGCGATGTTCTCCTAACCCGCACCGACGGCAAATTAATCGCGCCTCGCATGGCCGAATATGTGCTCGGCGCCATTCTCGATAAAACATTGCGGCTTGATAGAGCACGAAGGCAACAGCAGGAGTGCATCTGGGAGTTCTTTGACATTGATACGATCAGAAATCTCAGCATTGGTATCGCTGGTTTGGGTGAGATCGGCTCTGTCGTTGCCGACACTCTGCGCAGCCTCGGTGCTCGTACGCTCGGCTGGCGGCGATCACCGGCGCCGTCCTCTGCCGTCGACGAGCTGTTCACCGGCGAGGCTGCGTTGCCGCGATTTGTCGGAGCCTGCGACGTGCTCGTTCTGGTATTGCCGTTGACAAAGGAGACCAGGGGCCTGTTTGGGGCGGATATCTTCGCGCGCTGTCGGCGCGGAATGCACCTCATCAATGTCGGCCGCGGCGCCCTCATCGATGAGCATGCCCTGCTCAGCGCCATTGACGCAAACGTCGTTGCCCATGCCACGTTGGATGTGGTCGCGACCGAGCCGCTGCCGGCCGATCATCCTTTCTGGTCCAATCCCCGCGTTACTATCACACCCCACGTTTGCGGACCGTTGGTGGCGGAGGATGTCGTTCCGCATTTTGTCGCAAATTATGAAGCCTTTTCTCGCGGACACCCGCTCAAGAACGTCATCGATCTGGAGAAGCAGTACTGATGCCCGGGCATGATCTAAGATCGATGACGGCCAGCGA
>Ga0306920_100004687_pt1 | contig 17553 bp, 12 predicted proteins | sample flu12Cox44000170_FD_204666 | JGI IMG/M metagenome (GOLD analysis project Ga0306920, IMG submission 204666) | Lab enrichment of tropical soil microbial communities from Luquillo Experimental Forest, Puerto Rico - flux4day.12C.oxic.44.000.170 (v2)... | ecosystem: Environmental > Terrestrial >... | reverse complement strand
ATGTGACTCGATGAAAGCCTCTCGCCTGACTCTCTGCGGAGTGTTGGGTCTCGGTACGCTCCTGTGCTCTCAGTCACTTAGGGCGCAAAGTCAGAACGATAATTCGACGGCCGGGGCGCCAGCCGACGTCTCCAAGAAAGTGGAAGAGTTGCAGAAAGAACTGGACGTACTCCAGGCACAAATCGCCGCGCTGAAGAAGCAACAAGGGTCTTCCCAGTCGGCCCCCGCTTCGCCGAGCTCCGAGCAAACTCCTCCCGCATCAACGGCTGCGGTTGCCCCCACGGCAGAGCCTTCCGCTAGCACGCCTCCAGCCAAGACCACCTTGGCGAGCCTGCTGGGACCGCTAAGTGTCACCGGGTTTGTGGACGGTTTTTACGAATATAACTTCGCACACCCTCATTTGAATGCCCCGAGCATTTTGCCGGGCAACCCTAACACGGCACTTTCCGGCTTCCGTGCCTTCGACAGCCCTTACAGCCAGTTCATGCTGAACAACATGGAGTTAATCTTGGACAAGCCCCCGGACGCGAACAATAGTCGCTTGGGCTACCACGCCTCGCTGTGGTACGGCAATGCCACCAACCTCGTGGACGCCAGCGATCCGGTCAGCCCCGGCTTTGCTCTGTACCTCAAGGAGGCGTACGGTTCGTACTTGGCGCCGCTGGGCAAAGGCCTCGAGATCGACTTCGGCAAGTTTGTAACCCAGCACGGAGCCGAGGTGATCGAGAGCAAGGACAATTGGAACTACTCACGGAGCCTGCTGTTCACCTACGCCATCCCCTTCTACCACTACGGACTTCGCTCCAAATATGTGTTTAACGACAAGTATCAGCTCTCAACGTATGTTGTGAACGGCTGGAACAACCAAGCTAACAACAATACAGCCCTGACCTTTGGTGTGCAATTCGGGTGGAACCCCAACAAGAAGTTCAGCCTGGTCCAAAACTATATGATCGGTCCCGAGGAGACGAACAACAACAGTAACTTTCGGCAACTCTGGGACACCGTGGCGACGTACTCGCCGAATGGAAAGCTCTCCTTGATGCTGAACTTTGACTACGGCCGCGGTGACCGCGTGACGGGTGTTCCGGTTCCGGTTTGGTGGTCGGGTATTGCCAGTTATCTTCGCTACCAGTTCAACGAAAACTATGCGCTTTCGACTCGGTATGAATACTACAACGACCCCTTCGGGTTCACCACCTTCGTGACCGCGCTACCTCCGTGCCCGGGGTGCGGCCAGCATATCAACGAGGTCACCGAGACCTTCGAGCGTAAGATCCACACTAACCTGATCACCCGGCTCGAGTACCGGCGCGATATGGCCAGCCGTCCTAACCTGTACAAGGGTACTACACCCGTGGATTCCCAGGATACCTTGGCGGCGGGACTGATCTTTACTTTCGACTTGAAGGAGCTTAAGTAGTGGCCGCTGGGACCGTGGCCACCATACAGCGTGAAAATGTAGGACGGGCTCTTGGGTCGGACCCGGGCCTGGGCACACCCCGGCCCTACATTCGCAGTTGCGAGATTTACATTAACGGAACGAGTTTCAAACAGGCGGAAGACTGAATTCCAATCTCAAGAAAGGGAGGGTGGCGAGTATGACAGGTCAAGAAGTCATTAGATTCATAAAGGAGGAAGGGATCCAGGTTGTTGACTTGAAATTTGTGGATTTGCCCGGCCTCTGGCAGCACTTTTCAATCTCAGCCCGTGAATTCGGTGAGGATGCCTTCACGGATGGCGTGGGGTTCGACGGCTCGAGCATCCGCGGGTTTCAGGAGATCAATGAGAGTGACATGCTCCTGATGCCGGACGCCGACGCCACGTTCGTCGATCCGTTCACTGCCGTTCCGACCCTCAGCATCATTTGCGATGTGCGTGACCCGGTGACGGGCTCGCTTTATTCCCGCGATCCGCGGCACATTGCGAAGAAGGCCGAGGCGTATCTCAAATCCAGCGGCGCTGCCGAGCGCGCCTACTTCGGGCCTGAGGCCGAGTTCTATATCCTCGACAGCGTCCGCTTTGACCAGTCCTATAACTACGGCTATTACCACCTCGACTCCGTGGAAGGCTTCTGGAACAGTGGCAAGGAAGGCGAGAACGGCGAGAAGAACCTGGGTTACAAGACGCGCTACAAGGAAGGCTACTTCCCCGTTCCGCCTATGGACAGCCTGCAGGACATCCGCTCGGAGATGATGCTAACCCTCGAGAAGTTAGGGGTACCCGTTGAGGTCCACCACCACGAAGTGGGAACTGCCGGCCAGACGGAGATCGACCTGCGCTTCGATACGCTCACCAAGATGGCCGACAACCTGATGAAGTACAAATACGTCATCAAGAATGTGGCTCGCCGTCACGGTAAGACAGTCACCTTCATGCCCAAGCCGATCTTCCAGGATAACGGGTCCGGAATGCACGTCCACCAGAGCCTGTGGTCAAACGGGTCCAACCTCTTCTACCACAAGGGTAGCTACGCCGACCTGAGCGAGACGGCGATCCACTACATTGGCGGTATCCTGACGCACGCGCCGACGTTGCTGGCCTTTTGCGCTCCAACGACCAACTCCTACCGCCGCCTGGTGCCCGGCTACGAAGCGCCTATCAATTTGATGTACTCGCAGCGGAATCGTAGCGCCTGTGTCCGCATCCCGGTGTACTCGCGCAGCGAAAAGGCCAAGCGCATCGAGTTTCGATGCCCGGACCCATCTGCAAACCCCTATCTTGCGCTCAGCGCCATGCTGCTAGCAGGACTCGACGGTATGGAAAGGAAACTCACGCCACCCAGCCCAGTCGACAAAGACCTTTACGACCTGTCGCCGGAGGAAAAAGCGAAGGTCAAATCCACACCTGGAAGCTTGGAAGAAGTTCTTCATGCGCTTGAGAACGATCACCAGTTCCTGCTCAAGGGTGGCGTGTTCACGGAAGACTTGATCGAGACCTGGATAGGCTATAAACACAAGAAGGAGCTCGAAGCGGTTCAATTGCGTCCGCACCCTTACGAGTTCGCCTTGTACTTCGACATTTAGAGACCTGACACGTGGTAGGAGGGCAGCAGAGGACTTTGGAGTGCGTACATCCTGCTGCCCCGCCGCGACTCGCTCGGGAGTTTAACTGATAGGGGTTACGACAGCCAATCGTTAACAGGTGGGCTACTTGGCGGTGTTCCTCATCGCGATCACCGTCTTACCCGCCAGGCTTGTCGCTCTATCCGATTGTCGGTGTAATTCTGATTCTTTCAGCTCTGGCGTTGTCGATTCCAGTCGACGGTCGAACTCTGCCGGATAAGGCGCTCGGGTTCCGTTTGGAATTCCTGACGCTTCGAGCTGTGCTCTACCGGGCGAACCGGTGGGCTTTTGTCGTTCTTTATTATGCGGGCTTACGCCTGGACCGAGGGCAAGGCCAGAAACCTCCCACGACCAGCACCCAGGCGAAGCCCGCCCCAGTTTTAGATACACGGCATTCCATAAAGGATGCAAGTCATCTGTCGACAAAACGGCGGAGATCGGCCAGGGTGGTTAGCTACATGTGTCACATAGCCTAGGGGCGGTCACTGCGACATAAACTCATCGCTACTGGTAGGGTCTGGGTCATTTGAGTAGGTTCCGCTCGTGCCTCGGCCCATTTCTCATTGGAGATCCTCAACCCTTGGACTCGTTGGGAAAGAATTCTCTATGGCCACAAAAAATTCCACTTGGCCAAGGGATTTTTATTCTTCGCACAAAATCTATTTCTTTGACCTGCTCTTCTGTTTCTCGTAAGTTCAAGATGCTGGTCACAAGGGTACCCTCGGCTACAACCACACCCCAACCGATCCCTGGGGCCGGGGACGGTAATCTACACACGGAGGATGGAAATGGCGGAGAACACCGCAGTGGAGATGAAAAAGACGTTGGGCTTGACCGGCCTGACGATGAACGCGATGGCGCTCATCGCACCAGGAGCTTTTCTTTGGCTCACCTTCTTTATCCAGGCAAGTACGGGCGTGACTGGGCCCGCGATGTGGCTCGGCATCTTTGTGGCCTTGCTGCTTTGCTTAGCGACAGCGGTTGCTTATGCCGAGCTATCGAAGTTGTATCCGGGGCCCGGCAGTTCGTATTTTTTCGCCGAGCAGGCCTTCCTCAATCACGAGAAGGCGTGGCGCTATGCCCGGCTTTCCAAGTTCGTCGTCGGCTGGGGATCGCATCTCTATTATTGGATCTATCCGGGCGTCATGGTTGCCGTCACGGGCATCATCATAGGGTACATTGTGGGGGCGTTGTGGCCGAGGTTCATGAGCGCATCTAATCCAGGCACGGCCTTCATGATGCTCGCCGCTATCGTGTTCTCGTTCCTCGTCGCCTATATCGCCTTCCGTGGGGTGACTGGCTCGACGGCCGTCAACATCGGCATCAACGTTATTCAGATTTCGGCGCTGGTCTTGTTTTCTGTGTTGGCCCTGGGATACCGCATGAACCACCCTCCGGGGAGCGTTGCCTGGCAGTTTGACTCGACTTCAGGCGAGGCTTACACTTACGAGTTTGCAACCACCAAGACCGTCACCAGCGGTCAAACAACCGAGACGATTGTTCGCGACTCCTCCGGCGTTCCCCAGCCCAAGCTCGACGCTGAAGGAAGGCCCGTGCCATATCGGGTGAGTTATCCCGAAAAAGACGCGAGCGGCGCCTTTCTGTCCCATCCCAACGCTGCGTCCGTGGTCAAACCTCATAATTGGGGCTGGGTTTTTGTTCAGGCCACCGTCGCGATCCTGATTCTGGTAGGGTTTGAGTCGTGCACTGCGCTCGGCGGGGAGGCGAAGAATCCCAAACGGCACATACCCATCGCCGTGATCACGTCGCTGCTGGTTCAGGGTGCTCTCTGTTATCTGCTGGAGTATTTCGCCGCGAACTATTTCCTGAATAGTGGATATACAATGGCGAGCGCCCAGGGCTCGGCGGCCCCTATCGGTGACATGATGATCGTCGTGGGCGACGCGCTCTTTGGCCCTGGGCGGGGACGAATCTTCATGTTGGTTGAAGCGTTTACAGTGTTCCTGGCGCTGATCGGCACCACGCTCTCCTGCATGAACACCGGGGCGCGCGTTACCTACGCTATGGGCAAAGACGGCGAACTGTCGGGAAATCTCGGCGTGCTGCACACCAAGAATCTCACTCCGCATCGTGCCATCTGGACGCTGGCCTTGATTTCGGCAGTACTCGGTTGTATTTCGCTGCTGATGGTGTTCGGAGACGCCAGCGCCCCAACCGACGCTACAATCCAGGCCTTGCCACACGGCTTCTGGTCGACCTTCGGGTACCTCAGCCACGACAAGATGGCAGCGCTGCCTAATTCCCTGCTGACTGTCACTCTAGCTTCGAACTTCGGCACTTTCTTACTGTACGGGCTAAGCTGCTTGATTTGCATGGTCGCTTACCACAACCATCCGAACTTCACTGTAGTCCGCCACTTCGTCGTGCCTTTGTTCGGGATTCTTGCCAACTTAGCCTGCATGGCGTTCTATCTGATTGGCCCGTTCATGGGTTACGGCACGAAGATGGAGCCGCTCTTGGCTTTGGGGATTGCGCTCGTCTGGGCCATTTACGGAGGCATCTACTTCACGCGCGCGAGCAGAAGTAGCGGACGGAAAACGCTGGTCGCGACCCGCGCCCAGGCGGTGGAGACGGTTTGATCGACGCCGCGTCAAAAATCCCGTGGGGTTAAATCGGTCGGCGCAGCCCGGCCACTTGTTGTTCTCCTTGGGTGAGTAGGGCCGGCCCCTTCACTTGCGCTCAGAGCAGGCTCTGGGGTCGACCTCAAACCGCAGTAACCTCGGCCTTCCAGTCGCGGTTGCGAGGCCTATTTACGAAATGGCCGCAGTGAGCCTCCACCGGACCATCGCAGTCAGGTTGCCGGCACCGCCCATGCACGTCGGCGGAGCCAAGAGCTCTATGCTGGATGTCGAGTTCTCGCAGCTTTCCCATCCCGGAAGCGTGCGCGAGCACAACGAGGATTTTCTTGGCTACGTGACTCCAGCGACGCCGTTAGAGGCGCGCACGCGCGGCTGGCTGTTCGCGCTGGCTGATGGTGTAGGCGGGCAAGAAAAGGGCGAAGTGGCTTCGCGGGCGGCGGTGGAAAGCCTGCTCGCCGGCTTCCGTGGCGCTGCTGGGGGAGAACCGCTCGCAGCTTTGCTGCGGCGTCTCGTCCAGGCAGCCAACGCGCATGTGCTAGGGACCGGGCTAGCGGCCAGCCCAGGGGGCGTCCCCATGGCAACGACACTCGTGACCTGCGCCCTGCGTTTCGACCGTGTGGTCGTGGCCCACGTGGGTGATTCGCGCTGTTATCTGATCCGCCGGGGTCAGGCAAGGGCGCTCACGCGTGATCATACAGTGGCCGGCGAGCACATACGCCTCGGAATTCTTTCCGAACATGAAGCGGCAGAGGCCCCGACGCGCCACGTGCTCAGCCGCTCGTTAGGAAGCGATCTGTTCGTCGGAGTTGAGGTTAGCGACCACCAACTGCTCGTCGGCGACACCCTGTTGCTTTGCTCGGACGGCCTGCACGGCGCCCTAACCGCAACTCAAATGGCCCACCTCATCAGCCACAGCGATGACTTGAACACAGCGGCACAAGAGCTCGTGGCCCTTGCCAATCAGCAAGACGGCAGCGATAATATCAGCGTCCAGCTTATCCGCGTGCGAAGCGTCGAACGCATGGGCATGTACCGCGGGCGACCTTACAAGCTTCGGTAAAATCCAATTGCCACCGCCGCTGGCTCTAAGCTGCTCATCTTGCGTGGCCCATGGCTCCAGTACGCCGACCACCGGCCTTCAATGGGCAATCCTTACGAATTCCTTATATGTTCCTTATGCCTCGTTCATGCGTGTTCTGGCAGTAGTAGAATTATGAGTGCATCGCCTGCTCTCTTCATGACCCCGCTCCGTCCCGGCGACCAACTCGACCACTACCGCATTGAAGGCGTGGCCGCGCGCAGTGGCATGGCCTCGATCTTTCGAGCCACAGATTTGCGCACGGGGCAACAGGTTGCCATTAAGGTCCCACATCCCGAGATGGAAAGCGATCCGGTTTTCTTCGATCGCTTTCGTCGTGAGCAAGAGATCGGCCAAAGGCTTGATCACCCTGGCGTGATGAAGGTAATGCCCGACGATGGACACAGCCAACTCTACCTGGTTATGGAGTGGGTGGAGGGGCGGCTGTTGCGACAGGTGCTCAATGAACAGAAGATTCCTGTGGAGCGAGTGGTGCCGATCTCTCTTCGCATCTTGGATGCGCTGGATTACATTCACCGCCACGGAGTTGTGCACCGAGATCTGAAGCCGGAAAACATAATGATCGATGCTGAAGATCGCATCAAGCTGATCGACTTCGGTATCGCCGCCAGTGCCGGAGCACGGCGGCTGACGTTTACCAAGCTGTCGCAGACGCTGGGAACTCCCGACTACATTTCCCCCGAACAGGTCAAAGGTAAACGGGGTGACGCGCGCAGCGACTTATACGCCATGGGAGTCATGCTGTACGAGATGCTGACAGGGAAGGTCCCGTTTACCGGCCCCAACGCGTTCGTCATTATGAACGACCGGCTGCTGAATAACCCGGTCCCGCCACGCGAAATCGACCCCCAGATTACTCCCCAATTGCAGGAGATCATCTACCGCGCGCTGGAACGTGATCCCAGGAACCGCTATGGGAACGCCCACGAGTTTGCTTGGGATCTCGAACACCAAGGCCAAGTGGCGTTCACCGAGCGCACCGAGCTGCGAGACTGGAGGAAGAGGCGCTCTCCTTGGCCGAGAAGAATCCTGTTCTATGTGATGCTGGCCCTGATTCCCGTCGCCATCTTCGGGCTGTTACTTTACGTGGCGCGGCACACGTGAGGACTACACTTTGATGCCCTTCGGCGCCATAGGCAACGACCTTAAGCGCGCGCCACTGGCGTCGAAGATGGCGTTGCCGACTGCTGGCGCAAGTCCCACCATGGGCGTCTCTCCCGCGCCTGCCGAGGTCTGATCCTTGCGATCGACCAGCACCACTTCGATCGAGGGAACATCGCTGAAGCGAGGAAGGCGATAGCGCGAGAAGCGCCCATTGAGGATGCAGCCATTGTCGAATTCGATCGCTTCGAACAGCGCGCCGCCGATACCCATTACGTTCGCTCCCTCAATTTGGTTGCGGAGTTGCTCAGGGTTGACCACGGCGCCGCAGTCGAAGGCCGTAACCACACGTACGATGCGCACGCTGCCAGTGCCGCCATCCACGGAGACTTCCGCGCACGAGGCCACGCAGCCTCCCTTTTCGATACCACCTGCGATCCCGAAGCCTTGTCCCTTCGAGCTCTTGCGCCTGCCCGCCCAGCCGAACTTCTGGGCCGCGGCTTCGAACACCGCCCGCAGTCGCGCATCCTTCAGGTTCTTGAGGCGAAACTCGAGTGGGTCCATCTTCATCAATTGGGCAAGGTCGTCCATGTGCGACTCGCGCGCAAAATGGTTGGCGGTGGCAGCGAGAGCACGATACGAGCCTTGGCGCAGCGGTGACCTCGCCGGATGGAACTGGATGTGCTGGTTGGGAATATCATAGGGCGTGCCGATGGCCGAGGCCCCGGAATTGTAGTTGTGGAACTCCCAGGCGGTGATGGTGCCATCCTCGCGCAGCCAGCCGCCGACGTCTATCACCCCCGCGGGGCGAAAGTAAGCCCAGGCGAACTCCTCCTCGCGCGTCCACTGGAGCTTCACCGGCCGGCCTGCGGCCCGCGCCAGTCGCGCCGCCTCCACAGCGGCTTCGCCCGTGTGCTTGCCGCCGTACGCGCCGCCCGCGTCCGGTACCTGTACCCGCACCTGATCCTCCGGAAGACGGAACACTTGCGCGAGTTCCGTCCGCACGCCGAAGGGACGCTGCGTGCTTATCCACACCGCCAGTTTGCCATCCTTCCACTCCGCTACCGCCGCGCGAGGTTCGAGGGGCGCGTGAGCGATATAGGCTACGGTGTAGGTCGCCTGCAACTTGTGCTTTGCCTCGGCTCGACCTTTGTCCATGGAACCTACCGCGTGGTCGGCGCGGCCTTCCCAACCCGCTTCTTCCGCCGTGTTTCTCTTCAGGTCATCAAATAACTCCCGGCCGGAGGGCTGAGGGGAAGACTTCCACTCGGCGCGAAGCGCGGCAAGGGCGCTCGTGGCTGCCTCGGGTGTGGGAGCTGCAACGCCCACAAAGTCGCCGTCCTCGACAACGGTGACACCCGGCATGCCTTTCGCCTCGCTGGCATCGAGCGAAACGAGCGTCGCTCCGAACGCGTTCGGGCGCAGGACCTTGCCATAGAGCATTCCCGGAACCTTCAGGTCCGAGACGTAGCGATGTCGGCCTGTGACGAAGTCGCGTCCCTCAACCTTAGGCTGAGGCTTACCCATAACCTTCCACTCGCTTGCCGGCGTGAGAGGAATTTCGGCAGGAATGGCCTTGGCCAGTTTCTGCCCCTTCACCAGTTCCGCATAGGCCGCAGTACGCCGCGTCAAAGGATCGGTGATTTTGCCCTCAATCGCCACCAACCCTGCGCGTTTAATCTTCCAGTTGTCGGCTGCGAGATCGATCAGCATCTCGCGTGTGGCGGCAGCGGCGCGCCGGAGCTGCGGGCTCATCACCGGCGTACTGCGACTGCCAAACGTCCCCATATCGAATGGGGTGAGGTCTGTGTCACCCATGATCATGCGGATAGAGTCCGGCGGTACTCGAAGTTCTTCCGCTACGGCCTGGGTGAGCGCCGTGCGAGTGTTTTGTCCCACCTCGACCTTGCCCGTGTAGACTGTTACCACGCCATCCTCTCCGATGTGCAGCCAAGCGGAGACTTCCTGCGGCAATGTTTCGCCGAAGCCTCGGCGACCGCCACCGGACTCTTGCGCCGCCCCCAAATCTTTCAGAACGCACGCGACAGCAATGCCGCCGCCGGCGAGCTTCAGGAACTCGCGCCGGCAGGGCTGGAAGCGGTGCGTGGGTGGGGAAGCAAGCTCGTAGCGTTCTGGTTCGGCCCCGGGGAAAGATGAAACACGCGCGTCCCTGTTCATGACCGGACCTCCTTCAGCATCTTAGCAGCCTGACGGATGGCAATGATGATGCGCAAGTACGTTCCGCAACGGCAGATGTTGCCTTCCATGAAGTGGGCGATCTCCTGCTCGGTGGGATCCGGATTGGTCTCGAGCAGAGCCGCGGCCGTCAGGATCATGCCGGAGGTGCAATAGCCGCACTGCAGCGCGTCAACATCGAGAAACGCCCGCTGGAGGGGGTGCAACCCGCCATTTGGTGACAAGCCCTCGATCGTGACAATGTGCTTGGCTCCCACGGCGCCCACCTGCGTAATGCACGAGCGCCGCGGGAGTCCGTCAATCAGGACCGTGCAAGCGCCGCACTGACCTTCTCCACAACCATATTTGGCGCCCGTCCGGTCCAGATGGTGACGCAGAACGCTGAGCAGGCTGGTCTCCGCGTCGACGTCAACGCGATAGGTCGTGCCGTTGACCTGCAGTTGAGTGACTCTGGTCATTTCACACCTCTGTGGTGTCGGCCATCCGCATGAGACTCGCCGATGGTCTTAGTTAGCCGGCTCCGGCGCCGGCCTCGCGTTAAAGTGAGCGCAAGTAGTTTAGCACCTTGTCGGTCTGTGCCGGCGGTACGCCTTCCGCCCACAGGCATTCATCGCCTTTGTGAAGGAGGACGACCCGGCCATGGGCCGCCGAGCCTGTGAACAAATCATTCGTGGAATGCTTTTCTGCGGTCAGTCCGGGGTACTTGCGGAAGAGAATGGTGTGATAGTCAGTGCAAAACGCCGCCGCCGTTTCGGGTGAGGACCAACGGGTTCGCCCCACTAGCGCGTAGAGGTGGCTGCCGGCGTCTTCGTAGAGAATATATCGATCGGCGAGCCACCCGCGGCTCACGGATTTTGTTTCGTCCTCGGAAAGGAACTGTCCCAGCAGAGAGTAGTAGCCCATCTGGCCCATGGTGTTTTCATCGAGCTTCTCGAGATGGGGGACGTTGGCAAGCGCCTCAGGAGCAGGCAGAGATATTGTTGGCAAAGACCTGTGCTCGAAGTACAGTTGAGGCTCGAAGATTTCCTTGGTGGTCGTCGGGGGATTCGCAAAGACCTGTTTGAGCGCTTTCCATCCGCCCTCCTTGAGACCCGCCTGGATGAAGCCCATCCCCTCCGTGTAGGGGAAAAGGGCCTGAAAGCGGAAGAAATAGGGAGCGCTCGAAAAGGCCGGGAACTCCTTAATCTGCTGCTGGACGACGCTCTCCAGCAAAGGCACCAAAGAGGGCAGGGTGGCGAGATCAATATCTCCAACCATGTGTTGCATCATAGCCGCCGTGGCATAGCCTTCCGCCACGGCCTGGCGGGCGTTCGTCGCGTCGTCGTTGCCGCGGCTAGCGTGAACGAATTTATCCAAATCAAAATTCTGGTCCTGCAGAGCGTGTGTTAACTCATGGGCCAGCACCATCTCCTGGACGTCGGAACTCACCCAGTCGGCGATGCACATCGTCTTGCGATGCGGATCGTAGTATCCGGCTGCCTGCTCAGTGTAGAAGCTGATGAGAAACCTACCGAGGTCAAAGTCGGGCGGGACAAGGCCAAAGGCCTTCAAGGTCGCTTCCTCAACGTGCAGTTCTTTCGGGGTGTATTCCTCCCGCATATTCTCAGTCAGGTATTTCTGCACCTCAGCGCGGCTGACCATTTGCTTCTTCAGCTGGCTTCGGATGGGCCAACCGGTAATCCGACTTACCTCCTCGAGGACTGAGTCGGCAGTGGAGTCGGTTTGTGACTGCCCTGGCGCCGCCCCGAACGTGGTTTCTTGGCCAACCGAGATGCCTGGCGGCGCCGAAAAGGCGAACCACAGGGTGCCCAGTGCGACGAGCATTCGTGGCCAGGTGAGAAGCTTCATGATCTCTCTGGAAGCGCTCGACCTTTCCGAGCTACCCTCACACTGAGACTATCACGACGGCGTTGCTTACGGACCGGCGTGGCTAAAGACTACTCAGCGGCCCGCCAAGCCTACGTCGCCTGTGCGGAAGTTTAACGCGGTCTAGCGTCCCGAGTCGTAAGGTCGTTGACGCTAAGTGGCACTGCCGGGACCGGAGCGAACCATAGCCGCGTTAGGAGCGCAAAATCTTAGCCCAGGACGCCAGTCCTGGGTCCCAAGGCCCTCACCCCGCCTTCAGCACCCTCTCCCGCCGGCCCGCCGCCCGGACGTGACTTACGCTCCAGAGCTTCAGCGACGGAGCGCTCTGGGCCGCAGGGCGGGCCTGAGAGGGAGAGTGCCGCCCAACCCAGGGCTGGCTACCGTGGGCGAGGTTATGTCGCTCCTTCGAAGCTGAATTCTTCAACGAACTTCTGACTCGCGACACTAGCAGGTCTCAATCACCTGACGACAGGATTCGTCAGTGTGCCAAGGCGCTCGACGGTGATGCTAACCGTATCGCCCGGCTTAAGAAAGACTGGTGGCTTGCGGAACACACCCACTCCCGGCGGCGTACCGGTGGAAATCAGATCACCCGGTTCCCAGGTGAGCGACTGAGACAGGTAACTGATGAGGTGAGGTACCTTGAAGATGAGGTTGCTCGAGTTCGAGTCCTGCATCGTCACGCCGTTCAGGGTGAGCGAGATGCGAAGATTGTGCGGGTCGGAGACCTCGTCCTTCGTCACGATCCAGGGGCCGCAAGGGGCAAAGGTATCGCAACTCTTGCCGCGGAACCACTGCTTGTCGCCAAACTGCATGTCGCGGGCGCTCACGTCATTCACGATCATGTAGCCGGCGACGTACTCATGAGCCTTGTCGAGGGGAATCCGGCTCCCGCCTTTGCCCATGACCACCGCGAACTCCGCTTCGTAATCCACTTGGGTGGAATTGGGTGGCAGGCGTATCGGATCCCCGGGGCCGCAAATGGTATTCGACGATTTCAGGAAAAACAGCGGCTCCTTCGGAGGCTCAATGCCTTGCTCACGGGCGTGATCAGCGTAGTTGAGGCCGACGCAGACGATCTTGGGAGGTCGCGGAACCGGTGCACGCAACCGCGCTGACGCAAGCGGCGTGAAAAGGCCGGACGGGCTTTCCCTGGGAAAGGCCTCCGTGAGGGCGGCGCCAGCGATGACGTCCACGGCGTTCCAATACTCCTCTCCGCGAGCCAGGAGATCGATCATGTCGGCGGGAGGACCTCCCATTGTTCTGATAGTGCGAGCGGCTGTGGCGACCCTCTCGTTCGGAACGTCGCCTCGCTCAAAGAAACCAAGGGCAAGGAGTACGTCAACGACATATTCGCCCTCTACCACTCCCAGATGCTCTCGGTTTTCGAATACGCAGGAAGCGAATCTCATGCCACGAAACTCCTTCGGGGAAGCTGACTGGTCGACCCAGAGCCAGAAACCTGGGGAGAACTGGTCGCGCAGACCTCGGGTTTGGGTCTGCGGCTTCCGTCTGAAGGCCATCGCTTGAAACGCGCGGACCTACAAAACAGGTCCGCGCTACCCCGCTTGGCCTTCGTTACATCCTATCCCGACAAATGAAAGATTCGGACGTCTTAGTCTGAGAGTTCGAACCATTCGCCATTTTCCGCTTCTTCAAAGAGCGCTCATGCCAGTAACGTTCTATTCCCTCTGGGTCATCCGTCTCTATGCGATGCACTTCCTTAACAGGGAATGGAAGCTGGATCTGATTTGATCGAATCGCCCTTCGAAATCCCGACTCATCCCGATCTTGTAGAACGACCCTGCTCGCAGTAGATACACATGACCGCAGGGAACGAACTGTGGGTCCTCTTGGGACGCGCCCGTCCTGGAGCTGGGGGCCGACGCACCTGTACTGCCGGATCGACAAATCTCACCCCACGGGTCATTCATTTCCGTCAGCGACCAGAATTGCTGTCTGCAGCGCTTACATGTCTAGGGGGCGCCACGCAACACGCTCCTGGAGTAGAGATTCGTCTCCACAGTCGTACTGCAAACGAGCGACCGAAATGAAACCTGGGCATCGCGTCGGATGCAACAACATGCACTACTTGGTTTCCTCATTGTCGGGGAGCTGGTCGTCGAGTCTCTCGATTTCTGTTTGCACATCTGCCGAAAGGCCGTGAAGCCACGTCATTAGCGTGTAAATCTCGGCGAGGGAGTCGTGGTAAGGTTCGCTCAAGCGTGGGGCGCGCTCCAGCTTTCCCAGTTGAGCGTTGAGGCGCTGAGAGACTTCCCTTAAGTCATCGAGTAGTCCCTCAAGGGTTCGCGTGTCGATTTCGGTCCGGATCCTCTGTTCGTCCATAACTTGTCATTTTAGCGCCGGTGCAGCTTGTCTTCCAAATGCGCTTCTCCGCTTCACTTCGTCGATGCGGCGTTGCCAGTAGGAAATCAAGTGTTCCCTCGGAACCGAGGTTTCCCGTTCCTTTCTGATCTTGGCCTCGTGTTCGACGATCATGCTACGGTGACCGGCGATCTTCTTCGGATTTGTTTGTTAGCGCCCATGGCAGCGACCTATCATTGCATTGGTCTGCAGCGGCCGTCTCTAACGGTCGACACGGCGCCAGAAGCCTGCGGAGAAGTGGTAGCGCAGACTCCGTGTTTGGGTCTGCGGCTCTTGTCCGAAAGCCACCGCTCAAAAGCCGCGGACCTAAGAAAGCAGGTCCGCGCTACCCTACGGCTTCCCGCTGGTTTCTTTCCAACGCTCGCGAAACGACTTCGGAGCGAGTGCCGGGAGATCTCGGCCGTCGGTCCAGCGCGCAAGGGGAGCGGTCGGGAATCGTCGAATCCATTTTTGGAGATCGCCTTCGCGCCGGCTTGCGAAAAGCCCCTGTGCCAAGCGTGCTAGCCGAGTGCAGAGCGTGTAGACACGAGGCCGCATCATAACCCATGCCCAAAAGCGCATCGAGGTGCGCTCGTACGGCTGACGCGGACCTGAAGGTCTGCGTGCTTGTTTTACTTGAGAGGAGGATCGCAGACCTGAAGGTCTGCGGCAGCCCGCCGGCTCCGCGACAGTTGACGACTGCTGCGCCTTGCTGCGCAAGTGCAGCAGGAGGTCCGGAATGTTGATCTTCACCGGACAGACCTCACGGCAAGCCCCACAAAGTGACGACGCGAACGGAAGCTCTCGCGCCCGGTCGATGCCGGCAAGCTGCGGCGTCACCAGGGCTCCGATCGGCCCGCTGTAGACCCAGCCGTAGGCGTGCCCGCCGATGTTGCGATAGACGGGGCATGCGTTCAAACATGCGCCGCAGCGGATGCAGTAAAGCACCTCGCGCATCTTCTCATCCGCAAGAGTGGCCACCCGTCCGTTGTCGAGCAGCACAGCGTGCATTTCCTCCGGACCGTCTTCGCCCGGACGCCGCGGACCTGTGAGTATTGACGTGTAACTACTGAGCTTCTGGCCCGTAGCGGAGCGGGCGAGCAGCCGGAGGAAAACAGCGAGGTCCGCGAGGCGCGGGATAATTTTTTCGATGCCGACCAGCGCCACATGGACGCGGGGAGCGGTGGTGGAGAAGCGGATGTTGCCTTCGTTCTCGATCAGCACGACGGCTCCGGTTTCCGCAACGGCGAAATTGGCGCCGGTCACACCCATTTCCGCCCTGGCAAACATCGCTCGCAGGGCCTGCCGGGCGATAGCCGTCAAGCCCTCCGGTTCCTCCGTCCTCACCGGATCGATGCGGGCAGCAAACAGATCGGCAACGTCGCCTCGCGTCTTATGTATTGCCGGCGCCACAATGTGCGCCGGCCGCTCACCCGCAAGCTGCAGGATAAACTCACCCAAGTCAGTCTCAACGGCTCGTATGGACGCCACTTCGAGGGCGCGGTTTAGCTCGATCTCCTCGCTCACCATGGTCTTTGCTTTCGCCACTTCGCGTGCGCCCGCGTTTCTTGCAATCCCGAGGACCGTCGCACACGCTTCATCCGCCGTGGCCGCCCAGTGGACCTTTCCACCGCGCCTCTCCAAGTTCTCCGCAAACTGCTCGAGGTAATAGTCCAAATGGTCCATCACCTCGCGCTTGATTTCCCGGGCGCGATCGCGTAGGCGCTCGAAGGCGGGAACTTCCCTCACAGCTTGCAAGCGGCGAGTGTAAAGGCGAAGAGTAGAGGACCGTAAGGCCTCTTGGAGATGTGCATCCCCCAACGCCTCCTTCGCCCTCTCGTGGATCTCGCTGCTTTGGACTTCAACTTCGCTCATAACTTCGAAACTGGAAACTGGAAAATCAAAAATGGAAAATCGAGGTTCAAGGCTTCGATCACAGCGCTTGAAATTACATGTCATCCTGGCGGTTCACTTTGCTCACCGTCCCTGAGCGGAGTCGAAGGGAGTGAAGACCCCATGAGCTTTCGGCTCTCCATTGACCATGCAATGCGCGAAGCGCTCTGGAGTGCGGTAGCTTGATACCGCTTTTTTTCAGGCCAGCTTGCTGGCCGCCCAACGGTGTACCACAGCTTGGGAGCGAGGCCGCGAGCAAGCTCGCGGAATCAAAGCGGCAGCAAGCTACCGCACTCCAGAGCGCCTGCGGCGCGCAAGTCCCGTGTTTTGAAACACCCCTCCACCTATTCTCAGGGCAGGGAAGCGTCCGCGTTGCTTCGCGCCTCGTGAAGGACCTCAGTGTTAGCACTGCCGACAGCCGGTTCCGAATTTCCATTTTCCATTTTCGCCCTTCAGTTGAGCGTACTCAGGCGGCTTCTCGCCGGGCCAGCAATTCTGCCAGATGCATAGTCTTCAGCCCCAGGCTTTGACGGTGAATCACCCCCGCCAAGTGCATAAGGCAGCCCGCATCGTTCGCTACCAAGTATTCGGCGCCGGCTCGCATCGCCGCTTTCGCTTTGTCCTGACCCATGGCCACCGAGACTTCCGGGAACTTCACCGAGAAAGTGCCGCCGAAGCCGCAACAGAGCCTGTAGTCCTCGATCTCCACCAATTCGATACCACGCACAGCTCGCAGCAACCTTCGTGGTTCGTCTTCAATGTGCAACTCGCGTAACAAATGGCAGGAGTCGTGATAAGCGACGCGGTGAGGAAAGCTGGCCCCTGCGTCTTCCACCCCGAGAACCTTAACCAAAAACTCCGAGAACTCAAAGAAGCGGCTTTGGAGCTTCTCTGCTTTCTCCAGTCGAGACGGATCGTGCGCGAAAAGCTCGGGATAGAAGACTCGCACCATGGACGAGCAGGAGCCCGACGGGGCCACGACGTAATCCGCGTCGTCAAACAGGTCCAGAACCCGCGCTGCTACCTCGCGCGCTTCATTTCTGAATCCGGTGTTGAACGCAGGCTGGCCGCAGCACGTCTGCCCGGCGTTGAAAGTGACCTGCACGCCCAGGCGGCGCAAAACCGCGACGGCACACTCACCCACTTGCGGAAAGAACTGGTCTGCCAGGCAAGTGATGAAGAGCGCGACGCGGGGCCTTTGCGTTCCCATGTTCATCTGCCTCGGACGGGCTAGCGCAGACCTTCAGGTCAGCGTCTTTCCATGATACCGAACCGCAGACGTAAAGGTCTGCGCCAGCCTATTGACTACTGCCGCTGAGCACCAGTCACAAACCACTGACCACTAAGCCACTGTCTTATTGCGCCGCGT
>Ga0306920_100004686_pt1 | contig 17555 bp, 11 predicted proteins | sample flu12Cox44000170_FD_204666 | JGI IMG/M metagenome (GOLD analysis project Ga0306920, IMG submission 204666) | Lab enrichment of tropical soil microbial communities from Luquillo Experimental Forest, Puerto Rico - flux4day.12C.oxic.44.000.170 (v2)... | ecosystem: Environmental > Terrestrial >... | reverse complement strand
CGCATCCAGTACATGGACGTCGCCCCGACGCAGATCGTGTCGGTCGCCGCCTCGCTGGTGCCGTTCCTCGAGCACGACGATGCGAACCGCGCGCTGATGGGCGCCAACATGCAGCGCCAGGCCGTCCCTGTCCTGCGTCCTGAAAAGGCGCTGGTCGGCACGGGCGTGGAGCGCGTGGCGGCGGTCGACTCGGGCACGGTCGTCACGGCGCGCCGCGGCGGCACGGTCGACTACATCGACACCAACCGCGTCGTCATCCGCGTCAACGACGCCGAGACGGTCGCCGGCGAAGTCGGCGTCGACATCTACAACCTGATCAAGTACCAGCGTTCGAACCAGAACACGAACATCCACCAGCGTCCCATCGTCCAGCGCGGCGACAAGGTCGGCGCCGGTGACGTGATCGCGGACGGCGCGTCGACGGATCTGGGCGAGCTCGCGCTCGGCCAGAACATGCTCGTCGCGTTCATGCCCTGGAACGGCTACAACTTCGAAGACTCGATCCTGCTGTCGGAACGCGTCATCGCCGAAGACCGCTACACCTCGATCCACATCGAGGAGCTGGTGGTCATGGCGCGCGACACGAAGCTGGGCTCCGAGGAAATCACGCGCGACATCCCGAACCTGTCCGAGCAGCAACTGGGCCGCCTGGACGAGTCCGGCATCGTCTACATCGGCGCCGAAGTCAACGCCGGCGACGTGCTTGTGGGCAAGGTCACGCCCAAGGGCGAGACCACGCTGACGCCGGAAGAGAAGCTGCTGCGCGCGATCTTCGGCGAGAAGGCCTCGGACGTGAAGGACACGTCGCTGCGCGTCGACCAGGGCACCAGCGGCACCGTCATCGACGTGCAGGTGTTCACCCGCGAAGGCATCCAGCGCGACAAGCGCGCCCAGCAGATCATCGACGACGAGCTCAAGCGCTTCCGCCTGGACCTGAACGACCAGCTGCGCATCGTCGAGGCCGACGCGTTCGACCGTATCGCCAAGCTGCTGAACGGCCGCATCGCCAACGGCGGCCCGCAGAAGATCGCCAAGGGCACCGCCATCGACAAGGCCTACCTGGCCAGCATCGAGAAGTACCACTGGTTCGACATCCGCCCGGCGGAAGACGACATCGCCAACCAGCTCGAATCGATCAAGAACTCGCTCGAGCAGACGCGCCACGGCTTCGACCTCGCCTTCGAAGAGAAGCGCAAGAAGCTGACGCAGGGCGACGAGCTGCCGGCCGGCGTGCTCAAGATGGTCAAGGTCTACCTGGCCGTCAAGCGCCGCCTGCAGCCTGGCGACAAGATGGCCGGCCGCCACGGCAACAAGGGTGTCGTGTCCAAGATCGTCGCGGTCGAGGACATGCCCTACATGGCCGACGGCACCCCGTGCGACATCGTGCTGAACCCGCTGGGCGTCCCGTCGCGGATGAACGTGGGCCAGGTTCTCGAGGTGCACCTGGGCTGGGCCGGCAAGGGCATCGGCCAGCGCATCGGCGACATGCTGCAGAAGCAGGCCGCCGCCGCCGAGATCCGTGCGTTCATGGACGAGCTGTACAACAAGTCGGGCGGCAAGGCCGAGAACATCGCCGAGCTGACCGATGCGGAAGTCGTCGCCATGGCCGGCGAGTTGCAGAAGGGCGTGCCCTTCGCGACGCCGGTGTTCGATGGTGCCGCGGAAGAGGAAATCCGCGGCATGCTCAAGCTCGCCTACCCGGACGACATCGCCGCCCGCAAGGGCCTGACCGCGTCGCGCACCCAGTGCGTGCTGCACGACGGCCGCACCGGCGAAGCCTTCGAGCGCCCGGTCACGGTCGGCTACATGCACGTGCTCAAGCTGCACCACCTGGTGGACGACAAGATGCACGCGCGTTCGACCGGCCCGTACTCGCTCGTCACCCAGCAGCCGCTGGGCGGCAAGGCGCAGTTCGGCGGCCAGCGTTTCGGCGAAATGGAAGTCTGGGCGCTGGAAGCCTACGGCGCCGCGTACGTCCTGCAGGAAATGCTGACGGTCAAGTCCGACGACGTGAACGGCCGCACCAAGGTGTACGAGAACATCGTCAAGGGCGAACACGCGATCGACGCCGGCATGCCGGAATCGTTCAACGTGCTGGTCAAGGAAATTCGTTCGCTCGGTATCGACATCGAGTTGGAGAAGAACTGATCGCCGCAGGCCCGGCTCGCCAGCCGGGCCCTCCCGTGAAGTTCACCGTTTCAATCGACAAGTTACCGAGTTATTAGGAGAGATGCATGAAGGGCTTGCTGGACCTTTTCAAGCAATTCACCCCCGATGAGCATTTCGATGCCATCAAGATCGGCCTCGCGTCGCCCGAGAAGATCCGTTCGTGGTCTTTCGGCGAAGTCAAGAAGCCGGAGACCATCAACTACCGGACGTTCAAGCCGGAGCGCGATGGCCTGTTCTGCGCCAAGATCTTCGGCCCGATCAAGGACTACGAGTGCCTGTGCGGCAAGTACAAGCGCCTGAAGCACCGCGGCGTGATCTGCGAGAAGTGCGGCGTCGAAGTCACGCAGACCAAGGTCCGCCGCGACCGCATGGGTCACATCGACCTGGCGGCGCCGTGCGCGCACATCTGGTTCCTGAAGTCGCTGCCGTCGCGCCTGGGCCTCGTGCTCGACATGACGCTGCGCGACATCGAGCGCGTGCTGTACTTCGAAGCCTACGTGGTCGTGGACCCGGGCATGACGCCGCTCAAGAAGTTCTCGATCATGACCGAGGACGACTACGAGGCCAAGCATGCCGAGTTCGGTGACGAGTTCACCGCGCTGATGGGCGCCGAGGGCATCAAGAAGCTGCTGGAGGAAATGGATCTCGACGTCGAGATCGACAAGCTCCGCAACGACATGACCGGCTCCGAGCTCAAGGTCAAGAAGAACTCCAAGCGCCTCAAGGTGATGGAAGCCTTCAAGAAGTCGGGCATCAAGCCCAACTGGATGATCATGGACGTGCTGCCGGTGCTGCCGCCGGACCTGCGTCCGCTCGTCCCGCTGGACGGCGGCCGCTTCGCCACGTCGGACCTGAACGACCTGTATCGCCGCGTCATCAACCGCAACAACCGTCTCGCGCGCCTGCTGGAGCTCAAGGCTCCGGAAATCATCGTGCGCAACGAGAAGCGGATGCTGCAGGAGGCGGTGGACTCGCTGCTGGACAACGGCCGTCGCGGCAAGGCGATGACCGGCGCGAACAAGCGCGCCCTCAAGTCGCTCGCCGACATGATCAAGGGCAAGTCGGGCCGCTTCCGCCAGAACCTGCTGGGCAAGCGCGTCGACTACTCCGGCCGTTCCGTCATCACCGTGGGCCCGACGCTGAAGCTGCACCAGTGCGGCCTGCCCAAGCTGATGGCCATCGAGCTCTTCAAGCCGTTCATCTTCTCGCGCCTCGAGGCCATGGGCATCGCGACGACGATCAAGGCGGCGAAGAAGGAAGTCGAATCGGGCACGCCGGTGGTGTGGGACATCCTTGAAGAAGTCATCAAGGAACACCCGGTCATGCTGAACCGCGCGCCGACGCTGCACCGCCTGGGCATCCAGGCGTTCGAGCCGGTGCTGATCGAAGGCAAGGCGATCCAGCTGCACCCGCTGGTCTGCGCGGCGTTCAACGCCGACTTCGACGGCGACCAGATGGCCGTCCACGTGCCGCTGTCGATCGAAGCGCAGATGGAAGCGCGCGCGCTGATGCTCGCCTCCAACAACGTGCTGTTCCCGGCCAACGGCGAACCGTCGATCGTGCCGTCGCAGGACGTGGTGCTGGGCCTGTACTACGCCACCCGCGAGCGCATCAACGGCAAGGGCGAAGGCATGGTCTTCAAGGACATCGCCGAAATGCTGCGCGCGCTCGAGAACGGTGTCGTCGAGATCACTGCCCGCATCAACGTGATGCTGCCCGAATGGACGAAGAACGCCGACGGCGTCTTCGTGGAGAGCACCAAGCTGACCGAGACCACGGTCGGCCGCGCGCTGCTGTCCGAGATCCTGCCCAAGGGCCTGCCGTTCTCGAACATCAACAAGGCGCTCAAGAAGAAGGAAATCTCGCGCCTGATCAACACGTCCTTCCGCAAGTGCGGCCTGAAGGAAACCGTGGTGTTCGCGGACAAGCTGCTGCAGAACGGCTTCCGCCTGGCCACGCGCGCCGGCATCTCGATCGCCATCGACGACATGCTGGTGCCCAAGGAGAAGACGAGCCTGATCGAGCGCGCCGAGAAGGAAGTCAAGGAGATCGAGCAGCAGTACGTCTCGGGTCTCGTGACCGCCGGCGAGCGCTACAACAAGGTCGTCGACATCTGGGGCAAGGCAGGCGACGAGATCGGCAAGAAGATGATGGACCACCTGAAGGTCCAGAAGGTCATCGACCGCAACGGCAAGGAAGTGGACCAGGAGTCGTTCAACTCCATCTACATGATGGCCGACTCCGGTGCCCGCGGTTCCGCGGCGCAGATCCGCCAGCTGGCCGGCATGCGCGGCCTGATGGCCAAGCCGGACGGCTCCATCATCGAGACGCCGATCACCGCGAACTTCCGCGAAGGCCTGAACGTTCTGCAATACTTCATCTCCACCCACGGCGCCCGCAAGGGTCTCGCGGACACGGCGCTGAAGACCGCGAACTCCGGCTACCTGACGCGTCGCCTCGTCGACGTCACGCAGGACCTGGTCGTCACCGAGGAAGACTGCGGCACGCAGAACGGCCTGGCGATGCGCGCCCTGGTCGAAGGCGGCGAAGTCATCGAGTCGCTGCGCGATCGCGTCCTCGGCCGCGTGACCGCCGTCGAGGTGCTGCACCCCGAGACGCAGGAAGTCGTGCTGGGCGCCACCGAGATCCTGTCGGAAGACGTGCTCGACAAGCTCGAGTCCGTCGGCGTCGACGAGGTCAAGGTGCGCACGCCGCTGACCTGCACGACGCGCTACGGCTTGTGCGCGCGCTGCTACGGCCGCGACCTGGGCCGCGGCGGCCTGATCAACGTCGGCGAAGCCGTCGGCGTGATCGCCGCGCAGTCGATCGGCGAGCCGGGCACGCAGCTGACCATGCGCACGTTCCACATCGGTGGCGCGGCGTCGCGTGCGGCGGTGGCCTCCAGCGTCGACGCGAAGTCGGACGGCGTGATCGGCTTCAACCCGACCATGCGCTACGTCACGAACGGCAAGGGCGAACTGGTGGTGATCTCGCGTTCCGGCGAAATCATCATCCTGGATCCGCACGGCCGCGAGCGCGAGCGCCACAAGGTGCCGTACGGCGCGCTGCTGAACGTCAAGCCCGACCAGGCGGTCAAGCACGGCCACGTGCTGGCCAACTGGGACCCGCTGACCCGCCCGATCATCACGGAATTCGCCGGTCGCGCGAGCTTCGAGAACGTCGAGGAAGGCGTCACCGTGGCCAAGCAGGTCGACGAAGTCACCGGCCTGTCCACGCTGGTCGTGATCGATCCGAAGCGCCGCGGCGCCGCCAAGATCGTCCGTCCGCAGGTCAAGCTGCTCGACGCGCAGGGCCACGAGGTCAAGATCCCCGGCACCGACCACTCGGTGACGATCGGCTTCCAGGTCGGCTCGCTGATCCAGATCCGCGACGGCCAGGAGCTGATGCCTGGTGAAGTGCTCGCCCGTATTCCGGTCGAAGGCCAGAAGACCCGCGACATCACCGGCGGTCTGCCGCGCGTGGCCGAGCTGTTCGAGGCCCGCAGCCCGAAGGACAAGGGCACGCTGGCCGAGAAGACCGGCACCGTGTCGTTCGGCAAGGAGACCAAGGGCAAGGTGCGCCTGCAGATCACCGATCCGGAAGGCATCGTCCACGAGGAACTCGTGCCCAAGGAAAAGAACATCCTGGTGCACGAAGGCCAGGTGGTCAACAAGGGCGAGAGCGTCGTCGACGGCCCGGCCGATCCGCAGGACATCCTGCGCCTGCTGGGCGTCGAGGAACTGGCGCGCTACATCGTCGACGAAGTGCAGGACGTCTACCGTCTGCAGGGTGTGAAGATCAACGACAAGCACATCGAGGTGATCGTTCGCCAGATGCTGCGCCGCGTGCAGATCACGAACCCGGGCGACACGGCCTACATCCTCGGCGAGCAGGTCGAGCGCTCCGAGCTCCACGGCACGAACGACCGCATGCGCGCCGAAGGCAAGCTGCCGGCCACGTACTCCGACGTGCTGCTGGGCATCACCAAGGCCTCGCTGTCGACCGACTCGTTCATCTCGGCCGCTTCCTTCCAGGAAACGACCCGCGTGCTCACCGAGGCTGCCATCATGGGCAAGCGCGACGAGCTGCGTGGCCTGAAGGAAAACGTCATCGTCGGCCGCCTGATCCCGGCCGGTACCGGCATGGCCTTCCACTCGGCTCGCAAGGCCAAGGAAGACATGGACGAGAACGAGCGTCGTGCGATCGCGCTGCAGGAGGCCGAGGAACTGGCCGCCGCGCAGCTGGCGCAACTCGACTCCGCTCCGGCGGGTGGCGAGCAGCTGGCCGAATGAGCCCGCAAGGCGGGGCACCTCCGGGTGTCTCGGCCGCCAACAGGAAGGCGACCCGCGGGTCGCCTTTTTTCATGTTCGCGCCAGATGTTGCGGCGGTGCCGCGAGCGCTTGATCTGGATCAAGCGCGGGCAATACCGTCGTGAGGCCCGCTTCGTTCGCCATCCGCGCTGCTACGGGTGCCAATTCCCGGGAAAAATCCCTGAGGAGGTCGGGGGCTCGCTCTAGAAATACCCGTGCGCCGCACCCATTTAGGCGCGCGCCCGGAAACAAAGTTTGGCAAAATCAGCCGGCTTAGCCCAACCCACCCGGCAGTCAACCTTGGAAACCCGAGGAAGCACGTGATCGGGTGCCCGCCGAGAGGGAAATGAAACAAGCTCGTACCAGGTCGCGCCTCGCCGGCGTGCTGACACTCGCCATGGCCGCGCTGCTGAGCGGCTGCCATTATTCGGTCCTCGACCCCAAGGGCCAGATCGCCGCGGACGAGAAGTCCCTGATCATCACCTCCACGCTGCTGATGCTGATCGTGGTGATCCCGGTGATCGTGCTGACGCTGTGGTTCGCGTGGAAGTACCGCGCCTCCAACACCTCGGCCACCTACACGCCCAACTGGTCGTACTCGCACCGCGTCGAGGCCGTGTGCTGGCTGGTGCCGTGCGCCATCATCGTGGTGCTGGGCACGCTCACCTGGAAGACGACGCACCAGCTCGACCCGTTCCGCCCGATCGACTCCAAGGTCAAGCCGATCACGATCGAGGTCGTGTCGCTGGACTGGAAGTGGCTGTTCATCTACCCCGAGCAGCACATCGCAACCGTCAACGAGATCCAGTTCCCGGCCGGCACGCCCGTGAACTTCAGGATCACGTCCGACACCGTGATGAACGTGTTCTTCATCCCGCAGCTGGGCAGCCAGATCTACGCGATGGCCGGCATGCAGACGCAGGTCAACCTGATCGCCGACGCGCCGGGCGTCTACGACGGCCTGTCCACCAACTTCAGCGGCGCCGGGTTCCCCGACATGAAGTTCACGGCCACCGCGTCCTCGCAGGCCGACTTCGACGCCTGGGTCGCCAAGGTCAAGGCCTCGCCGAACAAGCTGGGCCTGGACAACTACGGCGAGCTCGCCAAGCCCTCGTCCAAGGATCCGGTGAAGTACTTCTCGACCGTCGAGCCCGTGCTGTTCACGGCCGTCCTCGACAAGTACATGGACAAGTCGTCCGGCCTGAAGCTGGCCGACAAGATCTGCCTGCCCGCGAAGGTCGCGACGGCGGGCGCCAAGGAACGCGCGGAGTAACAAGACGTGGACATGTTGTTCGGCAAGCTGACGTGGAACGCCATTCCGTTCCATGAACCCGTCGCCATGGGCGGCGTGATGGGCATGGTCCTCGGGGGCCTGGGTGTGCTCCTGGCGATCACCTACTTCAAGAAGTGGGGCTACCTGTACCGCGAGTGGCTGACCTCGGTCGACCACAAGCGCCTGGGCGTGATGTACATCATCCTGGCGCTCGTGATGCTGCTGCGCGGCTTCGCCGACGCGCTGATGATGCGCACCCAGCAGGCCATGGCCTCGGGCGGCAACGAGGGCTTCCTGCACCCCGACCACTACAACCAGGTGTTCACGGCGCACGGCGTGATCATGATCTTCTTCATGGCCATGCCGTTCATGGTGGGCCTGGTGAACATCGTGGTGCCGCTGCAGATCGGCGCGCGCGACGTCGCGTTCCCGTTCGTGAACTCGCTGAGCTACTGGCTGACGTTCTCCGGCGCGATGCTGGTCAACATCTCGCTGGCCCTCGGCGAATTCGGCCGCACCGGCTGGCTGGCCTATCCGCCGCTGTCCGAGCTGGCCTACAGCCCGGGCGTGGGCGTCGACTACTACATCTGGGCGCTGCAGATCTCGGGCCTGGGCACGCTGCTGACCGGCGTCAACTTCCTGGTGACCATCGTCAAGATGCGCGCGCCGGGCATGACCTGGATGCGGCTGCCCGTCTTCACGTGGACGGCCCTCGTGGCCAACGTGCTGATCATCCTGGCCTTCCCGATCCTGACCGTCTCGCTGGCGATGCTGGGTGCCGACCGCTACCTGGGCATGCACTTCTTCACCAACGACGGCGGCGGCAACGCCATGATGTACGTCAACCTCATCTGGGCCTGGGGCCACCCCGAGGTGTACATCCTGGTGCTGCCGGCGTTCGGCATCTTCTCGGAGATCGCCGCCACCTTCAGCTCCAAGAAGCTGTTCGGCTACACCTCGATGGTCTACGCCACGATCGCCATCACGATCCTGTCGTTCGTCGTCTGGCTGCACCACTTCTTCACGATGGGCTCGGGCGCGAACGTCAACGCGTTCTTCGGCATCGCCACGATGCTGATCTCGATCCCGACGGGCGTGAAGATCTTCAACTGGATGTTCACCATGTTCCGCGGCCGCGTGCGCATGGAGTCGCCCATGCTGTGGACGATCGGCTTCATCATCACCTTCGTGCTGGGCGGCATGACCGGCGTCATGCTGGCGGTGCCGGGCGCCGACTTCGTGCTGCACAACAGCCTGTTCCTGATCGCGCACTTCCACAACGTGATCATCGGCGGCGTGCTGTTCGGCTACGTGGCCGGGATGGGGTACTGGTTCCCGAAGGCGTTCGGCTTCAAGCTGCACGAAGGCTTGGGCAAGATCTCGTTCTGGTGCTGGCTGATCGGCTTCTGGGTCGCGTTCACGCCGGTCTACATCCTCGGCTTCATGGGCATGACCCGCCGCATGCAGCACTACGACAACGCCGAATGGCAGCCGCTGCTGATCGTCGCGTTCTTCGGCGCCCTGATCATCGCCGCCGGCATCGGCGCGATGGTGCTGCAGCTGGCCTACAGCGTCTGGAAGCGCGACGAGCTCAAGGACGTCACGGGCGACCCGTGGGGCGGCCGCACGCTGGAATGGTCGACGGCCTCGCCGCCGCCGTTCTACAACTTCGCGCACACGCCGGTCGTGCACTCGCTGGACGCGCTGGCGTTCATGAAGGAGCACGGCATGCACCTGCAGCGCAACGAGCGCTACGCCGAGATCCACATGCCGCGCAACACCAACGTCGGCCTGATCATGGGCCTGCTGAGCATCGCGCTGGGCTTCGGCCTCATCTGGCACATCTGGTGGATGGCCATCGTCGGCTTCGTCGGCATGATCGCGGCGTTCATCGCCCGCTCGTTCGACGAGGACACCGACTACTACGTGCCGATCTCCGAGGTCGAGCGAATCGAAAACGCACGCTATCTCGCGATGGCTGATCACCAGGGGTAAGCGCGTGTCCGGCCTCGTCATTCAACAATCCCAATCCTTCGGCGCGCACCCGCACGCCGACGCTCCGGACCACGAGCATTCGCACGATGCGGGCGGCAACACCGTCTTCGGGTTCTGGATCTACCTGATGAGCGACTGCCTGCTGTTCGCTTGCCTGTTCGCCGGCTATGCGGTCCTGTACCGCAACACCGCGGGCGGCCCGAGCGGCAAGGAGTTCTTCGACCTCAAGTACGTCGGCGTCGAGACGCTGTTCCTGCTGCTGAGCTCGATCACCTACGGCATGGCCATGCTGGGGACGCTCAAGCGCAACGCCACCAAGGTGCTGCTGTGGCTGGCGATCACTGGCCTGTTCGGCCTGGGCTTCATCGGCATGGAGCTCAACGAGTTCCACCACCTGATCGAGGAGGGCAACGGCCCGGGCCGCAGCGCGTTCCTGTCGGCGTTCTTCTCGCTGGTGGGCACCCACGGCATCCACGTCACGTCCGGCCTGGTCTGGCTGAGCGTGCTGATGTACCAGGTGCTGCGCAAGGGCGTCACCGAGACGAACCGCACGCGCCTGATGTGCCTGAGCCTGTTCTGGCACTTCCTGGACATCGTCTGGATCTGCGTGTTCACCGTCGTCTACCTGATGGGCTGCCTCTGATCATGGCCACCAATTCCCCGAACAGCCAATTCCGCAACTCCTCGATCGACCCGGCATCGGGTACCTTCGGCCGCCGCAACGCGGCGCGCTACGTCGGCGGCACGGTCGCCGGCGAGTCGCACGCCAGCATCAAGTCGTACATGATCGGCTTCGTGCTCTCGATCATCCTGACGGGGATCCCGTTCGGCCTGGTCATGAACACGGGCCACTACGGTTTCACGGTCGACACCGTGCTGGCCGCGATCCTCGTGCTGGCCGTCGTCCAGGTGTTCGTGCACGTCGTCTACTTCCTGCACATGGACCGCTCGGCGGAACAGCGCTGGAACGTGCTGGCGTTCTCGTTCACGGTGATGATCCTGGCGATCGTCGTGGCCGGCTCGATCTGGATCATGCACAACGCCACCTCCAACATGGAGCACAACATGGCGCCCACCAGCGCCGAAGGCGTGATCCCGCAGAAGTAAGCCGTCCCGGCTCGCACTCGAAGGCGCCCCGCGGGGCGCCTTTGTCGTTCTGGGCGCGTCCATTGCCCATCGCCGGGCCATGGACGCGGCAGCATCAGGACGACGGCTCGGGCTCGCATGCACATGCGCGTGCCTGCTCGCGAGTGTCGCGGGCGTGTCGCGTGCGCAGGACGCACCTGCGGCCGCGCAAGAGCCCGAGCCCGAGCCCGAGAGGGGCGTCCACCTGACCGCGCTCGAGATCGTCACCTTCGACGTGCTGCTGAGCAACTTCAACCGCGCGACCAGCGGCTCGCGCGACTACGACGTCAGCATCCACTCGATCGAGCACAACCTGCGCGGCCCCTGGGTGGTGGATCACGACCCGTTCCGCATCAACCAGCTCGGGCATCCCTACCAGGGCTCGCTGTACCACGGGGCGGGGCGCAGCCTGGGGCTGGACTACTGGCAGTCCGCGGCGCTGACCTTCGCCGGCAGCCTGTTCTGGGAGATCGCGGGCGAGGACACGCCGCCGTCGAAGAACGACCAGGTCGCCAGCGGCATCGCCGGCAGCTTCCTCGGCGAGCCGCTGTTCCGCATGGCGCACCTGGTGGGCGACCGCGGCAGCGTGCCCGCCGCCTGGCGACCGTGGCTGGTCAGCGCGATCTCGCCGCCGGTGGGCCTGAACCACCAGCTCTTCGGCGAGCGCTACGGCGCTGTCTTCGACGACCACGACCCGGCCTACTACAGCCGGCTGCGCCTGGGCGGCAACCACGTCACCAACGACAACTTCGCTTCCAGCCACGGCGTGCACACGCATGCGGCCCAGGTCGGCTACGCGATGGACTACGGCCTGCCCGGCAAGCCCGGCTACTCGTATCGCCGTCCGTTCGACTACTTCAACTTCGAAGCGGGGCTGTCGAGTTCCAACGGCGTCGAGAACCTGAGCTCCAATGGCTTGCTGCTCGGCGACCGCTTCGCGTGGGGCGACAGCGTGCGCGGCATCGCCGGCCTGTATGGCGGCTACGAGTTCCTCGCGCCGCAGGTGTTCCGCGTGTCGATCACCTCGGTCTCGCTGGGAACGACGCTGCAGTGGTGGGCCAGCCGGGATGTCGCGATCCAGGGCGGCCTCTCGGGCGGCGTCGGCTACACGGCCGTGAGCTCGACGCTGCGCGATGCGGCGTCGACCGAATACCACTACGGCATGGCGCCGCGCGGCGCGCTGAGCCTGCGGCTGATCGAGGGCGACCGGCTGTCGCTGGACGTCGCGGCGCGCATCGTGTCGGCCGGCCGCATCGCCAACCGGAGCGCGGGGCGCGACGACGTCTCGCGCGTCGAGTCCGCGCTGACCTGGCGCATCGTCGGCCCGCACGCGATCGGCTTCGGCTACGTCTGGTCGCACCGCAGCGCGGCGTTCCCCGGCGGCGTCGACCGGCGCCAGACGCTTGGCCAGTTCGGCCTCTACTACACGCTGCTCGGGCGACAGGACTTCGGCGCCGTCGAGTGGCGTCATCCTGACTAGGGCAGCTCGGCGGACCAGGCCTCGGGCCGGCAGACGCGCAGCCCGTGCCGCGCGAGCGCCTTGCGCGCCAGCCTGAGCAGCGCCTTGTCGCGCGTGACCAGCGTGTGGGCGCGCGCCGCGATCGCCAGGTCGATGAACTTCTGGTCGTCGGGGTCGGTGCAGCGCAGGCGCTCGCCGGCGCCGAGCGGCGCGGGCGGGTCGACGGTCCGGCCGTGGCGCGCCCACGTCGCGGCGAGCGCGTCGACGTCGACCGGCCAGCGTTCACCGAAGCCCTTGGCGACGACGAAGTCGAACTCCGATCTCATGTCGGAAGTGAATATCCACTCCCAATCCGAGCCGCCCAACGCGGCCCCCCAATTCGAGCAAACCGGGTTGCGGAAGACCATCCAGTCGAACAGGGACTGGCTGTCGATGACGATCAGCTGGCGCGGCATGCGCGCAGGATAGCGTTGCCGACGCGGTCGATCGAGCCGCGCGCTTGCGGCGAAATTTCGTGCGGGCTATAATACCCGGCTCTCCGCGGTCTAACCGATGGCGGAGCTTTGTCGTCCGCGTCTGTCCTCGATGGCGCGTGTGGCGGCTTTTCAAGAATACGTAACTTCAAACGGGAACAAGTTACTCATGCCTACCATCAACCAGCTTGTACGCCACGGCCGCGAGGTCGAGGTCGTCAAGTCCAAGTCGCCTGCGATGCAGAACTGCCCGCAGCGCCGTGGCGTGTGCACTCGCGTGTACACCACCACGCCGAAGAAGCCGAACTCCGCGCTTCGCAAGGTCGCCAAGGTGCGCCTGACCAACGGTTTCGAGGTCATCTCGTACATCGGCGGTGAAGGCCACAACCTGCAGGAGCACAGCGTCGTGCTCGTGCGCGGCGGCCGCGTGAAGGATCTGCCGGGTGTGCGCTACCACATCGTCCGCGGCTCCCTCGACCTGCAGGGCGTCAAGGATCGCAAGCAAGCGCGTTCCAAGTACGGCGCGAAGCGTCCGAAGAAGGCCTGAGCCCCGCGGCTCGTGTCTCGAGGCCGACAAATGCCGTCGGCACACTAGAAGTGCGAAGAAGCTGCCAAGCGGCTTTCGAGCGAGTTTGCGGTGGAGCGAAAAGAACGTTCCGCCGAGTAAGTGGATGGTCCCATTCGACACGGTGGCCATCCGGGCTGTCGGGCAGCATGCCTGGCGCCAACTGAAGCACTGGAAGGAAATCCCATGCCACGTCGTCGCGAAGTACCCAAGCGCGAGATCCTGCCCGACCCGAAGTTCGGTTCGGTCGACCTCTCGAAGTTCATGAATGTCGTGATGGAGTCCGGCAAGAAGGCCGTCGCCGAGCGCATCATCTACGGCGCCCTCGAACAGATCGAGAAGAAGGCGAACAAGGATCCGCTCGAGATCTTCATGGTCGCGATCAACAACGTGAAGCCGATGGTCGAAGTCAAGTCCCGCCGCGTCGGCGGTGCGAACTACCAAGTTCCCGTGGAAGTTCGCCCCGTCCGCCGCATGGCGCTGGCCATGCGCTGGCTCAAGGACAGCGCCCGCAAGCGTGGCGAGAAGTCGATGTCGGCCCGCCTGGCCAACGAACTGCTCGAGGCCTCGGAAGGCCGTGGCGGTGCCATGAAGAAGCGTGACGAAGTTCACCGCATGGCCGAAGCCAACAAGGCGTTCTCGCACTTCCGCTTCTAAAGTCCCACCCTCAGTCCCCTCCGGCCGCTCTCCGGGTTGTCACCAACCCGTGGGCGGCTCACGTATTTGGAGCCCACCATGTCTCGCAAGACCCCCATCGAGCGCTACCGCAACATCGGTATCTCGGCGCACATCGATGCCGGCAAGACCACGACCACCGAACGCATCCTGTACTACACCGGCGTGAACCACAAGATCGGTGAAGTGCACGACGGCGCTGCCACGATGGACTGGATGGAGCAGGAGCAGGAGCGTGGCATCACGATCACGTCCGCCGCCACGACCTGCTTCTGGAAGGGCATGGAAATGGGCTTCCCGGAGCACCGTTTCAACATCATCGACACCCCCGGGCACGTCGACTTCACCATCGAAGTCGAGCGCTCGATGCGCGTGCTCGACGGCGCCTGCATGGTCTACTGCGCCGTGGGCGGCGTGCAGCCCCAGTCGGAAACCGTCTGGCGCCAGGCCAACAAGTACAAGGTGCCCCGCCTCGCGTTCGTCAACAAGATGGACCGCACCGGCGCGAACTTCTTCAAGGTCTATGACCAGATGAAGACCCGCCTGAAGGCCAACCCGGTGCCCATCGTGGTGCCCATCGGCGCCGAAGACAACTTCAAGGGTGTCGTCGACCTGTTCAAGATGAAGGCCATCATCTGGGACGAGGCCTCGCAAGGCATGAAGTTCTCGTACGAGGACATCCCCGCCGAGCTGCAAGCCGAATCGCAGAAGTGGCGCGAGCAGATGATCGAAGCCGCCGCCGAGGCGAGCGAAGAGCTGATGAACAAGTACCTCGAGACGGGCGAACTGTCCGAGGAAGAAATCAAGCAGGGCATCCGCCAGCGCACGATCGCGACGGAAATCCAGCCGATGCTGTGCGGCACCGCGTTCAAGAACAAGGGCGTGCAGCGCATGCTCGACGCCGTCATCGAATTCCTGCCGTCGCCGGTGGACATCCCCCCGGTCAAGGGCACGGACGAGGACGAGCACGAAGTCACCCGCAAGGCCGACGACAACGAGAAGTTCGCCGCCCTCGCGTTCAAGCTGATGACCGACCCGTACGTCGGCCAGCTGACGTTCGTGCGCGTGTACTCGGGCGTCCTGAAGTCCGGCGACTCGGTCTACAACCCGATCCGCGGCAAGAAGGAACGCATCGGCCGTATCCTGCAGATGCACGCCAACCAGCGTGAGGAAATCAAGGAAATCCTGGCCGGCGACATCGCCGCCTGCGTGGGCCTGCGCGACGTGACCACCGGCGAGACGCTGTGCGATCCGGAATCGATCGTCACGCTCGAGAAGATGGTGTTCCCGGAGCCCGTGATCTCGCAGGCCGTCGAGCCCAAGACCAAGGCCGACCAGGAGAAGATGGGCATCGCGCTGGGCCGCCTGGCCGCGGAAGATCCGTCGTTCCGCCTGCGCACCGATGAAGAGTCGGGCCAGACCATCATCTCCGGCATGGGCGAGCTGCACCTGGAAATCATCGTCGACCGCATGAAGCGCGAGTTCGGCGTGGAAGCCAACGTCGGCAAGCCGCAGGTCGCGTACCGCGAGACGATCCGCAAGATCGCCAAGGACGTCGAAGGCAAGTTCGTTCGCCAGTCGGGCGGCAAGGGCCAGTACGGCCACGTCGTGCTGACCGTCGAGCCGCAGGAGCCGGGCAAGGGCTTCGAGTTCGTCGACGCCATCAAGGGTGGCGTGGTTCCGCGCGAATTCATCCCCGCGGTCGAGAAGGGCGTCATCGACTCCCTGCCGGCGGGCGTGCTGGCCGGCTACCCGGTCGTCGACGTCAAGGTCACGCTGACCTTCGGTTCGTACCACGAAGTCGACTCGAACGAAAACGCGTTCAAGATGGCTGCCTCGATGGGCTTCAAGGAAGCCTGCCGCAAGGCGTCGCCGGTCATCCTCGAGCCGATGATGGCCGTGGAAGTCGAGACGCCGGAAGACTACGCCGGTTCGGTGATGGGTGACCTGTCGTCCCGTCGTGGCCTGGTGCAGGGCATGGACGACATGCCTGGCGGCGGCAAGATCATCAAGGCCGAGGTGCCGCTGTCCGAGATGTTCGGCTATTCCACGACGCTGCGCTCGATGTCGCAAGGCCGCGCCACGTACACGATGGAATTCAAGCACTACTCGGAAGCCCCGAAGAACGTCGCCGACGCCATCATCACGTCGCGCGCCAAGTAATGCCTCCCCCGGCGCGGCCCGCGTGGCCGCCCGGGGGGTGCTCGAATCAGATGGTCTTCGCGGATCGCTCGGGTGCTGCCAGTGGCGCCTGAAACGACCGATCCGGTGGAGACCTTAAACAGCACCACTGGCAACTGTTCTTTTATTGGAGTTTGAAATGGCAAAAGGCAAGTTTGAACGTACCAAGCCGCACGTGAACGTCGGCACCATCGGTCACGTGGACCATGGCAAGACGACGCTGACGGCGGCCATCACGACGGTGCTGTCGACCAAGTTCGGCGGCGAAGCCAAGGCGTACGACCAGATCGACGCGGCGCCGGAAGAAAAGGCGCGCGGCATCACGATCAACACGGCGCACGTCGAGTACGAGACGGCCAACCGCCACTACGCGCACGTGGACTGCCCGGGCCACGCCGACTACGTCAAGAACATGATCACGGGTGCGGCCCAGATGGACGGCGCGATCCTGGTGTGCTCGGCCGCTGACGGCCCGATGCCCCAGACGCGCGAGCACATCCTGCTGTCGCGCCAGGTGGGCGTGCCCTACATCATCGTGTTCCTGAACAAGGCCGACATGGTCGACGACGCCGAGCTGCTCGAGCTGGTCGAGATGGAAGTGCGCGAGCTGCTGAGCAAGTACGACTTCCCCGGCGACGACACCCCGATCATCAAGGGCTCGGCCAAGCTGGCGCTCGAAGGCGACAAGGGCGAGCTGGGCGAGCAGGCGATCATGAAGCTGGCCGACGCGCTGGACTCGTACATCCCGACGCCCGAGCGCGCCGTGGACGGCACGTTCCTGATGCCGGTCGAAGACGTGTTCTCGATCTCGGGCCGCGGCACGGTGGTCACGGGCCGTATCGAGCGCGGCATCGTCAAGGTCGGCGAGGAAATCGAGATCGTCGGCATCAAGCCGACGCAAAAGACGACCTGCACGGGCGTGGAAATGTTCCGCAAGCTGCTGGATCAGGGCCAGGCTGGCGACAACGTCGGTATCCTGCTGCGCGGCACCAAGCGCGAGGAAGTCGAGCGTGGCCAAGTCCTGTGCAAGCCCGGCTCGATCAAGCCGCACACGCACTTCACGGGCGAGGTCTATGTGCTGTCCAAGGACGAAGGCGGCCGTCACACGCCGTTCTTCAACAACTACCGTCCGCAGTTCTACTTCCGCACGACGGACGTGACCGGCGCGATCGAGCTGCCCAAGGACAAGGAAATGGTCATGCCGGGCGACAACGTGTCGATCACGGTCAAGCTGATCGCCCCGATCGCCATGGAAGAAGGCCTGCGCTTCGCCATCCGTGAAGGCGGCCGCACCGTCGGCGCCGGCGTCGTCGCCAAGATCATCGAGTAA
>Ga0306920_100004685_pt1 | contig 17556 bp, 18 predicted proteins | sample flu12Cox44000170_FD_204666 | JGI IMG/M metagenome (GOLD analysis project Ga0306920, IMG submission 204666) | Lab enrichment of tropical soil microbial communities from Luquillo Experimental Forest, Puerto Rico - flux4day.12C.oxic.44.000.170 (v2)... | ecosystem: Environmental > Terrestrial >... | reverse complement strand
CGGTCATGAACCTGGTCGTGGACCTCCTCTACGGGGTCCTGGACCCGAGGATCCGGTACTGAGGTGAGCCGCGTCGCGATCGCCGTGGCGGCTCCGGTCGACGAGGCGCGGCCGCGCTCGTCGAGCCTCTGGCGAGACGGCGTGCGCCGCCTCCGGCGCAACAAGCTCGCGGTGGCCGGCGGCGCGGTGATCGCGCTGCTCTGCTTCGTCGCGATCTTCGCCGACTTCCTCGCCCCCTTGCCGTACACGAAGTCGAACTTCGGCCGACTCAACGAGCCGCCGTCGCGCGAGTACCCCTTGGGCACCGACCAGCTCGGGCGCGATCTCCTGTCGCGGATGATCTACGGCGCGCGCGTATCGATGCTGGTCGGGCTCGGCGCCCAGGTGATCGTGGTCCTGATCGGCGTGCCGATCGGCGCCCTGTCGGGCTACATCGGCGGCCGGACGGACATGTTCCTCACCCGGTTCATCGACGTCATGTACGCGTTCCCGCGCCTCTTGTTCGTCATCCTCTTGATGTCGATGCTGGGCGCGGGACTCATGAACATCTTCATCGCGATCGGGCTCACCGGGTGGGTCGGCATCGCGCGGCAGACGCGCGCTCAGGTGCTCGCGCTCAAGGAAAAGGAGTTCGTCGATGGGGCCCGGGCGCTGGGCGCCGGGTTCAACCGCCTGCTCGTGCGCCACATTCTCCCGAACGCCCTCACCCCGATCGTCGTGGCGGTGACGTTCGGCATTCCGGAAGCGATCTTCACGGAGGCCGCGCTCTCGTTCATCGGCGTCGGGATCAACCCGCCGACGCCGTCCTGGGGCCAGATGGTAGGCGAAGGCCAGCAGTACATCCGGTCCTACTGGCATCTATGCGTGTTCCCGTCGATCGCGATCGCGACCACCATGCTGTCGTTCACGTTCTTCGGTGACGGCGTCCGAGACGCGCTCGATCCCAAACTGAAATAGCAAGGAGACCCCGATGCGAGTTCCTCACATCTCCGACAGCCAGATGGAGCTCCTGGCCACCCGTCTCGGCGCCATCGGCGTCGGGCGGCGCGACTTTCTGCGAGTGGCGGCGGGCCTGGCGACGATGGGCGCCGCCGGCGTCAACGCGCGGCCGGCCTCGGCGGCGCCGAAGCTCGCGCCCGGCGAGAAGCTGGCGAAGGAGCAGCACCTCCGGTACGGCGGCGGCAGTTGGTACGAGCAGGACCCGTCGAGTCACGATTACAACAAGGACCTCTACTGCGGCGGCACGCAGCAGCTCTTCGCGGGGCTGATGAAGTTCAACGTCGACTTCGAGGCGGTGCCGTACGTTGCCGAGAAGGTCACGCCCAACAAGGACGGCTCGGTCTGGACGTTCACGCTCCGCAAGGACTCGAAGTGGTCCGACGGCTCGCCGTGCTCGGCGCGCGATTTCGAGTACTCGTTCAAGCGCCAGCTCGACCCGGCAACCGCGGCGCCCTACGCATCCTTCCTCTATGACATCAAGAACGGCGAGGCGTTCAACAAGAAGCAGATCACCGACGCGAAAGAGGTCGGCGTCCGCGCGAAGGACGACTGGACGCTCGAGGTCACTCTGGAAGGCCCCCGCGGCTACTTCCCGGTGCTCTCGGCGTATTCGGCCGCGCTCCCCGGCCACAAGGGCTCCATCGAGAAGTACGGCGACAAGTGGACCGAGGCCGCCAACATCGTCGGTAACGGACCGTTCGTGCTGGACGTGTGGGAGCACAACAAGGTCATAATCTTAAAAAAGAACAAGCATTTCTTCGGCGCCAAGGACATCACGCTCGAAAAGGTGACGATCCCGATCATCCCGATCGCGTCGGGGGTGCTCCCCTACGAGAACAACGAGATCGACCTGACGCGCCTGCAGACCGCTGATCTCAAGCGCTTCCAGAGCGACCCGAAGACCGCCAAGGAGGTCTTCCGGTTCCCGTATCCGGGCACGTGGTACCTCCTGCCGCAGGTCACCAAGCCGCCGTTCGACAATCTCAAGGTCCGCCAGGCGGTCGCGCACGCGATCGATCGCGAGAACGTCGTCAAGGTCAGCCAGGGGTTCGCGATCCCGGCGCACTCGATGATCCCGCCCGGGTTTCCGGGAGCGCTCGACGACAAGAAGACGCGCGACCTCCAGCGTTTCGACCCCAAGCTGGCGATGTCGATGCTGAAGGGGACGCCGTTCGAGGGCGGCAAGAACTGGCCCAAGATCACCCTCTCGATGCGCGACGAGGCGCTGGGCTCGAAGCCGCTCGCGGAGGCCGTCCAGGCGGTGCTGCTCGAGCACCTGAACATGAAGACCGATCTCGAGGTCCTCGAGCCGGGCGTCTTCCGCGCGCGGCTCTGGAAGCAGGATCTCCAGTTCGTGTGGATCCGCTGGTTCATGGACTATCCGGATCCGCACAACGAGTACTTCGACACGTTCTACAGCAAGCGGACGACCGGCAAGCGCCAGGCCTGGTCCAACGACGCCTTCGACAAGGAGCTCGAGGCCGGCCGCGACACCAGCGACCCGAAGAAGCGCTTGGCCGCCTACGCGAGAGCGGAGGAGATCATGCAGAACGACGTGGGCTACGTGCCGGTCGCGTGGACGGTGCGGTACGCGACCGCGAAGCCGACCGTGCGCGGTCTCGAGAAGAACCGGCAGGGTGAGATCGTAGTCGACGGCAACATCTACATCGACATGCTCACGAAGATCTACATGGTCGACAAGGCCTGAACACGGCAGCGCGCCGGGGGAGACCCGGCGCGCTCGCATCACGCCAGAAGCGGGCTAGACGCGCATCGCCCGCAGGCGGGCGATCCGCTCCTCGAGGGGCGGGTGAGTCGAGAAGAGCCGCGAGAGGGTCGCGCCGCTCAGCGGGTTCACGATGAAGAGGTGCGCGGTCGCCGGCGTCGCGTCCGCCATCGGCATCTGCTGATTCGCTATCTGAAGCTTCTCGAGCGCCTTCATCAGGCCCCAGGACTTGCCCGCCACTTTCGCGCCCGTGGCGTCGGCCTGGAACTCGCGGGAGCGCGAGACCGCCATCTGCACGAGCAGGGCGGCGATCGGCGCCAGGATCGCCAGCAGGATCATCGCGATCGGATTCGAGCCGCCTTCCTCGTCGTCGCGGCCGCGCCCGCCGAACATCGCGGCCCACTGCGCCATGTGCGCCAGATAGGTGATCGCGCCCGCGAGAGTGGCGGCGATCGTCGAGATCAGCATGTCGCGGTTCTTCACGTGCGAGAGCTCGTGCGCCAGGACGCCCTCGAGCTCCTCCTCGTCGAGGATCCGCATGATCCCTTCGGTCACGGCCACGACGGCGTGCTCGGGGTTGCGGCCCGTCGCGAAGGCGTTGGGCGTCTCGCTCGGAATCATATAGACGCGGGGCATCGGGATCCCGGCGCGTGTCGCCAGACGGTGCACGATCGCGTAGAGTCGGGGCGCAGACGCCTCCTCGATTGGCTGCGCCCCATAAGCGGCGAGCACCATCTTGTCCGAGAACCAATAGCTGACGAAATTCATCACGACGGCTATGAAAAAGGCGATCAGCATGCCTTGACGGCCGCCGACCGCGCCGCCGATCAAAACGAGCATCACTGTCAGAACCGCCAACAGTAGCCCGGTCTTGAACACGTTTGACATGATCGAAAGCCTAGCAGACGGTCCAAGACCGGTCAAATCACGCCCTATAAGAGGTCAAATGCCTTGACTTCTCAGCACATCGGCCGATATACTGACCCGACTTGGGTAAAAACTCGTTTGTTGACGAAGAGTTAGCAGGCATGATCGTCCGGGTTCCCGATATTACGGCCGAGGGGCTCAGCATCACCGATGCCGGGGCCCTGGGGGCGGTCTATCGTGACCCCGCCTGGCGGCTCCTGGCCGTCGACCTCCGCATCGAGCGCGAGGAGCGCGATGTCTTCGTGACCGGAGAGCTCCGCGCCGCGGTGTCGCAGGCATGCAGCCGGTGCCTCGAGCCCTCGCCGGGCGAGGTGACGGCGCCGGTCGACGTGCGGCTCGTGCCGCGCCCGGCCACCGCCGACAACGTCGAGCTGGCGGCCGACGATCTCGACGTGGACTTCTACGACAAGGACGAGATCGACATCGGCGCCCTCATCGACGCCGAGACGACCCTGGCGCTCCCCATGAAGCCGCTGTGCCGCGAAAGCTGTCTCGGGCTCTGCAAGGTTTGCGGCGGCAACCGGAATGTGGTCAAGTGCGAGTGCCCCGAGCGCCCGCCGGATCCACGGCTGGCTGTCCTCAAGGACCTGGCTTCGCGGCTTTCGCACTAGGAGAATCCGATGCCTCTGCCGAAACGACGCCACTCGAAGACGCGCGGCCGCAAGCGCCGCACGCACTACAAGCTTGCCGCGCCGACGCGCTCGGTGTGCCCGCAATGCCGTGAGACGAAGCTGCCGCACCGGGTGTGCCCGCACTGCGGGTACTACAAGGGGCGGGAGATCGTGGCCGTCGAAGGGACCTAGCCGGCTCCTCACGCCGCCGACCACATGCCGATGACCAACGGAGACGGTGCGCCGTCCCGCTTGAAGGTCGCCGTGGACGCGATGGGCGGCGACTACGGTCCCCGAGTCGTGGTCGAGGGCGCGGTGGCGGCTGTCCGGGAGTTTGGCGCCGCCGTCATCCTCGTGGGGGACCGCTCGGCGATCAACCGCGAGGTGGTCCGCCTCGACGCGCAGAGCCTCGCCCTCGAGATCCGCCACGCCTCGCAGGTGGTCGGCATGGCCGAGAGCCCGTCGCAGGCGCTCCGGCGCAAGCGCGACTCGTCCTTGCGGGTGGCCGCCGAGCTCGTCAAGGAGGCCAAGGCCTCGGCCTTCATCTCGGCCGGCAACACCGGCGCCGCGATGGCGATCGCGATGTTCGTCATCGGCGTGCTGCCCGGCGTCGACCGGCCGGCGATCGCGGCGGTGCTGCCGAACCTCCGCAAGTTCACGATCCTGCTCGACGCCGGCGCCAACGTCGATCCGAAGGCCGACCACCTCCTGCAGTTCGCCGTCATGGGGCACGTGTACGCGCGCGACATCCTCGGCCTCGACAGCCCGCGCGTCGGCCTGCTCTCGGTCGGCGAGGAGGAGGGCAAGGGCAACGAGCTCACGAAGGAGACGTACGAGCAATTGCGCGAGTCGTCGCTGAACTTCGTCGGCAACGTGGAGGGTCGTGACATCTACAACGGCCGGTGCGACGTCGTCGTCACCGACGGCTTCACCGGCAACGTCGCGCTGAAGATCTCCGAAAGCCTGGCCGAGATGATCGGCGCCATGATCAAGGAAGAGCTGTTGCGCGACACGCGCTCGAAGATCGGCGCGAAGCTCGCGATGCCGGCCTTCGAGCGGTTCCGCCGCCGCATCGACTACACCGAGATGGGCGGGGCGCCGCTCCTCGGCATTGACGGCGCCGCCATCATCTGTCACGGTGCATCACCGGTGAAGGCCATCAAGAACGCGGTGCGTGTGGCCCAGGAGTGGGCGAACGCCGGACTGAACGAGCACATCAAGGCCGCGCTCGAGGCCGAGGTGGCGCGCGGGGGCCGCGAAGGGGGACGTGAATGACGCGAGCGAGAATCACCGGGGTCGGCGCGTACGCGCCCAAGCGGATCTTGACCAACGCCGACCTCGAGAAGATGGTCGACACGAACGACGAGTGGATCGTCCAGCGTAGCGGCATCCGCGAGCGCCACATCGCCGACGACAGCGAGGCGACGTCCGACCTGGCCGTCCGCGCCGCGCAGCAGGCGCTCGAGCGGGCCAATCTTCTCCCGGAGGACGTCGAGTTCATCTCGGTCGGGACGACCACGCCGGACATGATCTTCCCGACCACCGCGAACGTCGTCCAGCACCGCCTGGGCTGCCGCCGCGCCGGCTCGATCGACATGCTGGCGGCGTGCGCCGGCTCGATCTACAGCCTCTCGATCGGCGCCCAGTTCATCCAGACCGGCAAGTACAAGCGCGTGCTTTGCATCGGCGCCGAGACGCTCTCGAAGATCACCGACTTCACCGACCGGGGCACGTGTGTGCTTCTCGCGGACGCCGCGGGCGCGGCGGTGCTCGAGCCGTCCGAGGACGAGCGGGGGATCATCGACTTCGACCTTTACTCGGACGGGCAGTACTGGGAGCTCCTCTACATGCCGGCCGGCGGCTCGCGCCATCCGACCACCCGGGAAACGGTCGATGCCCGGATGCACTACGCCAAGATGAAGGGCAACGAGGTCTTCAAGGTCGCGGTGCGGCTGTTCGTGGACTGCGCCGAGCGCATCCTGGAGCGCAACGGGTTCACCGCCGACGACGTGAGCCTGTTCATCCCGCACCAGGCCAATCTCCGGATCATCGAGGCGGCGGCCAAGCGCGTGAACCTGCCGATGGATCGCGTGTTCGTCAACGTCGACCGCTACGGCAACACCGGCGCGGCCTCGGTCTACGTGGCGCTCGAGGAAGCGGTCGCCGCCGGCCGGCTCAAGCGCGGCGACCTCGTGCTGATCGTCGCGTTCGGCGGGGGCTTTGCCTGGGGCGCGGCTCTGATGCGGTGGTAGCGTGAAATCGGGCGTGTCGGAGCCGCTCGCTTCTCTAGCAGGCCACCCCCGGTGACAGCCGGCCTCGTGGCGCCCGCGACAATGCTCACCGCCTTTCTCTTCCCCGGACAGGGCTCGCAGGCAGTCGGGATGGGCAAGGCCTTCTACGAGAGCTCGGCCGGCGCCAAGGCGGTCTTCGAGGAAGCCAACGACGCGCTCGGGTTCGATCTGGCGCGGCTGGCGTTCGAGGGCCCGGAGTCCGAGCTGGCCCTGACCGCCAACACGCAGCCCGCGGTCCTGACCGCCTCGGTGGCCGCGGCGGCGGCGTGCGCTGAGTGCGGCTTGCGTCCGGCGCTGGCGGCCGGCCACAGCCTGGGCGAGTATTCCGCGCTGGTCGTCGCCGGCGCGCTGCGCTTCGCCGACGCGGTCCGCATCGTCCGCAAGCGCGGCGAGTTCATGCAGGAGGCGGTGCCCGTCGGCACCGGCGCGATGGCGGCGATCATGGGCATCGAGCTCTCCGCGGTCGAGACGATCTGCGCGGACGCGGCCCACGGCGAAGTGGTCGAGATCGCGAACATGAACTCGGCGCTCCAGATCGTGATCGCCGGCCACCGCACAGCGGTCGAGCGCGCCGTGGCCCTCGCGACCGAGCGGGGGGGGAAGATGAGCGTCATGCTCCCGGTGAGCGCACCCTTCCACTGCTCGCTGATGGCACCGGCCGGCACGCGCCTGGCGCGCGAGCTGGAGGCGGCGGCGGTGACCGACCCGACGGTACCGGTCGTGCGCAACGTCGACGCCGGGGTGACGCGCAAGGCCGAGGACGTGCGGCCCTTTCTCCTGCGTCAGGTCGCGAGTCCCGTGCGCTGGACCGAGTGCGTGCAGAAGCTCGCCGCCGAAGGGGCCACCGCCTTCGTGGAGGTCGGCCCGGGCCGCGTGCTCTCCGGATTGCTCCGGCGCATCGTCAACGGCGCGCGCGGGCAGTCGATCGAGGATCCGGCGGGTCTTGAGAAGGCGCTGAGCGCCGCGGGCGGCGCCGAGTCGCGCCCGTGAAAGGCCCACTCGACGGCAAGGTCGCGATCGTCACTGGCGGCAGCCGCGGGATCGGTGCCGAGGTGGGCGCGCGACTGGCCGAGGACGGCGCGGCCGTGGTAGTCTCGGGACGCGACGGCGAGCGGCTGCAACAGACTGTTCGCGAATGGGAAACGCAGGGCCGCGCCGTGCTGGGCGTCGTCGCCGACGCCGCGAGCCGCGAGGACTGCGAGCGGCTCGTGGGCACGGCGAAGCAGCATTTTGGACGGATCGACGTCCTCGTCAACAACGCCGGCATGACGCACGATCAGCTGCTGGTTCGGATGACCGACGAGGACTGGGATCGGGTGCTCGAGGTCAACCTCCGCAGCGCGTTCTTGATGACGCGCGCGGTGAGCAAGGCGCTGGTCAGACAGAAGAGCGGCGGGCGCGTCATCAACATCACGTCGACGGCCGGCGCCATGGGCAACGCCGGCCAGGTGAACTACTCCGCGGCGAAGGCCGGGCTCATCGGGTTCACGAAGGCAGCGGCCCGCGAGCTCGCGCACTGGTCGATCCTCGTGAACGCCGTGGCCCCCGGGCTCATCGAGACCGACATGACCAAGGACCTGTCGGCCGCCGCCCGCGACGCGCTGCTCGCCCAGGTGCCGCTCAAGCGCAGCGGAACCGCTCGCGAGGTGGCCGAAATGGTACGATTCCTCGCCGGAGACGGGGCGACCTACATCACGGGTCAGGTCTTCCACGTCAACGGCGGACTTTACATGTAACTCATCCTGTTCGTGGAGGTGACGGGTTCATGGCGAAGTCAGTGGATGAGAAGGTGAAGGAGATCATCGTCGAGCAGCTCGGAGTGGAGGAGGACGACGTCACTCCATCGGCGAAGTTCATCGAAGACCTGGGCGCCGACTCGCTCGACACGGTCGAGCTCGTGATGGCGCTCGAGGAGCACTTCGACATCCAGATCCCCGACGAGGACGCCGAGAAGATCGTCACCGTCGGCGACGCGGTGCAGTACATCAAGGACAACTCGTAGACGGTGAGCACGCGAAGGGTCGTCGTTACAGGGCTCGGCACCCTCTCGCCGGTCGGCAACACCGTGGACGAATTCTGGTCCGCGCTCCTCCAGGGCCGCTCGGGCCTGGGGCAGATCACGAAGTTCGACACCACCGGCTATCCGACCCGTATCGCCGGCGAGGTGCGGAACTTCGATCCGCTGAACTTCGTCGACAAGAAGGAAGCACGGCGGCTCGATCCCTATCTGCAGTACGCGATCGCGTCCTCGGCGCTGGCCGTGCAGGACGCGGCGATCGACACCGGCAAGGTCGACGGGACGCGGTTCGGCGTCCTCATCGGATCCGGCATCGGCGGCATCACGACGCTCCTCGAGTCGCATCGGAATCTCCTCGAGAAGGGGCCCGACCGGGTCTCGCCCTTCTTCATTCCGATGCTGATCGCGAACATGGCGTCGGGGCTCGTCTCGATGCGCTTCGGCGCCAAGGGGCCGAACTCGGCCGTGGTCACGGCGTGCGCCACCGGCAACCACGCGATCGGCGATTCTTTCAAGATCATCCAGCGCAACGACGCCGACGTGATGATTGCTGGCGGTTCCGAGGCCATCATCGTCCCGCTGACGATCGCCGGATTCTGCTCGATGAAGGCCATGTCCACGCGCAACGACGAGCCGACCAAGGCGATGCGGCCGTTCGACGCGACCCGTGACGGCTTCGTGGCGGGCGAGGGCGCCGGCATCCTGGTGCTGGAATCGCTCGAGCACGCGCTGGCGCGCGACGCGCGCATCTACGCCGAGATCGTCGGCTACGGCATGACCGGCGACGCCCACCACATGACGGCGCCCGATCCGGAGGGCGACGGCGCGGCGCGCGCGATGGCCGCGGCGGTCCGCGACGCGGGGCTCGACGTCGGCGCCGTCGGCTACATCAACGCGCACGGCACGTCGACCCAGTACAACGACAAGTTCGAGACGATCGCCATCAAGCGGGTCTTCGGCGAGCACGCGCGGCGGCTGGCCGTGTCGTCGACGAAGTCGATGACGGGCCACCTGCTCGGCGCCGCCGGCGGCGTCGAGGCGATCGCGACGGTGATGGCGCTCCACCACGGGATCTTGCCGCCGACGATCAACTACGAGACACCCGACCCCGACTGCGACCTGGACTACGTGCCCAACCAGGCGCGCAAGCAGGACGTCGAGGTGGCGCTCTCGAACGCATTCGGCTTCGGCGGCACGAACGCCACGCTGGCCTTCCGCGCCTACCACGCGTAGATGGGAGTGCGCGCTGCAGGCCGTCGCGGGGCTGGGGCCCCGCCGGCCGAGGCGCGCTAGCTAAGTGGATCCCCTCCGCGTCGCCGAGCTGGAGCGACGGCTTGGCTACCGGTTCCGCGACCCCTCGCTCCTCGAGTGCGCGCTCACCCACGCCTCGTATGCCAACGAGCACCCGCCGGCGGCCGATCACGCGCGGCTGGCGTTCCTCGGCGACGCGGCGCTCGCCCTCGTCGTCGCCGATCACCTGAGCGCCGACGACCCGGCCGCGCCGGTCGGGGTCCTCACGGTTCGGCGCGCCGAGCTGGTCACGGGCGCGCGGCTCGCGCGCTGGGCCGCCGAGCTCGATCTCGGGCCGCTCTTGCGCCTGGGCCGCGGCGAGGACCAGTCGGGCGGCCGCGCCCGCGACTCGATCCTGGCTTCGGCGCTCGAGGCGGTGCTCGGCGCGATCTACGCCGAGGCCGGGCTCGAGCCGCTGCGGTCGGCCGTCGGGCGTCTGGCCGCGTGGTAGCCTGAAGCCATGCGCTGGCCTTTCCGCGCGCGGCGTCTTCCGCCGCCGCCCCCGGCGGACGAGATGCTCGTCACCGAGGACCGGCTGCGCCGGAACGTCGAGGACGTCCTGACGATTCGTGATCGTCAGATCCGGGGTGGCATCGTCGTCTTCCGCGGCGAGCTCATGACCGAGCCCGCGCGGGCCCTCGATCTGCTGATCGGCCGGTTCCGGCCGCTCGGTTACACGCCGTACCTTCGGGAGGAGGCGGGGCTCGTCTCGGTGCAGGCGTGGCCGGTCATCGACGGCGTCACGCGCTGGCGGATCGGCGTGAACCTGGTCCTGTTCGTCCTCACGGTCGCCTCGACGCTCTTCGCGGGGCTCTCGTTCGTCGGATCGCCGACGTTCGACGCCCTGCGCACGGATCCGTCGGCGGCGCGCTTCCTGGCCGGCGCGCCCTTCGCGCTCACCCTGATCGCGATCCTGGGCGTGCACGAGCTCGGCCACTACTTCACGGCGCGCCACTACCGCGCGTCGGTGAGCCTGCCGTACTTCATCCCGGCGCCGTTCCTGTTCGGAACGCTCGGCGCGATCATCCTCATGCGCTCGCCGGCGCGCGACCGCAACTCGCTGTTCGACATCGCGGCCGCCGGCCCCCTGGCGGGGCTGGCCGTCGCGCTGCCCGCGTGTCTCTTGGGTTTCGCGTGGTCGTCGGTCGTGCCGGCGCCCCCCGGCGGCTACGTCGCGTTCGGCGACTCGCTGTTCACGTGGGGCATCGCGTATCTGCGCTTCGGGCACATCCCGCCGGGCTACATGCTGTTCACGCACCCGATGGCCGACGCGGCGTGGGCCGGATTCCTGGTGACCGCGCTGAACCTCTTCCCGGTCGGTCAGCTCGACGGCGGCCGGATCGCCTACGCGCTCTTCGGCCGGCATCACCGCACGATCGGCAAGGCGACCGTCGTCGGGCTCCTGCTCTTCGGGGCCGCGGCGTTCTTCTGGGGATTGCGCACACAAGGCGGCGACGTGGTCTCGGCGCTCGCGTCCTCGCTGAACTGGTTCGTCTGGGCGGGCCTGATCTCGTTGCTGGTCGGCTTTCACCACAGCCCGCCCCTCGACGACCTGTCGCCGATCTCGCCCGGCCGCCGCGTCGTGGGCATCGCGTGCCTCGTCTTGATGGTGCTGCTGATACCACCGCCCCTGAATCCCCTCGTCGCCATTCATTAGAGCAGGCGGCGGAGAAGGGGCCAGCTGCTTCGTTGGCGGCCTCGGCCCTTCCCTGCGGCGTCTGCGGCATACGCCTCGGTCGGGCCTTCGGCCGCCGCCTCGCATCTGACCCCTTCTCCGCCGCCTGCTCGCAGAATCAACGCGGGTCATCTGCGTCGCTGACTAGCCGGTAACGTGACACGGCGCGGGCCGGTACGTTAGTATCCGCGTGATGCCGGGGCGGCTCGACCGCAAGCGACTGGCGCAGCTCATCGAGAAGGGCGACGTCGATACCGTCCTGACCGTGTTTCCCGATGGGCTCGGGCGGCTGATGGGCAAGCGCGTCGTGGGCCGCTACTTCCTCGATCACGTCATGGACGAGGGCGCGCACGCCTGCATCTATCTCTTCACCGTCGACATGGAGATGGAGCCGCTGCCCGGTTTCAAGCTGACGTCGTGGGAGCGCGGCTACGGCGACATGAAGATGGTGCCGGACCTGACGACCGCGCGGCTCATCCCGTGGCTGCCGAAGACGGCGCTGGTGTTCTGCGACGTCTTCACCGAGGAAGGCGAGGCGATCGAGGAGGCGCCGCGGTGGGTCCTCAAGCGGCAGATCGAGCGCGCGGCGGCGCTGGGCTACGTGGTCAAGACGGCGGCGGAGCTCGAGCTCTACTGCTTCAAGGAATCGTTCGAGGAGGCGCGGCGCAAGCGCCACCACGACCTCACGCCGGTCTCGAGCTACCTCGAGGACTACCACATCCTCCAGACCTCGAAAGAGGAGCCGCTGATCCGTGCGATCCGCAACGGCATGGAGGCCGCCGACGTGCCGGTCGAGACCTCGAAGGGGGAGTGGGGGCGCGGGCAGGAGGAGATCAATCTGCGCTACGCGGAGGCGCTCGAGATGGCCGACCGCACCGCGCTCTACAAGCATGGCGCCAAGGAGATCGCGCACCAGCACGGCTCGGCCGTCACGTTCATGGCCAAGTACGACATGAGCGCGGCCGGCTCGTCGTTCCACCTGCACTCCTCGCTCTGGGACAGGACCGGCCGCAAGGCGTTGTTCGCGGCCGCGGGCCGCGGCGCCAAGACGGCGAGCACGCCGTTGTTCGGTCAGTGGCTGGCCGGGCAGATGGCGATGGCGCGCGAGCTCGCGTATTTCTACGCGCCGGGCATCAACTCCTACAAGCGCTACCAGTCGGGATCGTTCGCGCCGACGCGCATCGCCGCCGGCTGGGACAACCGCACGTGCGGCTTCCGGCTTTGCGGCGAGGGCGGGGGCTTTCGCGTCGAGAACCGCATCCCCGGCGCGGACGCTAATCCTTATCTCGCGTTCGCGGCGACGATCGCCGCGGGGCTCCACGGCATCGCGAGCCACCTGAAGCCGCCGAAGCCCTACGAGGGCAACGCCTACGAGGACGCGACCCTGCCCCAGGTGCCGAAGAGCCTGCGCGAGGCGATCGCCGAGCTCGAGCGCTCGAAGGTGGCGCGGGCCGCGTTCGGCGACCGCGTCGTCGACCACTACCTGCACACCGCGCGTCTCGAGCAGCAGGCGTTCGACCAGGTCGTGACCGACTGGGAGCTCGGCCGCAACTTCGAAAGGATCTAAGGACGTGAGCGATCGAGAGTGGATCCTGCTCAACCCGGGCCCGGCCAACACGAGCCTCGAGGTGCGCGAGGCGCTCGTCACGCCGGACCTCTGCCATCGCGAGCCGGAGTTCTTCGAGGTGATGCGCGACTGCCGCGAGCGGCTCGTGCGGCTGGCCGAGGCCGGCGATGCGTTCGCGTCCGTCCTGTTCACCGGCTCGGGCACCGCGGCGGTCGAGGCGGTGGTGTGCTCGGCCGTGCCCGCCGATGGCGGCCTGCTGGTCGTCGACAACGGCGTCTACGGCGACCGCCTGCTCAAGATCGCGCGCGCTCACGGCATCGCCCACAAGGCGCTCGCCTACGACGTGGCCACGCCGGCCCGCCCCGACGACGTGCGGACGGCGCTCCGCGGGGATCGGCGGCTCACGCACGTCGCGGTCGTGCACCACGAGACCACGACGGGCGTCCTCAATCCCGTCGCCGACATCGTGCATGCGGCGGCGGGCGAGGGACGGCGCGTGCTGGTCGACGCGATGAGCTCGCTCTTCGGCGAGCGGCTCGACGTCACCCAGGACGGGATCGACTTCGTGATGGCCAGCGCCAACAAGTGCCTGCAGGGCGTGCCGGGCATCTCGTTCGTCCTGGCCCGGCGGCAGGCGCTCGAGGCGCTCAGGGGCCGTCCGCCGCGCAGCGTCTATCTCGACCTCTCGAATCATTTCGCGACGCAGGAGCAGGACAACACGCCCTTCACGCCGGCCGTACAGGTGCTGCACGCGATGCGGCAGGCGCTGCGCGAGCTCGAGAAGGAGGGCGTGGCCGAGCGCATCGCCCGCTATGCCGAGAACGCGCGGGTCCTCCGCCGGGGCATGGCCGCGCTCGGCTTCGAGATCCTGGTACCCGACGGCGCCCGCTCCAGCATCCTCACGACCTTCAAGCTCCTGCCGGGCATCACGTACGATCCGCTCCACGACGCCATGAAGCGTCGGGGCTACATCATCTACGCGGGGCAGGGCGACATCCGGAAGTACGCCTTCCGCGTGTCCAACATGGGCACGCTCACCCCGGCGGACATGCACGGGGTCGTCGAGGCGTTCGCCGCCAGCCTCGCCGAGCTGCGCGCGGCAGGGAGCGGACGATGAGCGGGCGCCTCAGCGGCAAGGTGGCGCTCATCACCGGCGCCGGGATGGGCATGGGGCGCGAGACGGCCCTGCTCTTCGCCGAGGAGGGCGCCCGGATCGTCGTGGCCGACATCGACGCCGAAGCGGCGAAGGGCACGGTCGCGCGCGTCGAGCAGGCCGGCGGCCAGGCGGTCGCGGTCACCGGCGACGTCGCGATCGAGGCGGACGTGCAGCGGATGGTCGAGGACGGCGTGCGCCGCTTCGGCGCCCTCCACGTGCTGCACAACAACGCGGGCGTCCTGTGGAAGGACCGCGACCGCTCCGTGCTCGAGACCGACGACCGGTGGTGGGATCGCGTCATGGCGATCAATCTGAAGTCGGTCTTCTGGGTGACCAAGTACGGGATCCCATATCTGCAGAAGGCCGGCGGCGGCTCGATCATCAACATGGGCTCGGTCTCGGCGCTCGCGGGCTTCACGCGGGCGCAGGACGCCTACACCGCGGCCAAGGGCGCCCTGATCTCGCTGACGAAATCGCTGGCGATCCAGTTCGCCAGGGACAAGATCCGCTGCAACGTGATCCACCCGGGCATCGTCGACACCCCGCTGCAGGCGCCGTACCTGACCGACGCGATCCGCAAGGAGTTCGAGACCGGGATCCCGCTCGGGCGCATCGCCCAGCCGCGCGAGATCGCCTACGTCGCCCTGTTCCTGGCGAGCGACGAGTCCTCGTTCATGACGGGCGCGGAGCTGGTCGTCGACGGCGGCTTCACCGCCGGGTAGCGAGCCCTCGCCCATCGATCCCGCCCGCGTCGTCATCATCGGCGGCGGCGCCGCCCGCTGCAGCATCGCCTACCACCTGGCCGTCGCGGGCTGCCGCGACGTGCTCGTGCTCGACCGGGGCGAGCTCACGGGCGGCTCGACGTTTCACTCGGCCGGCCTCGTCGGCCAGCTCCGCTCGACCATCGCGCTCACCCGCATCAACATGGCGAGCGTCGAGCTCTACCGCCGGCTCCGCGACGACACCGGCGTCGATCCGGGCTGGCGCGAGGTCGGAAGCCTGCGCCTGGCCTCGTCGAAGGAGCGTCTGCTCGAGCTCCGGCGCCAGGTGGGCTGGGCCCGCACGTTCGGCCTGCCACTCAGCCTGATCTCGGCCGAGGAGGCGCGCAGCAAAGGCGATTTCATCGGGCGCGAGGCGCTCGTGAAGCAGAAGGCGGATGGGCTCACGAACAAGCTCGTCTGCCTCACCCTGGCCGATCCGACCGTGGTCGCGCTGGGGGGTGAGCCGATCCTGGCCGAGGGGCGTACGATCGGGCGGGTGACGAGCGGAGGCTACGGCTACACGGTGGGCGCCTCGATCGCGTACGCCTACGTCCCGGTCGCCTCGGCCGCTCCTGGCACGCGGCTGGCGGTGGAGCTCTTCGGCGAGACGATCGGCGCCATCGTGAGCCGCGAGCCGCTGTACGAGCCCAGAGGCCAGAGGATCAGGGGAGGTGTCTGAGATGCGGATCGAAACGGTCGCGGTCCACGCCGGCACGCACGTCGATCCCGCCACCGGCGCGGTCACCCAGGCGATCCATCCGTCCACGACGTTCGAGCGCGATCCTGATGGCTCGTATCCGCGCGGCTACCTCTACTCGCGCAACAACAACCCCAACCGCGAGGCGCTCGAGGAGTGCCTGGCGGCGCTCGAGGGCGGCGCGGCCGCGGCGGCGTTCGCGTCGGCGTCAGCGGCGACCGCGGCGGTTCTCATGACGCTCGAGCCCGGCGACCACGTCGTCGCGCCGATGGACGCCTATCACGGCACCTCGCGGCTCCTGCGGGAGACGTTCGCCCGCTGGAAGCTCGAGACCACGTTCGTCGACATGACGGACCTGGCCGCCGTGCGCGCCGCCGTCCGGACGAACACCCGGCTCGTCTGGGTCGAGACGCCCTCGAATCCCCTGTGGAAGATCACCGACATCGCGGCGGTGGGCGAGATCACGAGGCGGGCCGCCGCTCTCTACGTCTGCGACAACACGACGGCGACGCCGGTGCTACAGTCGCCCCTCAAGCTCGGCGCCGACCTGGTCGTCCACGCGACCACGAAATATCTGGGCGGCCACGGCGACGTGCTCGGCGGAGCGGTGGTGTCCAAGGCCCGCGACGAGGTATTCGAGCGGATCCGCGCGGTGCAGGCGTCGGTCGGCGCGGTGCCCTCGCCCTTCGACTGCTGGCTCGTCCGCCGGGGTATCCGCACGCTTCCGTATCGGGTGCGCGGCCACTCGGACAACGCGCTCCGCGTCGCGACGTTCCTGCACGGCCACCGGAAGGTCGAAGCGGTGCACTACCCGGGCCTGCCGACCCACGCCGCGCACGAGGTGGCGCGCCGCCAGATGACCGCGTTCGGCGGGATGGTGTCGGTCCAGATCCGCGGCGATCGGGCGCGCGCGATGGACGTCGCGGCCAAACTGCGCGTCTTCACCCGCGCCACGAGCTTCGGCGGGACCGAGAGCCTGGTCGAGCACCGCGCGTCGATCGAGGGCGCCGGCACGCGGACCCCCGAGAATCTCCTGAGGCTCTCGATCGGCCTCGAGCACCCGGACGACCTGATCGAGGATCTCGAGCAGGCGCTTGCGTGACAGCCCAGGAGATAGGCGGATGAGCTTGAGTGGACGGGTGGCGCTGGTGACCGGAGGCGCGCGCGGGATCGGACTGGCCATCGCGAGGCGGCTCGTCGCCGACGGCGCGCGCGTGGCGCTCGTCGACCTGGACAAGTCGGCGGTGGAGGCGGCGGCCGGCGAGATCGGCGGCTCCGCGATGGCGCTCGTGGCCGACGTGACGCGGACGGCCGATGTCGAGCGGGCGGTGGCGGCGGCGCACGCGCGCTGGAGCCGGCTCGACATCGTCGTCAACAATGCGGGGATCACCGGTGGCTCGAAGCTCACCTGGGAGCTGACCGACGAGGACTGGAGCCAGGTGATCGCCTGCGATCTCACCAGCGTCTTCCTGGTCTCGCGCGCGGCGGTGCGCCTCATGCTCGCGCAGGGCAGCGGGCGCATCGTCAACATCGCATCGATCGCCGGGAAAGAAGGCAACCCGACCCTGGTGCCCTACTCGACCGCCAAGGCGGGCGTGATCGGCTTCACCAAGGCGCTCGCCAAGGAGGTCGCGAACCGCGGCATCTTCGTGAACGCCGTGGCGCCCGCGGTGATCGGGACCGACCTGGTGAAGCAGATGTCGAAGGAGACCGTCGACTACCTGGTGGCGAAGATCCCGATGGGCCGCGTCGGACGTCCGGAGGAGGTGGCGGCGCTCGTCGCCTGGCTCGCCTCCGACGAGTGCTCGTTCTCGACCGGCGCCGTCTACGATCTCTCGG
>Ga0306920_100004684_pt1 | contig 17562 bp, 17 predicted proteins | sample flu12Cox44000170_FD_204666 | JGI IMG/M metagenome (GOLD analysis project Ga0306920, IMG submission 204666) | Lab enrichment of tropical soil microbial communities from Luquillo Experimental Forest, Puerto Rico - flux4day.12C.oxic.44.000.170 (v2)... | ecosystem: Environmental > Terrestrial >... | reverse complement strand
TCTGCACGAACACCACACCCGCTGCGCCTACCCCCATCGCGGTGCCTATATACGCCGCGATCAACCCCCAGCCGGCGATGCCCCCTGCCATCGGCCCGAGCGCGCGCGAAATATAGATGAAGAATGACCCGGCGGTGGCAATCCGGCTGGAGAGCGCGATGATGCTCATGCTGACCAGCAGCAGCCCGAGCGTGGAAAGTCCGTAAATCAGCCAGGTCCCCGCGCCTGCCAGCGCCGCGATCGCGGTCACGTTGATCGACGGCGTAAAGGTTGGGGAGAGGTTGGCGATGGATTGGCCAATCACCTCGGCAAAACCTAAAGTACCGGCACGCAGGCCGGTTGACGATGCCGGCGCTGCCTGTGCCTGTGTGGTGCTTTGCGTACTCATGTAGGGCTCCTGAAAGATTGTGGATTCAACGTCGAGTTTGCTTAACTTTCCCAGAGTCAAAAAAATCCAGCCAACTGAAATTAATTGCTCCAGCCAGGAATCCACGAAGTGCCCGCGAGCGGCACGCGTGCCATCGCTGCGGCTTCCACGGTCAGGGCGACCAGATCCTCGGGCTCGAGGTGATGCACGTTCTGCTTCCCGCAGGCACGCGCGATCGTCGTCAGTTCCATGTTCAGCGTCTTCAGGTAGTTGCGCACGCGGCGCGAACCTTCGTCGGGCTGGACGCGCTGTTCGAGAGCGGCGTCCTGGGTCGTCACGCCAACGGGGCATTTGCCGGTGTGGCAGTGGTGGCAGAAGCCCGGCGACGTGCCCAGCGCCGCATAATCGGCAGCCGCCGAATGCAGTGCGCCGTTCTGGAAGTAGCTGTCACTATTGCAGCCGAGTGCCATCAGCATGCCCTGCCCGATCGCGACGGCGTCTGCACCAAGCGCCAGCGCCTTGGCTACGTCGGCTCCGGTTCGTATGCCGCCCGACACGATCAGCTGCACTTGCCCTTTCATGTTCAGATCTTCGAGGGCGTCCACCGCCTGGCGCACCGCAGCCAGCGTCGGAATGCCGACGTTCTCGATGAAGCAGGTCTGCGTGGCCGCGGTGCCCCCCTGCATTCCGTCGATCACGACCACGTCCGCGCCGGCATGGACGGCGAGCTTGACGTCGTTGAACGTGCGGGTCGCCCCGACCTTCACATACACGGGCGTGTTCCAGTCGGTAATTTCACGCAGCTCCTGGATCTTGATCGCCAGATCGTCGGGACCGGTCCAGTCCGGGTGACGGCTCGCCGAGCGCTGGTCGACGCCGGCCGGCAAGGTACGCATCGCCGCCACGCGCGGATTGACTTTCTGTCCGAGCAGCATCCCGCCTCCACCCGGCTTGGCGCCCTGGCCGATCACGATTTCGATCGCGTCGGCGCGCCGCACGTCGTCCGGATTGAAGCCGTAGCGCGACGGCAGGCACTGATAAACCAGCGTCTTCGACGAGCGGCGCTCCTCCTGGGTCATGCCGCCGTCGCCGGTGGTCGTGGACGTGCCCATCGCCGTCGCGGCCTGCCCGAGCGCCTCCTTGACGTTCGCGGACAGTGCGCCGAAGCTCATGCCCGCAATCGTGACCGGAATATCCAGCACGACAGGTTTCTTTGCGAAGCGGGTGCCCAGCACGGTCTGGGTCGAGCACTTCTCGCGATACCCTTCGAGCGGATAGCGCGACAGCGAGGCGCCGAGAAACAGCAGGTCGTCGAAATGCGGCACGTGGCGCTTCGCGCCCAGACCGCGAATTTCGTAGAGGCCTCGCTGTGCTGCCGAGTGGATATAGTCGATCGTCTTGCGGTCGTAGCCATGCGATTCTTCGTGCTGCATACGAACGAATTGAACGGGTTTGGCATCCATGGGGAACCTTCTCAGAGAGCGTGTGTTCAATATTCCTGGTTCGCGTCGGCGTTCCAGTGATAGAGCGTGCGAGCGGAGGCGATGCGCTTGAAGGACGCCGGATCGTGATCCAGCCCGGCGGCCGCGAGCAGCAGGCGCACTGCGTCGAGATCGGCGTCGCTCACCGGTTCGTACTGCGCGTCCGCCCCGAGCGATTTCACTGCGCCGCGCACGTAGAGCACCGCTTCGTAGAGCGAATCGCCCAGCGCGTCGCCCGCGTCGCCGCAGATCACCATGCGGCCCGCCTGTGCCATGAAGGCCGAGAAGCTGCCCACGGAGCCGCCCACCACGATGTCCCCGCCCTTGAGCGAGATTCCGCAGCGCAGACCCGCGTCGCCGTCGATCACGAGCAGTCCGCCGTGCGCGGAAGCGCCCGCGCCGTTCGAGGCGAAGCCGCGCACGTGCACCTTGCCGCTCATCATGTTCTCGGCAACGCCGGTGCCGGCGCTCCCCTCGATCACGATCGTCGCCTGCTGGTTCATCCCGCCCGCGTAGTAGCCCGCGTGGCCCTTGATGGTCACATGCAGCTCGGCATCTACGCCCACGGCGATGTTGTGTGCCCCATTCGGCGACGTGACGGCGATGCGCTGCCCCGCCAGCGCTGCGGCGTCGCCGTGCAGGTATTGGTTCAGGTCCCGGACCGTCTGCGTTTCGAGGTCGAAATTCAGGCTTTCCATACGTACATCTCCTCGGGAGCGGGTTCGAAGACCTTCGCGTTGCGGATATCGGGCAGATGCGCGAGCGAGCGAAACTCCGAGGCAATCGCTACGTAATCGTCGTTCTCCGCGACCACGGCCGGCTTGCACGCGAATGGATCGCGGATCAGCGCGAGCTCGGTCGTCGTGCCCATCAGGAACGTATAGAAGCCGTCCAGCTCCTCGAAGCCTTTTTGCAGCGCCTCGGGCAGCGCATCGCCCTCGCGCAGGCGCCATTCGATGAAGCGGCACGCGGCTTCGGTGTCGTTGTCGGTATCGAAGTGGATGCCGAGCGGCTCGAGCTTGCGCCGCACGCCATACGGGTTCGAGAGCGATCCGTTGTGCACGAGGCAGAAGTCCTCTCCCGCCGTGAACGGATGCGCGCGGTCCGGCGTGACGGCCGATTCCGTGGCCATGCGCGTGTGGCCGACGAGGTGCGAGCCTTTGAGGTTCGCGAAGTCATAGCGCGCGGCCACTTCGGCCGGCGAGCCGATGTCCTTGTAGAGATCGATCGAGCGTCCAGTGGAAAGCAGATAAAGCTTCGGATAATGCTCGCGCAGCCACAGCTTGACGCGCTCTGCATCGCCCTGAAGCGTGAGCACTGCGTGATTACCCTTCACGTCGAAGCGCGCGGTGACGTCCATGGCGTGATTGAGTGCGTCGGCGAGTGCGGCCCACGGAAATTGCGCGCCCTCGTCCGTGAAGCCCGCGTAGAGGCTCAGCTTGCGCTGGCCCGCATCCACTTCCTTGCCGAACACCGCAAGCCCCGCCGAATCGGGTCCACGCTCGGTCATGCCGATCAGCATCGGCACCATCAGCTCGCCGAGCCGCTCGCGTAGCGCCGGCGTCTTCACCAGCAACCCTACGATTCCACACATTGTGTGTTCTCCTTAGAAAAATTCGAGGTAGCTCTTGAGTTCCCAGTCGGACACGTGCCGCATGTATTCGAGCCACTCCATGCGCTTGAGCTTGAGGAACTCACCGGCCACCGGGCCGAGCGCCTCGCAGATCAGCGTGTCCGCCTCGAGCGCGTCGAGCGCCTGCTCGAGGTTTTGCGGCAACACCGCGATGCCGTGCGCGGCAAGCCGCTCCGACGACCACTCGTAAAGGTTTTCGTTTGCCGGTGTGCCCGGATCGAGTTGCCGGTCGATCCCGTCTAGCCCCGCGGCAATCACGGCGGCCGTTGCGAGGTACGGGTTGCAGGAGCCGTCCGGCAGACGCAGTTCGATGCGCTCGCCGGGCATGCGCACCATGGTCGAGCGGTTGTTGTCGCCATAGCTCACATAAGCCGGCGCCCACGTCGCGCCGGTGAGGGAGCGACCCACCACGAGGCGCTTGTACGAGTTGACGGTCGGATTGCACAGCGCGGTGAGCGCGGGGGCGTGCGCAAGAATGCCGGCGGTGAACTGGTAGCCGAGCTTCGACAGCCCCATGCCCAGCGGGTCGGCGCCGTCGGCGAACAGATTGCGCTTGCCGTCGCCGATCGAGATGTGCATGTGCATACCGTTGCCGGGCCGGTTCGCGAACGGCTTCGCCATGAACGAGCAGATCATGCCCAGCTCGTTGGCGATCTCCGACGCGGCCATCTTGAAGAACACGTAGTGATCGCACGACGTCAGGCAGTCGGTGTACGTGTAGTTGATCTCGAACTGGCCGTTGGCGTCCTCGTGGTCGATCTGGTAGACGTCGATGCCGACCGAGCGCAGCGCTTCGGTGAGGCGCTCGAGAAACACTCTCGTGCGCGATAGACCCTTGTAGTCGTAGCACGGCTTCGCCAGCGTGTCGCTGGGGTCGCACGGTTCGAGGGTTCCGCTGGCGGAGCGGCGCAGCAGCGAGAATTCCGGCTCGAGCCCCGTAAAAAGGGTCCAGCCGCGCTCGGTGAGACGCGCTACCTGGCGCTTGAGCGTGACGCGCGAATCGAACGGCCACGCTTCGCCGTTCACGTGCCCGTCGCAGACGATGCGTGCGAGGCCCGGCTGCCACGGAACGGGCGTGAGCGTCGCGAGGTCGCCCACGGCCATGAAATCGGGGCCGTTCGGCTCGATGCCGACACCCCAGATCGCAAATCCGGCGAAGCCGGCACCCGCCTTGAGCACCGTCTTCAAATGCGCGACCGGCACCGACTTGGCCTTTGCGACACCATGGATGTCGACGAACTGCGCCAAAACGTATTTCACGCCCTGCTGAGCGAGCCAGCCTTGCGCGTTTTCTGCCGAGTCGAAACGGGGCACGCTTCCGGGCTCGCTGAGCGGCAGCTTACTCGCGTCGTTCAGATTCATCGTCACTCCTTGCACCAACTCCGTTTGCGGTTGAAAGAGGCTGGGCGCATCGCGCCTGAGCCGGTTCCGGGGACTTGCTGACCATCGTTCAGGGCGCATGCGCACCCCATTTACGCTCTCGTCACGCACTTCTCGTTACGCACTCTGTCTGGAACTCCTTTTCCTCCCATGCAACAATGCTTCATGCAGTGAAACAACCGGCGCGCGCTGCTGCGTGCCGGCCAGCTACGCGTCAAGCATTTCTATCGAGGCCGATCATGCACACCGGGGACGACAGCAAAACTGCGCTCGAGCGCTTTCTGGGCGCCGCCATTCGCGACTTGCGCCAGCGCCACGCGCTGACCATCGCGCAGGTGGCCGAACAGGCCGGCATCAGCCGCGGCATGCTCTCGAAGATCGAGAACGCGCAGACCTCGACCGGGCTCGACGTCCTGCACCGCATCGCCCAGGCGCTCGGCGTCTCCCTTTCCACGCTCTTTCGCAACTTCGACGTGCCGCAGGGCGGCGCGCAACTCGTCAAGAAAGGCACGGGCATGGAAGTCGTCCGCAAGGGCACCAAGCGCGGACACACCTACCATCTGCTCGCTTACGACCAGGGTCCGCGCAAAGCTTTCGAACCTTTCCTCATCACCATGGAGGACGAGGCGGAACGCTTCCCGACTTTCGAACACCCCGGCACCGAATTCATCCATATGCTCAAGGGGGTGATCGAATACCGCCATGGCCAGCAAACCTACGTCCTTCATCCCGGCGACACGCTCACTTTCCAGGCCGATATCCCTCACGGCCCCGAGCGGTTGATCAAGATGCCCATCCAGTTCCTGTCCATCTTTATCTATCCGCCCGGCACCGCCGACTGAAGTGCCACCGGCTGCACTATTCAACGCAACCTTCGTGCCATGTTTAACAGCGTGAATCAAAAGTTCCCGGTGATAAACATTCCGGGCGCACCTCGGCGTTTCCCTTGTCGCCCGCACAATCGCGGCGCGGCGCGTTGTTCGTTAGCGGTGCGTGCGGTTGTTGCCGCTAGTGCGCTCCTGCACTGAAACGGGACGCACGCTTACGCTGGATCATCAGAATGTCTTATGCAAAAACAGGGGCGAGGCACTTTACCGCTTCGAGCGCGCCGCCGACCATGCGTTCGAGCGTCGGCTGCACCGCCTGCGCCCGCTCGGGCACGTATTCGAACGGTGCAGTCTCGTTCATATAGGTGGATTGGCACATCTCCAGCTGGATCGCGTGAATGCCGTGGGCCGGCGCGCCGAAGCATCGCGTGATGTAGCCGCCCTTGAAGCGGCCGTTCGCAACCCATGTCGAGCCGCTCGCCGCCATCGCCTCGACGGCCGCCTGCTGAACGGTGCTCGCGCAGGTCCGTCCGTCCTGCGTCCCGAGATTCAGATCCGGCAGCTTGCCGTCGAAAAGCCGGGGCAACCTGCTCGCAATCGAATGCGCCTCCCACAGCAGCACGTTGCCGTGCCGCACGCGCAGGCGCGCCAGTTCCGCCGCGAGGGCAGCGTGGTACGGCCGCCAGTAACGCGCGACCCGCCCGGCGCGCTGCGCCTCGTCGGGCGCGCTTGCCGGCCGGTAGAGCGGCTCGCCGCGAAAAGTCTCGCCAGGGCACAGCCCCGTCGTCGTCTGGCCGGGATAAAGGCTTTCGTCGCCGGGCGGGCGGTTCAGATCGATGACGTAGCGCGAGACCCGCGCGCCAATCACCGTCGCGCCCATCTCGCGCGCGAATGCGTAGAGACGGTCCAGATGCCAGTCGGTGTCCGCCAGCGTGAGCGCCGCTTCCGTATAGAGCGGGCGCAGCGCCTCGGGAATGTGCGAGCCCAGATGCGGAATCGAGACCACCAGCGGCGCCTCGCCACGCTCCATCGTGAATAGTTCGTTCATCGGTCCTCTCTCCGTCTAGCGGCCCCGTTGTGCAGCGCCTCACTGCAGAGCGTCGGGCGGCATCTGCGGCAACGCGCGGGCCAGCGCCGGCTGGATCGATCCATCCAGCACCCGGCGCGTCAGCGTCACCATCTCGCGCGCAAACGCCTCCCACTCGCCCTGCCGGTGCAGCAGGAAGAAATCGCGCCGGCCAAGGCGCCCCGCGGGCAGCGGCAGCACCGCGATCTCCGGCAGATAGTGCCGCGCCTGCCACAGGCACAGCGGCGTCGATATCGCAAATCCCAGACGTGCCGCGACGAGGCTCAGCAGCGGATCGGTCGCGTCGAATTCATAGCGCCGCGGACTGTTGATGCCCAGGTGCCGTGCGTAGCGCTCAACCTGCTGGCCAATCACCGAGCGCGCCGTGTAGCGGATCATCGGCATCTCCAGCGCGAGCGCTCGCCAGTCCGCATTGCGGTGCTCCGCGAGCCAGCTGCGCGAGACGACCGCGACGAACGCCTCCGAAAAGAGCGGTATTTCCACGATGCGCGCATCGTTGAGCGTCGTCTGCGTGCAGACGGCGAGATCGAGCTCGCGATCGTGCAACTGCTTGCTCAGGCCGGGCGTCAGTCCCGACCAGAGCGATATCTGCCGCGCCGAGCCGGCCACCGCGCGAATGAGCTCGGGGCCAACGGTCGCCGCGAACGAATCGACACAACCGAGGCGCACCGGCAGCATGCCCGCATGCGACGCATCGCCGATACGCGTGCTCACCATCTGCGCGTGCTCCAGCAGCGCCCCCGCCAGTTCGAGCAGCGCGCGGCCCGCAACGTTCGGGCGCGGCGGCCGGCTCTCGCGGTCGAAGAGCGTGATGCCCTGGTCGCGTTCGAGCCCGGCAATCGCCTGACTCACCGCACTCTGGCTGACACCCAGCTGCTTTGCCGCGCCCGTCATCGAGCCGGTTTCACACACGGCCAGAAAGGCCTGCAATGCGTTCAGATCGATAGGCGCCTGCGTACGTCTCATGATCGCTCCGTGGATGGCCTGCGCAATTGCCCTGCAGCCGCCGGCGACACACTGGAATGCATGATGCCGCGCCCGGTGCCGTGCGCACACTGGATGAGCATTTGCGCTCACTGACCATAAGTTTGCCTAATACAAAAAAGCGGGGCAGCCCGTATTCCTAAAATCCGCTCCATCGTCTAGCTACGGGGGCTTCATGAGCCACTATGACTTTGTCGTGATCGGCGCCGGTGTGATCGGCACGTCCGTCGCCCATCATCTCGCTGCGCTGGGCGCAGAGCGCGTCCTGGTCGTCGATCAGGGCACGATCGGCGCCGGCACGACCTCGCAGTCGTCCGGACTCTTGCGCACCCACTATTCGGTGCGCCAGAACGTCGAGCTCGCGCGCTCGTCGTGGTGGGCGTTCAACAACTTCGCCGACTATCTGGAAGACGCCGAGGCGTCGTGCGGCCTCGTCAAGTGCGGCTACATGATCTGCTCGCCCGAAGGCGACAAGCTCGACCCGCTCGCCGCAGCGCTGCGCGCGCAACAGGACATGGGCATCGAGGTCGAGCTGCTGGATCGCAAGGAGGCCGAGGCGCGCATGCCCATCGCCGCTTTCGACGACGCGGCGCTGATCGGCTTCGAGCCCGAAGCCGGCTTTGCCGACGCCTACCTCGTCGCCACGAGCTTCGCGCGTTCGGCGCGGCGCCGCGGCGTGAAGATCGCCGAGGGCGTGCGCGTGACCGGGCTCATCCGCGAAGGCCGTCGCGTAGTGGGGGTGGAAACCACGGCGGGCACCCATGGCTGCGGCACGCTCATCAGCACCCAGAACATCTGGACGCCCGAACTGGCCCAATGGATCGGCGTGCCGCTGCCGGTGAAGCCCGAGCGCCACACCGTGCTCGCACTCGAATGCGAAGCGGCACCCTATACGTTCGCCATGCCCGCGTTCAAGGATCTCGGCTCCCCGGGGATGCTCTATTTCCGCAGCTACGGCGGCAGCCAGATGCTCGTCTCCGAGGGCATCGTGGGCGAGACGCTCAACGCGCCCGAGACCGAACAGGGCGATATCTCGCTCGACTACGTCGCCGAAGTGGGCGCCCAGGTCGCCGGGCGCTTTCCCGCCTACGACACAGCGGGCCTTGCCTCCTCGTGGACCGGGGTGTACGACGTCACGCCCGACTGGAATCCGGTGCTCGGAAGCGTCGCCGACGTCGAAGGCCTGACGGTCGGCTTCGGCTTCTCGGGCCATGGATTCAAGCTGTCGCCCGGCATCGGCAAGCTGCTCGCGCAACATGCGCTCGGCCTGCCCACCGACGTTTCGCTCGAACCGTATGCACTCGACCGCTTCGCGAGCGGCGCGCTGCTGACCGGTAAATACGGCCTCGGCGCGGTCTCGTGAGGCTGCTGCACAGACCAACAGGAGAACACCGATGAGTATCCGCATTCTGGTGCCCGTCAAGCGTGTGGTGGACCCCAACGTGCGCGTGCGGGTGAGCGCCACGGGCGCGATCGACACGACGGGCCTGAAGATGTCGCTGAACCCCTTCGACGAGTGCGCGCTCGAAAAGGCGCTCCAGTTGAGGGAATCCGGCGTCGCCTCGCACGTCACGGTGCTGACGTGCGGGCTGCCCGCCCATCAGGACGTGCTGCGCACCGCGCTCGCGATGGGCGCGGACGACGCCGTGCTCATCGACACGGGCCCCGCGACGCCGGCGCTCGATTCATTCGCCATTGCGCGCCTCGTCGCGGCGCATATGAAGGACGCTGATTACGGGCTCGTGCTGTGCGGCAAGCAGGCCATCGACGGCGACGTGGGCGGCGTGGCGGCCATGCTCGCCGCACTGCTCGGCTGGCCGCAGGCGCTCAATGCGGGCGCGCTGGACGTCATGGACGGCGGCTGGCGCGTGAGCTGCGGCGAGGACGCGGGCATTGCCAACTGGCAGATCGACGGCCCGGCGGTGATCAGCGCCGATCTGCGTCTTGCGGAACCGCGCCGCGTCACGCTGCCGAGCATCGTGAAGGCGAAGCAAAAGCCGCTCGTCACGCACGAGGCCGCTGCGCTCGGTGTCGCGCTCGCGGCGCAAAGCCGCGTGGTGGCGCTCAGCGACCCGCCCGGGCGCGCACCGGGCATCCAGGTGACAAGCGTGGACGCGCTGCTTCAGACGCTCGCCGGCCAGCGCGTTTTCGAAGCCGTGGGAGCGTGCTCATGAGAACCCTGGTAGTGGCCGAAGGCGATTTCGGCGCGATATCCGACGTGACGCTGCGCGTTGTGGGCGCGGCCCGACAGTCCGGGCAACCCGTCGATCTGCTGGTGTTCGACGCGACGACAGCTGGCGCGGCCGCGCGCGTGAGCGGCATCGAGCGCGTGCTGCTGGCGTCCGCGGGGCCGATCGACGCGCTTTCGCCCGAAACGGTCGCATCGCAACTTCAGCAGCTTGCAAGCGAATACACGGCGATCGTGGCCGCGCATCGCTCGCAGGGCCGCGCGGCGCTCCCACGCGCGGCGGCACTCACGCAGAGCGCCTTCGTCGCCGACGTAATCGCCTGGCACGAAGGCCAACAGTTCGTGCGCGGACTCTACGCGGGCAGCGTCATCGCGACCGTCGTGAGCGACACGCCGCTTACGTTCGTGACGGTGCGGCCCTCTTCGTTTGCACCAGCCGCCGCCGATGGGGGCTCGGCAACGGTGACCGAACTGCAACCCATCGCGCCGTTCGCCGCCACGCGCCTCGTCGAGCGTCACGGCGCCGTACACGGCGGCCAGGACCTCGGCAATGCGCGTGTGGTGATGTCGGGCGGGCGCGGACTCGCGTCGAAAGAAAACATGGCGCGCCTCGGCCGCCTTGCCGACACGCTCGGCGCCGCGCTCGGCGCGTCGCGCGCCGCCGTGGACGCCGGCTATGCCGCCAACGCCGCGCAGGTCGGCCAGACCGGACGCAGCGTCGCGCCGGACGTCTATGTCGCGTTCGGCATCTCCGGTGCGATCCAGCATCTGGCAGGCATGAAGGATTCGAAGGTCATCGTCGCCGTTAATAAGGACCCCGATGCGCCTATCTTTTCCGTGGCTGACGTCGGACTGGTCGGCGACCTGTTCGACGTAATCGGCGCGATCGAAGCACGCGTGCAGCAAGCGGGACTCGACGCGTGAACGCGCATGCGCCCGTTGCATCGTTCGCTACGGCATCGGCGGTGACGTCCGCGGTACGGTTCATCGACTGCCAGCGCATCGCGCCCGAACCGTGGGCCAACGGCGGCGGCACCACGCGCACGCTCGCACGCGGATCTGAGGCACGCGGTGGGGCGGCGTGGCGCGTGAGTCTCGCCACGCTGGAAGGCCCCGCAAAATTTTCGCAGTTCACGGGCTACGACCGCACGCTGCTGCTCGTCGACGATGGCGCAATCGACCTGCACTTGCAGGACGGCCAGTTGCAGGCGCGCGCCGGTCAGCCGGTGCATTTCTCCGGCGATCTGCACGTGTGGGTGAACCTGCCCGCGCGGCCCGTGCGCGTCCTGAACGTCATGTGCAGACGCGGCGCGGCCCGCGCGCGGGTGAACGTCGCGTCGCATTCATTGCGCGTGACGCCTGCCGCCACTCAGTTGCTCGTGAGCCTCGCGGGACAGTGGAGCGTGGAAAGCAGCCTGTTGCGCGGCGTGACCCTGGCGCCGTTCCACGCGCTCTGGATCAGCGGACGGCCCGAGGAACTCGCGCTAAGGCCATCCGGGCCTGGCGCGCAACTCGCATCCGTCGCCATCGACCTGCTCGACGAAGACGCATTGCGTCCGTGACGAAACGGCGGGATGGATCGAGCCAGATACCGACACCACGCAGATCGCCGGGCATTTTGGGCGTTGCCTACGACTTGATACCGGCATCGGGGACCTCGTCCTCGCGGTTCCTGAATGTTACCGATGGTACTTGGCATCAACCTGGTTGATAGCCTTCACATTGCCCGCGCTGCGTCCATTCTCGTCGAAAGCGTTCATCAGGAACGAATCCGCGATCGCCTTTGCCACTTCCGGTCCGATCACGCGTGAGCCCATCGTGATGATCTGCGCGTTATTGGACAGGGCCGCGCGCTCGGCGGAGTACGTATCGTGGCATAACGCGGCGCGAATGCCCGGCACCTTGTTCGCCGAGATGCTGACGCCGATACCCGTGCCGCACACGAGAATCGCTCTGTCGTATTCGCCGCTGATCACGCCGGAAGCCACGCGATCGGAAAGATCGGCGTAGAACTCGCTGGGATTGACGTCGCTATTCGAAACTTCGAAAACTTCGAAGCGGTCCTTGAGATAGTCGGCGAGTACACGGGCCAGGCCGACGCCGGCACTGTCTCCTCCGATGGCAACCTTCATGATGAGCTCCTTGAAATAGGGGTTCGCAAAGCACCACGGGTCAGAGTACGTCCCCGACGCGCTTCAGAATGTCGAGATAGCCGCTCACGTCCCAGGCCGAACGTCCGATGAACAACCCGTCGATGCTCGGGCAACTGGCGAGTTCAGCGCAGTTGCCGGGATTGACGGAGCCGCCGTAGAGGCACGGTATGCGCCGGCCGAGCACCTCCTGCGCGACCTGGATAATTTCGGCCTGACGGGCATCGGCGTAATCGGGGCTGGCCGCTACGCCGTTCTCGCCGATGGCCCACACCGGCTCATACGCGAGCAGGATCGGCGCGGCCTTCTGTTCGGGACTCAGATGGCTCAAGGCGCCCCGCACCCCGGAAGCCAGGACCTCCGTGGCACGGCCGCTCTCCTTGTCGGCCAGTGTCTCGCCGATGCAGATCAGCGGCGTCAACCCGTGACGCACCGCGGTCGCAGTTTTGAGGCCCACGGTTTCATCGGTTTCGCCAAAGTGTTCGCGCCGTTCCGAATGTCCGAGTTCAACGAGATCCATGCCGCAATCGACCAGCATCGGCGGTGAGATTTCGCCGGTCCACGCGCCGCGCTCGGCCCAGTGCATGTTCTGCGCGCCGACCTTGACAGGGGTCCCCGCGAGGATCGACTTGACTTCCCGAATCGCAGTGAACGGCGGAATCACGAAGCACTGGATACGCGGATCGTGGCGTCTGGAGAGCAATGCTTCAGCGAAGGCGGTCGCCTCTGCCAGTGTCTTGTTCATCTTCCAGCTTGTACCGACCCAGAACAGGGAATCAGACATGGATAGGTTCTCAAACAGTAGGTCTTGCGATGCGGGCGGCAAATGCTGGCGCAGCGGCGTGCCTGCCCGGCACCGGGACGAGGCACGCCTGCCGGCGCGTGCGTGCCTGAGCCGCCATATCACTTCGAAAGCACGAACGGAGCCGTGTATTTCGAAACGTTCTCCTTGGTGATCAGCGCACAATCGAAGAGCTGTTTCTCGCTTGCCGCCCCCGTCTTGCCGGTCTTAAGGAATTGATCGGCTTGCTGCACGGCCTTTGCTGAGAATTCCGCCACCGGTTGAAGCACCGTGTATTGCAACTCACCCGCCTTGACTGCCTCGACCGCCGCCGGCGAGCCGTCAAAGCCGCCGACCTTCACGCTCTTGAGCTTGCCGGCCTGCTTGAGCGCGGCAATCGCGCCAAGCGCCATTTCGTCGTTGCCGCTGATCACGCCGATCACATCCGGATGCGCCTGCAACAGGCTTTGGGTGGCATTGAAGCCCTGCGTTCGGTCCCAGTTGGCCACTTGCGAGCCCGACGTCTTCAAGTCTGGATACTGGCTCAGGATCGACTTGTAGCCGTTCGAGCGCGTCGCTGCGTTGTTGTCGGACGGCGCGCCGAGCAGCTCGACGTAATTGCCCTTCGAGCCGACATCCTTGACCCATTGCTGCGCGCCGAGCGCCGCACCTTGCGCGTTGTTCGACACGAGTTGCGCCTTGGCAAGTCCCGGCTGATTGATTTCGGCGTTGACGAGGAACACCGGGATATTCGCGGCCACCGCCTTCTTGACCGCGCCGACCGAGCCGCTGGCGTTTGCCGGATCGAGAATGATCGCAACCGACTTGTTGGTGATGGCGGTGTCGATTTGCTGACTTTCCGCGTTCGTATCGCCTTTCGATGCCGAGACGTTGGCGGTATAGCCGAGTTTCTTCGCTTCGGCGGCGGCGATGTTGCCCTCGGCGAGCCAGTACGGATTCGCCGGATCGTTCACGATGATGCTGATCAGGCCGCCGGACGCGTAGGCCTGCCCTGCGAACAAGGGGGCAGCCAGGGCGGCGGCAGCGAGCATCAAGGTCTTTTTCTTCATGGTCATGGCAAGTCTCTCTCCAGGGTTGGTGTTGGCGCAGGACTTCGATGTACTTCTCGCGTGCCGGACGTATCGCTCATGCATTGCTGCCGCCTTGCGGAGAAGCCAGTTGGCCACCGGTCGGCGCGGAACGCTTCGGCCGGCGGCGATATTGAATGGCGTTCAGCAACACCGCGAGGACGATGACTGCGCCGGTGAATACGGTTTGCCAGTAAGACGAGATGCCGATGATCACGAGACCATCGGACAGAAAGCCGATCACGAACGCGCCGAGCAGCGTGCCGCGGATATTGCCGGAGCCCCCCATCAGCGACGCGCCCCCGATCACCACCGCGGCGATCGCCGTCAGCTCGTATGTCGTGCCCGCCGTCGGACCCGCCGACGTGAGTTGCGAAGACAGAATCAGCCCGGCAATGGCGGCGCAAACGCCCGAAAGCACATATACGCTGATCTGCACGTGCTTCACCGGCACGCCGGCGAGTTCGGCCGCGCGCTCGTTGCCCCCGGAGGCATAAAGCCAGCGTCCGAATGCTGAGCGATTGAGCGCGAGACTGCCCAGCATCGCGATGACCGCAAGAATCAGCACGCCCACCGGAACATGGAAAAGCCGGTCGAAGCCGAGATAGTCGAAACCCGTATTGCCCAGATCAGCCTGCCCACCCAGATTGTTGTAGGTCAGGCCATTGGTCATCAGCAGGGCGAATCCGCGCACGACGTACATCACGCCGAGCGTGGCGACGAACGCCGGCACCCTGAAGCGCGCGATGAGCATTCCGTTGATCAGGCCGATGACGGCGCCGAGCAGGCAGCACAGCACCACGACGACCCAGACCGACGGATAAAGCACCACGCCGAACAGGTTCAGCGTGACGCCCTGCATGAAGAATCCCGCCACGACGCCGGACAGCCCCAGCGTAGACCCGACCGACAAGTCGATGCCGCCGTTGATGATCACGAGCAGCATGCCGATTGCGAGAATGCCGTAGATGGCCACGTGCGAGGCCATCGTAAGGAAATTTTCTAGTGCGAAATAATTCGGGGACAGGAATGAAAATATGGCGATGATGGCGATCAGCGCGAAGAACGCACGTCCTTCGAGCAGCATCTTGCCGAAGTCGACCCCTTCGCCTGCAGAACCGGAGTCAGTCGATCTTGAAGTCTTGGCGGCGCTATTCATGTTCAGTGTCTCCTGGCATTACTACGATCAGGCAACCACGGCTTCGCCAGAGGCGGCCATGATGTCGTCCTTGTTTGCATCAGGGCCGAATTCGGCGGAAATCTTGCCGCGTCGCATCACGATGATGCGATGCGCGACGCTCAGGCATTCGCCCACTTCCGAGGTCGAATACACGACGGCCAGCCCTTTCTTCGCATTCCCGGCGAGCAGGCGGAACACCTCGGCCTTCGCGCCGATGTCGATGCCCCGGCTGGGTTCGTCGAGCAGGATGACCTTCGGGTCCGTCGCGAGCATCTTTCCGATCACGACTTTCTGCTGGTTGCCGCCCGAGAGCGAGCGAATGGACGCGCCGGCGCCCGCTGTCTTCACGTGAACGTTGCGGATCGACTGCCCGACGAGTTCGCGTTCCGCTGGCGGCGACATCAGAAGTCCCTTGATCAGAGTGCGGATGCTCGCCAGCGACAGGTTGGCGCCCACGCTCATCGTCGGGACGAGGCCGTCGCGCTGACGGTCCTCCGGCACGAGCACGAGGCCTCGGGCGATACGCCCGGCGATGCTCAACGTCCCCATGTCCTCGCCTTCGAGCAGGATCTTTCCGCCGGTCACGGGCAGCCGCTTGCGTCCGGCCACGGCCTCCAGGAGCTCCGTGCGGCCCGCGCCCATCAGTCCGTAGATGCAGACGATCTCGCCCGCGCGCACCTTGAGCGACAGATGATCGACGACCGGCACGCCCGAGCCGGATTCATCCGCGATGCTGAGATCTTCGATTTCCAGCGAGACATCTCCGAACGCGTAACCCGTCGGCGGCGAGCCAAGGTCGAAGTTCTCGCCGACCGTGTTGCGCACGATCCAGCCGAGATCGATGTCCTCGCGCTTCGCCGTGGCGGTGATGCGTCCGTCGCGCAGCACGACGGCGTAGTCGGTCACCTGCAACGCCTCCTCGAGATGATGCGAGATGTAGACGATCGAAACGCCGCGGCGTGTCAAATCGCGGATTACCTTGAAAAGCACCTCGACTTCGGACGCGCTCAACGCCGATGTCGGCTCGTCCATGATCAGGATGCGCGAATCGACAGAAAGCGCCCGCGCGATTTCGACGACCTGCTGCTGCCCGAGGCGAAGGTCGCGCACGAGCGTCATTGGGTCGATGTCTTCCTCGAGTTCCTTCATGAGCGCACGTGTCTGCCGCGCCTCCTCGGCGAAGTTCACGCCAGTGCGCGTGCGGATTTCCCGGCCCATGAAGATGTTGTCGCGCACACTCAGGTTCGGCGCGAGGCTCAGCTCCTGATGAATGATCGAAATGCCGTGATCGCGGGCGTCGTTCGACGAGGCGAAGGCGACACATTGGCCGTCGAGTTCGATCTCTCCCGACGTGGGCTTTTCCACGCCGGAGAGGATCTTCATCAGCGTCGACTTGCCAGCACCGTTCTCGCCGAACAGCGTCGTGACCTTGCCGCGATGGATCTCGAAGTTCACCCCTTTCAACGCATGTACGCCGCCGTAAGATTTGACGATATCGCGTGCTGACAGCAGAACGCTGTCCTTCGTCGTGGCCTCAACGGAAATGTCGGTCGCAGTCGTCATTTGACTTCCAGCTTCGCGGGCGTTACGAGCCAGCCGTTCGGATTGATCAGCTGGAACACGCCGACGACCGAGATGGTCTTGCCCGTCAACCTGGTCGTATCGACTTTCGACAGAACCGCTTTCTTCATCTCCGAATTAATCGCATAGCCGGCATTCTGATAGTCGATCTGGTTGGTGAATTGCCCGAAGCTGATGTCGCCGGTGGCATCACGCAGATCGGTGCCGTTGATCGCCGGCCCGGTCTGCACCCGGATGACGAGCGAATCAGGCAACCCGGGCACCTTCACTTCGTACACGCCCGCATCTTCCTTGCCCGCGACGCCAGTAAATTTCACCGACATCTCGGGACCGACACCGCCGCCCGCGACACCGTACTGCTTGCCGGCCGCGTCCTGATCCCTGGCAATCGCCGCGGCCAGCGTGGCGGCGTCGACCGCGCGCTTCTCGATCGCCGCCTGCGTCTTCGGGAATTGCATGCTGCCGTAGGCGGCCGGCTCGAATTCCTTGCTCTGCGAGTCCGCACCGGATCCGATCTTCACGACCTTCGTGCTCATCGCCATCGCAACCAGCAGAATCACCAGCAACACCCCCTCGCTCACCGCGCGAGCGCCGTGCCGGGCGTGACCCTTCGTCGATGGAGCAACCGTACTCATTGGCACACCTCCCTTGTGTCCGAACGACGGCAGAGTTGCTCGCTTGCATCGTCGTTGATCAGCTTCTGTGTCATCGTGTCTGGCATGGTCTTCGCCGTCAGATGTGGAGATCGGCAACGCCGGTATCGAAATGCGGCGCCCAGAACGCCACCGATTCGGCGATCTGCTCGACGACCTGCCGGTCGGTGGGCTCGCGCTCC
>Ga0306920_100004683_pt1 | contig 17562 bp, 19 predicted proteins | sample flu12Cox44000170_FD_204666 | JGI IMG/M metagenome (GOLD analysis project Ga0306920, IMG submission 204666) | Lab enrichment of tropical soil microbial communities from Luquillo Experimental Forest, Puerto Rico - flux4day.12C.oxic.44.000.170 (v2)... | ecosystem: Environmental > Terrestrial >... | reverse complement strand
AGACGCGCACCCGGAAACGGCTTGAAGAACAGCTGCGCTGCGAGCGCGACGCCCAGCACCGAAGCCAGGCCCGCACTCAGGAACAGGATCCACAGTGTCGTGGCGATCACGCCGCGCGAATCGGGATTGCCGAAGAAGGTCCCGTAAGCGTGGAAGCTCAGGCCATGCGCGCCGGAAAGGCTCAGCAGCACGAGCCGCACGAGCGGATAGATGACGAGCGGCCCGAGCACGAACACGAGCAGAAACGCGATATGCCATTGCGCGCGCCGTTCGCGGCGGCGCGCGGCGGCCGCATGCGCTTCGGCGCCGGGCAGCGGAAGTGCGGAATCAGGGGTTGATAAGGACGACATCGTCAGCCTCGTAACGCAGGGACACACGCATGCCTTTCGCCGGCGTCATGCCGTGGCCGCGCTGCATGGTGACGAGCACCGGCTCGTTCGGCATCGCGTCGAGCAGCACGGGCACCGAGAGCACCGAGCCATACCACTCGACCGACTCGATCGTGCCGTGCAGCGCGCCTTCGCCGAGCGGCACGACGCGCAGGCTTTCAGGACGCAGGCACGCGAGTTTGTCGCGCACGTCGTGGCGCGCGTCGCCCACCGGGAATGCGACGTTCGGCGGCAGCAGATTCGCCGCGCCGAGATAGCGCGCCACGTAGGCGTCATTCGGCGTGTCGTAGAGTTCCTGCGGCGTGCCGAGCTGCGCGATGTGGCCGTCGCGCATCAGCAGCGTGCGGTCGGAGAGCACCAGCGCGTCGTCCTGATCGTGCGTCACGCACACGATCGTCAGATCGGGCAGGCGCTCATGCAGCGCCTTGAGTTCGGAGCGCACCGAAGCGCGCAGATTGGCGTCGAGCGCCGAGAGCGGCTCGTCGAGCAGGAGCACGTCCGGCTCGATCACGAGCGCACGCGCGAGCGCCACGCGCTGCTGCATGCCGCCCGAGAGCTGCGCGGGCATGACGTGACCCGCGTCGCCGAGTTGCACGAGCTTGAGCGCGTCGGCCACGCGCCGCGCGATGTCGCGCGAGGGCACGCGGCGCGCCTTGAGGCCGAACGCGACGTTCTCGAACACCGAGAGATGCGGAAAGAGCGCGTAGCTCTGAAACAGAAGGCCCAGGTTGCGCTGATGCGGCGGCACATGGGTCAGGTCGCGGCCCGCCACGGTGAGCGAGCCCGCGAGTCCGTCAGCTTCGATGAAGCCGGCGATGAAGCGCAGCAAGGTGGTCTTGCCGCAACCACTGCGGCCCAGCACGGTCAGCAGTTCGCCGCGGCGGATCGTGAGCGACAGGTTGTCGAGCACGGTGCGCGCGCCGAAGCGCACGCTCAGTTGGTCGATCTGCACGCCCGCCGCATCGCGCGCGTCCGCGGCATCGTTCAGTCCGGACGCATCCGGCAGCGCGCGGGCCATGTCGGCCGACGCGAGGCTTGCGGTATTCACCGGGTTCATCTCCAGCTCAGGTAACACAAAGGTAATGCTCAGGTATTGCCAAATGGCGCGCCGCGGCCGCTCTCGCGGGCCGCGGCGGCTGCCTCCTGCCTGTCGCTTATTGCTTCGGCTTCACGACTTCCGTCTCTTTGCCCGACGAGCCGATCACTTCGTTCTTCCAGCGAGCCGTCCAGTCGGCCTTCTTCGCCATCACGTGGCTCCAGTCCACCGGAATCAGCTTCACGCCCGCGATAGCCTGCTTGACCGCTTCGCCGTTCTTGCCCGAGAGCGCCACGTCCGTGCGGGCCGGAATGCCGAAGATGTCCGGCACCTTCGACTGCACGTCCGTCGACATCAGGTAGTCGATCAGCTTCTTGCCTTCGGCCTGGTTCGGGCCGTTCTTGATCAGGCCGATCGCGTACGGCAGCTGGAACGTCGTGGGATGGCCACCCGGCTCGGCCGCAAGGAAGATCGGCTTGAGCGAAAGGCCGCCGTTGGCTGCGTCGTCGAGATCCATCTGCAGGTCGCCGTTGGCCACCGAGATTTCGTTGCGCGAGAGCAGCACGTCGAGGTAGCCCGTGCCCTTCGTGTGGAACTTCGCGCTCTGCTCGAGCTTCTTGAGGTAGTCGAACGCCTTGTCTTCGCCCATCAGCGAGGTCGTGAGGATGATCACGGCCATGCCGTCACCGGCCGTTGCCGGGTTCGAGTACGCGACCTTGCCCGTGTAGTCCGGGTGCAGCAGGTCAGCAAACGTCTTCGGCTGGGTCTTCACGACGTCCGGGTTGATCGCGAACGAGAAGTAGTTGTTCACGAACGTGGCCCACGAACCGTCAGCCGCCTTCGCGATCGTCGGCACGTTCTTGTAGTTCACGCTCTGGTACGGCTGGAGCAGGCCGCTTTGCTGCGCCTGCTGGATGAACGGCGGCAGCGTGACGATCACGTCGGCCTTCGGCGAGTCCTTCTCGACGTTGGCGCGGTTCACCACTTCGCCGCTGCCCGCCGTCACGATGTTGACCTTCACGCCTTCCTTCTTCTCGAAGGCCGGCAGCACGTCCTTGTAGAGATTCTCGAGGCCGTCGGCCGTGTACAGCACGACGGCGTCGGCGGCGTGCGCGCTCATTGCTGCACCCAGCAGCGCCGCGGCAGCCGCCATCGGCAGCAGCTTGCGTGCAAAACCCGCGCGATGGAATTTCGTGTGGTTCATGTCACTCTCCGAAGGCAAAAACCAGTTGCTCGGCGTTACCCGATGCGTTTGTGATTGAATGGATCGAACGATTCGAACTTCGGCGGACTGCGCCGCCTGCCATTGCCCGTCTGGATTGCTGGCGCGCCGCAGATTGCAGATTGTCTACAATCCGGCACTTCTCGCCTGAACCGGCCGCTGCTGCGGGGCACCGTGCTGCCGTCCGCTTCGCCCTGCCGGCCCGTCTGGACGGGCCCCGCAAGAATCACAGGTTTTGATGACACCGGCATGACGATTTTGGCGTTTGTCAAAAAATTCCACAATTCGCCAATATTCGACAAGCCACATACCCGCACGGATTCCGCTCCCGGCGCGCCGGCGGGAGGCTTGCAGACGGTTTGCGGAAAGCGCGGCGCGCGCGGCGCCGCAGCGAGTTTCAGGCGATGACGAGCTCGGGCCCGCGCGCCGTGATGGCGCGTGCGACGCTCTTCTCGGGCGCAAGCTCGGTGATGACGTAGCGCGCGTGCTCGAAGCCGTTGATGCGCACGGGCGTCACGCGCCCGAACTTCGAATGGTCGGCGACGACGATCGCGCAGGCCGTGGCCGCAAGCATGCGGCTGCGCACCTCGGCGACCATGCGCGAATAGTCGGTGAGCCAGCCGTCGGCGGTGATGCCGCCCGCCCCGACGAACGCGAAGTCGGCGTGGTACTGGGCGAGCTGCTGCACCGTGTCGAGGCCGAAGGTCGCCTCCTCGTGGTCGGACAGCTCGCCGCCCAGCAGCGTCACGCGGTTCTCGTTGCGGCGGCCGAGCAGAAGCGCGATGCGCCAGTCATTGGTATAGACCGTGAGCCGATGGCGGTCGGTGAGCGCACGCGCGAGTGCGTGCGTGGTGCTGCCCGAATCGATGATGACGGAGGCGCCATCGGGAACGAACTCTGCGGCGCGCTCGCCGATCGCGCGCTTGGCGCTCGCGTTGGCGGCCTCGCGCACGTCGAGATCGGGCTCGCGGCGGTCGCTGGAAAGCGCGCCGCCGTGCGTCGTGACGAGCAGTCCGCGCTCGGCGAGCGTATTGAGGTCGCGCCGGATCGTCTCGCGCGAGACGCGCAGCTCGCGCACGAGATCCGCCACTGAGAGCGCGCCAGTCCGGTTCACTTGCGAGAGGATGTATTGGTGACGTTGTTCTGCGAGCATCTCGGTGGGCGCGGGTCGTGCGTGGAAAACGCGGGCAATGACATGAATTCGGAAAAGCCGCCGTATTGTATTACGCACGCGCAGAACGAGCCCGCCCTGCCATCGCGCGCGCATCCCTGCTAATCTCGTGGGGACCGCGCGCTCACGCGACGCTCGCTTTGCCGACCCTCGAATTTCATGCGTTCACGACTTCGTCAACTGCGTCTGCTGTTTTGTGCACTGCGTTATGGCTTCAGGCTGATCTGGCTCGCCGCGCCCGAGCATCACAAGCTGCACTGGTTCGTCACGCTCGCCTCGAGCCTGCACGGCGACCCGCGCCTCGCCTCGCGTCTCCACGGTTCGCTGCCGCGTCTCGCGCCACTGGCCGCGGCGTTCGCACAAACGCTCGCCACGCGCCCCGAACTCGCAGGCGCGACGTTGCACGACGCAATCGATGCCATCGAACACTTCGAAGAACCCCTCGCCGGAGAAGCACTCGACGCCACGCTGCGCGCCGCGCTCGGCAAACCGCCCGAATCGGTGCTCACCTGGATCGCCCCTACGCCGGCCCACAACGGCTGGTGCGAGCAGACGCACATCGCGCGGCTCGCGCTGCCGGTGAACGGCCACCAGACGATCTCGCTGCGCGTGCGGCGCCCGGAGCAGGTCCAGGAAGTCGACGACGACGCCGCGCTCCTGTGCGCCGTGGCCCGCTGGATGGAGCGCTTTTCGCGCGCCGCGCGCAAGCTGCAGCTGCGGGCGCTCGCGCAGGCGCTGCGCGAAGACCTGCAGCGCCGCTTCGATCTGCGCGCCCAGGCCGCGAACCTGAGCCAGAGCGGCCACCAGCTCGGCGACGACCCGCGCATCGTCGTGCCCGACGTGATCTGGGACCTCTGCACTGCGCAGACGCTCGCCGTGCAGCACATCGACACCGTGCGCGCAACCGATATCGCCGGGCTCGCCGGGCATCACATCAACGTCACGCAGGTGGCGGCGCATCTGATCGAAGTGGTCACGCGCCAGGCATTCGAGCATGGCTTCTTTCATGCGGCGCTCGATTCCGGGCGCGTGGCCGTGAGCGTCGAGCCCGAGACGCGCGGCCGCCTCGTGTTCGCGGGCGCCGCGCTGATGACGAGCCTCTCGTCGCCCGAGCGCGAATTCTTCGTGCACGGCGCGACGGCATTGTTCGAGCAGGACTACGGACGGCTCGCGACACTGCATCACGTGGCGGGCCATGTGCCCACGCACGCGCGCACCGAACAGATCGAGGCCGAATTGCGCACGCGCAGCGAAGCGCATTTCGCGACTGACAACGACGAGCGCAGCGCAGGGGCGCTGTTCCATCATCTGCTGCATTCGGTGCAGCCTTTCGGGGGCGAAGTGTCGCCGCGCCTCGTGGCGGCGCAGCGTACGTTCGGCCAGGCGGAGGCGCTGGCGCGCTCGATTCATCCGGGCGTCGATGCCTGGGGCATTGCGCGGCACACGCTCGCCGACATCGCGCGGCGCGATCTCGGCCACCATGGATGGATCCGGCGGCTTTCGCAGGAGCTGCCTCACCTCGCGCAAATCGCGCCACGCGTGCCGCAGATGCTGTTCCGCTACTTCGAGCATCACGCGAAGCTCGGGCAAGGCCCTGCGGCAGGGCAAGCCTCACAGGCCGCCCTGCTCGATGCCTGGCGACGCGAGCATCGGCGCACGCGCGCGCTGCTGCTCGCTTGTGCGGTATGCGGCGGCCTGATTGGCGTGACGGCGGTGTTGTTTGGCGGCTAGGGCACTGCTCGTGTATTCGGCCGCGTGGTGTTTGCATTCGCGGGCGTGGGGCGGGTTTGGCAGTTAGTTGCATTCACACCGTTACGCAACGATCTTTCCGGCTGCGCCACGCGAGCCCGCAAGTGCAGTCCTGAACAAGACCGCAGGACACGCGGCGCGCGATACTCCGAGCCTTTCGCGTATCTCCGGGCGCAGCGTCAACGCGCGCCCTTTTCGACACCGATGCTCGCCACGCTCGCCCCCGCCCTTTTCGTCGCCCTTTGGTCGACCGGTTTCGTCGTCGCCCGGGCGATTGCACCCTACGCCGACCCCAACCTGTTCCTGCTCGCCCGTTTCGCCGGCACGGCCGCGCTGTTCGCGATCGTCGCGCTGGCCATGCGCGCGCCGTGGCCGCGCGGGCGCGCAATCGGCAAGCACCTCTTCGCCGGGGCGCTGCTTCAGGGTGTCTACCTGGGTGCGGGCTACTGGGCAGTCGCGCAAGGACTGAGCGCGGGCGTGATGGCGCTGCTCGGCGCGCTTCAGCCTTTGCTGACCGCCGCGATCGCAGCACGTCTGTTCGGCGAGCGCCTGCCGCCGCGGCGCTGGACGGGCATGTCGCTCGGACTCGCCGGCGTCGTGCTCGTGCTGAGCCCGAAGCTGTACGCCGCCGCGCACGCCGCAGGCGGCGCGATCGCGGACACCGCTGCCCGGCACGGTCACGCGAATCCGCTGCTCGTGGTGATCGTCGCGGTGGCGGCGGTCGGCTCGATCACGGCGGGCACGCTCTATCAGAAATCCTCGCTCGCGCAGGCCGATATTTGCAGCGCGAGCGCCGTGCAGAACGCCGGCGCGGCGATCGTCGCCGCTGCGCTCGCGCTCGGGCTCGGCGAGACGCGCTGGATCGCGTCGCCGACCTTGTGGTTCTCGCTGGCGTGGGGGATCGTCATGCTCTCGGGCGCAGGCGTGACCCTGCTCGTCTGGATGGTGCGCCATGGCGACGCCGCGCGCGCCACGGCGCTGCTCTTTCTCGCGCCGCCGCTCGCGGCGCTCGCAAGCTGGCTGTTGTTCGGCGAAACGCTCACGCCCACGCAGATGGCGGGCTTCGGCGTCGCGCTCGCGGGCGTGCTGATCGCGCGGCGCGCGTAGTGCCCGCGCATCCACCCATGCGCCGCTCGGGCGCGGCACACGGCGGCCGCGCCCGACGCCGGCTCATCGGCTCAATCCGCGGTGTCGGCGCCGGCCGGCACCTTCGCGCGCGCCTTGCCGCCGGGCGCGGGCGACCACGCGGGGCGCGTCTTGCGCTCCGAATCGATCACGACGATGAAGCGCCCCGCCCACGGCGTGATCTCGCGATCGGAGTGAAGCACCCACAGCGACTTGCCCGAGTCGACCAGCGCCTGGTATTCGGCGTCGATGATGCCGTAGTGGTCGATGAACGCATTGAGCGTCGCCGGAATCCGCACGCAGCCCTTCGAGTGGCGAATGCCGAGCAGCGGCTCGAGGCGATCGGGATCGGTGGCGTGCATCTGGAAGCGCATCTGCGAATAGCCGCCCTTGCCCCAGCCGCGCTCGCCGTCCACCCAGCCGAGGTCGTAGATGCGCATGTCGCGCCGGCCGTAGCCGCGTATGTTGTTCTGGTTCATGGTGCCTTCCGCGCGGAAGTCCATGTTCTGAGGCGTGTGCTCGAACACGCCGAGCGGCGTGAGGAAGTGGTCGAACTCGCCGGGGCGCCCCGTCGCGACCGGCGACGCGCCGATCATCAGCCACGGCTCGTCAGGCAAGGCGCGGAAGTAGATGAAGAGCGCCTGCACGTTCGCGCTGCGATCGACGAGGATGACGAATTCGCCAGCCAGCTCGCCGAGGTCCTTCTCGTCGAGCGCGTCCTGCAGGCGCGCGCCGTAGGCGCGCTGGTCGGCGAGCGGCACCCGCAGTCGCCGGTCGACGTAGTGCGCAAATCGCTTGCGCATTTCGAGTGCGCCGCGCGTTTCCTCGGCGGCCTGCTCGAGCGTGAGCACGGGGCGGACTGGGAGTGTGAGCGCGGGCGGCGCGGAGGCTGCCAGCGCAGCGGATGCGGCCGAAGCGGCCTCGGCTTCCGACGCCGCCGACGCGGACACGGGCGCGGGCGCGGAAGCCGCCTTGGGAGCCGGACGCGCCGCCGACGCGCCCGATGCAGCATGCGCGCCCGAGGCCGGCGCGCCTTCGGCCGCACAAGCCGCACTCGCCGCCCACGAGGCGCAAAGCCAGGCGCAGAGCACGGCCACCGCTGCGCGGCGCGCCGGCGCGCCCAGGCGGGGCGCTCTATGATGGGGTAGATTCGGGGCGTCGCCCCGGACGCCGCCGTACACGCGAGCGCCCACGCGCCGCGAGAAATTGTCGTTCATCGTGAGTCCGGCTGATTTTGCATCTTGTCTGAAGTCGGATATGTCGGGCGCCGTCACGTGCGGCGTCGCAGGCAGCGCCACGACCACCCGCCATTAGACCAGACAACGCCGGCTGCGCGCGTGTATCGCGCACGCAGCGCCAAAAGGAATCGTCAATGCCCGCCCAAGCCGTAAGCTCCGCCGCAGACCGCCTCGTCCGACAGCAACGCATCATCGCCGAACTGAACGTAGCCACCCATTTCGATGCGCAAGCCGAAATCGGGCGCCGCGTACGCTTTCTCGCACAGCGCCTGCAAGCGAGCGGCCTCCAGACGCTCGTGCTCGGCATCAGCGGCGGCATCGACTCCGCAACGGCCGGCCGCCTCGCGCAGCTGAGCGTGGAGCGTCTGCGCGCGCAGGGGCATGCGACGGCGCGCTTCATCGCGATGCGCCTGCCCTACGGCACGCAGCGCGACGAAGCGGACGCCGCTGCCTCGCTCGCGTTCGTCGCGGCGGACGAAACCCTGACCGTGGACATGCGCCCCGCCGCCGACGCGATGCTCGCTTCGCTCCCGGCCGGCGGCCTCGCGTTCGCGGACGCAAGCGCGCAGGACAGGGTTCACGGCAACATCAAGGCGCGCGAGCGGATGATCGCGCAATACGCGGTGGCCGGCGCGCGCTCGGGCCTCGTGATCGGCACGGATCACGCGGCGGAATCACTGATGGGGTTTTTCACGAAGTTCGGTGACGGCGGCGCCGACGTGCTGCCGCTCGCGGGCCTGAACAAGCGGCGCGTGCGCGCACTCGCGCGGACGCTGGGCGCAAGCGCTGCGCTCGTCGATAAAACGCCGACCGCCGATCTGGAGACGCTGCGTCCCCTGCATCCGGACGAAGACGCCTATGGAATCGGCTATGACGAGATTGATGACTTTCTGGAAGGCAAGCCGGTGAGCGAACTGGCGTACGAGACGATCTTTCGTTTCTACGACGCGACGCGCCACAAGCGGGCACTGCCATATACGCCGTACGACTCTGTTGACGACGTGGGTTGAACCGCAGCGCGAGCGGCTCAGTTGCGCTGCGGCTGCGCCTCGCATTCGAACGGCGTCGCGCTCACCCTCAGCGCGACGCCGGCCAGGTGGCGGGTCTGAAGCTCGCGCGCCACGGCGTCGGCCACGTAGGGCACTTCGGAATCAAGTTCGAGGTCCGCGTGCGCGTTCGGCGTGCCCACGTCATAGACGGTGATGCCCTTGGCGTAATGGCCAAGCTCGCGCTCGAAAAAGCTGCGCACGTCCTGCTCGCTGCAGGTTTCGGGAACGTTCCAGACAGTGACATGCATCACGTCATACCTCGCGAGAAATTCGGACTCGACGTGCGGCGCTCAGCGGAACCGGCGGGGTTGCGACGCCCGCACGCGAACGGGCCGCAGGCTCGCGCGAGCGCGAAAACGGGCCAACGCCGCCTGACCGAGCAGGGCGGCGACGCCAAGCAGCAAAAGGCTGGACGTAAGCATTGTTGTGACTCCCTCTTATTGATGAATGTCAGCATAGTCGCATTTGCCGAGCGGTGCGCTGCGGCATATTGTCTGCAAACCATCTGCCAACGGCGGTCTGCCAGCTGCGCACGCCTGTTCCGGCCTGCAATCAGCGTGCCCGAAGAGGCCAGGTGCGAGCGAAACGGCGCTTCAGGACCCGTCGTCGCGGCTCGCGGATGTCGTCTCATCGGCCGATCCGCCGCAGTCCATGCGGGTGAGGCGGTCGTACTGATGCACCCAGTTGCCGGTGATCGCAGCCTGCGCCTGCGCTAGCGTCATCCGCCCCGCGCACACGCAGCGCTTCAGACGCACCGTGAGCAGCGACTTGCGGCGCTCGCCGGCGTGGCCGCCCCACGGAATCAGGTCGAAGTTGGCCGTGGCGTCCGGCGATCCGCCGAGGACGATCGGCACGTGGCGGTCGAGTGCGTAGCCCACGCCTTCGTCGGCGTCGATGCCGCGCGCCGCGAGCATGCGCTCCTTCAGCGCCATCCTCTGGTCCAACGACGGCGCAACGGTATCGGCGTAGCCCTGGCGGCAGATCGTTTCCGCCACCGACTCCTGCGTGACACGCGCATCGAGAAGCCGCGGATCTTGCGCGAATACAGCCTGCGCCGCGCTGCCCGTTGCGAGCGCCAGCAGCGAAAAGCGCAGCACTCGCATGCGCCACCGCGGCGCGCCGGTGCAACAAGCATTACCTTCTGCCATGCGTCGCGCGATGCGGCGTCTTGCTGCCATTTCTGCGTTCATGGTTGAGCGCATCGTGCGGCACGATGCGGATTGTATGGTTGATGCCGGGCTATTAGACCACAATCGAATTTTGTCGTGTCGATTGCGCACGTGGGCTTGCCAGCGCCCTGTTGCACACAGCCAGCACGAGACCGGGCGCCCCTGCCGGCGCCCGCTCGCATCCCGTTTGCAACCTCGCGGTTTCACAAGGAAATTTTGATCTGGATTCCCAGGCAATTTGCGCATGCGGCAAAACGGCCGACCCTCTCGCTCACGGCGTGCCGATTGGCCGATGGCAGCGCACCACGCGATGGCGCATAATGAGCCGCCCGGTCAGCTCCGACGCGGAGCGCATCGCGCGCATTCGAAGAAACGAGGAAACCCCATGTCCATTTCCATGTATCAAGCATCGGTGCCCGTGCTGGTGCGCGGCCTCACCAATCTGCAAAACATCATTGGCAAGGCTCAGGCGCACGCGGCCGAAAAGCAGATCGACCCTTCCGTGCTGACGGGCGCCCGGCTCTTCCCCGACATGCTGCCGCTCATGCGCCAGATCCACATCGCCACGGACACCGCAAAGGGCTGCGCCGCGCGGCTCGCCGGCGTGGAGGCCCCGAAGTTCGAGGACGTCGAGGTGACGTTCGACGAGCTGCACGCCCGCATCCAGAAGACCATCGACTATCTGAACACGTTCAAGCCGGAGCAGATCGACGGCACGGAAGCGCGCAGCATCACGCTCAAGATGCGCAGCGGCCCGATCGAGTTCACGGGTCAAAGCTATCTGCTGGGCTTCGTGCTGCCCAACTTCTTCTTCCACGTCACGACGGCTTACGACATCCTGCGCCACAACGGCGTGGAACTGGGCAAACTCGACTATCTGGGCACCCGCTAAGCCTCTGCTATCCGTCCGCTAGCGCGTGCGGCTTGCGCTAGCAGCGCAGGCATCAAAAAAGTGCGGCGCCTTGCGCGCCGCACCTGTTCACACAAACGTCATTCACCCCCAGGCGTCAATCGAGCGACAGCCTCAGCGCGAAGCCAATCAACGCGGACGAGAACGTCCACTTCTGCACCGTCTGCGCGAGCGGATGGCGGCGCAGCCACACCGCGATGCGCGCGGCGCCCAGAACGTAAATCACGTCGAAGATCGCACACACGGCAACCAGCATCACGCCCAGCACGGAAATCTGTAGCCAGACCGAGCCCGCTTCGGGCCGGATGAACTGCGGCAACAGCACCGAGCAAAACAGCAGCGCCTTCGGGTTCAGCAGGTTCGTGAGCAGCCCCTTGGCGAAATCGGCCCGGCGCGGCCGCGCCACGGCCACGCCCGTCTGCTCGGGCATCGCGAACGCCGGTGCACGGAAGATCTGCACAGCGATCCACGTGAGATACGCCGCGCCCACGTAGCGCACGACTTCGTACAACCAGGGTGCATTGCGCAGCAGGGCGGCAAGACCGCAGGCGGAAAGCGTCACGTGGGTCGCTCGCGCCAGGCCAAGCCCGCAGGCCGCCGCGAAACCGCTGCGCGTGCCGCGGCTCATGCTGGTCTGCATCACGAGCGCCATGTCGGCGCCGGGCAGCGCGCACACAATGATCAGGGCGACGATGAACATCAACAGCAGGTGGGCGGAAATCATGTTGGCCTCGCGTGAAAGAGGCTCTATCATGCCGCTCCATGCGGAGCGATTGATGGCGTTTTTCGCGTTCTTTTCGCCCAGAGTTGGCGGAATACGCTAGGATTCTGGAATTCACGACAGATCTCCCCTCCCCGCCATGAGCGACCTCGACAAACTCGACCGGGCGATCCTCGGCGCGCTGCAAACCGACGGGCGCATGCCGAATGCACGGCTCGCCGAAACGGTGGGCCTGAGCGAAACGCCCTGCGCGCGGCGCCTCAAGCGCCTCGAACAGGAGGGCTATATCGAGCGCTACCGCGCCGTGCTCTCGCGGCGCGCGCTCGGCTATGGCGTGGTGGGGTTCGTCTCGGTGCGCTTCGCCGTGCACGACCGCGCACTCGCCGACCGCTTCGAGCGCGAGGTGCTCGCAATCGAGCGCATTCTTTCCTGCCACAACGTGTCCGGCACAGCGGACTATATTTTGCAGGTGGTGGCCCGCGATCTCGACGACTACGGCACCTTCATGCGCGACCAGTTGCGCAGCTTGCCCGGTGTCACGTCGGTCGAATCGGCACTTTCCCTGCGCGAAGTGAAGGCCGAAGGCGGACTGCCCTTGCCTTGAGCGCATTCAACACACACACGTAAAAACGGAGCTTTCGATGACCCCAGAACAGGCACGAGCGGAAGAAGCCGCCGCAATGGAACGCGTGCTGAGCGCGACCCAGCGCGTCAAGGCGGCGTTCACCTCGCTGCAGTCGCAGTTTCCGCCGGAAGGTGACGGCCGTCCGTCCCAGTTCGCGCTGCAAACCTTCGACGCCGCGCTCCAGGAACTGGAGGACGCCCAGGCCGCCTTCGACGAGATGCTCAACGATCTGCTCGACGGCGAGCGCTGAACCTGCCTGTGACCGCCTCGCGCGACGCAAGGGCTGAACGCCGCGCGTCGCACGATCGCGGGTACAGACGATTCGGATTCCAGATCAAAATCGACGAGACATGGCAGACGAGATGAGCGCTGCTTTAACCGTGCTTGGCGTAGGCGTCGTCGTGCGTCACGGCGATGCGTGGCTGCTCGGGCTGCGCAAGAGCGCGTGGGGACGCGGCACGTGGGCCTTCCCGGGAGGCAAGGTCGACCCCGGCGAAGATCCGCTCGCCGCCGCTACGCGCGAACTGCGCGAGGAAACCGGCCTCGAACTGACCGAGGCGCGACCGGCCGGATGGGCCAGCGGCTGGCTCGAAGCCGGCCGCGTGCGCCATGTGACGCTGTTCGTCGAGGCCAGCGCGTCGGGTACGCCGGTTGTCGCCGAGCCCGACAAGTGCGAGCGCTGGGCGTGGTTCACGCGCGACGCATTGCCCTTTGACCTCTTCGAGCCCACACGCCTCTACTTCGAGAACCGCTAGTGTCGTGAGTTAGAAGTTCGTTGAATCAATTTCCCGGTCTTTCTGGAATGACGAAATGTTGATTAAAGAGCCGCTCGGACTCGCGCAATCCTTCTTCGGTAAAGATCACGGACTTCGTCTTGTTGACCGGGTCTTCGATGAAACCTCGTTCGTAGAGCCGGTTCAGTACATCCCAGTCGAAACCCTTCCATGCACGGTATCGGTCATGCAGGGTCAGGTAGAGAAGTGCCAGTGCGACTTCATCAATTGCGTCGGTGTTGATGTTCATGATGCTTCGCCCGCGGCCTTCGTGACCCGCATACAGAACCGTTCGAGACTGGCCAGAATTTCATCAGCCGACTTGTTCCAAGAAAACGGCTGTGGATTGGCGTTATAGATCTCCAGGTATTGACGGATCGCGTCTTCGAGTTGACGTGTCGAGCGATGCGTACCGCGTCGAAGGTATTTTTCAGTGAGCGAGGCGAACCATCGTTCGACCTGATTAAGCCACGACGCCGAGGTGGGCGTGAAGTGAACATGGAAGCGGGGATGACGGGCGAACCAGGCTTTGATCGAGGGCGTTTTGTGCGTGCCATAGTTGTCCATCACCAGATGCACATCCAGGTGCGACGGCACACTGGCTTCGATGGTGCGCAGAAAGCGCACGAATTCGCTGCTGCGATGGCGCCGATGTACCTCGCCGATCACCTCGCCAGTCGCGATGTCCAGCGCCGCGAACAGCGTGGTCGTGCCGTGACGCATGTAATCGTGCGTGCGTCGTTCAGCGATGCCGGGTGCCAACGGCAACATGGGTTGCGTGCGATCGAGCGCCTGAATCTGGCTCTTCTCGTCCACGCACAACACCATGGCCTTAAGCGGCGGATCCAGGTAAAGCCCGACGATATCTCGCACCTTGTCGACGAACATCGGATCACTGGAGAGTTTGAACGTTTCCTGCCGATGCGGCTGCAGACCAAAAGCACGCCAGATCCGCGTGACCGCCGTTTGCGACAGTTTCATCTCACGAGCCATCGTGCGCGTGCTCCAGTGAGTTGCGCCGACAGGCACGGACTCAAGCGTCTTTGCAATAACCGCATCGACGCGCGCATCATCAATCGTTCTCGGCGCGCCGGGCCGAGGCGCATCGAGCAGTCCGTCCAGACGATCCATGACGAACCGCGCCCGCCACTTCGACACCGTTTGCTGAGTGACCCGCTGTTTCGCCGCGACACTCCTGTTGTCCAGTCCATCGGCACAGGCCAACACGATGCGCGCCCGCAATGCGAGGGCCTGTGCGGTCTTGCGTCGCAATGTCAGTGCTTGCAGTTCTTTGCGTTCCGATTCGCTCAGCACCAGTTCCCCTTTGGGCCGCCCGCTCATCCCTGCCTCCTCGCATCAAGTGCCACACAGAACACTTTAGTACGCGGTCGGCATCATTCAATGAATTTTTAACTCAGGACACTAGCGCTGCTTCACGAAAGCCGCGATCCGCTCGCACGCCTCGACGAGCCGCGGCTCCTCCACGACGAATCCGAGCCGCACGTAACCGTGGGCGGTTTCACCGAACGCGCTCGCATCGAGCACGGAAACCTTCTGCGCCTCGAAAAGCTGCCAGGTGAACGCCTGCGTGTCGAGCCCCGTGCCGCGGATGTCGATCATCATGAACATGCCGGCTTCGGGCAGCAGGCACTTCAGGCCCGGCACGCCGGCCAGCCGCTCATAGACGACGTCGCGCCTGCGCCGGTAGATCTCGCGCATCTCCGCTACGATCCGCGCGCGCTGCTCGAGCGCCGTGAGCGCCGCCTCCTGAATGAAGCCGGGCAGGCCGTAGAGCATGCAGAGCGCGAGCCGCGCCAGATGCGCGATCATCGTTTCGGGCGCGATCACCCAGCCGAGCCGCCAGCCCGGCATGGCATGCGACTTCGAGAGGCTGCCGAGCGTGACCGTGCGTTCCGCCATGCCGTCGAGCGCGGCGATGCTCACGTGTTCGCGCTCGAACGTGAGGTCGGCGTAGACCTCGTCGGAGAGCACCCACAGGTCGTGCCGCTGCGCCAGTTGCGCGACCCGCTCGAGGTGCGCGCGCGGCATGACCGCGCCGGTGGGATTGCACGGCGTCGCGAAGAAGATCGCGCGCGTGCGCGGCGTGACAGCCGCCTCGAGCGCGTCGCAGTCGAGATGAAAGCCGCTCTCGGGATCGACGGGCACCGGCACGAGCGTGGCGCCCGACGCGCGGATCGCAGCCTCGTAGGTCAGATACATCGGCTCGGGCACGAGCACTTCGTCGCCAGCCTCCAGCAAGCAGAGCGACGACGCGAACAGGCCGTTCTGCGCCCCCGCGCAAAGAATCACGTTCTGCGCGCCGACCGCGCGCCCGCTCGAGAGCGCATGTTCGCGCGCTATCGCCTCGCGCAGCGGCTCGCGGCCCATGATGGCCGAGTAGTGCGTATCGCCTTCGCGCAGCGCGGCCACGGCGCGCTCGACGATGGGCGCGGGCGTGCCGAAATCGGGGTCCCCCACGCTCAGCACGATCACGTCTTCGCCGCGTGCCGCGGCCTGCACCGCTGCGTGATGAATCTCCCACGCCGTCGTGCGGCGGCCCTGCAAGCGCTCGACCAGATTCGAATACTTCATCTTTCGCGACTCTCCCGAACACGCGGCGCGTCTCACGCACGGCAGTGTTCAAACCGTACCTGTTGATTCGTGTGTGCAACGATACCAAGGAACGATGCCGCCGAGAAATGTCGACGCGCTCAAGCGCTCTCGCGCGGCACGACGGCGTAGTGAATGCGCGTTTTCGCGGGATGCTGCGCGCTCGCGCCGTCCGCGGCCGCGAGTGCGGCGACGATCGCCTCGCCCGTGCGCTGGCCAATGCCATAGGCGTCCACCGAGACCGTGGTGATCGCCGGATTGCAGCAGGCCGCGATCTCGAAGTTGCCGAAGCCCGCAACCGCGATATCGCGCGGCACGCTCAAGCCGCGCCGCTGGCACTCCATGATCGCGCCGAACGCCGACATGTCGCTCACGCACATCACGGCCTGCGTGTCGGGCCAGCGCTCGAGCAGCTCGGCCATGGCCGGTGCGCCGTGGCTCATCGTGACCGGCGAGTCGCCGAGCTGCACCACGCGGTGCTTTTCGAGCCCGAGCGCCTTCATCTCCATCTGATAGCCCTTGAGGCGGTCGAGGCCGCGCCGGTCCAGATCGCCCGCGCCGCCGAGAAAGCCAATGCGCCGATGGCCCTTGTCCGCGAGATAGCGCACCATCTCGCGCGCCGCGCTCACGTTGGAAAAGCCCACGGCCATGTCGATCGGCTCCGCAGGCAAGTCCCACATCTCGACGACGGGCACGCCCGAGCGCTGCAACAGCGTGCGCGTGGCCTCCGTATGCTGCGCGCCGGTCAGGGCGATGCAGCGCGGCTGGTGGCGCAGCATCTGGCGCACGAGACGCTCTTCGCGATCGAGGAAATAGTCCGTGTCGCCGATCAGCAGTTCGAGCCCTTGCGGCTCGAGCACGGCCGTCAGCCCGCTCACGGTGTCCGAGAAGTTCGAGCTGGAGAGCGAAGGCACGAGGACCGCGACGAACGACGAGCGCCCTGAGGAAAGCGCCCCGGCCGCGGCGTCGGCGACATAGCCCAGCTCGTCGATGGCGCGCTGCACGCGCTCGCGCGTGGCCTCCGAGGCGCTGCGCCCCGCCATCACGCGGGACACCGTCATTTTCGAAACGCCAGCGAGACGAGCGACATCGGACATGCGGGGCGGCGTGGCTTTCGGGGCGCTGGTTTTGGACATTGCGGCTAGACGGCTAAATAAAAAGAACGCATATGATAACGGCTGCGCCCTTTTTTCTTCGCTTCCAGCCCGCGACAGCCGCCGCCGTCGTAGGCGTTCATTTAATTCGCCATCCTTATTTTTGCGAAATCACCCCGAGGACGGAAACCGTTCGATCCGCGAATCCACGAATTCGGTCACAATCTGACGCCAGCACGGCGCTGCACGCATTCCGGCGGAGACGCTCCGCCGCCCACCCACCAGCAACGAGGAGACTCCGCATGTCAGGACCCGCCCGCACCATTGCCGAGAAACGCGCCGACTTCCGCGCGCTGCACGCCGCCGGTTGTTTCGTGCTGCCGAACCCGTGGGACGTGGGCAGCGCGCGCTATCTCCAGGGCCTCGGCTTCAAGGCGCTCGCGACCACCAGTTCCGGGTTCGCATGGTCGCGCGGCCACGCCGACAACAGCCTGCCGCGCGACGCGATCCTCGCGCACCTGCGCGAGATCGTCGCGGCCACCGATCTGCCCGTGAACGCCGACTTCGAAAGCGGCTTCGGCGCCGATCCGGCAGGCGTCGAAGCAAGCGTGGGCCTCGCCGTCGAGACCGGCGTCGCCGGCCTTTCCGTCGAAGATTCGACCGGCGACGACGCCGCGCCGC
>Ga0306920_100004681_pt1 | contig 17564 bp, 14 predicted proteins | sample flu12Cox44000170_FD_204666 | JGI IMG/M metagenome (GOLD analysis project Ga0306920, IMG submission 204666) | Lab enrichment of tropical soil microbial communities from Luquillo Experimental Forest, Puerto Rico - flux4day.12C.oxic.44.000.170 (v2)... | ecosystem: Environmental > Terrestrial >... | reverse complement strand
AACATCATGTTTGCGTGCAAGATCTGGGGCTTGCGCGCCAGCGACATCATGCAGGGCGTTGTCTTCGGAACACGGATTGATGGGATGGAGAAGGACAAGCGTCTTCTTACTCGCGTGGATTTTGACCAGGCTTTCGGCACCGCGATCAATCGCTTTTGTTGCCAAGCGGTGATTGGCCACCCGCTGACGCCGTTCGGGAAGGGCCGCCAACGGCGGGGCTTCCTGCCGTTACGTGACTCCATGCAGTGCCTGACGCTGGCGCTCGAAAATCCGGCCCACGACGGTGAGTACAGAGTTTTCAACCAGTTTCAGGATGTATTTGACATCACCCAACTGGCCCTCAAGGTCCAGAAGGTGGCCGCTGACCTGGGACTGAATGTCCAACTACAAAATCTCGAAAACCCACGGTACGAATCCGAAGACCACTACTACAAGGCGGATCATCAGCGACTCTTCGATCTCGGCTACCAGCCGTCGCAACCCATTGAAGCGGAGATCAAAATCATGCTGCAGGACCTTCTGCCCTACCGCAGTCGCATTCTGGAAAAGCAAAACTCGCTCATTCCCGACATTCGCTGGGACGGCAAGAAATGGAAGGCCAATTTTCTTCGCGAAGCCTCGAAGGTCGCGTGAACGGGCTTTGCTGTCTATCCGCGGGGTGGCGATTCATGAGCGCAAGGGACCAAGGTCAGTAATCCGAAAAAATTGTTTCCCGGGAGGAAGAAATGTTGGAGTCAGCATTCCGAGCAAATATAGGGCGCATGTACGGCGTCTATCACTGCATGCCATATCCAGTCCAGAATTTTCTTACCAGCGCTCGTGGGTTGCTCCTCGCCAAGAACCGTTATTTGGATGGCATGGAACGCTCCTTAAAAGAATTGCGTTCTCACGAGAGGTGGACGGTAGAGGAAATAACCGAATTTCAGCGGAGTGCCCTACAGCGGACGATTGATCATGCGCGCAAAACGGTTCCTTACTATGCCGACTATCCAGCTATCGAACTAAACGCTTCAAGCGACATACAAGGTCTCCCGATCCTGTCTCGAGAAGCCGTTCGCAGCAGTCCGCACAAATTCGTTTCGCGCAGCGACAGGACTGGAGATCGCATCCTCGTTTCGACGACGGGCACGACCGGTGCGAGCCTGCAGGTCAGCTATACGGAATCCGAAGCCCGGCGCAATTGGGCCTTTCATATGCGCCGTTGGGCTTGGGCAGGCGTGAGGCCGCGCAGGCCACGGGTGACTTTCTTCGGCAGCCGCGTGATTCCCCCGGACCGACGCGTCCCTCCGTTCTGGACGCACAATTTCTTTGAACGGCAAACGCTGGCGAGCATTTTTCATCTGTCAGAATCAAATGCTCCACACTACATCCGCTTCTTGCGCGCCCAGCGCGGCAAGGTGTTGGAAGGATTTCCCTCAGTGCTGGCGATTCTAGCCGATTTCATTCTAAAGACGGGCCGACCGATTCCCATGCGAGTCATCTTTACCGATGGCGAGCCGTTGTATCCGCAGCTGAGGCAAGCGATCGAACAGGCATTCGACGCACGTGTCTTTGATCTTTATGGAAACACAGAGCTGTGTGGCCTCATCCACGAGTGCGAAGAAGGCCGCCTTCACGTTCAACCCGACTACGCCTTCCTCGAAATCCTCGACGAACACGATCAGCCGGTTGCCCCCGAACAAGAAGGTTTCCTGGTCTGGACTGGATTCGTGAATCAAACCATGCCGCTGATCCGATATCGAATCGGCGATCGCGGTTGCTGGGACACCGATACCTCGTGCGCGTGCGGGCGCGCCTTCCCCTGCGTAATCCCGACGATTACGCGCGACAGCGACCTGTTATATTGTCCTGACGGGCGCATTTTTTCTCCTCGCGCCCTGAATCAGGTTCTGAAGGGCGCAAGGACGCTTCGCTTTTGCCAGATTGTTCAAGTTCAACGCAGTCAGGTGTTAGTTCGCGGCGTCGCTAGCGATCCGTTGGCCTCCGATGACATCATGACCATTCGGAAGAATCTGCAAGAGATTCTTGGCAAGAGCGTTTCGGTCTCTGCGATGCTGGCAGACACTCCGATTGTCCGCCCTGGCGGAAAGATTCCGCTGATCATCCAATCGACCACCTCGGAACTATCCGCCCGATCCGCGATCGATCAAGGAGCTCACGGCTCCGTTACTGCTTAGCCATGTTGCAATTCCTTTTCTGACCGCTCGGCACGTTTAGCACAAATCCGAGGTCCACATGCTGACTGTCTTCTGGCTCTGTGTTTTTGTCATCGCGTACGTTTACTTGGGTTATCCGTTGCTACTTACCTCCGGACTGCTCGGGAAACGAAGGCTGGGCCGTCGGCGCTGTATTCAACCCTCGTTGAGCATCCTGATCCCGGCGCGCAACGAGGAAAAGGTAATTCGCGGAAAGCTACTGAACGTGCTAACTCAAAACTACCCGCTCGAAAGGCTGGAAATACTTGTAGGCAATGACGGCTCGAGCGACAGGACGGCCGCGGTTATTTCCGAGTTTATTCCGCTAGGCGTGCAGCTTGTTAGCGCCGATGAAGCGGGCGGCAAAAGCTCGATACAAAATGCCCTCGTCGAGCGTGCGCAGGGCGAAGTCCTTGTTTTCACGGACGCGGATTGCATGCTGCCGACAAATGCCCTCCGGACGATGGTTCAACACTTCACGGATCCAAAAGTGGGGCTGGTTACCGGCTGCGCTTCGTTCCGGAATCGGGGTGAGACCGCTATTGTCGAAAACGAGAGCCTCTATTGGAAATACGAACGCTGGCTGCGAAATCAGGAAAGCGATCGCGGCCTGCTCGCAATGGCTAGCGGTTCGCTTTTCGCGATGCGTCGCGGTCTTTGGCGGCCACTTGATCCGAATGTGGGCGATGACTTTGTTCTCCCTCTGACGGTTGCGCAAGCCGGTTTTCGGAACGTTCTCGAAACACGGTTCTCGCCGGCAACGGTCCTTACCCAGAACCAGCCGGGCTCAATGTTTCGAATGAAAATGCGAATTATCAGCAAAGACTTGCGTGGTCTTCTAGGTAACGCGAGCTGCCTTAATCCGTTTCGTGTCGGCGTCGTTGCGGTAGGTCTGTGGTCCCATAAACTGCTGCGTTGGGCGATACCTTACTTCTTGATCGCATTGTTCGTGAGCAACCTCTTCCTCGCACCACGCGCGTTTTACGGGATAACCCTGGCCGCTCAGGCCGCCTTTTACAGCCTGTCGGTTTTGGGGCTGCTTGTGACGGGAGACCGTATCCGTCGCCCGCTGTCGGCAGCTTCGTCGTTTTGCCTTGTCAACTTCGCGGCCCTCTTCGGCACGTTGCATTGTTTCACTTTCCAAAACGCTGGCAGGTGGAAACCCGTGCGGTAATTGGACTTCTCATGGACTTATTCCAAACACACTTGCACTTTCACGGCTGGTTCAACGGCGCTGTGTCTCTGGCCGTGTGTGCTCTCCTTCTGCCTTTCGTTCTGCAACTAGCGAATCGCTGGCAATTACACGATCTTCCCGGCGCCCTTAAGCCCCACCTAGCGCCTACTCCACGCCTTGGAGGCCTGGCGATGGGCTGCGCTCTTGTGGTCGGAATGTCAATTGGGGGCTCCGGCCTGTTTTCACAAGCCCTGTATGTCTTTCTCGCCCTTCTCGCCGTCTGGCTGACCGGCCTTGTTGACGACCTGCACGGCTTGTCGCCCGGCGTTCGTCTAGTCGTCCAAATTCTGGCGGGCCTGCTGGTTTCTCAAACGCAATGGCGGCTGAACGTCTTCAGCAGCTGGCTCGACGTGTGCCTGACGTGCCTATTTCTCATGTTGTTTGTAAACGCTTTCAACTTTTTCGACGGCGCCGATGGACTCGCGGCCGGTGTCGTGGCGGTTGCGAGCTTCGGGTACGTCTTGTTGTACACGACGAGAGCCCCTTCGGTTGGCATGGCAGTTTCCTGGAGCCTTCTGGGCACAAGCCTCGGGTTCCTGCTCTTCAATTTCCCACCAGCAAGGATCTTTATGGGCGATTCCGGTAGCACTATTCTAGGCTTCCTCCTTGCGTTCCTGGGTCTGGATTTTTACAGAGTCCATCATGCGATCGGAACCCATCTGTTGTTACCGCTGATCTTTGCCGGGTTGCCACTGCTCGATCTCTGTCTGGCGATTTTCCGCCGCGTCCGGAAGCGTGTTTCGCCTTTCTCGGGTGATCGCCAACACCTCTACGACCTTCTTCACGAACAGGGCTGGTCCGCAAGGCCGATTGCCTTCAGTTCGTATTTAGCGACTGCGGGACTTGTCGCACTCGGGTGGCTGTGCAACTACGTCAACCCCGTTTTGGCCCTCGCGGCCATCATCGTAGCTTTTGGTTCCTTGCTCATCACGGCCGTGCGCCTCGGATCACTGCGTTAGTTCGCGAGCCGTCGACCACACAGAGGAGTCTCACAATGATCGTCTGGCAGAACGGCGAGGCGAATCCAGTCAGCAGCGTGGCAATCGCAGGTGATTTTCTCCCCGCGTCCGGTTTGCAGCTGCCCAAGGGCAAGAACTGGACCGATATTGCGACCGGTCTTGGTCGCCATTTCGCGAAAGTCGACGTCGGCATTCTCAATTTGGAGTGTTGCGTCGGTGTCGGAGAGAGCAAGCCGCGCCGGAAACTTGGATTAGGCGACTCCTTTGACGCCTCATCAGAAGTGCTCAATTTTCCCCTCACCCTTGGAACGAAGATCATCGGCATGGCCAACAACCATGTATATGACTTTGGCGAAGAAGGCTTGAACCGGACGCGGGAGGCCGTGCAGAGAGCAGGTCTAGTGGCTCTCGGAGTCGGAAAGAAGCTTTCAGAAACACCTGACGTAGTTGTGGCGCAAGGTGCATCGGGCCTGCGGGTGGGCGTCTGGGCGTCGGCGCGCCATCTGCCTGACGCCGCCACGCGCGAGAAAACTGGCATCGAGCCCGCAACGCGCTCGCGTGGCGAGGAGGCGCTGAAGGCGCTGAAAGATCAAGGTACTGCGGTGAAGATCGCGTTTCTGCACGCCGGACTGGAGCGCACCAACCGCCCGGATCCAGAGGACGTCGTTTTCATGGACGATCTTGCGAGAATGGGCTTCGATATAGTTACCGCCTGCCATTCCCACCGAATCAGTGGCTATCGAGAGGTGCGTCGCCTCGACGGTCCTGCCGCGTTTTGTTTTTATGGGCTCGGTAGCATCTCCTCCGGGGTGATTTATTCGGATTTCGAACGCGAAGGAATTGTTGTGGTGGTGGGAATCGATCGGTCCGGGTCGATTGTTCGAATCGAGATTCAGCCAATACAGCTCGAACAGACGGGCTGGGGGCATCTTCCACCGCTCGGAGACGCCTGCCGGATCCTGGAGAGATTCCGAATGCTCTCCGAGGAAATTGCGCAGGGATCGTACAGACAGAGATTTTACGCCGACGTGAGGAGCGATTTGGTTCGGCGGCAGTTCCGGGACATGCAGGCAGCCATGCAGAACGGCGGCCTGCGCGGTTTGGCGACCAAGCTTGGGCGGGTTCGCATGCGCCACCTGAACCGAGTCCTGCATTAGGGACTCAGCTAATTCAGCCTGATGAAACACGATTTCTTTCTGGAGTCAGACTACAAACCAAGGGAATGAACATACGTGTGTGGAATCATCGGATCCGTTCGTCACGGCTATTGCCTGGATGAGAACACTTCGTTGTGCATGAGAGACAGTCTGGCTCACCGCGGGCCCGACGACGCCGGTCTCTGGCTTTCCCGTGCCGACGGCGTGACGCTCGGGAGCCGACGCCTGGCCATCCTGGATCTTTCCCTCCGCGGCCATCAGCCCATGCAAAATGCCAGTGGAACTCTCACGGTGGTCTTCAATGGCGAAATCTATAACTGCGTTGAATTGCGTCAGGAACTTCGAAAGACCTACGAATTTCGGTCGCAAGCCGACACGGAAGTTTTATTGGCTGCCTACTCGTTATGGGGGCCGGATTTTCTCCATCTCCTGAACGGCATGTTCGCATTTGCCCTTTGGGACAGCAAGAAACACTGCCTGCTTGCGGCGCGCGACCGCTTCGGCGAGAAACCATTCTATTACTTCCGCCGCCCGTCCCTCTTTCTCTTTGCTTCCGAAATAAAGGCCATACTCGCCTCGGGGATGGTCACGCCGGAGCCAAGCCTCCCATCCATCTATCGCTTTCTGACCTATCGGGAAACGGATGCCGGAGAAGAGACTCTTCTCAAGAACATCGTCGCACTCCGTCCCGCCCACGCCTTGCTTTATTTTCCACGGCAAGATTCTCTGAGGACTTGGCAGTACTGGGATCTCGATCCGGCGTCAGAGATTCGCTATCGGAACGACCACGCCTACTCGGAGCAACTGCACGATTTGTTGCGGCAAAGCGTGAAAATCCGCATGCGCTCCGATGTACCGCTCGGCTCCTGTCTGTCGGGTGGAATTGATTCCTCGTCGATCGTCAGCCTAGTGGCTTCCCAATCCAATGGACACCGCCAAAGCACGTTCTCAGCGCGCTTCGATGATCCGGGGGTTGACGAAGGAGAGTACATCCGGGCGGTCGCCGAGCGATTCTCGACCGCGAGTTACAACATCTATCCTGACCCGCTCCGCATGATCAAAGAGATCGATGCTTTTGCCTGGCATCAGGAGCACCCTTTTGTTGGGCCCAGTATTTATGCGCAGTGGTGCGTCATGCGCCTGGCTGCGGATTGCAACGTCACCGTTCTCCTTGATGGACAAGGCGCCGACGAAAGCCTCGCCGGATATTTAGTAAGCCAGGGATTTCATTATCGGGACCTCTTCTCTCAATTCAGCTGGATCACCCTGCTCAAATCGGTTCGCAGGCAAGTAAATCAGGCTGGCTTGCGAAGTTTGCCGGCCATGCTCCTTCCTGAACGCTCCACCATTTTTGGACGCATGCCACTGCTTTGCGAACCGCACGCGCTGCTCCCAGAATTTGCTTCGCTCGCTTTTAGCCCGCCCTCGCGGGCTAAAACTCATTTCAAAAGCGCGCTTCACAATGAGCTCTATCAGCAATTGCGGTGCTCCATGATCCCCAAACTGTTGCGGTTTGCAGATCGCAGCTCAATGGCGTTTTCGAGAGAAGTCCGGCTCCCTTACCTGGACCACCGTGTCGTCGAATATTTGTTCGCCATCCCGGAAGCGCAAAAAATCCGCGGAGCTACCACAAAATTTATTCTTCGAAACGCCATGCAGGGGAGGCTGCCTGACAAAATCACGAATCGCACCGATAAAAAGGGATTCGAGACTCCACAGTCTGCCTGGTTGCGTGGCCCCCTGCGCGTTTGGGCCGAGTGCATTCTCCGCTCCAATTCGTTTCGTGACAGAGGCTGGGTAAATCAGGAAGAGGCGCTAAGAGTGTGGCGGGGGTTCCTGACGCATTCGAGCCGAAATGAAGCTTTGCTGTTTCGGTGGCTCTCGCTGGAGGTGTGGGCGCGAGTCTTTCTCAAACCGCCGGAGGCCTTCCGTGCGCTTCCTGATCGACGGTTTCCGCAGGCTGGCGCTTCCAAAGTGAACAGTGACGCGTTGGTTCAGGAACCTTGAATCCTGTCCTCTCGCCTGGTTGGTTGTGTAAGAAAGTTTCGATCACAAAACTTACCATCTTAATTCGGGGAGTGTTTCAACTGAAATGGAGTGGTGTTTGGAATAACACACGAAACCCTAACTGGAGTAATGATTTCATGCCCCCTGATCGGTCCACCGTTTCCCCTGCAACAGATAGCTCCTACTCTAACCCTTGCCGCTCTCTACCCTTCTTCCAGCGGATCTACGCATTTCACCACGCAAGAAGGTTCGAGTGGCTCCGGAGCAAAATCACAAGTTTAGGCAAAAAGGAGATTTCAGTAATCGAGCTAGGATGCAACGACGCCAGGTCGGTGGAGTACATCTCTGTTCCGATCCGGCGCTACCTGGGTCTCGACGCCGGCTGGCAGAGTGGGTGGAAGAATGGCAAGGCATACGGTCTCGAGGCCGCACAGGTTCGCTTCCGGAATCGCCCGCATTTCGAGTTTCGGCGCTCGGAACGCTGTGAAGACCTCGAGCGTGTACCCGGGAAATTCGATGTCGCCATCGTTCTCGAGACGTTCGAATATCTGGAACCTTCGAAGCTCGAGGCCTATGTAACCACTCTTTCGGAGAAACTGAATGATGGTGGAACTATTGTTTCGACCATGCCAAACGAAAAAGGCGTGCCCCTGCTCGTAAAGGCAGTTGGTTCCTGGCTTTCGGGAGTTCCTCGCAGCGGTTACACCCCGGCGCAATTCTGTAATGCCTTGATCGGACGTTTGGGCCGCGTGCCGCGGGGCATTCGCGGGCGTAGGGGCTTCGACTATCAAGTGATGAGCGAAATCATTCAGCGTTATTTCCCGCACGGATATTTGGAGTCCGTTGAGCCAGCAAGCGCTCCGTTGTGGTTCAGCCTCAATGTCGGGTTGGTGGCCAGCAAGGCTGTGATCCCGCGGGCGCTCGAAAGCGGTGTTCAGGTCGACCACAGTTACGCCGGGGGTGTCACATGCAGATAGACTGGCGACGGGCTCTAGCATTCTTCTGCGTCATTCTCTTTGAGGAGATCGTTGCCACTCCCTGTATGGCTCAGGACAGTCAACGGCAGAAACCGGAGCAGAGTTCGCAACAAAACCTGTACCGCGACCAGGCACAGAAACCGCAGCAGAATCTGCAGCAGCAGGAGACGCAGTCTTACGCCGGAAAAGTCTCTGAAAAGCACGGCAAGTTTTATCTGGAAGAGGCACGGAGCAAATCCACCTATCAACTGGAGGGCACATGGTCGGCTAAGCGATACCTCGGCAAAAAGGTCCGCATCACGGGCTCGCTCGACGCGGAAACAAATGTCTTGCACGTCGTCACGATTTCAATATCTCCGTGACATCGCGGTGCCTGGGCGAGTGTCCACGCAAGGAGAAACAACCATGTATTGGCGAGTAGCCTGCTTCCTGTATGTTTTGCTGGTCGTCGGTTCCAAAGCACACTCCGCAACTTACTATGTCGATTCCCTTAAGGGCGACGATGCCAACTCGGGTAGCACTTCTGATTCTCCGTGGCGCTCCCTCGCAAAAGTCAACTCCTTCAAATTTGCTCCCGGCGATATCCTCTTGCTCCGCCGCGGAAGGCTGTGGCGCGAACAGTTGGATTTTCCTTCTTCCGGATCAGCTGAGGCGCCGATTACGATCGATGCGTACGGAGACGGGGAACAGCCGTTGATCAGCGGTTCGGACCTCGTCGATGCCACTTCTTGGACTCAAAGCTCCGACGCGGAAGGCCAAATCTGGAAAGTTCACGTGCCGGCACAACCAAATGTAGTACTTTTCGACGGCACTAAAGGTCACCGGAAGAGTTCCGTCGCAGAGATCATAGCGCCCCTCCAGTGGTCTTGGAATTCCGGCACGCTCTATGTATTTTCGCCATCCAATCCAGCGGTAGCTTTCATCCATCCCGGCGTGGAGGCCGGAGTGCGACCCAGCGGCCTGAATCTGACCGGGATTTCGAATGTGTTAGTGAAGAACATTGCGATAAGCGGGGCGAATGCAGTGCCCTACGCCGAAGGCGCTGGGATCTGGGCGATCACCGTACATCTGGAAGGACCAACTCCGGGTAATCTGGAAATGTCGAATGTAACGATAATGAACGGGGCAGGTGACGGTATTCATCTTGAGAATGCGGACCATTGCACAGTGAATGCTGTGCTGGTGCACGACAACGAAGGCGCCGGCATCGAACTGTACCACAGCAACGGCAAATTCCCGATTACGTCGGCGAATATCACGAACAACCAGGTCCATCACAATGGTTTCAATGGCATCTTCATCGTCGGCTGCCCGAGAGCCGAGCGCTGCCGCTCGGTCGTTTACCCGGACGGTTTGGTCGTGACTGGCGTTAGGATTACGGGGAACATCGTTCACGACAACGGAGCGGGGATTTATCTTCACGAGACCAACGATTCGCTGGTCGCCGGCAACACCGCTTACTCCAATACCAACACCTCCCGCCGCGGCGAAGGATATTGCGTCGGACTGTCCGGCTCTAGCTCGAATATCGTGGAGAAAAACAACTGTCACCACGCCCGCCTCTCCGGCATCGAGCTTTCGATCGACACGGGCAAGCCTCCCTTTGGGTCGAGCCATAACACCGTCCGTTACAACTCCGTCCACGACGACGGCAGCCACGGGATCTTCACCAACTACATCCCGAGTCAAGGCAACAAGATTCTCTACAACGTTATCTACAATCACCCGCTGGGCAGCTGTATCATGGCCAACTATACCGGGCACGAGATCTATAACAACACTTGCTACAACAGCAAGATCGGGATCCACCTCTACGTCAGCCCGACTACACGAGAAACCGGGAACATTTCGATCAAAAATAACCTTGTCGTTCGCAGCTCCGAGTACCAGGTGTTGGTCGAAAAGGGCGTAAATGGGCCGTTGGAATTTTCGAATAACCTTTATTTTCCCGACGGCCACTCTGCGTTCGACTGGAAGGATACGGTCGTCGCGCACTTCTCTGAGTGGCAGACGGTGAGCGGCTTGGACAAAGATTCACTGATCGGCGACCCTCGCTTGGCTTCGGCTGCCCCCAACATCTCCGGCGACTTTGCCCTCTCGTCGACTTCGCTTGCAGTCGGTCGAGGAGCTGATCTGGGCGGCGAGAACCAAATGGCGCTGCTTCCGTCCCTGGCCTGGCCGGCACAAGTGAACCTGGTCGCACAGGAACCTGGTCGGTGGGATATTGGCGCATTTCGCCATCGTCCCTAGTTTCCAAATCTTTCTTCCGTGGCGCGGAGCCGCGGCCGTCTCTCTGATTTTTCCGTATTTCGCGCACCTAGGGTGAATCTGGTATTTCATCCAGTGGATTTACCCTACGCCACAATTGCTCTCGCTTTGAAGTTTCTACCACGCCGGATTCAAAACCCTTTCCCTAACCCCTTTTCTTGCGGCCTTCGAGTCGCTCGTGTGGCTGGAACTCTGCTTGCTGCCTTATTCATGCTAGGACCAAACGGAGAGCCGGAGTTGGACTAAGCCTTCCTCAGCCAACGCTGCCCCGACCCGCCGATTTCCGATCGACCGTGCCAGAACACTGAAGCAGAAAATGAACGGAGAAAACATACCCCGGTCTTGTCCGCTCACAGGAATTTGCGAGGTGTCTCATGAAATTTGCGCCAGCGGTTGAAGTCGCATCTGTACTGATGATTCTTTTGTTTCCGGCTGAACCAGGGCTTCTTGCGGACAGTCGCGGTTCGTTCAATTCCTGCGATTTGCAGGAAGCTCGGGGGCGAACCCAGGCCTTAGATCAGAGTGAAGTCAAAGGCTACGCGGGAAAGATCATAAAGAGCGACGGACAGTACGTGCTTCAGGACCCCGTCTCGAGCAACGCCTATCTCCTGGATGATCAAAAAGCCGCACAAAAGTATGACGGCAAGATGGCTTTGGTCACAGGTGTCCTCGACAGCAAGACCAACACAATTCATGTCAAGAAGATCCAGCCTGCAGCCACCGTCGGCGCGGATCCTCGACCTGGCGCGCATCAAACGAGTCAGCCAGATTTCCGAATTGAGGAAACCGCATGATTGACATGAAAAGACTCGATTATTCCCTAGGGGAGCACCGGGTGGCCTTCGTGTCCCCGGGCCTTTTGAGCGAGTTGGAAAAACGGTTTCGAAATTACGTTGCGCGACGGGCCTTCGCCCTTTACGAGCGATCCGGACGGCCCAAGGGAAAAGACTGGCAGCATTGGCTCCAGGCGGAAAGTGAATATCTGTTCGCCAGGCCCAAGGTGCTCGAGTCAGATGACAGGATATCGCTGTTCGCTGTGATTCCGGAAAAGCCACCCCGATGTATTCAGATATGCATGGCTTCAATGCGCGTCATCATCAAAACCACTCTTCTCCACACCGATCCGAGGCAACCCGATCCAGCCAAGCACAAACAGCCTCCAGAACAATTCCTGCTTGCACATTGGACAAAGGAGATTGATCCAGAGAAGGCTGACGCAACTCTGAACGGAAGCCTCTTGACGCTGACGGCATGGAAGGTCATGCCACAAGGCCCCCGCCCACAAACGAACTCAAGCTGCACGATGTATCCGGTGGTTGCCTGACAAATGATCGGCGCCCGACGTGCGCGGCGACTCCGTAACCATTCTAACGACTAGACCGTCGCGGCCCGCTTGCCTGGGCCCGCAGTTTTGACACGCAGGAGGACAAACCATGAGAGATAGAGAATCGTTCAACACCGCAGTTTGCCCCGACTATGAAACCTTCCTCAAACAGTGTCAGGCTGCCTTGGAGATCTGGGAAGAACGCCGGGACGAAGTCTGCCGGGCCCGCTTAGCCGGTACGGAGCAAGGCGGAGACCTGCTTGGTCTGCAAGCCGATTTTGCCGCAAAGTACGCGCAGTTGCGGCAACACGTCGATACATGTCAGCTCTGCCAGTTTGTATCAAAACTCGGCGGATGCGATTACGTCGGCACTTTGCACGCGGCATCGCACGCTCGAGTGCTTCTATGACCGGCATCTGCAGATAGACGCTACTTATCTGTGGACGGCCCGCAATCGATTCCTTCTCGCAACCGGTCCCTTTCGCGTTGGATGTATTTCGCGTTCGCACGGAAGGCTTAAGGGCTCCGCTTGCCGAGAAAGCCAAGGCAATCTTACCGGCCGCGAGCAACGCCGACCGGGTAGCAAAAAGCAACGGGGCCGGACCTATCGGTCCGACCCCGTCTCTCCTTCTTGGCTGGTGTCTGCAAACTTACTTGCACATCACTGTTCTGGCGGCCGCTGAGGTTTTTCCTTGGGCGCAGGCGCGGGATGCGGTGCCGGAGCTGGGTGCTGATTTGCAGGCGGTTTGCTGGGGTGCGCCGGAGCTGTCTTCGGCGGCTGTTGCTGTTGGTGAGCATTGTTTGGATGAGAGGGCTTCGGTTCTGGTGCCGGTGTTGGCGGGTGAGAGGGAGTTGCTTCGGGATGAGTTGGAGCTGGCTTTGGCTGAGGCGCTGGATGTGCGGGTGGCGCATTGCTTGGATGTGACGGTTTGGGCTGCGCAGTATGCTCGGGTCCTGTCGGAGCTCGTTCCGGCCGAGTCGGTTCAGGTTTCGCCTTGTTTGGGGCCGGTTGGGTCGGCGTCGGAGTTCTTTCCGGTGTCCGCGCACCGCGGCTGCTCATCTCGCCTGGGCGCGACGTTGCTGCCACATCGGGTCGCCCATGGTTCGCCGAAGCTTGCATCGTCGGGTTGGTGCTCGCCGCTTGTTGATGCCGCGTTTGTTCGGCTGTCATCGGAACGTGCTGCTGATGGGCCATGGCCCTTTCTGCCTGTGTTGGCTGCGCCGCAGTTCCTCCTGGCCCTCCATTGAAGCTCGCCCGGTTGTTCGAGGGCTGGTTGTTCGTCACGGTTGTGTTGTAAACGTTGTGTACCACAACGTTGTTCACGTTCGTCACGCTTGTGTTGTAGTAGTATTGCTGTCCTCTCCAATACCCACCGTAAAAGCCGGTGCCAGGATAGCCGAATCCGTAGTTAATCCCGCCATAAAATCCGACGGTCGGTCCCCAATAACCGGCATTCCAGACGTAGAACCCGTCCACGAACCCCCAATATCCGGGTGTCCAAAGCAGTCCGACTTCAGGAGGTAAGATCCAGGTCCCGGGAACCCAGTAGTAGCCTGTGTCGTCATCATAGGACCAATAGCCCGGCACCCAGATGTAGCCGGGCCCGGGACAGATCGGCTGTGCATAGACGGGCAAGATGGGCGGGCCTACGCGCACTCGGATCGCAACACCGACATCTACTGCTGGTGGTGCTGGCGCCGAATTTGCTGTTGCGCTTGGGGGAAAGATCAAGAGGGGAGCACCCAGCACCAGCGAACCAATCAGATTGGTGATCCGCATAACACTCACCTTTCTGGCGTTGGCTGGGCGTTTCCGTGTTCCGTGCGGCCCGTCGCCCTAGGCCGTACACTTATTTAGAACCCTCTCCGTGCTCCTTGGTTGCAGGTAAATTAACAATTCAAATGCTTACAAAGAGATACAATTCGCTGCGTCCCTTCTCAATGCTGGTCTTTCCTTACAGCATTCTTTGTACGCCACCACCCGTGAGTGCCATTGTTCCTTGGAGCAAATCCGTTTTCAAAGCTACGCTCCTACTCAATGGGGTTCCATTGCCCCGGATGGCGTGTTTCACCGCAGCACGCTGGTTGGATACGGGCCGGATGTGTGGTTGGTGAAGCAGTTTGGAGGCGGCTTTCTGTCGCAATTAAACGGTCCGGACGAGCAAACGGTTCCGGAATACAACGGCGGCTTTACAAACGTGGCGCCGAATCCCGCGAGGCGGTACCATGAAAATTTCGGGGCCGTCGAAAGGGGAACATCTCTAGTGCTGCATTCGTCCGTGGATGCGGGCATTGACTCGTACGCGTAAGGCGGGAGATGCGGATTACTTTACTCGTTGTTGGCTCACGCAGACGGCTTGGTAGCGAGCCCATGCCATGAGCGATTCTTGAAATAGAGGTGAGCCAATATCACCGCAGGAATCAGGATGGCCGCTCCTCTCCAGGAAGCGGAGCGATTAAAAGCTATAGTGACGAGCGCCGCGAAGGCGATACCGCCAAAGAAATAGGGAAACGCCCAGAAGTAACAATTCCGGTACATCTCACGGAAGGATTGTCCTGACACGAGGCCAATCACCGTGGCGACGAGGGCGGAATTCAACGGGAAATAGATGCAGCCGGCAAGAATGACACCGGCAATCGAAGAATCCCAAGCATTCCCAGTCAGCAACAAATGGGAAAGCTGGTAGGCCGCAGCAGTGCTGATCATTAGCGCCGCGGCACTGAACGACACTTGGACAAACCGCGGGCGCTTTGCACTAAACCAAACGCATTGGATCACCGCAGCTAGCAGGCTAATCGCCACGACCTCCGAAAACCGGCAAGCGTCTATGGCTAGCATCAAGAAGATGAAATTCGGCGTAATGGTCGACTCGACACCGGGAATTCTAATTTTCAGAGTGGAAGAGAGGGCTGTCAAACCGAGGAAAATGGCGAATTGTTTGGGGTTGATCGAGGACCACGATTCCGCCGCAAACAGCAGAACCACAAGCCCCGCCCCGATGACTAGGGAGATACAGAGTTTGGCGTTTCTGGGTAGCATCGGTTTCATCTTGGGCGTAAACCTCAGTTCGCGTCACCGATGCTGCCGTTCGAATTGCCCCAGACCACGGAATTGCCCCAAACAACGGAGTTACCCCAAACCACCGAATTACCCCAGACGACCGAGTTACCCCAGACCACGGAATTGCCCCAAACGACGGAGTTACCCCAAACCACCGAATTACCCCAGACCACGGAGTTGTTCCAAACCGATCCGGGAGCTCCAACAATCGTAACGGTGTTGTTGCTGCTGTTGAACGTCGCCGTTGGAGAAAGCGCCGATCCAACGGAGGCCGGGGCCAGGTCACTACTCGATAAAGCCGCCGAAGCGTCGACCGCACCGGCGCCCACCGTGAAAATGTCCTGCGCAATCTGATAGGTAACTCCGTTGCCCAAGTCCGTTGCAGTGGTAGAAGAGCTGAATCCTTTCCAGGCAGTCTTCATCAATCGCGCTTTCACCTGGTCTGGAGTCAACGAGGGATTCTGTTGCAGAAGAAGCGCAGCCACGCCGCTGACCACAGGTGCGGCCATGCTCGTGCCGCTTAATCGCATGTACCGCGGCCAGCCATAAGAAGAATTGCAAGTGGTTAGCGTGGGGTCGCACGGGTAAGCGAGGATGCCCGGATACGTGGTGACGAGTGTGTTATTCTGCGAGGACTTTAGCGAAACGATTGCGTTGCCGGGAGCGACCAAATCCGGCTTGATGACGTGATCAAATGTCGTAGGGCCTTTGGAGCTGTAGCTCGTCATCGTTTGCGCCGTTTGCGAGCCCCCGCCATGCGTGTTTGTCGCCCCTACGGTAATCACGTACGGATCGTTTCCGGGAGCTCCGATCGTCGCATATCCGGACGTGCCGGCGTACTCGCCCATATTCCCTGCCGAGACGACTACGACGATCCCCGCTTGCCATGCGGATTCCACCGCCTGGCAAAGCGGATCAAGCGTGTAGCTCTCGTACACTCCGCGGGCTAAAGACAGATTCATTACGCGGATGTTGTAGGTCCTCTGCAGCGAGATTGCTTGCTGAATGGCTGAAATCACTGAGCTGTCAGTCCCGGCGCCGTTGGGGTCCAGCACACGGAGGTTGATGATGTTCGCCTCCGGCGCGATACCCCGGTACACCTGCTGGTAGGATTGCAGGAACGCAGAGACGTATCCATTGCCAGCGATGATCCCGGAAACGTGCGTTCCGTGCCCGAAGTCATCACCGGCGTTGCTATATCCGGGTACGAAGCTTTGACTATAAACCACACGCGATGGATTGTTGTTCCCATCGGAATTGAGATCCGCAACCGTGCTGACGCCGCTGTCGAGAACTGCGACGCCAATGCCGGCGCCGTTCCAACCATCGTTGTACGCTACGTCAGCATTCACCGCGGTGACTTCGAAGTTGACTGTCGCACCCCGAACCTTGCGATCAGGAGTGATGTACGCCACAGTCGCGTCGGATGCCAAGCTGGTGAGCAGGCCGCCTTTTGCGGTGACCAATTGCGCATGAATCACAGGCAGATCAGACTTAAACGTGGCACCAGCGGCTGTCAGGTCCGTGCCCGTTCCATTTTTGAATTGCACGATCACGTCGACAGGTTTCTCTGGATCGATATTCTTCAGGTCGGGCGAGATCTTTGCGGCCGCTGCTGCGGCCGCGGCTTCGGTAGAGGTCAGCGCAGCACCATCGCCTGGTTGGCCGCCATCGGGTATGCGGCGTTCGGCCTTCAATTCATTTTGCGTGGGCGTGTATTGGTCAGGGGAGGTTCGAGTTGCGCCCCGAGCGGGGTTGGTGGTTGGCCTGGAAGCTGAAAACGGGTTCAGTTGCGAAACCAGATGTCGGAGGTCTGAGGACAATTCGCGTTTCTCGTAAGCGAGCGTCGCTCCTTTGTCCGTAAAAGCCGGAGCCGAGCGCGCCAGGGAGGTGCTGCCCGGACCTTCGCCACTGTTGCGATCCCCGGGTGCAGAAGCCGAGTTTCCCCAAATTGTCAGGATTAAACCAACCGCTAACAACATTCCCCAGGTCGTAGTCCTCAGGACAGGATTCTGAGTTTTGTGGGCCGGGTCGCGTGGAAGGGCGTTCATAACAAGGGCTCTCCTAAGATGGACACTTCGCGAACGGGACTGGCGCGGGGGGACGCGCGTTTCAATACCGGACAGTTTCCGGCCAAAAAGAAGTTCCGTCGATAGTACAGGGGTGTACGTACCCAGTACCAAAGGACTGGTCGTTTTTGAAAGGAAAGTACAGCCAACGCCTGACAGCGAAAGAGGCCGCGATGGCTCGCACTCACTCCTGTCCCAAAGTACAGTTAGCATTTGGGGCCTACAAGGAGCAGAATTCGCTGTTTTGCAGCCACCCGCTATCTATCCTGGTTTCTGCCAGAGAGAGTCTTCTGGCGAGGTGCAAAATGCGAAG
>Ga0306920_100004680_pt1 | contig 17565 bp, 12 predicted proteins | sample flu12Cox44000170_FD_204666 | JGI IMG/M metagenome (GOLD analysis project Ga0306920, IMG submission 204666) | Lab enrichment of tropical soil microbial communities from Luquillo Experimental Forest, Puerto Rico - flux4day.12C.oxic.44.000.170 (v2)... | ecosystem: Environmental > Terrestrial >... | reverse complement strand
CTCCCCGGGCAGCCAGAGCCAGCGGGTCCGCGCCCGGGCCGCCTCGCCGCGGCCGTCCGCCGCCACCTCCGCGCAGCACGCCCGCAGCCGCCCGTGCCCGTCGCCGAGCCCGGTCCACCGCTGGCTGACGACCCGCAGCCGCAGCTGCGCCCCGGGCCAGCCCCCGGCCACGACGAGCACCCCCCGCCCGCGCCGAAGCGTCGCCTCGAGTCGCTGCCTGATCTGCGCCGGCGCCCGCGCGGGCGGGCGCAGCACGACGATCTCGCAGCCGTCGAGCAGCGAGGCCACCACCTGCGGCCAGGACGGCCCGGGCTCGGGGACCAGCAGGGTCCGCCCGGCGTCCAGGCCGAGGGCCGCGGCGGCCAGCACCCCGGCCTCGGGTATCCCGGCGATCCCGCACCACGCCCCGTCCGCCGACGCGGCGGCGGCGAGCGCCAGGCAGAGCAGGCCGAACTCCGCCACGGCCACCACCGACCCGCGCGTCAGCCCGCCCCGTGGCAGCACCTCGCGCAGGGCCGGAAGCACCGGCACCGTCCCGAGGGCCCCGCTGGCCTCCGTCCTGCCTGGAGTCAGGGCGCCGGGAACCGCGAATGACCCAGGCTGTCCCGCCGTCATCCACCTGGTTTCCGCAGGCGCGCTCCCCACCTCGTCGATTATCGAACAGAGGTTCGGTCGTGTCAAGGCGCAGGTCAGGCGCGTTCAATGAACGAGACCTGAACGCGGAGCGAAAGGCACGTATCAGGACCCGGCGGAGGCCCTCTGTGTCAGGGAGAGCACGGTCACGCGCCCCGCGGTCCCGCGGTAGGCCTGCCGGTGCTCGGGGCGGCGCAAGCGCATAGCGGGGGTTATGCGGCGCCGCGGCACGAAAAAATTTGGGGGCTTTGGCGATGAACGGGAGATATGTCGGTTACGTGGATGGCGGCGACCCGCTGCACGGGTTCCTGAGCTGGATCATCCGCGACGTCATGCGGGTGCGCGAGAGCCGGGCCGCGTTCCGCGCCTTCCGGCTGTCCGGCAGCAACGTGGTCTACGCCTACCAGGAGAAGTTCAGCGGTGTGAGGGTCATCTGCAAGTTCTACGGGCCGCAGGCCGCCAAGGCCCGCCAGGAGTACGAGGGGCTGGAGACGCTGCGCCGGTACAACCTGATCGGGTCGCCGCATCACGTGATCCGGCCGCTCGGGTTCAACCGCGACATCAACGGCGTGCTGGCCGTCGAGTATTACGCCGGCGAGGAGTTCAGTCACGCGATCACGCGCGCCACCCAGCACCAGGACGACGCGCACCTGTACCGGCGGCTGACGGCGCTGGCCTATTTCCTGGCCACCCAGCACGACCGGACGGCCAACGGGGACGGCGTGGACTTCGAGTCCGACTGCCGGTACCTCGACACGGTCGCGGGCAGGCTCAGGACGGCCCACCGCATCGGCGCGGACGACGCCGGCACGCTGTCCCAGTTGCGCGACCGCTGGCGGGACCGGCCCCTGATGTGGCAGGACCAGCAGGTCTGGCTGCACGGCGACGCGACGCCGGCCAACTTCTTGTTCGGGGACGACCTGGACGTCGCGGCGATCGACCTGGAGCGGATGAAGCGCGGCGACCGGATGTTCGACGTCGGACGGGTCGCGGGCGAACTGCAGCACGCGTTCATGCGCGACTCGGGCGACCGGCACCGCGCCGAGCCGTTCATCGGGCACTTCCTGTGGGAGTACAGCTGCCACTTCCCGGACCGCGAGTCGATGTTCGAGTCGGTCACCGCCCGCGCGCCCTACTACATGGCGCTGAACCTGCTGCGGATCGCCAGGAACGACTACATCGACTCGTATTACAGCGGACGGCTGGTCAGGCAGGCGAAGCGGCTGCTGAAGGCCGCCTGAGCACGGGATCGGGGCTGGGCTGACATCGGGCCCGTTCGGGCAAGATGCAAGCATGGACATCCGAGCGGTCGCGTTCGACGCCAACGGCACCCTGGTCCGGATCCTGACCGAGGACGGCATGGAGGAGATCTTCCGTGCCGCCGGGCACTTCCTCACCTACCAGGGCATCCACCTGTGCCGGAACCAGGTCAGGGACCTGTACTTCCGGATCATGGCGGAGCAGCGGGAGGCCAGCCAGGAAGAGCATCCCGAGTTCGACGCCGTCGGCATCTGGCGCCGCATCATCACCGAGCACCAGACGGATTTCACCCGGGCCCTGCCCGCCGCCAAGCTCGAGCAGATGCCGCTGTTCCTGGCCGAGATGTACCGCGGCATCTCGCGCCGCCGGCTGAGCCTGTACCCGCACGCCCGCGAGGTGCTCGACGCCCTGCGCAAGCGCTACCCGCTCGCGCTCGTCACCGATGCGCAGAGCGCATACGCGCGCGCCGAACTGCACCGGGTCGGCCTGCTGGACTACTTCGACCCGATCGTGGTGTCCGGTGACCACGGCTACCGCAAACCGGACCGGCGGCTGTTCCAGGCCGCCCTGGACGGGATGAAGGTGGCCGCCGCCAACGCGATGTACGTCGGGAACGACATGCACCGGGACATCTTCGGCGCGCGGGAGGCCGGCCTGACCACGGTGATGTTCGATTCCGACCAGGGCAAGAAGGCCTACAGGGACTGCGTCCCCGACTACACGATCACGGATCTCCGCGACCTGCTGGTGATACTCGGCGTGCAGGAGTGACGGACGAGATTACAAGGAGCCCGGGCACCGCTCGGTCCTTACGACGTGGATGCCACATCCACGTCGCATGAACAGCATGGCTGGGACATCCACGCCTTATGAAACGGGAAGCGGTGGGCGGAAATACATAACGGGCTACATAATCCTCAGGATGCGGGGCGGCTAGGGGTCGCATACCGTGAAGCTTCGGTGAGGTCCGGGCTGGGTCAGCGCGCACTATCTGTTGTTGCTGAGAGCGCTCCTGGCGGGGAGGACAGCCCACCTCGCCGGTCTTTCAGGTCCCGGTGAGCGCCCGCGCCGGGGCCCACTTTGCGTGACTTGGCTCGTTCTCCCCGGAAATCGGCCCCTCAGGTTTACGCTGAGGATGTTGCCGGCACCTGAGGGATACGTTACGTGGACGAGATCCGGGCCCACCTGCCCGAGGAACCGAATACCTTCGTGGGCCGGGAGCGGGAACTCGTCGAGCTGCGCCAGATGCTGCACCGGACGCGCGCGCTGACCCTGTGCGGGCCCGGGGGGATCGGCAAGACCAGGCTCGCGCTGCGGCTGCTGGCCTCGGCCGGGGCGGAGTTCCCCGACGGGGCCTGGTTCGTCGAGCTGGCTGACCTGCGGCAGCCCGACCTGGTGGTCTCGCGCATCGCGGCGGTGATCGGGATCACCGAGGAGGCCGGCCGCCCGCTGCTGGAGACGCTCGGCGACGCGCTGCGGCCGCGGCGGCTGCTGCTGGCCCTGGACAACTGCGAGCACCTGCTCGACGCGTGCGCCGAGGTCTGCCGGCACCTGCTGGCCAGCGCGCCGGGGCTGCGGCTGCTGACCACCAGCCGGGAGCCGCTGTCGGTCGCGGCCGAGACGATCTGGCGGGTGCCGCCGCTGTCGGTGGCCCCGGCGGGCGCGGACCCGGAGGAGGCCGCCCCGGGCGCGGAGCGCTACGAGGCGGCCCGGCTGTTCGCCGACCGGGCCGCGGCCTCCCGGCCCGGGTTCACCGTCGGGCCGGACAACATCGCGGCCGTCACCTCGATCTGCCGGGCGCTCGACGGCGTGCCGCTGGCGATCGAGCTGGCCGCGGCCCGGGTCCGGGTGCTGTCGGTGGACCAGATCGCCGCGCGGCTGGACGACAGGTTCGGTCTGCTGACCGCGGGCGACCGGTCGGCCGCGCCCCGCCAGCGGACCCTGCGCGCCGCCATCGAGTGGAGCTACGAGCTGCTCACCGGCCCGGAACGGATGCTGTTCCGGCGGCTGGCCGTGTTCACCGGGTGGTCGCTGGAGATGGCCGAGCAGGTGTGCGCCGACGAGGAGATCCCGGCCGCCGAGGTGCTCGGCATGACCGCCGCGCTGGTAGACAAGTCGCTGGTCGTGCTCGATCCCGAGCTGTTCGGCCAGGCGCGGTACCGGATGCTGGACACGATCAGGGAGTACGCGGCGCTACGCCTGTCCCATGCCGGGGAGGCGGCGGCGTTCCGGCGCAGGTTCCGCGACTACGTGATCCGGGTTGCCGAGAACAGCATGGCGATCGGGATGGCCCGCATCGCGGCCCCGTGGCCGGCCCGGGTGGACGTCTTCCGCCGCTACGACGTGGATGCGGGCAACGTGTCCCGGGTGCTGAACTGGTGCCTCGAGCAGGGCGACGCCGAGGCGGGGCTGCGGATCTGCGCCGCAGTCAGCCCGTGCTGGATCGTCTGGGGGACGTTCGGCGAGGGCAGCGAATGGCTGCGCTCGTTCCTGGCCCTGGACATGACCGCGGTTCCGGCCGGGGTCCAGGGCGCGGCCACCGTGGTGCGCGGGCAGCTGACCCTGTCCAGCGACCCGGCCGCCGCCTGGTCGCTGGGCGCCGAAGGGCTGAAGCTGTGCCGCGAGGCCGACGCCCGGTACTGGATCGCGGTAGGCCTGAACCTGCTGGCCGAGATCGCCCTGCACACCAGGCGGATCGACGAGGCGGCGGCCAGCGCGGACGAGGCGCTGGCCACCGCGCAGGCGGCCGGTGACGGCTGGAACGAGGGCTACGCGCTCGGCACCAGGGCCGCCATCGCGGCCCGCCGCGGCAAGCTCCGCGAGGCCGAGCAGCTAGCCACCGCCTCGGTGGCGGTGATGCGGCGGATCGACCAGCAGTGGGGCGCGGCCCGGGCCCTGCTCGGCCTGGGTGACCTGGCCAGGTTCCGCAACCATCCGGGCGAGGCGCACGGCTGGTACGTGGAGGCGCTGGCCACCCTGCGGGAGATCGGCGCCCGGCCGGAGATCGCCCGCTGCCTGGCGGGCCTGGGCCGGGTGGCCATGGACCTCGGCGCGATCGAGCAGGCCCGGCGGCATCTGACCAGGAGCCTGCGGCTCAGCCACGCCACCGGTGCGCGGATCGGCGTGGCCCGCGGCCTGGAGGCCTTCGCCGCGCTGACCGGGCACGAGGGACGGCCCGAGCTGGCCGTGCAGCTGGCCGCGGCGGCGACCGTGCTGCGCGAGACGGCCGGCCTGCGGCCGCTGACCGGCGCGCGGGTCGAGGCGTACCTGGCCCCGGCGCGGCGGCTCGGCGACGCCGCGGTGGCCCGGCTGTGGGCCAGCGGCCGCGCGCTGACCACTGAGGACGCGGTCGCGCTGGCGCTGGACGCGCCGGTCAAGCCGGCGCCGTCAGGGGCTCTGCCGGGCGGGAAGGGCCTGAACGGCGAGAACCCGGCGCTGACGGTGGTGGGCCGCTACCGGGTGGCTTCGGCGCCGCCGAGCTCGCTGACCCAACGGGAGTACCAGATCGCTGAGCTGGTGGCCAGCGGCCGCAGCAACAAGGCCATCGCAGCCGAACTCTCCATCAGCCACACCACCGCGGCCAGGCACGTGGCCAACATCATGGCCAAGCTGGGCTTCAACTCGCGCACCCAGATCGCCGCGTGGATGGCGGGCCAGGCCTAGGGACCGGCCGGGCGGACGGCCCCGGGCGAGCCCCGGATCGTGCGCCGGGGCACGCGCCCAGTCCGTTCGGTATCAAACCTACTGGCCGGTAGTAACCGAGTGACTTCCTGCTGGACACGGCCAATGCCGAATAATTTTCTGCGGAAGACGCGGGAGGCGGTAAAAAAAAACATTTGACAGGTGTATCAGATGCGCCGAGCCGCCCTCTGAGTTAGAAAAAGATGATTATCACCGACCGAGGTGCTGATCATGGTGGAGAACAAGCTAGCCGGACCCGGCCATGCGTGACGACCCGCATGTCGTCGCGCTCGTTACCCGTGCGTCCGGGGGTGACCAGGAAGCATGGTACGAGCTCGTCGACCGCTATGCGCCATTGGTGTATACAATCTGCACTCGGTACCGGCTGAGCAATCACGACATCGAGGACGTGGGACAGAATGTCTGGCTCTTGCTGGTCGAACAGCTCGGCAAGCTGCGCGAGCCCGCCGCCTTGCCCGGCTGGCTGGCGACGACCACCGCGCGCGAATGCCTGCGCGTCGTGACCGCGGCGAGTAAAACCGAGCGACCGGGTACCGGGCTAGACGACTCGGTGGTTTTCGTGGACGACGCGACGATCGACGGGGAGATCCTGGTGGCTGAGCGGAACGCGGCGCTGCGTGCGGCCTTCGCCGCGCTGCCGCCGCGCTGCCAGCAGCTGCTGTCGATGCTCATCAGCGACCCGCCGCATTCCTACGCGGATATCCACGCCGAGCTCGGCCTCCCGGTTGGCAGCATCGGACCGCAGCGAGCCCGGTGCCTGGATCGGCTGCGCCAGTCGGATGCCCTCGCCGCCTTGGGAGAGGGCGGAGAAAGAATCGACATACGGGGAGGCGAGCCAGGTGCCTGACTACTGGGACGACGATCGACTGCTGGGAGCATTGAGCCAGGCGCTGAAGGCTCGTCAGGCGGTTCCCTCGTGGTTCATCGAGACGGGCCGGAACGCCTTTGCCTGGCACAACATCGACGCCGAGCTGGCGCAGCTCACCTATGACTCCCACGGGGACCGGCGTGAGGCCGCGGTGCTGCGGTCGGAGACGGCCTCGATCAGGGCGCTCACCTTCACCTCGGCCCACCTGACCCTGGAGCTCGAGGTCACCGGGAACTCACTGCTCGGCCAGCTCCTCCCGCCGCGGGCCGGCGAGCTGGAGATCCATACCAGGGCGGGCCAGATCAGCACGACCGAGGTGGACGAGATCGGCTGCTTCTCGGTCGACCCCATCCCGGACATCCAGTTCCGGTTGCGCTGCCGGACTGCCGACGGCACCGACGTGCTGACCGGGTGGATCACGATATGAGGGTTCGGCTTCCGGCGGCGGGAAACCTGGACCGAGGCGATCCGGAATTTCTCGCGGCGCCGTGTATCAAACCTGACAGAGTGCCCTCTGTATAGGCAACTGAGTCCGCGGGGGCCGGGGGGACCCGCGGACTCGGCGGGGGGATTTGGGGGCCCAGGGGCGCCGCGCGGACATCGAGGACCGCGCGGCGCCTTCTGGTGTCCGGGTGGGGTCTCTCGACCCGCGGTCCTGACCTCGCGCGGGACAATGGGATCGTGCTGATCAGGGACGCCCAGGCGGCGGAGCTGCCGCTGCTGCAGGACATCGACGTGGCGACGGGGCAGATGTTCCGGGACATCGGCATGCCCGAGGTCGCGGAGTACGGCCCGTGGACGCTGACGGACCTCGAGCATTCCCGGGTGGCCGGGCTGCTGTGGGTCATACCCGGCGACGCCGGCCAGCCGGTCGCGTTCCTGATGGGGAACCTGGTCGACGGCTGCCTGCACGTCGAGCAGCTGTCGGTCGATCCGGGCAGCGCCCGCCGCGGGCTCGGCCGGGCGCTGCTGGAGCACGCCGCGCAGCGCGCGGCGGCCGGCGCCGTGCCGGCGCTGACGCTGACCACGTACGCGCACGTGCCGTGGAACGCGCCGTACTACGTCCGGTGCGGGTTCCGGATCCTGGACGACGCCGAGGTCACCGCCGGGCTGTGGGCGATCAGGCAGCAGGAGGCCGCGATCGGCCTGGACCGGTGGCCGCGGGTGTGCATGCGCCGCGACATCCCGGCTAGGGCGTTAGCCGGCCGCGTGCTTGACGGCCGATTCGAGGGCGGGCAGCGGGAGCCAGCCGTCGTGCGACCAGATGATCGTGCCGGAGGCGGAGACCAGGGCGAACCAGGGCTGGTCCTGGACCTGGTAGCCGTCGGCCACCCGCCCGGTGGTGTCCATCCCGACCGGGAAGTCCAGGTTGGTCCCCAGGTTGGCGAGGTACGAGCGGACGGCCTGGGCCGAGGGCTCGACCACCGTCTCGTCCACCGCCACCAGCGGCGGCAGGCCAGCGCGGCGCGCCGCGGCCACGTAGGCGTTCATGCCGGCCAGTTCGGATTTCAGGTTCGCGACCTCGTCCAGCCAGGTGGCGAAGAACATGACCAGGCGCGGCTGGCCCGGCCCGAGCGTGACCGTGCTGCCCTGGGAACTGGCGGACGGCAGCGTGAGGTGATCGGAAGGGCCCTGGCCCGCGATGGACGCGAGCGACTGCTGGCTGGCCACCTTGGGGTGTCCGGGCAGCAGGCTGGCGATCTCCTCCGCGAGCACCCGGGCGGACTGCCCGACGCTGGAGTAGGCCATCTGGGTCAGGTAGAGCTTGCGCTCCCGGCCCTGCTGGTCGATCAGGAACAGGGCGGGAGTGTGGTCGATCTGGCCCTGCTCGATCTGGACGGCGATGTGGTATTTCGTCCAGGTCGCCTTCAGCTCGGGCAGCGAGCCGGTCAGGAAGTCCCACTGGTTGACCAGGCCGTGCGTCCGCGAGTAGGAGAGCACGTCCGCGCGGCCGATGGCGTCGGGGTTGGCGTCCACGCCGAGCAGCTGCACCTGGCTGCCCGCCGGGCCGAGCAGCTGCTTGGCCTGCAGCATGCTCTGCGTGGTCAGCGGGCAGACGTTGGTGCACTCGGAGTCCTCGAACGCCAGCATGACGACCTTGCCGCGGAACTGGCTCAGCGACATCGGCTGGCCGAACTGGTTGCGCAGCCGGAAGTCCGGCGCCGGCTGTCCGCCGAGCGAGGACCCGAGGTCCAGGTTGGGGTTGTCCATCGCGGCCGAGTTCGCCCCGGTGGACGACGCGCTCCCGGCCTGCGAGCCCGACGGCGTGCCGGAACTACATGCGGCCAGGCCCGGCAGCCCGCCGAGGACGCCGACCAGGGCCGCCGCTGACAGCGCGGCGCGCGCGCGGAACCTGTTCATGGCGAGAAACAGCCTACTGCGGCCATTCGGTTCGGCCCAGCGGTCTACTACAGCCTGTAGGAATAAGCTGTCGCTGGCTACCGGGAGCTCTTGCGCGCCGACCGGCTCGTCGCCCACGATCACCGCCCCGCCGTGCCCCCAGAGCACGTACCGGTAGGTCAGGTTGATTATCGTGGTCACCCGGTTGCGCCCGCCGAGCAGGTAGAACAGGTGCAGGGCGAACCAGGCGAGCCAGGCGAGCGTGCCGCGCAGCCGCAGGCCGCCGGCCAGCTGGACCACGGCCGACCGGCGCCCGATCGTGGCCATGATGCCCTTGTCGTGGTACCGGAACGGCTCGGTGGCCTTGCCGCCCTCCAGGTTGACGATCTGCGCGGCGGCATGCCGCCCCATCTGCAGCGCGGGCTGGGCGAGCTGCGGCGCGGGATCGTCCGGGTTCACCGCGATGTCGCCCGCGGCGAAGATCCTGTCCTGGCCCTGCACCCGCAGGTCCGGCCCGACCACGATGCGGCCGTTCTTGCCCTGCGGCAACCCCCAGCCCGCCACCGCCGACCCGGCCGCCACGCCGGCCGCCCACACCGTGATGTCGCTCGGCAGGTCCTCCCCGTGGGCGAGCCGGACCTGATCCGCGGTGACCTCGTCGATGCGGGTGTCCAGCCGCACGTCGACGCCGCGGTCCATCAGCTGGACCCGGGCGTACTCGCGCAGCTTGGAGTGGAACGGCCCGAGCAGGTACGGCGCCATCTCGACCAGCTGGACGTGCACCCGGGCCGGGTCCACGTCGGGGAAGGTGGCGCCGAGCACGGTGCGGCGCAGCTCGGCCAGCGTGCCGGCCAGCTCCACGCCGGTGGCCCCGCCGCCGACCACGGTGACGTGCAGGTCGCCGCGGTCCACGCTGAGCCGCTCGAAGGCCGCCATCAGGTGGTCACGGAGCACGATCGCGTCGGTCCTCGTATAGAGGCCGAACGTGTGCTCCGCCGCGCCCTTGATGCCGTAGAACGCGGCCGACACCCCGGTCGCCAGGATGAGGTAGTCGTAACCGAGATCCAGGCCGTTGGTGAGCTTGACCCGGCGGGACGCCGGGTCGATCGTGGCCAGCTCCCCGCGCCGGAAGACCGCCCCGTACCGCCGCCCGGCGCCGCCGGCCGGGTAGGCGACGTCGCCGGGGTTGAGGCCCCCGGTGGCGACCTGGTAGAGCAGCGGCTGGAAGGTGCTGTACAGGTGGCCGTCCACCAGGGTCACCCGCAGCCCGGCGCGGGTGAGCCCGGAGATGGCGGACAGACCGCCGAATCCCGCGCCGCAGATGACCACGTGCGGCGCGTTCGGGTCAGCCTGACGTCTTTTCGCGATCGTCCTCACCTCCGGCTTCCGCCACGATGTCGTACTGGTCACGACGCTTCTCTACGTATAGCCGGAACGCATGGCGGTCTTGTTCCGTATACGGCGGCGGGGCCAAGCTTCGCGGCCACAGCCGGTAGGCCCGCACCACGTTGATCTGGACGGCGTACAAGGTGAGCTGGGCCTGCAGGTAGAGCCAGGCGATCAGGCCGAGCACCAGGGCGAACGTGCCGTATAGCGGTGAGGCGTGGGCCAGCTGATGCGAGATGAAATAACTGCCGAAGGCCTGCAGCACCTGCCAGATGACGGCGCTGATGGCCGCGCCGAGCCACAGCTGCCGCCAGGTGATCTCGCTCGCGGTGCCGAGCCGGAAGCCGAGCCAGAACAGCCCGAAGTTCAGCACGAGCGATACCGCGTAGAACAGTACGGACTGGCCGGCGCCTGGCAGGAAACGGCCTGCGCCGGACGCGATACCGGAAATGATCGTGGTGCCGATGAAGCCCACCCCGATCACGATGATCAGCGCGGCGCTGCGTAGCCAGGACCACGGGAACCCGGGGCGGCGGGAGAAGGGGATCTCCCACGCCGAGTTGAGCGCGTTCTGCAGCGAGTTCGACACCCCGAGCGCCCCGATGAAGATACCTATCACGGCGATGGCGAGCGCGATCCCCTTCTGGCTCAGGTGGCCGATGCTCTGCTGGAGTTGCGGGCCGATGACCGGGTACTGGTCCACCGCGGCCTTCAGCACCTTCTCCCTCAGCTCGGGATCGTTCTTGAGCGCGATGTCCAGCACGGTTACCAGGAGAAGCAGCAGCGGGAAGATCGCGACCAGGCCGGAGTAGGCGATCAGCGCGGCCAGGTTACCCGCCTGGTCGTCGCCGAACTTCTTCCACACCGCGATCGGGAAGGCCAGCCAGGCATGCCGCTGCTGCAGTTCGTCTACGGCCCGGAGGACTTTCTGCAGCATGTTCATTGCGAGGAAGACGTACCCGGGCTCAGCGCAAACATCCACTGGAATCGCGTTCGCGTTAGCGCAGGCCATGATGGCATTGCGGAGGACGTGCTACAAGCAGGTGCTACAAGTTGAGCGCGACCAGCTCGGGCCGCAGGCACCCCTGGGCGGCCCCCGGGGACCCGGCCGAGGAGGACGGGCTGCCGCCGGGGCCCGGCGTGGCAGGAGCGGAAGATGCCGGAGCGGTGGAAGTGCCCGGGGGAGGCGAAGATGTGGCGTCCGCCCCGGACGGCGGTGCGGACGTGCTCGGCGGTGCGGACGTGCTCGGCGGTGCGGACGTGCTCGGCGGGGTCGTCGGGGCCGGCGCCGGCTGGCGGCAGGCCGCGATGATCACCAGGTGGCCGGCCGGGTCGGCGCTGCCGCCGACCCCGTTCAGGTCGACGAAGTAGTGCGGCCAGGGCAGCCCGGGCGCGGCCAGCGTGACCCGCTGCACCGCGAGGTCGTAGCCCCAGGCGTTGCCGTTTCCGCCCTGGTCGAGCCCCAGCGCCACGCCGCCCCTGACCACGTACACCCCGGCCGCCCCGTTGACCGCGGAGCCCGAGGCGGTCGCCTTGATCCGGCCGGTCTGCGGGTCGACGCCGATCAGGTTGGAACCCTCGGTGAGGTAGATCCGGCGCGGGTCGTGATCGGTGCCTTCCGGCACGGCACCGTGAGCGGACCACAGCCGCGCCCCGGTGGCGCCGTTGTACGCGGTCACCCCGGTGTCCGAGGAGAACAGCACCACGCCGTCGAAGGCGGTGCTGAGCGTGCCCTGGAACGACAGGCCCTCGAGCGGCCGGACGACGAACTCGGATCCCGTCACCAGGTCGATCCGGCGCAGCGCGGAGACCGGGGCCGAGTCGACGAACCCGCCGGGAGATTCGGCCACGTAGAGCCGGCTCCCGTCAGACCGCCACGCCTGCGCCACCGGGCCGGTGGGCCGCCGCCAGCGGATGTGCCCGGTCGCGTTGTCGTAGCTGGTCACCGCGGTGGCCCCGACCACGACGGTGTACTTCTGGCTGCCCGCCACCGTGCCGCCGAACGTACCGGCCGGGTACCGGCCGGACTGGGCGCCGTCCGCACCGGAAAGGACGACCTCGGTGCGCCGCGGCGCGCCGCGGGCGGGACGGTAGGAGACGCCCGCGGTCACCTCCCCCGGCCAGGCGCGCACCGAGGAGATGGCGGCCCCGGCCGGGAAGCCGGTCAGCGTGCGCTGCCACTCCAGCGCGCCGGTCCGGGACGAGTACGCGCTCACGGTGAGCCCGGCACCGACCGCGGCCAGGGCGCCGCCGACCGCGGCGTAGGCCAGGCCGGAGGCGGGTACCGTGCCGGCCAGCCCGGGGGCCACGTTCCACGCGCCGGACAGCGGCGTCGTCCACCTGACCATGCCGGACACCGACCCGGCGCGGCAGCCGCCCCGGCAGGCGGCGGCGGGGGGTACCCCGGCCGCACCCTGGACCGGGTAAGGTGCCAGGGCCACGCCGAGCAGGGCCGCGGCCAGCACCCAGCGCCGCAGCCGCGGTGACGTGCCCGCCGCGCCGAAGCTGATCCGGCCGAGGAAGCCGTGCGCGGCCCGGCGGTGCAGCCGGCCGAGAAGCCGCCCGGCGGCCCCGCGGCGCGCCCAGCCGGAGAAGTTGCGCCCCCGCTGCTTCCTCACACCAACCACCGTAGGAGAACTCCGGCGCCGGGATGCTGCCGATCACCCCAAACCGTGACCGGGACGGCCCGCCGGACCGGCCATGAGGCTTACCGATAACGTGGGACCGTCCATCTGAGGGATCCAGTCGGAGGTAACGCCATGACCAGCCCAAACCGCCCCCCGCTCCCCTACGACTTCATGCCTCCGGTCCCGTCGTTCGAGCTGCGCAGCGACGACGTCGCCGACGGCCAGATGATGGGGGGCAACCAGGTGTTCGACGGGTTCGGCATGACCGGGGGGAACATCTCTCCGTCGCTGTACTGGTCCGGCTTCCCGGGGGAAACCAAGAGCTTCGCGGTGACCTGCTACGACCCGGACGCGCCGACCGGTTCTGGTTTCTGGCACTGGATCGTGCTCGGCATTCCCGCCTCGGTGACCGAGCTGGAGACGGGCGCGGCCGGGACGGACGGCTCGGGCCTGCCCAAGGGGGCGTTCCACGTCCGGAACGACTACGGCGCCAAGGACTTCGGCGGCGCGGCCCCGCCGGCCGGCGACCCGCCGCACCGGTACGTGTTCGCGGTGCACGCCCTGGACGTGGAGTCGCTGGACGTCAACGACGAGATCTCGGCGGCCGTGGCGGGCTTCAACCTGCGCTTCCACACCATCGCCCGGGCTGTGATGATCCCGGTCTACGGGCACTGATCAGGATGCGCGGTCGCCGCACCGGGCGGCGTCGTAGCCGGGCAGGCCAGCCAGCTGGGCCAGCAGCCACGGTGAGGTGAGCACCTTCAGCAGACCCTGGACCTCGCGGGACGCGGCGTACTTGGCCGGCAGCAGCAGGTCGAAGCGCTCCTCGGCCAGCGGGATGAAGTCCAGCCCGTAGGCCAGCGCGGCTGGCTCGCTCGACACGCCGGCGTCGGCCAGGCCGCCGACGATGGCCGCCGCCACCTGCAGGTGGCCGGCGGCCAGGCTGTCGTAGCCGGCCAACTGGGACGGCTCCAGGCCGAGCCGCAGGCGCTCCCGGTCGAGCAGCGTGCGCGCCTGGGCTCCCGGCTCGCGGTTGACCAGCCGCAGCCCCTGCCTGGCCACGTCGTCCAGGCCGCGGACCTTGGCCCCGGGCCGGACCACCAGGCCCTCGCGCCAGGAGGCGAAGCCGACCGCCTCGGCGCCGCCGGGGATGCCGGCCGCGTCGCCGCCTTCCCCCGGGCCGACGCGGTGCACTCCGGCGGCGTGCACCAGGCCGGCCGCGGCCAGGCGCAGCGCCTCGCCGCTGCTGCACGGCCACCAGACGAACGCCAGCGGCGGGTCGAGCAGCCCGAGTGGCGTCTCGAGCAGCGGCAGCGCCGGGTCGCAGCCGGCCACCACGACGGTGGGCCGCGGCGGCCCGATCGGCCGCACCGCGATCTGGTTCCCGCCGCCCCGGACCATCAGGCCGCCCGCGGCGCCGAAGCCGAGCCGGGCGGCCAGGTCCGTGTCCAGCGGCAGCGCGACGAACACGTCGCCCACGGTGGCCAGCGCGACCCGGGAACCCGGGCGGCTGACCGGGGCGACCGGCCGGGCCAGCACCGGATCGCCGGGGTCACCGGGGCCGAACAGCTCCTCGACCGCCATGCCGAGCGCCCGGGCCAGGCCGAGGGCGACCCGCAGCGACGGATCGGAATGACCGGACTCGACGGCGGACACCGCCTGCCTGGTGACTCCGGCCACGCCGGCCAGCTGCTGCTGGGACAGGCCGCGGGCCTGCCGCGCCAGCCGCAGCCGCGTCCCGTCCGGCTGAGAGTTCTCCGTCACGTCCCCCACCTCCCCTTCCTGGGCAGCCTCTTAAGTATGCGACAGCATGCACGAGTCAGCGTGACGTAATGGCGGGGCTCGCCGCGGCAGCGGCAAAGGTCCGGATGGCCATGCCGTGCGAATCACCCCGCCCGGCCGCTTGGTGAGGAGCACATCAGCCTCTCCTGCATCTCTATTTGCTCACCAGTGCGATGATCTTAACTTTTGCGGGGAGGATTCGGGCTTTGGGGAGGATTTGGGGGTCTATAGTGCACCGGAATTTCCCCAAAGCCCCTTTCTTCCACGATCTTTTCGCGGTTGGCCGGCTCATGATGCACATGCGCCCCAGGAGCCTTGGCATCACGGCGCTGCGCCCCGGCGCACGGCGGAGGAGTCATTAGCTGGCGGTCATGCACGGCCTCACCGGCCCGCCAGGCTCTCGCGCCGGGGGAAGCGGGCACTTTCGGGCCCGGGCGCATACCCGCGGCCTATGATCCGGGGCATGGAGACGCAGATCATCGAAGTCCGCACCGGGGGCCGCGAAACGATCAGGGACATCACCCGCGAATGCGCGGAGTTCGCCGGCGCCGCCTCCGGCGGGGGCGACGGCCTGCTGCACGTCTTCGTGCCGCACGCGACCGCGGGCGTGGCGCTGATCGAGCTCGGCGCGCGCAGCGACGACGACCTGCTGGCCACGCTGGCCAGCCTGTTGCCGGCCGACGAGCACTGGCGGCACGCGCACGGATCACGCGGGCACGGCCGGGCGCACGTCCTGCCGGCCTTCGTCCCGCCGTACGCGACCGTCCCGGTGATCGGCGGCCGCCTGGCCCTCGGTACCTGGCAGTCCATCGCCCTGGTCGACCTCAACGTGGACAACCCGGACCGCCGGGTCCGGCTGTCCTTCCTGGGCTGACGGGCTGCGGGCCGATGCGGGTCCTGGTCGAGGGTTCGGGGGGTAGCGCGGGCTGGCCGCAGCCGGGTTGCCGGTGTGCCTCCTGCCTGCGCCAGGCTGCGGCCGGGAATGCGCGGAAACGGTCGACCATAGTCGTTGACGGGCGCTTGCGGTTGGGGGGCGGCGGCGCGGGGGGCGGCGGCGCGGGGGGCGGCGGCGCGGGGGGCGCGGACACGGGGATCGGCGGCGCTGGGGGCGCGGACACGCGGTACGGCGCGGGGGTCGGCGGCGCGGGGGCGGGGGGGTACCGGGTGCTGCGGCTGGGTGACCTGGGCGGCCCGGGGGACGGGGGGTGGGACGTTACCGCGCCGGATGGGGGGCGGCTGCTCTATCCGGGCGGGCCGGGGGCTAGGCCGGCGCCGCCGGAGGGCACGGCGCCCTACGACGTCGCGTTCCTCGACCTGCTCGGCGATCCGGCCCAGCTCGGCTGGTTGCGGGCGCGGGGGCTGATCAGCGCGGGCACGGTCACCGCGGTGGCGTACGCGGACCACCGCGTGCCGTCGGAGGCCGAGCTCGCGCGGCGCTGCGGGTTCTGGCGGGTGCGGCAGGCCGGTGACGGAGAGGCGATCGACCCGGCCCGTTCGGTACTAAAGGACCGGGACCTTCCGGCCGGGACCCGCCGGGTGCTGGTGCTGGGCGGGGCCCGTTCGGGCAAGTCGGAACGGGCCGAGCTGCGGCTGGCGGGCGAGCCCGAGGTGACCTACGTGGCCACCGGGATCCGGGGTACGGACGACCCGGACTGGGCGGTGCGGATAGCCGCGCACCGGGCGCGGCGGCCGGCCTGGTGGCGGACGGCGGAGACCACCGACCTGGCCGGCCTGCTCGGCACCGTCCGCGGAGCGCTGCTGATCGACGGGATCGGCACCTGGCTGGCCTCCGTCCTGGACGAGTGCGGCTGGGATCCGCGGGACGGCGCGGCGCGGGAGAAGGTGGCGGCCCGGATCGCCGAACTGACCGGCGCGTGGCGGCAGGCGCGCGGGTACGTCGTCGCGGTGAGCGACGAGACAGGTCTGGGCGTGGTGCCCGCGACCCCCGCCGGGCGGCTGTTCCGGGACGAGCTCGGGCGGCTGAACCAGGCGCTGGCCGCCGAATCCGAGGAGGCCGAACTGGTCGTGGCCGGGCGCGTCCTGCCGCTGGGGGAATAGCAGAGATAGCCGCCGGATAACAGTCCGGTGACAATCTTTGCCCGGGCCGCGTGTTACGCGGGCATCCAGCGGCGATGTCTGCTTCGGCGCTGGCGGGCCAAGCCCGCTGGCCGCTACGGTAGTAAGACCTATGGCCGGGCGATGAGGTGATGACGAGTATGGCACGCGTGGTGGTCATTGGCGACCTGATGACTGACGCGGTCGCCCGTGCGACGCTCCCGCTCGCCCGCGGCAGCGATACGCCCGCCAACGTGACCATGCACGGGGGCGGTTCCGGCGCTAACATCGCCGCCTGGATGGCGGCCGACGGCGGCGACGTGGCGTTCGTGGGGCGGCGGGGGGCGGACATCGCGGGGCGTAACCGCGATATGGAGCTGATGGGCTACGGCGTCGACGCCCGGCTGGTGATGGACCCCGAGCGGCCCACCGGCACCTGCGTGGTCATGGTCACCCACAAGGGTGAGCACACCATGCTCTCCGACCCGGGCGCGAACGCGGCGCTGTCCCCCGACGACCTGCCGCACGACCTGTTCGTGCCGGGCGCTCACCTGCACGTCTCCGGATACACGCTGCTGTCGGAGGGCGCGCGGGCGGCCGGGCTGGCCGCGATCGACTACGCGCGCCGGACCAACATGACCGCGTCGGTGGACGCGGCGTCGTCGGCCCCGCTGGAGCGGGTCGGGGCCGAGCCGTTCCTCGAGCTTTCCTCCGGGGCGGTGCTGCTATTCGTCAACGCCGCCCAGGCCAAGGTGCTCACCGGCCGGGACGACCCGGAACAGGCGGCCCGCGTGCTGACCGCCTGGTACCCGCACGTCGCGGTCAAGCTCGGCGCCGACGGCGCGCTGTTCTACGCCAACGGGCGGCCGCCGGTGCGGGTGCCCGCGCCGCCGGTCGACCGGGTGGTGGACG
>Ga0306920_100004679_pt1 | contig 17566 bp, 12 predicted proteins | sample flu12Cox44000170_FD_204666 | JGI IMG/M metagenome (GOLD analysis project Ga0306920, IMG submission 204666) | Lab enrichment of tropical soil microbial communities from Luquillo Experimental Forest, Puerto Rico - flux4day.12C.oxic.44.000.170 (v2)... | ecosystem: Environmental > Terrestrial >... | reverse complement strand
TCAATCTCCGAGTGGCCAGTTATCCACGGCAGCAATGGTCGCGACCAGTTGTAGGCGATAAGCCCAGCAAATCGGCGATGAGAATTAGTGGTTGGACGGCTGTTCTATCGTTGCTGCAAAATCTGCCCGTTAGCCCAATAGAAAGGAGACTACCGATGATCACCTCATCCACAGAAAGATTGGCTTCTTACTCAGTAGAGACTACCGCTGCACAAAAGGAACACAGCGGTGACCTGGAAATCAGTTCTCGCGGCGCAGCGCCGGGCGCAGCAAACATGAACCCCACAGAATCCATCGGATTTAGCCGCGGACGGCAGTCCCTGGATCATTCGGTTTGGTACAACGGTGCGCTAATGACCTTTCTGGCTACCGGCGAAGACACGCAACGACAGTTCGGGTTGATCGAGGTGTTTGGTAGGAGAGGCAATGTTCCGCCCCCGCATATCCATCACAAGGAAGATGAGATCTTCTACGTATTGGAGGGCGAGATCATCGTTTCGGTCGGCGATCACACAATGAAGGGCACGCCCGGCACCATGATCTTCTTACCGCGCGACGTACGTCACTCGTTCACCATTGAATCGGAGCAGTTCCGGATGCTTAATCTTGTTACCCCCGCTGGGTTTGAAGCGTGGTTCAGGGAATTCGGTGTACCGGCGCCCGCAATGACGTTACCGCCGCCGGCAAATGAACCTGCATACGGCGAGGTACAAAGAATGTTGGAGGCCGCTCCGCGATATGGCATAGAATTTGTTTTGCCATAAACACGACGCCATCGCGTTCTGCTTGGCTCTCGCGCAAACGTAAGGAATAAGGAGCTTGGCACAGATTTGCTGGGCGCAGCTCACGAGGGATTGGCCTCGTTCCTGCGCCGAATTAGATTGGCACGTCGCCGTTCGCGGTGCCGCGACGCTAAAATGGCTACAACCGGCCTAAAAAGATGGGAACTTCGCCAGCAGTTCTCGCCTTAATTGTGAGGCGCCTTCTCGATTTAAGGATTCAGGCGGTAGATGTCGTAGTCGTTCGATAGCAGATTCGAGTGAAGCGAGGAAGACCTTGCAGGGTTCGCAGCCGTCTAAGTGACGCTCGAGTTTCTCACACATGGAGTCGTCGAGCTGTTCATCCAGGTAATTCGAAAGCTCGGCGAACATCGCCTTGCAGGAAGCCGGCCGCGGTGGTATCGCGGTGGCGGCCTTCTTGCGCGCTCGTGCGGCAGCTTTCCTGGCGGCAAGCGGCGCGGAATCCTGTTGTGCCAGCTCCTTGCGCACGAACAGGCGCGCGCGATGCAGACGCACGCGGACGTTGCCGGGCTTGAGTCCGGCGATTTCGGCGACCTCGTCGTCGGTGAGCCCTTCCATGTCGCGCAGTACCAGGATGATTCGATATTGTGGCGGCAGTTTCTGCACTGCTTCGCGTAAGCGCCGGGCCTGCTGGCCGCGGATGGCCTGGGATTCGGGCGTCGCCGGTCCTTCCTTCGAGAGCAACTCCAACTCGAGCTTGTCGGGCATCAACTGGTCCAGCGACAGGTCGTGTTTCGGCGCGAACTTGCTGCGGCGACGCGACATCAGGCAACGATTTTTGGCCACGCGATAGAGCCAAACCAGCAGTGCGCGCGGCGAATCGAACTTCGGGAGATATGGCAGCGATTTGACCAGCACTTCCTGCATGGTGTCTTCGGCATCTTCGCGCTGGCCGCAGACCTTCATGCTGAAGGAAAACACGGTGCCCTGAAGGAGCTCGAGAGCTTTGTCGAGTGATTTTGGGTCTTTCCTGCCGAGTAGGGCGATGGCCTGTTCGATTTCCTTGCGCATTCCTCTCACCTTAGCACACCCGGTAATCCGAACATTCTTTGTAACAAGTGATTGGCAATTGCATTTCTTCCGTGAAGGCAGCCGGGTCTGCCAACAGAAAGTGAAGAAAACGCAATGATTACGGCAAAAGTGCAATTGACGCGACCGCTGCAGATGCAGCGACAGTTTGTAGCCGAAACAGGGAGCGGGCACCACGTAGTGCTGGACGACGCCGCAGGGGGGACAGGGGCCAAGCCGATTGAGTTCGTGGCCGTGGCGCTGGCGGGGTGCACGGCATTCGACGTGATTACCATGCTGCGTCAGAAGCACCACCAGAAGGTGACCGGCTACGAGGTTGTGGTGGAGGCCGATCAGGCCGACCGGCCGCCGCAGGTATTCACGGCGGTGCGCATCCTGCACATCGTGACCGGGATTGGCGTGAACCCCGCAGCCCTGAGGCAGGCGATTCAGTTGTCCGAAGAAAAGTATTGCAGTGTGGGCGCGATGGTGGCGAAAAGCGCGAAGCTCGAAACCACTTATGAGATTCGCGAAGACGAAACCGCGTGGCTGAAGCCGGAAATTGCCGAAGCGCGAGTGAGCGGTTGAGGCTCGCGATGCGATTCGGGCCCTGGAGATTCTTTGTGATTACGGCCGTGCTAGCACTTGCGCTGACGAGTGCTCCGTTGCGTGCACAGGAAACGGCAAAAGGTTCGCCGGTGACTCTGGAGCAGGCAGTGCACAGCGCACTGCAGCAGAATCCGGCGTTTCGCGCCAGCGAAGATGACGCCGACGCCGCTCGCGCGCGGCTGAAGCAAGTACAGTCGGCGTGGTACCCGCGCTTCGATTTCCATCAGGACTTTACCCGCGGCAATAATCCGGTCTACGTGTTCGGGTCGAAGCTGACGCAGCGTCAATTCACTGCGGCGGATTTTGCGCTCTACAAACTCAACACGCCGACTCCGCTCGATAACTTCCAAACTCGCTTCGACGGCCAATGGCGGCTCTTCGATTCCGGGCAGACGCTCTTTCATCAACGCTCAGCAAAGAAACTGGTGACGGTAGCGGATTTTCAGACCGAGCAAGCGCGGCAGGACCTGATTCTTGAAGTCGTACGCGCGTATTACGGCATTCGCGTACTCGAGGAAAACGAAAAGGCCGCCGAGGGCGCGGTGAAGACTGCCGAAGCGACGACGCAGCGCATGGAAGCGATGCACAAGGCCGGCACAGTGGTGGACTCCGATCTGCTCAGCGCCAAAGTGTTTCTCGCCGAGATGAAAGACCGCCAGATTCGCGCACAGAACGACCTGGCGCTGGCGCAAATGCAGTTGGCGCGGCTCATGGGGCTACCGGAGCCCCAGCTGGATTTGGTCGGGGCGTTGAGCGAGCCGGGGGCGTCCACGAAGGCACTGCAGGAATGGACGCAGACCGCGTTGGCAGAAAGACCGGCCTTGCGTGCGGCGCAATTGCAGGTGACTGCGGTCGACGACGAAAGGAAAGCAGCGAAAGCGGAGTTCGGGCCGACGATCGCGCTATTTGGCACTACGGAACGCGACGCGATGACGATGGGCGGACCTTCCGGAACGAACTGGACGGCGGGCGCGCGGCTGGATTTCAACCTGTTCGCCGGAGGGGCGACGAAAGCGCGGCTTGCCGAAGTGACGGCGAATGCGAGCAAGGCGAAACACAATGTGGAATGGTTCCGCAGCGGCGTGACGCTCGAAGTGCGCAAGGCGTTTCTGGATGAGGAAGCCTCGGCGCAACGGGCAACAGCCGCGCGCGGCGCAGCCGACCAGGCCAAAGAAAGTCTGCGGATCGTGCAGAACCGCTATGAAGCCGGGCTGACGACCATCACCGAATTGTTACGGGCGGAGACGGCGCAGCTCGACGCGCGCACTTTGTATTTGAACGCGCTGCAGGATTGGCAAGTGGCGCAAGCGGAACTCGAACGCGCGGCGGGCGTGTTGACGCCGGAATCGCAATTGATCGTCAATGCAAGCGTGTCGGCACAAGAGGTCAAGCCGTGAATGGAATGAGGAAAGCGAACATGAGGCAGGGGATGAGAGTTTTCGCGGCGTTACTGGCCGCGGCCCTTCTGGTAGGTTGCGGCGAGACCGAGAACAAAGCGGTGAAGCCGGAGACAGTCTCGGGCCTGCGGGTGCAAAAGATCGAACTGAAAAACGTGCCGGACGAGCTGGGAGCACCGGGGACGGTGATTGCGGCGGCCACGGCGCAAGTGGCGGCGCGCGCCATGGGCACGGTGCTGCAAGTGGCGGTCAAAGAGGGCGACGCCGTTCGCCGCGGGCAATTGCTGGCGCAACTCGATGAACGCGAACTCGTGGCACGGAAAGACGCCGCACACGCAGGTTCGCAAGCGGCGGAAGCCGGCGTCGGCCAGGCGCAAAAAGCCATGGCCGCCGCGCAGGCGAACGCCGATGTTATGCAGAAGACCTATGACCGCTACGTGTACCTGAAAGAGCAGAAGTCGGTGAGCCCGCAGGAATTCGACGAGATCAGCGCGAAACAGCAAGCGGCGCAGGCGCAACTTGAGCAGGCTAAGGCCGCTTTGCAGGAGTCGCAAGCGGGCAAGGACCAGGCGCAGGCCGAAGCACATGTGGCCGAAAGTGTGGCGAGCTACGCACGGATCGTGGCGCCGTTCGATGGACGGGTGGTTCGGCGAACGGTCGAGCCCGGTTCGTTGGTGTCGCCGGGCGTGCCTCTGTTCGTGGTGGAGGATACGTCGCGCTACCAGCTGCAAGCGACATTGCCGACGGAGGCCTTGTCGTTCGTAAAGAAGGGAAGCGTGGCACGAGTGCAGTTGGACGCGATGACGGTCAAATCGCTCGAAGGAAAAGTGGGGGAGATCGAGGCCGGGGCGGATCCGGGTTCGCACACGCTGAACGCGCGAATTGATTTGCCGCGTGACGTGAAGGTGGAGTCGGGCGTGTTTGGGCGGGCGTATTTTGCGCTCGGCGAGAAGCAGGCACTGGTTGTGCCACTGGACGTGATTGTGGCGCGTGGCCAGTTGCGCGGGATTTACGTCGTCGATGCGAATGGGCTGGTGCACTGGCGCGTAGTGACGTTGGGGCAATCGGCGAACGGTCTAGTGGAAGTGCTCTCTGGTGCTGCCGCGGGAGATGCCGTGGTGCTGAACCCGGGCGTACAGGAACTTGACGGCAAGAAGACCGCGCAAATTGCCGCGCGTAGCGAGGAGAAGAGTTCGTGAACCGGGGCCTGGCAGGAAGAATAGCACACGGGTTCATCGATTCGCGGCTCACGCCTCTTGTGATTATCGGGTCGCTGCTGTTGGGACTCTTCAGCATTCTGCAGACGCCGCGCGAGGAAGAGCCTCAGATCGTCGTGCCGATGCTCGACGTGTTCGTCGGTATGCCGGGGGCTTCGGCGAAGGAAGTGGAGCAGCGCGTCACGATCCCGATGGAGCAGTTGCTGCGCGACGTACCGGGTGTCGAGTACCTGTATTCGACGAGCCAGCCAGGCGGCGCGTTGGTCATCGTGCGCTTTTATGTGGGCACCAAAGAAGAAGACGCGATCATTCGCACGTACAACAAGCTCTATTCGAATTTTGACCGCATTCCGCAGGGCGTTTCGCAGCCGCTGATCAAAGCGCGGTCGATCGACGACGTGCCGGTACTGGCCGTGACGCTGTGGGGCAAGAACTACGACGGGTACGCGTTGCGGCGGATCGCCGCGGAAGTGCAGCAGAACGTCAAGCAGGTGGAGAACGTTTCGGAGACAACCCTACTTGGCGGGCAGCGGCGGCAAGTGCGCGTGACACTGAATCCGCAGAGGCTTGCGGCATATCACGTCAGCCTGCTGGCGTTTGCGGGGGCGCTGCAATCGAGCAACCAGCGGTCGAGTTCCGGGTCGTTTGCCGATGGGAATCAGGAAATCGCGGTAGAGTCCGGTGCGTTTCTGCAAAGCGCCGATGACGTGCGCAAGATTGTAGTGACGGTACAGCGTGGGCGCCCGGTTTATTTGAGTGACGTCGCGGAAATCGCCGACGGGCCGGAAGAGCCGGGGAACTACGTGTATTACGGCGCGGGGGCCGCGAGTGCGGATGCCGCGACGCATCCCGCGGTGACTCTGGCGGTAGCGAAGCGCAAAGGCACGAACGCAACGAACGTGTCGCACGACGTGCTGGCACGGATCGATTCACTGCGCGGCTACGTGATTCCGGGCGATGTGCAGGTGACGGTCACACGGAATTATGGGCAGACGGCGAAGCACAAGTCCGATGAATTGCTGAAGCACCTCTTCCTGGCCACGCTTTCCGTGGCACTACTCGTCGCGCTGGCGCTCGGCTGGCGGGAGTCGGGGGTGGTGCTCCTGGCCATTCCGGTGACGCTGGCGCTCACACTCTTCATCTTCTATGAGTATGGCTACACACTGAACCGCGTCACGCTGTTCGCGCTGATTTTCTCCATCGGCATCCTCGTCGACGACGCGATTGTCGTGGTCGAAAACATCGTGCGGCACTTCCGTCTGGCGGAGAACAAAGGACGATCCTGGGCGGATGTCGCCGTGGAAGCGGTGAACGAAGTCGGCAATCCCACGATTCTGGCGACGTTTGCGGTAATTGCAGCGATTCTGCCGATGGCGTTTGTGCGCGGCCTGATGGGTCCGTACATGCGGCCGATTCCCGTGGGTGCGTCGGCAGCGATGCTGTTTTCGCTGATCATCGCGTTCGTGGTGTCGCCGTGGGCGGCGTTGCGGCTGCTGCGCGGCCACACAGGCAAACACGCAGAAGGAGAAGCAGAGGGGTGGAGCACGCGGTCGTATCGCAAGGTGATGACCGCCCTGGTGACCGACACGAAGAAGCGCTGGATGTTCCTTGCGTCGGTCGTTGTTCTGTTGTTGCTGGCGTGTTCGCTGGTGGCGTTCAAAGCGGTACGCGTAAAGATGCTGCCATTCGACAACAAGAGCGAGTTCCAGGTCGTGGTGGACATGCCGGAAGGTACGCCGCTCGAACGCACCCTGGCGCTTGAACAGGAGATTGGTGTGTACCTCCACACGCAATCGGAGGTGCTGAACTACCAGACGTATACGGGAACTTCCGGGCCATACAACTTCAACGGGCTGATACGGCACTACTATCTGCGGCGCGGCGCGAACCAGGGCGACATTCAGGTGAACTTGCGCGCCGTGGACGAGCGCGAGCGTCAGAGCCACGACCTGGCGAAAGAGATGCGCGGGCCCATCCAAAAAATCGCAAAGAAGTGGAACGTGCGAGTGAAAGTGGCCGAAGTGCCGCCGGGCCCGCCGGTGGTGGCGACGCTGGTGGCAGAAGTGTACGGGCCGGACTACCAGCGACAGATCGAAGTGGCGAAGCAGGTGCGCCAGATTCTTGATGATATGCCAGGCGTGGTGGACGTGGATTGGTACGTGGTGGCGGATCAGAAGAAGCTGGATTTTCAGGTGGAACAGGACAAGTCGGCGCTGCGAGGCATTTCGAGTACGGAGGTGTCGCGGTCCGTCAAAATCGCGCTCGGCGGTGCGCAGGTGGGTCTGCTGCACGATCCGGCGGAACGCGAAGAGGTGCCTGTGCACGTGCAGCTTTCACGGGCGAGCCGCTCCAGCCAGCAATCGTTGAGCGGCCTGTATCTGAACGCCCTGGCTGGAGCGATGGTGCCACTGGGCGAACTGGTGCGAGTGCACGAAACCTCGATCGACAAAAACATTTACCGAAAAAATCTGCGGGACGTGGTCTACGTGATTGGCGATGTGGCCGGCGCGGAAGAAAGCCCGGTGTACGCGATCGGAAAGCTCGGCGACAAGATTAGGGCGCTAAAAATTCCCGAGGGTTACCAGATCGAGCAGTTCACGGCGATTCAGCCGCCAGACCCAAAGAAGATCGCGATCAAGTGGGATGGCGAGTGGCACATCACGTACGAAGTGTTTCGCGACCTGGGGCTGGCGTTCGCTGCGGTGCTGGTGCTGATTTATGTCCTGGTCGTGGGGTGGTTCCAGTCGTTCAAGACCCCGCTAGTGATTATGACGCCGATTCCGTTGACGCTCGTGGGTATTTTGCCGGCGCACGCGGCGATGGGCGCGTTCTTCACCGCGACTTCGATGATCGGCTTCATTGCCGGGGCGGGAATTATCGTCCGCAATTCCATCATTCTGGTGGACTTTATCAAGTTGCGCCGTTCTCGCGGCATGTCCCTGGAGAAGGCTGTGGTTGACGCTGGAGCCGTGCGATTTCGACCAATGCTCTTGACTGCAGCGGCGGTGGTCGTTGGGGCGGGTGTCATTCTCTTCGACCCTATCTTCCAGGGCCTTGCCATTTCGTTGATGGCAGGAGAAGTGGCTTCCACGCTGCTTTCCCGCATGGCAGTGCCGATTCTCTATTACATGTCTGAGCGGCGCAGCATCAATCCGGGTTCTGGAACGGAAGGGTCTGCAAGTATCAACTTATAGTTTCGGGAGGAATATTATGACTGTTGAAAGGTATCTGCGGTTAATCGCTGGGTTGTTTGTGCTTCTTTCGCTCGCTCTGGGTTATTGGGTAAGCCCGTACTGGTTTCTCTTCACTGCATTTGTTGGGCTGAATCTATTCCAGTCAGCCTTCACGAATTGGTGCCCCATGATGACAATTCTTCGGAAGGCTGGAGTCAGGCCCTAAGCACGGTGCAAGAAGCCTCCAGAACGGGCAATGAAGACCGTTTTGCAGATCGAATTCTCTAAATCGCTGGATTTCCCGGTAAGCGACACCAAACAAGGCATTTAGATCTTGAAGTCCTCGGCTGTTAACCGAACTAGTTCGAATCTAGCCCGGGGAGCCAAACCTTTCAATTAGTTAGAACGACCAGCCGAAATTGTGTTTTCCGACTGTGCCCGATTTTGTACCCTATCCGTTTCAAAATTGCCTTCTGATAAGGTTTCCGTGGCTCGTCTCTGCGCAGCCAGTCCAATGTGGCCATAGCGCTGAGACATTCGCACGGTTGTGTTCACGCTCCACCCCATGACCGATGCAACGACCGAGAATGGAATGCCACCCTCCAGCATGCGCGTGCATCCTGTGCGCCGAAGATCGTGGAAGCGGCATGTAACACCGGCTACTTTCTTCGCCGTTTCCCGGGCTTCCTTCCAGCGTCCAATTGGCCTTGTGGGGTCAGTGCTGTGCACACAGGCTTGCGTCGAGCCCTTGTGTTCATCTTTGCGCTGAGCCAGGCCATACTTCTCGTATGGGAAGACGTAATGTTTTGGCTCGCGGTACCGGAAAAGACCTGCCCAGAATTTCAACAATGCGGACGCACGGTCGTTCAGGAAGAGGACTCGTCCGGCTCCGGACTCCGTTTTCGAAGCTCCCACGGTGATTTGACATGCTGTGAAGTCAACCTGGTTCCACCAACGCAAGCGAAGCTCTGAATACCGCATGCAGGTGTTTAGCGCCAGCACCACTGCTGTGTAGACGGCTTGATTGACACGTTGAAATAAGTGCGGTCTTTTCCTCGTGGCTTATCCCGTCTGGCGTCTTCGGATACCCGAAGCATACGCACGTCCTGCTGAATCGCGAACCACAGGCGATTCTTGCGCAGGATGGCCTTCAGGGTACCGACTTCCAGATTGATCGTTTTGGGGGCGGCGCCGTCCTGCTTTCGTGAGGCTTGATAGTGGGCAATATCTTCTGCGCGGACATCACAAATCCATATCTTGCCGAAGAACAGGTTGAGGTGCTTGAGATTGGCTTGTTCAATCGCCACGCTTCGCGGAGACAGATGGGCTTTCTTCGTCGAGAGCCGTCTCAGCGGCAACCGAAAACACCTGTGCGATGGCTTGCCGCTCAATTCGATGGAATCCCTGTACCAATTGTTATCGTCCGGCACGCTCGGCCTCACGCGCGACCGTTCTAGAGTTGAGTTGCTCTTTGACGATTCGCCGATCTCCTGTCCCGCAAACCAGAATTGGTACCACCACACATTGTCCGTACCCAAAACTCGGTTCTTATTGAGCCAGTTGAATTTGAACGAAATCAACTATAGCTTGCTGGTGCTATGTTCACGATCATCTTCTCGCTGTTCTACTCAATTCGACAAGGTCTCCGTACACCAAGCGCTCCTCCCAGACCTATTCATTCAAACATCTTGGCCCTAGTACCCACAAGGATTCCAGGTCGGCCCGGCGCGGTGTCCATAATTCGGAAATTGAGAGTCACTCCGAGACAAGCGGAAGTCACTTTCAGACAAGTTGTGCAAATTCTGTCGTAGTATTCTGCGGGTGGGGAATTCGGCTTTGCAGCCGAATGGATCACGGACAATTTGCGTTCACGACCTGGGTTTCCTGTGCCGCTTTGCGTGCGGAAAACGCTCGTGAATCCTGGCAATTTCCAAAGGAATATCCGGGCAGGAGGTACGATATGAAGTGCCCGCAGCGGTCTGCATTGCTTTTGTTCCTATCTTGTATGACGATATGCGGCTCCGTATTCTCCCAGACTTCCTCTACTTCTTTGCGAGGCACTGTCAACGACCCTAGCGGAAAGGCCGTCGCCGGCGCGACCGTGACCTTGAAAAACGTGGAATCGGGGACGGAACGGAGTGTGGTCGCCGATGACGAAGGCGGTTACCAATTTCAGCAGTTGCCTGCCGGGCGCTATACGCTGATTGTCACCGCAAAGGGATTTGCCACCCACGAGCGCAAAGACCTGGTGCTTCTCGTGAACACTCCCGCCACGGCCAACGTTCAGTTAAGAATCGGGGCTGCCACCGAGAGCGTCATAGTCACTGGCGAAGCTCCCCCCTTGAACATGGTCGACGCTTCGCTCGGGAATTCCTTTGGGGAAAATCAGGTGAAGGACATTCCCCTCGATGGTCGTAACGTTCCGGAATTGCTTAGCCTGCAACCGGGCGTTACTTTTACGGGGAATACCCTAAACACATCTCTCGCCGCGTATAAAGATCAGGACACCCGAAACGGAGCCGTGAATGGCGCGCGTAGCGACCAGAGCAACATCACTCTCGACGGCGTGGACGTCAACGACCAGAACAGCGGATACGCGTTTACTTCGGTTCTCCCGATCACACAGGATTCCGTCCAGGAATTCCGCGTGACAACTTCGAATTACAGTGCAGATGCGGGCACAGGCTCGGGCGCCCAGGTGGCCTTGATTACCAGGAGCGGAACGAACGCCTGGCATGGTTCAGCCTACGAATACTTGCGCAACACCATCACCAGTGCTAACGACTATCTGACCAAGCAGGCGCAGATTCAAAGCTGCCTGCTGAACGGGACCTCACTTAGCGAAAAGCAGTGCAATGACCCACTCAAGCTCATCCGCAACGTTTTCGGCGGCACCGTAGGCGGGCCGATCATCAAAAACCGCCTCTTCTTGTTCTACAACTATGAAGGGACCCGCCTGCGCGAAGACCAAAGTGTTGTGCGCAACATTCCCACCGTTTCTCTCCGCGATGGTGTGATCCTGTATCAGTGCGCTGACCCCACAGTTTGTCCTGCTGGAAGCGTCACAGGGCTCAGCGGAAATTCATATAGTTACGCGGCCGGCTTTCTTGGGCTATCACCCCAGCAAATCTCGTCGGGCATCACAGGCCACCCAGCGCTCGATCCGCTTGGCTCCCAATTCCCGCTTACCTCCAGCTCATACATGATCCAATACTTCAAGGCGACTTATGGGAATCTTGTGACGAACGACAGTTCGGTCGGCGACGGCTACAATTATTCCGGCTACCGCTGGAGTGCCCCCTTCAACCTCAACAACAACGCCAACATTGCGCGCATCGACTACAACATCACCGCAAAAGGCAGCCAGACTCTCTTCTGGCGCGGGGCCATGCAGAACTTGAATAACCCGCAAGCTCCCTTCCTCCCTGGCACTGCTCCCTTGCAGACCCTGCTGGATTTCAGCAAGGGCATGGCTGTTGGCTACACCGCATTGATCGGCACCTCCAAAGTCAACACCTTCCGTTGGGGATTTACGCGTCAGAGCACCGGGTACGTTGGCAATTCGAACCAGGCGTGGAATACCTTCTACACGCTCGATAACAGCTTCGCGTACAGCCACAATTTCCAAATGCCTGTGAACAATTTCCTGGATGATTTTTCCTGGACCAAGGGCAAGCACACCATTCAGCTCGGCGGCAATATTGGCATCGCTCGCGATCCCCGCGTCAGCTATCTCCACTCTTTCAGCCAGGGGAAGGGTGCCACTTTTTGGATGGCCCCCGTAGGTTTCGCCAATACAGGTGGCCAGAGCGCACTGGATCCTGCAAACGGCGGTTACCCAGAACCCTATTCCAGCAGCGCCTATGACTACCCAATGCTCGGTCTACTCGGTATGGTCTCTCTGGTGAACTCAAACTGGAATTACAACAAGGCTGGGAGCCCACAAGCTCAAGGTGCGCCCGTAAAACGCAACTATGGCCTCAGCTGGTATGAAATCTACGGACAGGACTCCTGGCGGTTCAAATCGAATTGGACTCTCAACCTCGGCCTGCGCTGGTCCATCTTCCCGCCGCCTTGGGAAGTGAACGGTCTTCAGGCCTCTCCAACGTGCTCGCCTTCCGTAGCAACGGCGAACGGCACGCCCCCATGCCCCTCAGGCACATTCAATATGGGCAATTACTTCAATCAGAATGTCCAGAATATGCAAAACGGGATGGGCTTTGCCGATGCCCCACTGATCTCCTTCATCGGTGGTGGCAAGGCTAACAATGGGCCAGGCTTTTATAACACCCAGTGGACGAACTTCTCGCCGCGTGTCTCTGTAGCCTATTCACCGCGTGCAGAGGGAGGGCTGTTCGGAGCGCTCTTCGGCGCACCCGACCAGACCGTAATTCGCGCGGGATTCAGTATTGTTTACGATCGCGCGGGCATGCAACTCGTGAATACATTTGACGCCAACGCTCCTGCCGGTTACTCAACTTCCTTAACCAATCCCTGCTGTGTTGACGGCGCCGACAACGTGGCACGCGTTCAGAACATGGTGAATAATCCCAACTGCCCCGGCGGCAACGCCATCAACTGTATTCCACTCACCAACCAAAACGCTTCCACAGCATATTTTCAGCAAGCACCTCCTGGGGCGTTCCCGCAAACCCCGCCTTCCGGCTATCCGGGAGGGCAAGCCATCACTTGGGGCATCGACCAGTCTATGAAAACGCCTTATGCCTATGCGGTGGATTTCTCCGTCGGCCGCGAGTTGCCCCACGGGTATACTCTGCAGCTCGCCTACGTTGGCCGCTTCGGTCATAATCTGCTCACTCAGCGCGACCTGATGCAGCCGCTCGACATCGTCGATCCCAAGTCCAAAGTTGATTACTACTCTGCCGCCACTGCCATTTCTAAGCTGGGCAGCTCCCAAGGCCTCGCCGCACTGAGTCTCACCCCAAGTCAATTCGATCAGGCGCTTGGCCCAACGGCTGCTTTTTGGAAGAACCTACTTAACGCGGTCGGAACTAACTCGCCTTGTACAAATCCGCCATGCTTTGCCCCAGGCGGAAACGTTTACCAGAATTTTGTAACTCGGTACACGACAACAGATATAGCCCAGGCTGCTTATTCTTTGTATGTAACCTCCGGCGCTTACGTTGGCGATGAGGTCGTCGGGGCCGGTAACATCGACTTGTACGGATACCTTACGGACAACACCGGAACTTCGTACTATATCAATGGCAAGGGTTACGGCAGCAATGGCCAGTATTACGGTGGCGAACTCTTGAATCAGCAATTCACAACCAATTATGCGTGGAGTTCGATCGGGAACTCCAACTACAACGGCTTCCAAGTCACTCTAAAGAAGCAGTACCGCAACGGTGCCCAGTTCGACCTCAACTACACCTACTCGAAGTCCATCGATATCACTTCTGCCGCTGCCCGCGTTGGTTTTAGCGGCACAGACAACATTGGGGCGCCGGGGACCCGCCTCGTGAATGCGTTTTCCCCGCGTCAATTTCGCGCCGTCTCAGACTTCGACACTACGCATCAGATCAACGCGAATTGGGCTGTCGACCTCCCGTTCGGGAAAGGCAAGACTTTTGGCCACGATGCGAACACCGCTCTCAATGCCATTATCGGGGGTTGGCAGGTTACCGGTTTGGTTCGCTGGACCTCGGGCTTTCCGTTCACGGTAGATAACGGTCAGTTCTGGGCCACAGATTGGGATGAGCAGGGGAACGGACAATTAATCGGCCACCCAAAGACAGGCGTTTTCAAGAATCCCGTGACTGGAACAGTGAGCGTTTTCGCCAACCCCGCCGCTGCGCTGAACGACTTTGTGCATCCCTATCCTGGCCAGAGCGGTTCTCGCAATGCGCTCCGCGGCGATGGCTATGCCGGCTGGGATATGGGCTTGAATAAGATGTTTAATATGCCGTGGGAGGGCCAGACCCTGCAGTTCCGGTGGGAAGTGTTCAACGTCGCGAACCTGACGCGGTTTAACGTTATGGCCGGCCTTGGCGATGGCGCCCCCTCGCTGCAGCAAGCGGCCAACAATTTCGGCGCTTACGCGGGACTGCTTACCAATCCGCGCGTCATGCAATTCGCGCTGAGGTACCAATTCTGATCGCCCCAGACCAACACCTAAAATCGTCAACCCGGGCGGTGCGACCGAACTCTTACTTGCGCGCCGCTGTGTGGCGCCTCGGGTCGCGCCCTCGAGGGATCCGCTTTTCTGTAGTCGTCACATAGGCCTGCATGACACTCCTCGCGCGCAAACTTCGTTTCATTGACTACTTTGCTCTCGCCTTCGGCGTCATGGTGGGCACAGCGTGGCTGGTCGTCATGGACGATCTCTTGCAACGCGGCGGACCCCTTGGCGCCCTTCTTGGATTCACCGCCGGAGCCCTGATGCTGCTTCCCATCGGTTATGTTTACGGGAAATTGGTCAGAGCCATGCCGGATGCCGCGGGGGAAGTAGCCTACACGGCGCGATTCTTTCCCACTTCGGTGAGTTTCGTGACCGGTTGGATGATGTTTCTCGCGTACTTCTTGACGTGCCCGTTCGAGGCCCTGGCGGCCGGCAGAATCACGGGATATTTGTTTCCGGTGCTAAATACCTTCGAGCTATATCGTTTGGGAAATCACCCGGTGTATTTGCCGCACATCGCCCTGGGCTTGATGATTACTTTGTTTTTTATGTGGCTGAATCATCGTGGAATCCAGGCCAGCGCGAGGTTCCTTAAACTGACCACTTTTACGTTCCTCCTGTTGGTCATCATCTTCGCGCTTGCCGGAGCAAAGCACGGGTCCCCGGCGAATTTCTTGCCTTTATTCAGTCATGCCCCGGTGATCTCCATCCTATTGGTGTGGCAAGTCGTGCCCTGGCTGATGTCGGGATTCGAATCCGTAGGCAAGTGTGCGGAGGAAGCAAGCCCGGATTTCCCTGCGCGAAACTTTTCTGCGGCCATCCTTTTGACAATTTTCGTGGGCCTTGCATTTTTCCTGGTGGTGATTTCCGCAGTCTCCTTTGTCGCTCCCTGGCAGGACCTCAACGCCAGCCAGCAATTCCCGATCGCCGTGGCATTCGAGCGCGCGCTACAAGCTCATTGGATTGTGAGCCTGATTCTCGCCTCGGCGCTCGTGGCGCTTCTTCAGGCCTTCAACGCAAATATGGTTGCGTCCTCGCGTTTGCTGTTCGCCATGGGACGCCGGAATCTGCTTCTCCCCAAAATGGGCCTTGTTCATTCTTCGAATCAGACGCCGACAATGGCTATTTTGGCGGTAGGTTTGGCCACAACGTTGGCGATTTTTTTCGGCGAGGCAGGACTGGTTCCCATTCTTGAGGTGGGAGCAGTGGCCTGCGCTGTGGGCTGGATGTCTGCCTGCGCGTCCTACTACTGCATGAAGCCGAGCTTGACCGGGCGTGCCGCCGCTGTGTTTGGAATGTTGGTCACTCTTCTGATGATCCTGATGAAAGTCTTGCCCATTGTTCCCGGACACTTTACTCGCTATGAGTGGGTGGCGCTGGCGGTTTGGGCCGTGCTGGGGTTTCTCATCCGCATCCCCGCGAGGCAAACGAGCCACCCCTCGGAACGAAACGTTCGAATCGCGGAAATCTAAGCTGTGTCACTTGCAGGAAGTACTGCGCGAAACCCCTTTGCAAAAGGTACTTCGGCGCATCGCAACGAGAACCTCGAGCAAGGAGACCTCTGCCCCACAATACTGGGATCACCGAGTATTTGCTCAGACACTCAGATGGCTCCCGAAGGAATCCGATCTTCAGCTTGGCTTCACCTGCCGCAGGTTGTCTGAGTCCACAAAGAGGTGTTCCTGTTTCCGATCTTTCGTTTCCGTTGGCTCAGGCCAATAGCGCGAGCGCAGACTTCGCGGAGAAACGCCAAACTGTTTCTTGAACGCATGGCTGAAATGCGCCGAATCGTTGAACCCCCAGAAAAAGGCGATCTCCGTAATGCTCTTCTGGCGTGAGCGCGGATCGGACAGATCTCCCCAACAATGGTTTAGCCGCCGCAGGCGAATCCAGTCGGTGACTGTGGACCCGCGGCGCGAGAATAGCCGGTGGAGGTGGCGAACCGAAATTCCGGCAGCGGAGGCAATGTCCGCGGGACAAAGCGTGGCCTCCGTTAAATGGTGATTGATGTACTGAAGGATGCGAGGGATTGGCTCCGTGCCGCGGTGCGCACTTCCAAGCGCCGGCCTCGGCGCGCCGATGCACCCGGACAAGATCCTCAGATAGGCTTCGATGGCCGCCGCACCTTCTTCGGGAGTCAGTTCTTCCGCCTGCTGGTAGAGTGAGGTCACCAAATGGAAAAGAGTCGTCCCCAGTCCACTTGCGCCGGATATTCGCGTGGCGCTAGGGATCTTGATATTCCGAAGCTTCCTCTCCATGAGGAACTGAGGCACACGCAGGTAGAGACGCGCGCAATCACCAGCGCAATCGGACGACCAAGGAATTCCGGAGTCGATCAGGGTAGTATCGCCCTTGCTCAAAACGACTACCTTGCCTGCTTGGTTGTACTGCCTTACGCCAGCAATCTGTGTAATGACAATGCAAGCTCGATTTTCCGGCCAGAGTTTCGCCGGCGGGAACTTGTTGAACGAGAGGGCGCTGGAGGAAAAGAGAGTGAGCTCCAGGCCTGCTATTTTGCGCCGCTCGATGGACCCGTGGAACGGAAAGTGCTTGTGAAATCGGAACTGGCAATCGCCACAAATTTGCCTCGCGTTCCATAACCATGCTTCCAGGCGATCAGAAGCAGGAACGAGATCCGTCGAAAACGACTGTGACATCTTCTGCCTCACCCCGCGGCCGCGGTCGTCAGGGCTGTTTTGTGATTTTCCGTCCCCGTTTGCAGGAGAGAACCTTCCTATAAAAGCGCAAGGTAGCACGATATTCAAATAACCAGCAAGGATATATTTTGTGATCAGAAGCAGTCCGGTTCGGGCACGGGTAGCTGAAGAACTCTGGATGGAGTCTCGGCACACAAAACGGTTTCTGAGGAGGGCAACTTGAACCCCAATCCAGCCTTTTCTGCTTCTCCACTCAACGTCTTCTTTCAACTGCTCTGCATAACGGTCTGTGACATCTTTGTTCGCGTGCCTTTGTCGTTTGCGTGGGGCAAAGTGTCACCCATCCGCTCGGAATACGCTGTTAACTCTCGCTCAGGAAGGACAAAGGCATCGATCCTTAGAAACTGTTGCATAAACTCAGGACAGGCCTCTGAAATGACTATGGTTGACCGATGGATCGTGGAACGCACTCATGCCTGGCTGGGAAACTTCCGACGCTTGGTTGTACGCTACGACCGTTCGCTCACGATCTATGGTGCCTTTTTTCATATCTGCTTCATGAT
>Ga0306920_100004678_pt1 | contig 17568 bp, 17 predicted proteins | sample flu12Cox44000170_FD_204666 | JGI IMG/M metagenome (GOLD analysis project Ga0306920, IMG submission 204666) | Lab enrichment of tropical soil microbial communities from Luquillo Experimental Forest, Puerto Rico - flux4day.12C.oxic.44.000.170 (v2)... | ecosystem: Environmental > Terrestrial >... | reverse complement strand
AGGGCTGCCGCGCAGATCGGCATTCTTGCGATCCTGCTGCACGCCATGTTGTTTGCGTGGCATCACCACGCGCCTCCCTTCTATGCTAATACCGGTTCGGCTGCCGCCAGCGTGGCCACCCCGGTGTTCCCGGTCCTGCCGGGATGCGACGACCATGATTGCCAGATTTGCTTCACGCTCGGCCATCACGGCGCCGTTCCGGTCGATTTTTTCGCGGCAGACCCGCCCGAGCAAACGCTGCTGCATCAGACCTGCACGGCGGCGGTCGACACTCCTCTCGCGCCCTATCTCCTCTTCCGATCCCGCGCGCCACCCGTGGCCTAAGGCCTCTCCTCTCCACCCGACTGACCGCAGCCGTCCTGCTGCGCACCCAAAATACCAAGAGGGACCGATGGCCAACCCGGCTTGCGCGGGGGCGCGGCGTGTGCTCCCACCCCTTTCGTTTGCCCTTGCCACACTATGCACCGGGGGATCGGCCATGCCTCAGCAGGCCTCGCCACCACCCGAGGGCGGCTTGTCACTCGATCTGGAGGTCGTCGCCAAACAGCTCGACGTGGCTCGCCAGCAGATCCAGCCGAACCTCGGCGCCACAGTGTACGATTTCGGCCGGCAGGCGATCGAGACGCAGCCGCAGGGCGACAATCAACAGCTGAACCAGCTACTGCTCCAGGCCCCGGGTGTTGCGCAAGACTCGTTCGGGCAGATCCACGTCCGCGGCGATCACGCCAATTTACAATACCGCATTAACGGGGTTCAGCTCCCCGAGGGCATCAATGTCTTTGGCCAGGCGCTGCAAACGCGGTTGGCCAACTCCGTGTCGCTCATTACCGGTGCTTTGCCGGCGCAATACGGTCTGCGGACCGCCGGAATCATCGACATCCAGACGAAGACCGGGACGCTGGCTCCAGGCGGCTCGGTCACCCTATATGGCGGCACGCAGTCCTGGTATCAGCCGAGCGCCGAATTCGGCGGCCGCGTCGGGCAAATCGATTACTACGTCACCGGCGAGGTCTTGCATAATGGGATCGGGATCGAGAACCCGACCGGCAGCTATACGGCCGTCCACGACACGTCGACGCAGCCCCGTGGGTTTGCCTATGTGTCGGGGATCCTCGACCCGAACACGCGAATGACCGCCATCCTCGGCGCGTCGCGCAGCCAGTTCCAGATACCCAATATTCCCGGCATCACGCCCGGCCTGGGTCTTACGGTCAACGGGATCAGCGACTTCAACCCGCTGGATCTCGATCAAAATCAGCGCCAGATCACCGAATACGCGATCTTCACGTTGCAGAAGCGCGCCGGTCCGATCGATTTCCAGATCTCCGGTTTCAACCGCTACAGCAGCGTGTATTTCTCGCCGGGCGACCCGGTCGGGCCGATCTTATTTACCGGCATCGGCCAGAGCGCCTACCGCCGCAGCATCGCAACCGGCACGCAAGGCGACGGCAGCTGGCGGATTTCGCCCGAACACACCTTGCGCAGCGGTTTTTATATTCAGGGAGAACGCTCCGTCTTCAACACCAACTCAAATGTGCTTCCGGTCGACGAAATGGGTGTGCAGACTAGCGACCAGCCATTCTCGATTTTCGATTCGGGCGGCAAGACCGGCTGGCTCTACAGCTATTATCTGCAAGACGAATGGAAGATCTTCCCGACCGTGACTGCGAATTTTGGCGCACGCTTTGATCTGGTCGACGCGTTTACACGAGCCAATCAGCTGAGCCCCCGCGTCAACCTTGTGTGGCAGCCGGCCGATACAACGACATTCACGGCCGGCTATTCGCGCTATTTCGTGCCGCCACCATTCGAGCTCGTCTCGCAGCCGACGATCGGACTGTTTGCCGATACGACGGCGGCGCCCACGGTCACCTTGGACAACACTGCGAAGGCGGAACGGGACCATTATTTCGACATTGGCGGCAGCCATATCATCCTGCCGGGACTCAAGGCTGGGGTCGACGCGTATTACAAGATCGCCAGCAATCTGCTCGACGAGGGACAGTTCGGCGTGCCGATCCTCCTGACCCCATTCAATTATGAAAAAGGGCTCGTCAAAGGCGTCGAGGTTCTCCTCACCTATGATGTCGGGGACTGGTCGTTTTACGGCAACTTCGCCGCGGCAAAGGCGCTCGGGAGGAACATCACCTCGGCTCAATTCAATTTTATGGCGGACGAACTCGCGTTTATCGCCGGCCACTACATTCATCTCGATCACGATCAAACCTATACCTACTCGGCCGGCATCAAGTACCGGCTGCCGGCAACCCAGACCCTGTTTTCCGCCGACATGATCGCCGGCAGCGGGCTGCGCGCCACCAACCCGGGCGGGTCTCCCAATGGAGCCAGTCTGCCGAGCTATCAGCAGGTCAATCTCAGCATTGTTCAGCCAGTCGATCCCGCGATCTACAAGGGCCTCGAATTTCGCTTCGACATCCTCAACCTGTTCGATCAGATATACCAGATCCGCAACGGCTCCGGGGTCGGCGTCGGCAACCCGCAATTCGGACCGCGCCGTACCTTTCTCGCGGGAGTGACGCAGCGGTTCTAGTGCGCCCTACTCCCGCCGTGGACCCGCCACATTTTTCCTGCTTTGAAGCTCCGGTTTCGTCGCAAAAGTCGAGAGGCCGATCGTGAACGAGCCAGCCGCCACTCTCTCCATCGTCAAGCTGTTCATCAACGCCGATCCTGTCGTGAAGGGCGTGCTGCTGTTGCTCCTCGCGGCCTCGGTGTGGAGCTGGGCGGTGATCATCGACAAGCTGTGGCGGCTGGCTGCCGCGAGCCGGTCCGCACGCGAGCACGAAGCGCGGGCCGCTGCGGCGCGCTCGCCGCAAGAGCTGTCGGCGGCCGAGGCCCGGGACCCGGCCGGCCTCGTTCTTTCCGCAGGTCTTGCTGAGAGCACCGCCGAACCGCGGCCGCAGCCCGAAACAGCAAGCGAGCGCCGCGAGCGTATCGAGCGCGCGATGCGGCTGGCCCTGAACGCCGAGCTGCGGCGCCTCGAAGTGCGGCTGCCGTTCCTTGCGACGCTCGGTTCCGCCGCCCCATTCATCGGCCTCTTCGGCACGGTCTGGGGGATCATGCGCAGTTTCGAGGGAATCGCCGCCGCCAACAGCACCAGTCTTGCGGTCGTGGCGCCAGGGATCGCAGAGGCGTTGTTCGCGACCGCGATGGGCCTCGCCGCGGCAATCCCGGCAGTCGTCGCCTACAACAAAATCACGGTCGATCTTGGCCGCTTTGCCGGACGCATGCAGGGGCTGATCGGGCGTTCGGGCGGTCTGCTCGCCCGGATCCCCGCGGCGGCGTGACGATGGCCATGTCGCTGCCCCCATCAGGCGAAGCGGGCGAGGAACGCTATGCGCCGCTCGCCGAGATCAATGTAACGCCGATGGTCGACGTGATGCTCGTGTTGCTCGTCATCTTTATGGTGACTGCGCCGCTGCTGACTGTCGGCGTGCCGCTCGATTTGCCGAAATCGCGGGCCTCCGAGCTGACCGAGCCAAAAAAACCGGTGATCATCAGCCTCAACCGCGACGGCGAGGTGTTCATCGGCGACGAGCGGGTCAATAGCGACGAGCTCGAACCGCGTCTCGCACAACTCGCTGCGGGGGATCCGAACCGAATCGTCTATGTCCGCAGCGACCGTACGAACACTTACGCGCAGGTAATGGACACATTGGGACTGGTCAATCATGCCGGTTTCTCGAAGGTGTCACTGATCGCCGAGGCGGCCACGCCGCGGTGAACGGCATCAAATTTCCCTTGGGCTTGTCGCTGGCCGGGCACGCCGTCTGCCTGGGGCTGCTCGCGCTCTTTCTTTCCGCGAAGCCTGCTCGACTACCGGAGCCGATCGCGAGAGGCGGGATCGAGGTGGTCTTCGAACCGGCGCCGCCGAAGCCTGAGGCGGCGCCACCGGACACCGCTCCGCCACCGGCCGAAACACCACCACCCCCGCCCGAGCCGCCGGTAGCTGTGGCCGAACCTTCACCACCGGTTCCAGAGCCACCCCCGGAAGTCACCGAGCCCACCCCGCCTGCCCCCGAGGCGCCGGTCGCGACGAGCGAGCCGCCACCACCACCGCCGGTAGCCGTCAAACCTGCCGTAAAAAAACCGAAGCCTGTACCGCGGCATCAGGAGCCGCTGCAGCCGAGCCAGGCCTATGTCCCGAGCGTGCCGTCGCAGTTCCCCGCCGCGCCCGCGCCGGTGACCCCACCTCAGACCGCCATGGCCACGACGCCGGTGCCCGCGCCGGTCCCATCATCAGAGGCGACCGCAGGTTACCGCGCGCTGCTGAGCGCCTGGCTCGAAAGCCACAAACGCTATCCCGACGCCGCCCGGCAGCGCGGCGAGGAAGGGCGTGCGGTGCTCCGTTTCTCGGTCGACCATAGCGGGCGCGTGCTCGACTTTGCCGTAACCTCGAGCTCCGGCTACCCCGATCTCGATCAGTCGGTCGAAGAGATGATGCGAGGGGCCGCCCTGCCGCCTTTTCCGGCAGGAATTTCGCAACCCCGAATGGATGTCTCGGTGACGATCCGGTTCAGCCTGCGGCGATAACCCGCGGCCGGCATTTATAGCGTCGCGTCGATCAGCCTGCCCGGCACGAGAAAGGCGCGATTCCAGCGCGACCATCTTCCCGGGACCGGACGGCCGGGGTTGCGGTCGCTGCGCCAACAGACATCCGCGCCCGGCGGGGCCTCGAGGAATTTCGTCGCGTTGTTGGGCATCGCGAATTCGAGCGTCGAGATGTAGCCGTCGTCGCGCGCAGCGCAGTCCGGATTGGCCGTGATCACGGCCTCGACATTGATCAGTCCGAAATTGGGGTTGCTCAGCTGCAGCCGGCCCGGCAAAGGCACCGGCGGCTGCGGCGCGCAAGATCCGGCGCAGAGCAAGACGGTGGCCCAGAAGGCCAGCAGGTTTCGTGCGGTCGACAATGAGAGCCCCAGAAGGATGGTGCCGGGTTTTGCGCTTTTTCCGCGGCTTGCGATCAGCTTATCATGGCCCGGCCTGGGTCAAGGAGGACGAGATCATGGATAAGCGGATTGCGGTGATCGGCGCCGGCGCAATCGGCGGTTATACGGGTGGCCACCTCGCGCATAACGGGTTCGACGTTACACTGATCGACCCCTGGCCCGAGCATATCGAGACAATCCGCCGCGATGGTCTTGCGATCGAGGGCGTCACGCAAGAGGAGTACATCTGCGCCAAGCCGAAGACGATGCATTTGACCGAGGTCCAGGAGCTCGCGAGGCAGCGGCCCATCGATATAGCGATGGTCGCGGTCAAGTCCTATGACACAGAGTGGGCGACCACGCTGATCGCCCAATACCTGGCCCCGGACGGATATGTCATCTCGTTGCAGAACTGCATGAACGAGGAGCGCATCGCCGGCATCGTCGGCCCGGACAAGACGGTCGGCGTCATCCCCGCGCTGCTCGGCGCCGAGCTCTACGCGCCGGGCCGCGTGCGCCGCACCGGCGCGAAGGGCGCCTCGCCTTATGAGGTCTACCGCGCCGGCGAATTGCACGGCCGCATCACCAAGCGAATCGAAGAGCTTGCGGATATGATCCGCACGATCGACAGCGTCAAGGCGACAACCAATCTGTGGGGCGAGCGCTGGTCGAAGCTGTGCGTCAACGGCATGGCGAATGGTGTCGCCGCCTCTACGGGCCTGTCCGGCAACGACATGAACCGGGACGAGAAGATCCGGCGCCTCAGCATTCGGCTCGCCGGGGAGGGGGTTCGCGTCGGTCAGGCGCTCGGCTACCAGCTCGAGCACATTCGCGCGCATGAGCCCGAAACGATCGCCCGCGCCGCCGAGGGTGACCGCGCCGCGCTCGACGAGGTCGAGTCGCAGATCTTCGCCGGTCTGCAATCGAACACCCGCAGCGAATTGGCCCGCCCGTCGATGGGCCAGGATATGCTCAAAGGCCGGCGCACGGAGATCGATTTCATCAACGGGCTGATCGCCGCCAAGGGCCAGGAAGTGGGCCGTCCCGCCCCCACCCACGCCAAGCTCGTCGTGGTCGTCAAGCAAGTCGAGCTCGGCAAGATCCCGGCCAGGGCCGAGAACCTCTACCCGATCTGACCCCTAGTCCGCCGCCATGAACCTCAACTCCGATTTTGGTGCCCGCGCGGCGGTGCACGCCGCCGGACTGGACTGGACACCCTCTCCGATCCCCGGGGTGGACCGGCGCATGCTGGACCGCATCGGGGACGAGGTGGCGCGCGCCACCTCGATCGTCCGCTACGCTCCGCACAGCCATTTTTCCTCTCACACCCATGGCGGCGGCGAAGAGTTTCTGGTGCTGGACGGTATCTTCGAGGATGAGCACGGCGGTTATCCCGCGGGTACCTACGTCCGCAACCCGCCGACCAGCAGTCACACCCCGGGCTCAGAGCCGGGTTGCACGATCTTCGTCAAACTCTGGCAGTTCGACCCAGACGATCGGACGCAGCTGCGCATCGACACTTCCTGCCTCCCTTTCCTGTCCGCGCGCGGCCTTTCGGGCGTCGAACGGGCCGCATTGTTCGAGAACGCAGGGGAGCGCGTCCGCATGGAGCGCTGGGCGCCGGGCGCCTGCGTCGAGATGCCTCTTCCAGGCGGGATCGAGCTGTTCGTCCTGACCGGCAGCTTCATCGAAGGCGGCGAGGAGTTCTCCAGGTATTCCTGGCTGAGGCTCCCGGCGAAATCGGCGCTCCGAGCCAGAGCAGGAGCGCAAGGTTGCCGCCTTTGGGCCAAGTCCGGCCACCTCGCGCATACGCCGCGATCAGCCGCATTGTCACCGGTTCTCGGGCAATAATTCGGCCCCCCTCTCGGGCGGAACTTGCGCCACAAGTGGCCGCGGCTTCGTGGATCATCAATTGCGCCCCGCCTTCATTCTCCTCCGCGGCCTGAAAGATGAAATAAATCCGATCCGACGCCGCGACTCGGTCATCTCCGCATGAAAATCGGCAAGCCGATTTATCATCGGCATAGCATTGGCCGTTATCAGTCGAGCACTTCCTTGTTGACGACGTTGTCGCGAATTGGCTTGCCGTCGAGCACGCTGAGGATGTTCTCGACCGCGGCGACCCCCATGCGGTCGACGGCTTCGCGGGTGACACCGGCGACGTGCGGGGCGGCGATGAAATTCGGCAGGGTCAGGAGCGGGTTGTCCTGCGGGGTCGGCTCCTGGTCGAAGACGTCGAGCGCGGCGCCGGCGATGCGGTTTGCCTTCAGCGCGTCGTAGAGCGCCTTCTCGTCGATGATGCCGCCGCGCGCGGTGTTGACGATAAAGGCGGTGCGCTTCATATGCGCGAGCCGCGCGGCGTTGAAGAGGCCGGTCGTCTCTGGTGTTTTCGGGCAATGGATCGTGATGAAATCGGCGCGCCCGATCGCCGCGTCGAGGTCCTGCACCGGCTCGTAGCCCAGGCCGTGGATCGTCGCGGAATAAGTATACGGGTCGTAGACCAGCACGTTCATCTCCATGGCCGCATAGCGCTTGGCGGCGCGCGTGCCGATCTTGCCAAAGCCGATAATCAGCACGGTCTTGCCGTAGAGGTCGACCGGCATTTCCTTGTAGCGGTCGTGCCAGCGGCCTTCGCGGACCAGGGCGTCCATTGCAGCGCCGCGGCGCGCCAACGACATGATCAGATATACCCCGGCCTCGGCGACGGTGACCGAATTGGCGGTGCCGCCGATCATCAGCGGGATCTTGCGGCGGGTCAGCGCGGGCACGTCGACCGCGTCATAGCCGACGCCGATGCGCGAGACCACTTCGAGCGCGGGCGAGGCGTCGAGCTCAGGGTCGCTGAACGGCTGCACGCCGAGCGCGACGCCGGACACATCTTCCAGCAGCCGATGCAATTCCGCCTTCGGCACGGTCGGCACAAAGGAGACACCCTGGACATCGTCGCGCGCCTCGACGAGCGCCCAGCCCGCCTTCGACATCGTTGTCGGCAGTAGCAATTTCTTTCTGTTGATCCCCGTCGCGCTGGTCGCCATCGGTCGGTCCCTCTTTCCCGTTGTGCCGAGACCCTATCGCGTCGCCATCCTGCTTTCCACCTCGGAGCCTAAGGACGAACGCCCGCTGGCTTTGACGTCATTCCGGGATGGCCCGAAGGGCCAGGGGCCGAAGCCATGAACACTGGCGTTCCCAAAGCTATGAGACGCTTGTGGTCCTGGATTCCGGGCTCGCGGGCTGTGCCCGCGCCCTGGAATGACAATCGATGTGGATTTTTGTTGGCAAACTCTTGGGCGTGTTAGCCTTCGCTGGGAAACCGCTGCCCCGGAGCTCGAGTGATGCCGACCGAATTCGTGATGTTGCCGCCGCAGACCGACAAAACCCGCGAATGGGGCGCACGCCTTGCGACCGCGCTACCCGAGCTCAAGGTCGTCATTGCGGAAAATCATACGCATGCGGCTCAGGTGATCGCGCATGCCGATGCGGCTTTTGGCGTAATCCCCTCCGACTTGTTGCCGCGAGCGACGCGGCTGCGCTGGCTCCAGGCCCCGCAAGCCGCGCCCCCCGCCGGCTATTACTATCCGGAGTTGATCGCGCATCCGGTGCAGATCACCAATTTCCTCGAGATCTACAACGACCACATCGGCGCGCATGTGATGGCGTTCGTGCTCGCCTTCGCGCGCGGCCTGCAGCACTACATACCCCAGCAGCTAAAGCACGAATGGAAAAAGCTGCCGCACGACACCGGCGTGATCCATCTTCCCGAGGCGACGGCGCTGGTCGTCGGCGTCGGCGGCATCGGCAGCGAAGTCGCCCGCCTCGCCGCTGCCTTCGGAATGCGAGTGATCGGCGTCGACGAGCGCCGCCGCGACGCGCCGCCGGGAGTGACCGAACTGCACCGCGGCGACGAACTCGACGCGCTGCTGCCCCAGGCGGATTTTGTGATCCTGACGGTGCCCCACACGCCCGAAACCGAGGGCTTCATGAACCGGACGCGGTTTCAGGAGATGAAGAAGACCGCCTTCTTCATCAATATTGGCCGCGGCCTTACGACCCGGCTCGATGACCTGGTGGAAGCGTTGCGGGCCGGCGAGATTGCCGGCGCCGGCCTCGACGTCTTCGAGCAGGAGCCGCTCCCGGCCGACCACCCGCTATGGACCACGCCCGGCGTGTTGTTAACGCCGCACACCGCCGGCTACGGGCCCTACCTCGACGATCGGCGCTACGAGATCATCCTCGACAATTGCCGCCGCTTCCTCGCCGGCCAGCCCTTGCGCAACCTCGTCGACAAAGCGAGGTGGTTCTGACGGCCCTGTCGCCAATGTGTGAATTACCTCACACACGGACGCACACGACCGAGGGTATCCCTGGGGTCAACGTGACCGAGCAAGAACAACGTTCGGCCCCGCGACAGGGAGAGATCGGAAATGACGCCTTCGGCCCAGAAGATAAATTTCTGCAGGGTCATGGGGGAGATGGCGCGGCGCTGGAAAGACAATCTCGCAATCGTCAACGTCGAGCGCAACCGTCGCTACACCTTTGCCGAGTACCACCGGCTGACCAACCGCATCGCCAACATGTGCCGCGACCGGCTCCGGCTGCGACGCGGCGACACAGCGATGGCGATCCTCGACAACGACAATTTCAGCCTCGTGCACTTCCCGGCCATCTTCAAGCAGGAAGCAGCCTTTCTGTTCGGCAACCTGCGGGACGGCCCCGAGGAGAATCTGCGGCAGATCGATTACGTGGGAGCCAAGGCGGTCTTCATCGAAACCCGCATGCTCGGCGGCTACCACGACCTGTTGCAGCGCCGCGGCGCCACGATCGTCGCGATGGACCGCGAGCCGGACCGGCCCGCCGATGTTGCGTGTTTCTGGGACCTCGTCGAGGCTGCTTCCGACGCCGACAACGATGTCGAGCTCGATACTCGCGAGCACGTGGCGGTGCTCCGCTTTACCAGCGGCACCACCGGCATCGGCAAATGCGCAATGTATGCGCCGGACCACTTTTTTGCCCTTCGCGACAGCTTTTGCATTCAGCCCAATTTGGACTTCGACGATGCCACACGGTATCTCGCGCTGACGCCGTTGTCGCACGCCAGCATGATGCCGTTTCTCGCGACGTTCTTCACAGGTGGTGCGACCTGCACACTCAACGCGCCCGATCTCGAAGCGTGGTGCCGGACCGTGCAAACGGAGCGCGTCACTCACGCGCTGCTCGTGCCGACCTTGCTCTACCGGTTGGCGGACATGAACAGTGCCGGGGTCTACGACCTGTCGTCTCTGCGCACGCTGATCTACGGCGCCGCACCGATCGCACCTGCGGCGCTCGAACGGCTCGTCGGCCAGTTTGGTGGGATATTTGTCCAACTATACGGCTCTTCAGAGGTGCCGATGTTCGTCTCGGCGCTGCAGAAGTGCGACCACACAACCGCCACCGCGGCGGCACAGCGGCGGCTCGGCTCGGCCGGGCGGATCACGCCAGGGGTCGAGTTGATCGTTGCCGACGACGATGGCAAGCCGTTGCCAACCGGCACCACCGGCGAGATCTGGATCCGATCGCGGGCGACGATCCCCGGCTATTACCGCAACCCGGAGGCCACCGCCGCGGAGTTCGCAAACGGCTTCTGGAAATCGGGCGACCTCGGATATGTCGACGACGGCGGCTATCTCTTCATCGTCGACCGCAAGAAGGACATGATTATCAGCGGCGGCTTCAACGTCTACGCGGTCGAGGTCGAGGCGGCGTTGTCGGAGCATCCCGCAGTGCTGATGTCCGCCGTCGTTGGCGTGCCCCATCCGGATTGGGGCGAGGCGGTGCACGCCGAGGTCATTGTGCGCCAAGGTGAAACCGTCTCCGAGAAGGTGCTGATCGACCACGCCAAGGCGCGGCTCGGCAGCTACAAGGCCCCGAAAACCATCGCGTTTGTTGAGGAGCTGCCGTTGTCGCCGGTCGGCAAAGTGCTACGCCGGAAGGTGAGGGAGCCCTATTGGGCAGGCCACGACCGCCGCATCTGACATCAAAAAGGGACAGCGCGTGGACCCGATACCGTCGAGCCGCGTCACAACTTTGTCGAGCTTGCAATCAATCCGGTCGAGACGACCGTCGAGCCGCGTAAGACGGGCGCGTAAAAAGTGAAGAACGTCGCCTGCGTCGCTCATGCCGGGTCTTCGACCGCCTCGGTCCTCTTGTGTCAAGCGACGCGGCTAGCCTGCCAGCGGCCGGGGCCGAATTGGCTGCGGTTGACGATGCCGTGGTTTTGGTCGCTAGCGGCGCCGAGCATCGCCGTGCCGCTCATGCCTCCGTCGCGGATTTCGCCGTCGAAGAAGTAGCAGATCGTGCTGCCTTCGAAGCGGGATGTGAACGAGAGCTGGATCTGATCGCCATTAAGCCAGCCGCTGATCGGGCCTTCGAAATGGGTCGAGCGTTGATGGCCGGCGAGCTCAGAACCACGCTGAGCGAGGTTGAGCTGGTGAACCCTCGAGCCCTGCAGGAAATCGACGCGCAACTCCCAGTCGCCAGTGATATCGCCGTCCGGAACACGGGCTGGCGCCGGCGCGTGCCGACTGGCTTCGCGCAGGACTGCCACGATCGCATTGCCGACCTGCACCGCCTCGCCCGGTTGCAGTTGGAACGGGTCGATCGCGATTGAGCTTTCGGTCGCCGAGTTGTCGTCGAGCATGATGCGGGGCTCGCCGTCGAGCACTCGCTGCCGCAACGCCAAGCCTTCGAGCGGATATTGCCAGCGGTCCCAGAAGACGCGCAGCCGTGGCACTCTGTCGACGCCGCTCGGCTCGACCAGCTCGCCGCCGGCACCATGCAATGTGCCAACCCGCTCGGCGATGATTTCCAGATCGTCCTGCCATTTCTGCCGCTCGGCGTCATGATCGCGCTCTTCGAACCAGTGCTCGACCGCGGTCAGCACGCCGACGATGTCCTCTTTCGAGACCTTCATCGGGCGGCCCAGCGCCTGGTGCGGGGATGCGTTCGACCAGGCCGCCTGGACCAGTTGCTTCGAGCCGAGCAAGAGACCGCTGGTCTGCGGGCCGCGCAGAAACTTGCCGCCGCTGTAGACGACGAGATCGGCGCCGCGCACTAGCCACGGGCTCGGCCGCTCGAGATGCTCGGAGGCGGCGTCGACCATGATCGGGATGCCACGAGGCTTGACGACGGCGGCGATTTCCTCGAGCCGCAGGCTCCCCAGATGCTCCTGCTTGCCGAGCAGCACGACCATTGCTACGGGCTCGGCGAGCGCAGCGTCGAGATCTGCGCGCGTGTCAATCTCGACCAGATGGCAGCCGATCATGCGCACTGCCTGGTCGTAGGCAAAACGTTGCGTCTTTGGGATCAGCACGCGGTTGACCATACCCTCGGTGAACGGCAGGCGCAGCATTTTGACGGGGTCGTTGCCGGCGACGCAGGCCGCCGTCCCTAACGCGACAGCGGCCGCGCTGCCGCAGGTGACGATGCCCCATTCGGCGCCGGTCAGCTCCGCGAGGCGTCGCCCCGCTGCCTCCATCAATTCGTCGAGATTGACAAAGTGGCGCGACGCCTCGGCCATCGCATCGCGGACCTGCGGCAGCATCAGGCTGCCGCCATGCATAGTCCGTACGCTGCAGCAATTGATGAACGGCCGCACGCCGAGAACGAGATAGGGGTTGGCGTTCATAGCCCTCTCCAGATTGGTCGAGGGAACTATAGCAGCGGAAACCGCTTGCGGCGCAATGGCTAGGGGGTCACGAGCCGAATCGCTGCACAGCTTGTTTACTTCAGCGCGTAACCAGTGAGGAGGCCAAGGCCGTGGCGGGGGAAAAACAGGAGAGCAGCGGTCGCGCGGTCGTCAGCGACCCGAATTCCGGACGGACAGACGGCGGCGACGGTGACGCTACTGCGCTCGGTCAGCAGGCGAACCACGCACTCGAAGGGCTGCGCTCGGTCATCGAGCAGGCATCGCAGGTCTTGCGCGACCTGACCTGGCGACTTTGACGCGCCGCTGAGCTTGTTGATGCGGGCCATTTGACTCGCTATCTCGTGTCGGGTGGCCCGCGACCCTCATCAACCACTCAACCTGCGCCAGGAAAAGGCGCTGGTCCTGTTTTCGGGCGGGCAGGATTCGGCGACGTGTCTCGCCTGGGCGCTGGCTTGCTTTTCATCGGTGGAGACGATTGGCTTCGATTATGGCCAGCGCCATCGAATCGAACTCGACTGCCGAGCGGCGGTGAGCGCCGGGTTGCGCCGCGAATTCCCGGATTGGAGCGCCCGGCTCGCGGACGATCACCTCGTTGGATTGGGCGTACTCGGTGAGATCAGCGATACCGCGCTGACGAGCGACACGGCGATTGCCTTCCAACAGGACGGATTACCAAATACCTTTGTCCCGGGCCGAAACCTGCTGTTTTTCACCTTCGCCGCCGCTCTCGGTTATCGCCGCGGGACGCGGCACCTTGTGGGCGGTATGTGCGAGACCGATTATTCCGGCTACCCAGACTGCCGCGACGATACCTTGAAAGCGCTGCAGGCGACCTTGTCACTCGGCATGGACCATCGTTTTGTTATTCACACACCCCTGATGTGGCGCGACAAGGCCGCGAGCTGGGCTCTGGCGCAATCGCTCGGCGGCGACAAGCTCGTCGAGCTGATCCGCGAGGAAACCCATAGCTGCTATCTGGGCGACCGTACGCACCACCACGCCTGGGGCTATGGCTGCGGCGAGTGCCCGGCCTGCCAGTTGCGCGGGCGCGGCTGGGAAATCTTCACTGGGGCTGCTCGGTGAACTACGCGGTCAAGGAAATCTTCTACACGTTGCAGGGCGAAGGAGCGCAGACCGGACGGCCCTCGGTGTTTTGCCGGTTTGCCGGGTGCAATCTCTGGTCCGGCCGCGAGGCCGACCGCGCGGACGCAGTCTGCTCCTTCTGCGACACCGATTTTGTCGGGACGGACGGGACTGGCGGCGGCCGGTATCGGAGCGCCGCGACGCTCGCTGACCTTATCGCTCGCCACTGGCCAGTTGGCGCGTCGGCGCGCTTTGTCGTCTGCACTGGCGGCGAGCCGCTCCTGCAGCTCGATCGGCCGTTGATCGACGCATTGCACGAGCGCGGTTTCGAGATTGCGATCGAGACCAACGGCACAATTGCACTACCTGACGGGCTCGACTGGGTCTGCGTCAGCCCAAAAGCGGGCGCCGAGCTCGTCGTCGAATGCGGCGACGAGCTGAAGATCGTAGTGCCGCAACCCGGCCTCGACCCGCTCGATTTTGCCCATCTCGCGTTCGGCCGGTTCTCCGTCCAGCCGATGGACGGCGGCGACCGTCTCCATAATACCGAGCTGGCGATGGCGTTTTGCCAGGCCCATCCGCAGTGGCAGTTGAGCCTGCAGACCCACAAGCTGGCCGGGTTCCGATAGGCCCGGCCCATGCGACCTTCGGGACGTTCCCCCGACACAATGCGCCCGGTGACCCTCGAGCCCGGTGTTGCCAAATATGCCGAGGGCTCGTGCCTCGCGAAATTCGGCGACACCCATGTGCTGTGCACCGCCTCGGTCGAAGAGCGCGTGCCGCCCTTTCTGCGCAATACCGGCAAAGGGTGGATTACCGCGGAATACGGAATGCTGCCTCGCTCGACGGCGACCCGTACCGACCGCGAGGCGGCGCGCGGGCGGCAGAGCGGCCGGACGCAAGAAATCCAACGGTTGATCGGGCGCAGCCTGCGCGCCGTGGCCGACTTGGGTCAATTGGGTGAACGCCAGATCAAGATCGACTGCGACGTGTTGCAGGCCGATGGCGGCACTCGCACAGCCGCGATCACCGGCAGCTACGTGGCGCTTCATCTGGCGCTTCAACGATTGCTTTCGTCCGGATTGTTGAGCGCATTGCCGTTGCACGACAGTGTCGCCGCGGTCTCCTGCGGCGTCTTTGCTGACAGCGCTGTGCTCGACCTCGATTACGCTGAGGATTCGCAGGCGCAGACAGACGCGAATTTCGTGCTGACCGGAAGCGGCGGGATCGTCGAGATCCAGGCGACGGCAGAGGGATCGCCATTCGGGGAAGCGCTCTTTGCCGAGATGTTGCGGCTGGCACGGCAAGGTGTTGGGGTGCTGACCCGGCATCAGCAAGCGGCGCTCGGATTGGAATGAGTGACACGCCGCGCACCCCTAGCGTAACCCTTCCCCGCTCGCGGGGGAGGGAATGGGAAGGGGCACGGCTGGTAATCGCGAGCCACAACTCTGGCAAGGTCGAGGAGATTGCGGCGCTGCTGGCGCCGTTCGGCATCGCTGCGGTTGCCGCTGAAACCCTCGCCCTCCCGGAGCCGGAGGAAACCGGCGAGACCTTCGAGGCCAATGCGGAATTGAAGGCCAAAGCCGCGGCCGAAGCCAGCGGGCTAATTGCGCTCGCCGACGATTCTGGTCTCGTCGTCCCGGCGCTTGGTGGGGCGCCCGGTATCTATTCCGCCCGCTGGGCCGGCCCGGCGAAGGATTTCCGGGTGGCGATGGAGCGGGTTCACCGAGAACTCGGCGACAAAAACCGCGCCGCGACGTTTGTCGCGGTGCTCGCTCTCGCCTGGCCAGATGGCCGGACGGAGCTCTTCCGCGGTGAGGTCCCAGGAAGCCTAACCTGGCCGCCGCGCGGTGAACGCGGCTTCGGCTACGACCCCATGTTTGTCCCACTGGGCGGAACCCTGACATTCGGCGAAATCGATCCCGCCGAGAAGCATCGGATCAGCCATCGCGCCCGGGCCTTCGCGAAGCTCGTCGAGCGCCATTTTCGGTGATGGCTGAGCCGCTCGCGGTCTACATCCATTGGCCGTTCTGCCGATCGAAGTGTCCTTATTGCGATTTCAATAGCCATGTCCGCGACAGCGTAGATGCTGCCCGCTGGACGCGAGCATTGATGCGCGATCTCGACCATCAGGCCGAATTCGCGGCGGGGCACGCAGTGGGCTCCGTGTTTTTTGGCGGCGGCACACCGTCGCTGATGCCGCCGGAGACCGTCGCCGCCGTGCTCGACAAGATCCGCTCTTGCTGGGCGGTGATACCCGATCTCGAAGTAACCCTCGAGGCCAACCCGAATTCCGCCGAAGCAGATCGTTTTCAGGCACTTGCGGCGGCCGGGGTCAGCCGGTTGTCGCTTGGCGTGCAAGCGCTCGACCCGGAAGCACTGCGCCTTCTCGGCCGCGCCCATGACCTAGAGGAGGCGATCGCGGCGATTGAGCGCGCTCGCGACATCTTTCCTCGATTCTCGTTCGATCTGATCTATGCGCGCCCCGGCCAGACAAATGCGGCGTGGCGCCGCGAGCTCGATGACGCACTCAGGCTCGCCGGCGAGCACCTCTCCCTCTATCAGTTGACGCTAGAGCCCGGCACCGCCTTCGCGACACTGGCGCGGCGCGGCGAACTCAGCCTGCCCGACGAAGAGACCACGGCCGCACTATTCGAGATGACGCAGGACCGCCTCGGCGCGGCCGGACTGCCGGCTTACGAAATCTCCAATCACGCCCGACCCGGCGCCGAATGCCGGCACAACCTCACCTACTGGCGCTACCAGGACTATGTCGGGATCGGCCCGGGTGCGCATGGACGGCTGACCCGGGGCGGCGCCAAATATGCGACACGGCAATACCGGCTGCCCGAGAAATGGCTCGCCGTAGCCGAGGCGACCGGAACCGGCATCGAAGAGACGGCGACGATTGACAGCGAAACCGTGATCGAGGAGTTGCTGATGATGGGCCTGCGCCTCGTCGAGGGGGTGTCGCGTGCAAGACTTGAACGCCTCGCCGGGCGCGACGCGGAGACCCTCTTCGGCACCAGCCTGCCGCTGCTGATCGATGGCGGCTTTCTGACCCTCGACGCCCAGCGCCTCGCCGCGACCACGGCAGGCCGCCAGCGCCTCAATGCTGTGCTCGCCGCCCTACTTGGGTGAAGCGCCTCAGAAACCGAAATCCTGGAAGTTCTGCGGTGCCGGGCTGACCACGGCAGTCCCTTGCGGCTCGACTTCGAGCACCGCGAGGCCACGCTGGACGAGACCGTTGGGCGTGAAACGGAAGAGGCCATCGACGCCGGTAAAGCCGCTCGGATTGAGGATGGCCTGTTGCGAAAAGGCCTCGCCTCCCTGCCCGCGCGCCAGCACTGCGGCAAGCGCCGCCGAATCATAGCCGAGAGAAGCCAGGCGGGGCGGGTTGTGGCCATAGGTGGCGCTGAACCGCCGCGCGAAATCCTGGCGCGCTTCCGGAGGTGACGAGGCGAACCAGCCACCGACGAGCGCCGGATCGTTGCCGATCTCGGGGGTGTCCCACAGGCCGCTGCCGAGCAGTTGCACCGGTTTGCCGTTGCCGCCCACGGCCTTCACCTGTCCGGCAATCTGCTTGAGCCCGTCCCCGCCTTCCGGGAGCAAGAGCACATCAAAGGAAGGGGGTGGCGATGCGGAGGGCGGGGCCGCGGCGGGATCCGCAGCGCCGCCGGGCAGGAGGCGCTGGATCGCTGGTGAAGCAGCATCGCCGGCGCGCGGGTCGAAAAACTCGACCTTGGTCACGGTGCCGCCGCTCGCCGGTGCCACCTCTCGCAGCGCATCCGCCATCAGATGCCCATAAGGCGAGTTCGGCGCCAGCACAGCGAAGCGTTGGAGCCCGCGCTGGCG
>Ga0306920_100004677_pt1 | contig 17568 bp, 13 predicted proteins | sample flu12Cox44000170_FD_204666 | JGI IMG/M metagenome (GOLD analysis project Ga0306920, IMG submission 204666) | Lab enrichment of tropical soil microbial communities from Luquillo Experimental Forest, Puerto Rico - flux4day.12C.oxic.44.000.170 (v2)... | ecosystem: Environmental > Terrestrial >... | reverse complement strand
CGGTGACCAGCGACATCACGGAGAGCAGTGTCGCAAGCGCCATTGCGGCGAGCGATCGGGAGTGCGTTGTCATTGTGTAGTTCCTCCATCGACTGCGACGGTCGGGGCCTTCGGGTCGCAGGCTCGCGAGTATTCGGCCAGCACCTGCCTCACCTGGTGCACCAGCAGGCTCTGCGCGCTCGTCTGGATCTCTCCCCGGCGCACGGCGGCGTACGCCGCTGGCAGGTACTGGCGCAACAGCGGCAGTGGTGGTGTGCCGGCGGCGAACGAGGCTTCAAGACGCGCCATCGCTTGGGTAACCGCAGGCGCGGGCCAGCTGTAGCGGACGCGGTCGCTCAGGCTGTAGGCGAGCTGCAGTTCGAGCGTGCGACCGCTGCCGCGATAGTACTTTCGCCAATGTGTCGGATCGCTGCGCATGGCGGCGAGAATGGTCTCGGGTACCCGCGAGCTCTTGTCCTCTCCCAGCCATTCGCGCTCGATTCGATCGAGCGCCCACACCGCCTCCCGCAGCGCAAAGGTCAGGGCCGGTCCCACCTTCAGGATGGCGAAGTGATCGCGAACCAGTGCGGCGAGCGACTCTGGAGTCTGGTAGTCGGTCGAATGCGCCTCGTACACCAGACGCGGTACACCCTCGAGGCATCTGCTCAACCGCTGTGCCTTGGCCGGCACATACTCGACGACGCGATCCTGGTCGAATTCGACACCCGGCTGAACGACGAGCGCAATCACCCGTTCCCAGGCGCTCTCGAGCCCTTGTCGTAAGAACGCGGCGCGGTGTGCCGCGACGCTCGCGAGCGCAGCCTCCGGCTCGGTCACCGCGAGCTCATCCAGTGTTTCCTGTGCGCCTCCGGGGACCGGTACCTCGGAGCCGATGACGTAGACGGGCCGCTCGCCGCCCGCACTCTCCCAGGCCTTCTCGGCCTGTGCGCACAGGGTCGCCGCGCGCTCGGCGATGAGCGCATCCGGCAAGGCGCGCGGGTCGTCGCCGCACGACATGGAGCAGTCGAGATGGATCTTGCGGAAGCCCGCGCGCACGTACTCCGCGATCATGTCGCCGGCGCGCTGCAGGGCGTCCTCCGCGGGCAGCGACTGCCAGCAGTTGGGGCCGAGATGATCGCCGCCGAGCAGGAGCCGCTCGCGCGGCAGACCGATCTCATCGGCCATGCGGTACACGACGTCGCGGAACCCGGCGGGTCGCAGCCCGGTGTAGCCGCCCTCCTGGTTCACCTGGTTGGAAGTCGCCTCGATGAGTGCCTGGCCAGCGTTATCGCGGGCGTGTTGCAGCGCCGCCCGCAGCACCAGCGGATGCGCTGAGCAGACTGAATAGATACCCGCCCCTTCACCTGCGCGGTGCTGGCGCACGAGCTCGAGCAGCGCTCTCACGCCCGCTCCTCCGGCTCGATGGCGAGCAGGGCTGCCGCGGCGAAGGCCAATCCGATCCCGGTCAACTTGAGCGGCTGAGGTACGATGCCGAGGACCGCGAGCGCGATGAGCGCGGTGATGAGCGGCGCGCCGGCGTTGGTGAGTGGCGACACCACGATCGCCTTACCGTAACGAAACGCGTAGACGATCGTCAGCGCGCCGACCGAATTCAGGATCTGCGTGGCCGCCGCGAGCCAGGGACCACCGGGGCCGTAGTTAATCGGCTGCGAGAAGTCCGTCATGTAAAGCGCAACCGGTATGAGCGCGAGTCCCATGAGGGCCATGTAGACGAAGATGCTCTCGGCGTGCATGGTCCGATTGGCGAGCTTCATGAAGAATGCCTGCACGCCCCAGGCGACCAGGATGATGAGCGCGTAGAAGAACCAGGCGACGCCGTGGCCGCCGGCCGACTCTCCCGGCGTATAGTCGAAGAGCGGCAGGGAGATGAGCGCGAGCACAATGCCGAGAGCGCCGACCCACGTCACGCGCTCCCCGAGCCAGGAGGCCGACAGCGCAATCGTCACGACCGGGGACAGCGCGATCAGCGGAAAGATCAGATACGTCGGCCCCGTATGAACTGCGTGGAAGAGCAGCATCTGGCCGCCCGCGCCAAGCAGCCCGATGAGGGCGCCTAGCAGGATCGAGCGCGTATCGTGCTCGAGCTTCCAACCGAGGCGCGCGAGCGCATAGAGCGCCGGAGCGATCATGGTGAGAGCCCAGACGACGTAGACGAGCGTCTCCGGGAAACCGTTTTCCGCCGGGCGACCGGCGAACGCACCCCACACGCCCCAGAGAGCTGTGGTCACGAGCGCGAAAACGAGTCCGGCGTGGCGACTCACGCGGGGTCGCGCGCTGCCGTCGGAATGCGAGACTCCGAGGCGCACTCCCGATGACGGTGGCTCGCTCTCGAGCAAAGCGTTACCTCCGCACCGAGAGGTCCATCCTCCGGGACCGCTGCAACACACCTGGACCGGTCATCGCCTTCTCCCCCGCCCCAGTCAAATTCGAAAGTAAACGAAAGCAAACAGCCCCGGTTTGATTTTTCGTTTTCTTTCCGCCACTATTTCGAATACTTTCATGTCTGTCAAGACGTCTGCCGCTCGCTGTTCCAGGCGCGGGCGGACTTGCACGCATCTCCAGAGACCCGGCAGCAGGGGCCGTGCGGCGATTGGCTAGACTCGGCGAAACGGACAGCAGGCCCTGAAGCGTGACGCGCGCTCGCACCACCCGACGTCGATTTCTGCAGCTCGTCGCCAGCTCGGGCCTGGCGTCGCATGCAGCACTCGCCGCGAGTCGCCCCTCGGTCGTGTCGCCCGACGGTGTCTCAGCCGACGCGTCCGCGTCGGGACCTGCCTCGATCGCCGATCGGATGCTGCGCATCGAGTTCGACTCTGGCATGCGCACGCGTGCCTGGCACCTGCGCGGTGCCCGCGAGATGCCGATCGCGCTTACTCCGTGGGCGGTGACGGAGCTTCTGCTGCCGGCGGAGGGCAAACCGCTTCAGGAGTTCGCGCTGGAGCATGCGGAGCGGCAGGCGCTGAAGGCTCCTCATGGCCCCGGCACGCGCCTCACGCTCGTGGGCGGCACGGCGTCTCCAGTCGAGAAAACCGTCCGCATCGAGCTGCTGGATCGCTTTCCCGGATTCGCTTTCTATCACGTCTCCTATCGCAACCTTTCGCAGCGCCCCATCGCGCTGCGCGGCTGGCGCAGCGCCGAGCTGCAGTTGTTGCCACCCGCCGAGGCCGGCGGTACGCCCGGCGCACCGGCCGCCGCCGACGAACCGCTGTTCTGGTCCTACTGTGGCAGTACGCACGCGGACCGGCGCGACTGGGTGCAGCCGGTCGGAGCCCGTTTCGATCAGGAAAATTTCATGGGCATGACGGCCTCCGACTACGGCGGCGGCACGCCCATCGTGGATGTGTGGCGACGCGATTGCGGTCTTGCCGTCGGCCACCTGGAGTCCTCACCTCGGCTGCTGTCATTGCCGGTGAAGCGCGTCGCCGGCGGTGTAAGTCTCGCCATCGCCGGCAGGCTCGAGCGCACGCTCGCGCCCGGTGAGCAGTTCGACACACCCGAGACCTTCATCGCGACCCACACCGGCGATTACTTCACGACCCTCGATACCTACCGCCGCATCATGGCTGAGCGCGGACTGATCTCTCACCGCGCGCCGGAATCCGCCTACGAAGGGATCTGGTGCGCCTGGGGATACGAGCGCGAGTGCACGCCGCAGCTGATCGAGGACACCTTGCCGAAGGTGCGGGAGCTCGGGCTGCGCTGGGCCGTCATCGACGATGGCTGGCAGTCGAACGTCGGCGACTGGAAACCGCATCCGGCCAAGTTCCCGCACGGCGCGGGCGATGTGCAGCAGCTGGTGCGCGCGATCCGCGCGCAGCAGCTCAAGCCGCGCCTGTGGTTCGCGCCCCTCGCAACCGCCCCCGGCTCGGACCTGCTGCACGATCATACGGACATGCTGCTGCTCGACCGCGATGGCGCGCCGCAGAACATCTCCTGGTGGAACAGCTTCTACCTGTGTCCCGCCTACGGGGAGACCGTGGCGTACACCGAAAACCTGGTGCGCCGCTTCATCGGCGAGTGGGGCTTCGCCGGGCTCAAGATCGACGGCCAGCACCTGAATGCGGTGGCGCCGTGCTACAACCCCGCACACCGGCACGCGCGTCCCGAGGACTCGGTGGAGCAGCTGCAGGATTTTCTGCACACCATGTACGCGACTGCCCTGCAAATCGATCCCCAGGTCGTCATGGAGCTGTGCCCTTGCGGCACCTCCTACTCCTTCTTCAACTTCGCCTCCATGAACCAGGCGCCCGCCTCCGACCCCGAGTCCTCCTGGCAGGTGCGCCACAAGGGCAAGACACTCAAGGCGCTCATGGGTCCGAGCGCCGCCTTCGCCGGCGATCACGTCGAGCTCAGCGACGGCGGCGATGACTTCGCCTCCAGCGTCGGCATCGGCGCGATCGTCTCGACCAAGTTCACCTGGCCGCAGGACCCGAAGCCCAAGGACTCCTTTCTGTTGACGCCGCAGAAGGAGGCGCTGTGGCGCAAGTGGATCGCGCTCTATAACGAGCGGCTGCTGCCCACCGGCCGCTATCGCGGTGAGCTGTACGACATCGGCTTCGACAAGCCCGAGACGCACGTGGTCGAGAAATCCGGGCGGCTCTATTACGCCCTCTACGCGCGCACCTGGAGCGGACCGGTCAGCCTGCGGGGCCTCGCCGCCGGTCGCTATCGGGTGCGCGACTACTTCAACGGGCGGGATCTCGGCGAGCTCACTTCACCGGGTGGCTCGCTGCCGCTTGTGTTCGAGCGTTTCCTGCTGCTGGAAGCGACACCGGTCTGATGTCGCAGGTGAGCGAGCGCGGTCTGATGATCGAGGAGCGCCGGCGGCGCATCTGCGAGCTGCTGCGCGAGGAGGGGCGCGTCACGGTCGAGGCGTTGGCGGCGCGTTTCGGCACCTCGCAGGTGACGATCCGCGCCGATCTCTCGACGCTCGAGTCGGTCGGCGCGCTGACACGCACTCACGGCGGCGCGCTCAGCGTGCCCGACGTCGACCAGCCGCTCAACGTCAAGCAGCTCCAGCACCGCGCCGAGAAGCAGCGCATCGCTGCGGCGGCCGCTGCCCTCATCCGCGACGGTGAGACCATCATCCTGGATTCGGGCACCACGACCGCGGAGATCGCGCGCCACATCCGCACGCTCGAGCTCAAGTCCATCAACGTCGTCACCAACGCGCTCAACATCGCGGCGCTCCTCATCGACGTGCCCTCGGTGCGACTGATCATGCCGGGCGGCATCCTGCGCCGCGAATCGAACTCGCTCTCCGGGCCGATCGCGGAAACCGCGCTGGCAGCGCTGCAGGCGAACCGCCTGTACCTGGGCGCGGACGGGGTGGATCCACAGATCGGCGTCATGACGCCACATCTCGCGGAAGCCGAGCTGAACGCCAAGATGATCGCCATCTCGCGCGAAGTGGTGGTGGTCGCGGATTCTTCCAAGTTCGCGCGGCGCAACATCTCGCTCATCGCCCGCGTCGAGCAGCTGCACATGCTGATCACTGACCATGCGGCACCCGCCGAGGCGGTCGAGCAGCTGCGTCAGCGCGGGGTTGAGGTGCGGCTAGTGTGACAGCGGACTTGCGGCGCGTCGCATCTCTCCTCCTGCTGCTGGAGTTGTCACGGGCTGGGGCGGCGGGTGCTGCAACCGAGCCTGCAGCCGGCACTACGGCGGCACGCTACTACACGCTGGACGATTTCCGGCGCGTCGGGAAGATCGACGCACACGTGCACGTGCACGGCCGCGCGGATCGCTTCATGGCCCAGGCGATCGCGGACGGGTTTCGCATTCTCACCATCAACGTAGACGCTCCCGACTACCCACCGATCCGCGAGCAGCAGCTCGCCGCGGTCTCGCTGCGTGAGCGCTACCCCGGGCGCGTAGCATTCGCGGCGACTTTCTCCGTCGAGCAGTTCCAGTCTCCCGGCTGGAGTGCGACGGTGCTGCAGCAGATCGATGACGCGCTCGCGCACGGTGCCGTGGGCGTCAAAATGTGGAAGAACATCGGCATGACGCTGCGCGATGCCGACGGCAGCTACGTTATGCCCGATGACGCCCGGCTCGAGCCGAGCATCGCGCGCCTCGCACGCGATCACATCGTGTTGCTCGGACACCAGGCGGAGCCACGCAACTGCTGGCTGCCGCTCGCGCAGATGACGGTCGGCTCGGACCGGGAATACTTTCGCGAGCACCCCCAGTACTACATGTACGAGCACCCCGAGATGCCGACACAGGCAGCCATCCTTGCGGCCCGCGACCGCATGCTGCGCGCGCACCCGGGGCTGCGCTTCGACGCCGTGCACCTCGCCTCGCTCGAATGGAACGTCGATCGCGTCGCGGACTTCCTCGATCGCTTCCCGAACGCCGACGTTGACGTGGCGGCGCGCCTGGTGCACCTCGAGTATCAGGCGGCGAGCGATCGGCAGAAGGTGCGGCGCTTCCTCATCCGCTACCAGGATCGCATCCTCTACGGCAGCGACGCCTCGTACGGCCCGCAGGAAGCTGACGAGTCGGAAATTGCCGCATTGCACGCGGATTGGCTGCAGGACTGGCGCTTTCTCGTGACCTCCGACGCCATGCACTCGGATGACTTCGCTGCCGGATTCCGCGGCCTGCGCCTGCCGCGCACGGTGGTCGACAAGATCTACCGACGCAACGCCGCACGGCTGTTCGCGAGTGCCTGGGACATGCCGCAGACGCGTTAGTGCCGACCCGGTAGAGTAGGGCGCCGGGACGGGCGCACCGCTGTTTCCCGGCCTTATGGCTGATGAAAGGAAAACTTATGGCCGGTCGCAACTTCCTCTTCGTCCCGGGCCCTACCAACGTTCCGGATCGCATCCTGCGGGCGATGGCCGTGCCGATGGAAGACCATCGCTCGAGCAAGTTTCCCGAGTTGACTCTGCGCTGTCTCGCGGACCTCAAGAAGATATTCAAGACCGCGAGCGGCACGCCGATCCTGTTTCCCTCGTCGGGGACCGGCTGCTGGGAGGCGGCGCTCACCAACTGCCTGAATCCCGGTGATCGCGTACTGGCGGCGCGTTTCGGCCAGTTCACGCATCTGTGGATCGACATGTGCCAGCGGCTCGGCTTCGACACCGAGGTGCTCGAGGTCGAGTGGGGGGAAGGAGCGCCGGTCGAGCGCTACCGTGCCGCCCTCGAGGCGGACCGCAAACACAGCATCAAGACGGTGCTCGTCTGTCAGAACGAGACCGCGACCGGGGTAACGAGCGATGTCGCCGCAATCCGTCGGGCGCTCGATGACACGCGCCACCCCGCACTGCTGTTCGTCGACTCGGTGAGCGCGCTCGCGAGCATCGACTTCCGCATGGACGAGTGGGGAGTCGACGTCTGCGTCAGCGGCTCGCAGAAGGGGCTGATGCTGCCGGCGGGGATGGGCGTTACGTGCGTCAGCGAGAAGGCCCTCGCGGCCGCGAAGAGCGCCAGGATGCCGCGGTGCTATTTCGATTACCGGGACATGGTCACTGCCAACGCCAGCGGCTACTTCCCGTACACACCTTCCATTCCGATGCTGCACGGGCTGCGCGAATCGCTGCAGATGCTGCTCGAGGAAGGGCTGGACAATGTCTTCTACCGTCACAGCTACATCGCCGGCGGTGTGCGCGCCGCGATCGTCGAGGGCTGGAGGCTCGAGCTCTGCGCCCGCGCGCCCCACTGGTACTCGGACACGGTTTCGGCGGTGATGCTGCCACCGGGCATTGACGGCGCGGCGATCATTGCGCGCGCCTTCAGCCGCTACAACCTCGCGCTCGGCGCCGGGCTCTCCAAGGTCGCGGGCAAGCTGTTCCGCATCGGGCACCTGGGCGATTCCAACGAGCTCATGCTGATGGCGGCGCTCGCAGGCGCCGAGATGGCGATGCTCGACTGCGGCGTGCGCGTCGAGGCAGGGAGCGGCGTGGCGGCCGCGTCGGCCTTCTGGCGCGCGCGTCCGGCGCCGGCCGGAGCGCACCCGTGACGCTACGGGTGGTATTCCTCGATCGCGCATCGATTGCGGCCAACGTCAGGCGTCCACACGCGGCGACCGATTACATCGAGTACCCGGGCAGCGACGGAGACGAGGTCATGGAGCGGCTCGCGGGCGCGACCGTCGCCATCACCAACAAGGTTCCGCTGCGCGAGGCGCTGCTGCGAAAGCTGCCGGATCTCAAGCTGATCGCAGTGGCGGCGACCGGTTATGACGTGGTCGATGTCGGCTACTGCCGCGGGCACGGCGTGGCGGTCGCCAACATCCGCAACTATGCTGTGCATACGGTCCCGGAGCACGCCTTTGCGCTGATCCTCGCGCTGCGGCGCAATCTCATCGCCTATCGTGACGATGTCGGGCGCGGCGTGTGGAACCGCTGCGAGCAGTTCTGCTTCTTCGATCACCCGATCCGCGACCTGCACGGCTCGCAACTCGGCATCATCGGCGAAGGTGTACTGGGCCGGGCCGTGGCGGCCATCGGCACCGCCTTCGGCATGCACGCCGTGTTCCGCGACCATCCGGACCGCGTCGGCGAGGATCTCGAGTACGACCCGCTGCCGCGCCTGCTCGCCGAATCCGACGTGCTGACCCTGCACTGCCCGCTGCTGCCGGGCACGCGCAACCTGATCGGTGAAGCCGAGCTGCGCGCCATGAAGCGTACGGCGATACTGATCAACACCGCGCGCGGCGGACTGGTGGACGAGCGCGCTCTCGCGCGCGCCCTGCAGGAAGGCTGGATCGCCGGGGCCGGCATCGACGTGTTGACCACCGAGCCGCCGCGCGAGGGCAACCCGTTGCTCGAGCGGCACCTGCCGAACCTCATCGTCACGCCGCACATCGCCTGGGCATCGCTCGGCGCCATGCAGTTCCTCGCGGACCAGTTGATCGACAATATCGACGCCTGGTCGCGCGGCACGCCGCAGAACCTGGTGACCTGAGTGCGGGCCACATTCGCACTGCGGCCAACTCCTCATGAGCCAACTCCCGGAGACAGCTCGCGCAGCGACCGATGAGAAGCCGGCGCGCCGCGCCGACTTCGCGGCACGTGTCGGCTCCTCGGCAAGCGAGCCGGCACGGATTCAACTCACGGCCGCGTGGATCCTGAGCGTCTTCGACGACTTCTACGCCGAGTTCCTGCGGCTCACCTGGGCAGCCAGGGAGACGTTCGAGAGCCGCGACCACCCGGTGGCGGTTGCCAATGCGCGGCGTCGTCTCGGATTGTACAACGCGACGGTCTATCCGCTCGCCGAGGAGTTGCAGAGCGCCTTCCCGCAACTGAAGGAGCAGGAGCCGCTGTGGCGCGAGGTCGAGTCGGCGTATCGAACGAAGGTTGACGGCCGCTACGAAGCGGACCTCGCGCTCGCCTACCTGCACTCGGCGCAGCGTCGCGTGCATCACGGCGAGTGGAAGCCGGTGGCGTACGGCTTTGGCGGCTCGCACCGCGTGCTGCCACCGGTCGCTGCGGTTTCCGAGTACTTCCCCTGTTCCTGGCCCGTGGACCCGCTCATCGTTCAGCGGGTACTGCAGGTTGCAGATCTCGCCGTTCCCTTCTGCGATCCGGCACGCGATGCGGAGCTGATCGCGCGGCGCGTGAACGATGTGCTCGCGGCGCGCAGCGGGGGCGGGTTGCGCGCCATCGAGATGCTCCGGGCGGGCTTCTTCCGCAATCGCGGTGCCTATCTCGTCGGGCGCCTGGTCTTGAAAGGTGCCGAGCTCAAGCCCTGCATCATCGCGCTCGTGAACACCGCAGAGGGCCTGCGCGCCGAAGCGCTGCTGCACGTCGTGCCGCACGTTCATAACCTCTGCAGCTCGACCGAAGCGCCCTTCCAGGTCACCAACCGCCACTATCACGAGCTCGGAGCTTTTCTCCACAGCATCATGCCGAGCCGGCCGCTCGGGCTGCACTACTCGACCATCGGCTACTACCACTTCAGCAAGGTGGCGGTGATGAACGAGGTGCGCCGCTGCCTGGTGCAGGAGGGCGAGCGGCTGAGCGTGGCGCCCGGCAGTCCCGGCACCGTGACCATCGCCTTTACCTCTCCGCAGCTCGACTACGTACTGAAGGTGATTCGCGACCAGCCGACCAGCGGCTACAAATGGGAGCGCTTCGCGGGGGTCGATGCCGTGCTCGCCAAGTACAAGCACGTGCACGAGATCAATCGCACCGGCAGCATGCTCGACAACATCGTCTACTACAACCTGCGGCTCGAGCACGGGTGGTTCGAGAGCGAGCTGGCGAGCGAGTTGCTCGCGGCCGCGCCCAACAGCGTGCAGCGCCGGGGTCGGGCGCTGGTGTTCAGGTATCTCATCGCGCAGCGCAAGCTGACGCCGCTCAACGTGTTCCTCGAGAAGGCGCCGGAGCAGAGGGCCGAGCGGGCCATGATCAACCTGGGATTCTGCATCCGCAACAACGCGGCGGCGAACGTGTTCAACAAGGACTTCGACGCCCGTAACTACGGTGTGAGCCGTTACCTCAAGATCTATCTCTATGACTACGACGCCGTGGAAGCACTGACCGATCTGAAAGTACGTACCAACCGCGACCGCTGCGAGGGCGAGGAGGAGGTGCCCGGCTGGTTCTTCGAACCGGGAGTGGTGTTCCTGCCCGAGGAGATCGAAGCCGGCTTGCGGGTGCGCAACCGCACGCTGCGACGGGCGTTCCGCGGTGCACACGCGGACCTCATGACGGTCGAGTACTGGGAGGGACTGCAGCAGGCGCTGCGCGCCGGGGAGGTGCCCGGCATCCATACCTTCCCCGAGTCATGCCATCTGGAAGACTTCGGCGCGCAGACGATCCCCACCGAATGAGCCAGCGCCGCGACGCCCCGGGAGGTGCCGGCGTCGTATTCAGCCGGTCGACGATGTTCTCCAGCATCGCCTCGAAGAGGGCCAGCTTGGAGCTTGCCGGGTGGCCGTCCACCAAGCTGTCGGGCTTCACGTACGCGACGGCCGGCAACTGGCCCTTCTCGAGCGCATCGAAGAAATCGATCGCGTCCTTGATGTGCTCCCCGCGTTGCGTTGCGTCTCCCATGATCGACTTGGCATAGCTGAAGGGGTTGCAGATATCGCAGTAGTTCCCGCCAACCAGCTGATCGACCGCATCGGTCGAGCCGTTCGCCACCCGCACCGCCGCGTCGTAGCCGCCGCCATAGTACGCCCAGGAAATGCCCTTCGCGGTGAGCGCGTCCCCGATGGTGGGCAGCGTCGAGGGTGGCACCTTGGCGCCTGCCAGAATGCTGGTCTCGTCGACCATGCCGTTCGGCAGGAAGCCAGGGCTCAGGTTATTGATCATGTAGAAGTGGCCGGCATCGCAGTTCGGCGCCGGATGCCACGGCAGACTGGCGAGATACGCCACGATCGGTGCAATTCCGGGCTGCGTGAGGTCGGAGCAGTTTGTCCAGGCCTTGTCGGCCTTGAACGCGCGTCCGTAGTGGTCTTCGGGTTCGGATTTGCCACGCTCGCGCCTGGGGGTGCGCTCGCTCCTTGGAAGGTCTCCCAGAAGACGTCGTCGGCCGTCCCGATCATCTGGTGCTGGACCGCCGTGCCGCCCATGATCGGCTGGTGATAGTTGTCATTGAGGGTGTACTTGTCCGCGAGGCGCTTGAACACCGGCGCGTCGCCCTTCTGAACATTGAGGAACGCCATCGAGTTGCTGCCCGAGCCGTCGTTGCGGGCGACGCCCACGAACGGATAGAGGTCACTGAGGCAGCCGGAAGGGTTGTCCGCAGTCGCATTCATCACGTCGCAGTCCGATTGCTGCCACATGTGGAACAGGCGGTGCACCATATCCCCGACATAGCTGTCGTACGGCCGGGTGGCACTGGTGCTCGGGAAAGAGCCGTTCGGCAGTTTCGTCGCATTGGGCACGCGCGTGTCGGTCGTAAACATCGACAGCCCGCTGGCGCCCGTGCGCAGCAGCCCCAAGTCGCTCACCTCCAACGATGGCTCGATGGTGGGCAGAAGCGAGTCCGGCACGGAGGAATCGAAGGGGCCCTGTCCCTGGCTGAGCGGACCCGGTGCCATGGGTACATACGCCGTGTTCGGCGGCGGGAAGCTCGGTGTCGCCGGGCCCTGCTCGTAGAGCGTCTTGCCCGCCGTCTGTAACGCATCGATAAAGTAAGTCGCGGGGTACGGTTGATTGATCTGGTATTGCCACGACTTCGCGTGGTGCGGCCCTGGATCTCCGGAGGCCGTCACGATGCCTCGCGACAGCAGGTTGGCAACTGACTGTTTGTTGTTCTTCGGCTGGTAGGTGGCAAACATACCGTCGAAGGTCCAGTTTTCGCCGATCAGTATGATGACGTGCTTGATCGGGGTAGCTGTTTTCTGACCATGGTCATCGTCCGCCACCGCCAATCCGCACGATAGCAACACACCGAGCCCGGCAGCTGCCGCCGTCGCGCTCTGCAATTCTCGTCGGAACATGGTTACTCCTTTCGTCATGAACAATTCATCGACTCGCCGGAGCCAAGGGGTTCGCGGCGCGTGTCTCGTCGCAGGAGGTTCGCGTGCGGCCTGTGCCGATGCCGCCTTACGGTTTCGTCGCCGTGGATCGAAGCTCCGCCGTGGATTGAGGCTCCGCAGCGGAGCGCGCTCCCTTCGCTGGCGGTTCTAGCACCCGCGCGTGGCACTGCCGTGGCGCTCGCATGACACGGGCGTGCCCAGCTTGTGCGGTGCCGCAATCTCGTGGGCCGGCGGCGCCGCAGCGCAATTTACACATTGGATGTGTATATAATCCCGGCCGCAATCTATGGTCAGCCGCGGCACGACGCAGCAGTCGAGTGCCCCTTACAACCGCCGCATCGTTCTCGATGTCATCCGGCGACAGGGGAGGATCTCGCGACGCGAGATCGTCGAGCTGGTTTCACTCAGCCCCCAGACCGTCGCGAACATCACCAACGATCTGCAGACCATCGGTCTCATCGTCGCGCGGCGCCTGAAGGGAGCGAGGTCGCGCGGTCAGCCCCCCATCGCGTTCGAGCTCAATCCGAACGCCGGCAACTCCATCGGCATCAGCCTCGAGCCCGGCCGCGTCTCCGCGGGGCTCGTCAACCTGGTCGGTGAAATCCTCGAGCGGCGCGAGGTCGACATCGATACGCACGATCAGCGCCGTGTGCTCGAGGCGGTGATGCGCCTGATCCGCGACCTGCGGCGCCGGCCCGCGGCAGCGGAGCGCCTGTGGGGTATCGGTGTGGCGCTGCCGGGCCCCCTGGTCAAGACCGATATCAGCTTCATCGGCCCCACGACTCTCGAGGGCTGGAGCGACCTGTCGGTGCTCGATGAGCTGCGCGATACCTCGCGCCTCCAGGTCTTCTACAGCGTCGACAGTGTCGCCGCGGCCCTCGGCGAGACGTTGTTCGGCGTCGCGCGTGCGCTCGATAACTTCTTCTATATGCACTTCGGGGTTGGGCTCGGCGGCACCTTGGTGGTGAACCGGTCCGCTTACCGGGGTGCGAATGGCAACGCCACCGAGATCGGTCACATCCCGGCAGTGCCGGGTGGCAAGCCCTGCTATTGCGGCAACGCCGGCTGTCTCGAGCGCTATCTGTCCGTGCAGTCGCTTGCCGAAGCGCTCGGTGTCAGCGAGGCGCCGGATCGGGACGCGCTCATCGTCGCGGAGCTCGAGCGCAACACTCACGCCGCGCTCCAGGGCTGGTGCCTTGAGGCGGCCGCCCGGCTGCGGGATGCCGTGTGTGTCATCGAGAACATGCTGGACCCGCTCACCATTGTCATCGGCGGCTCGGCCCCCAAGCTTCTGGTCGAGCGGCTTGTCGCGCTCGCCGAGCCCCTGCATCATTCGGTGCGCGGCGGCGTCGCCTCTCCAGGCACGCGCATCCTGCTCTCCGAGCGCGAGGAAGACAGCTCCATCCTCGGTGCCGCGGTGCTTCCCATCTATGACCTGCTCTCTCCGCGCTTCGAGGTGCTCCAACAGGACCGACGCGCCGAGGCCGACGTCGCCGGCCTCCTTGGCCAGCGCGGAACCCGCCGCGCAGGGCGCCTCTAGAATATCTACATCCACTAGATGTATTTATTGACACGGCCTTCGGCCGCCGCCTATAGTCGGCGCCATGGGGGGGAAGCCGCACCGGCTGATCGTCATCGGTGACGTCGGGGTCGACCTCGTGCTCGGGCCGATCGCCGAATGGCCGCGCGTCGGTACCGAAGCGCTGGTGGAGCGCAGCGAGCTGCGCGCCGGGGGCTCGGCGGGGAATGCGGCGCTCGCAGTGAGCTACCTCGGGGGCCACTCGCAACTGCTCTCGGTGGTCGGGAATGACGAGCCGGGGGCGTGGCTCCGAGGACAGTTGCAGCCGCTCGGCGCGATGCTCGCCGTCTGCGATGCGCCGACGACCCTCAGTGTGGGTCTCATCCACAGCTGCGGCGAACGCACCTTCTTCACCACCCGCGGTCATCTCGAGGCCTTCTCCTACGAGGTCCTGCGACCGCTCATTCCGCCGGCACCCGGTGCGAGCTCGATCGCGCTGCTCTCGGGCGTCTTTCTGACGCCGGCACTGCACCCGGCGTATCCGCTCCTGATTCGCGAGTTGCGCTCGCTCGGCTACGACGTGGCGCTCGATACCAACTGGCCCCCGCAGGGCTGGAGCGCCGCGCTGCGCGCGGAGGTCGCAAGCTGGGTCTCAGCGTCCGACCACGTGCTGCTCAACGAACTCGAGGTCCGCAGCCTCGCCGACACGACCGATCTCACGGCTGCAATCGAGCGACTCGCCCCGATGCTCAGGCGCGGTGCGACGCTGGTGGTGAAAACCGGCGCGCGCGGCGCCATCGGTGCGGAGGACGGGCTGCGCTGCGAGTGCGCGGCGCCACAGGCGAGCCTGTTCGACACCGTCGGCGCCGGCGATTCGTTCAATGCCGGGTATCTGCTGGCGCGCCTCGATGGCGCAGGGCTCGCCGAGGCGCTCGCTGCCGGATGCCGCGCCGCTTCCGCGATCATCGCCCGCTTCCCGCGCCGCTCGATTGCCGCCGGCGATCTCACGGAACTGCGCGCGCGGTCTCCTCAGGGTGCGCTGGAGCGCGTATGAGGAAATCCACACTGCTGATGCTCTTCATCATGGTGATCTGGTTCGTCATCTCGTTCGTGACGAACCTCATCGGTCCGCTGATGCCGACCATCATCAGCGACTTTCACCTGAGCCTCGCCCTGGCGGGCTTCCTGCCGTTCTCCTTCTTTCTCGCTTACGGGCTGATATCGATTCCAGCCGGCGCCCTCGTCGAGGCTCGCGGGCCACGCACGACGCTGCTCGCGGCCTTCGCCCTCAACCTTGCCGGCTCACTCGCTATCAGCCTCTACCCGGTCTACGTGGTCGTCATCGCCGGGCTGTTCGTGATCGGTCTCGGCATGGCGATGCTGCAGGTGGTGATCAATCCCCTGATGCGCACCACCGGGGGCGAGGCGCGTTTCGCGTTCTTTGCGGTGATGGCGCAACTGGTGTTTGGCCTTGCATCCTACGTGAGCCCACAAGTCTACGCGGCTCTCATGCAACAGCCCGGCGCCGCGGCGCGGCCGCTCGTGTGGGTGCAGTTCTACTGGGCGTTCGTGGTCGTGTACGTGATCCTGATTGCCGTCACCGCTTCGCTGCGGATCCCGAGCCTGACGCTGACCGAGAGCGAACGCGCCGGCAGCGTCGCGACCTACCGCCAGCTGCTTGGCGAGCGGACGGTGCAGCTGTTCTTTCTTGGCATCATCGCCTATGTCGGCACCGAGCAGAGTCTCGCCGACTGGATGTCGCAGTTTCTCAGCACCTACCACCATTTCTCGCCGACGCGCGAAGGCGCCCGCGCCGTGGGTCAGTTCTGGGGCCTCATGTCGATCGGCTGCGTGCTCGGCATGGTGCTGCTGCGGTTGCTGGACGCGAAGCGGGTGCTGGCGGTCTTCACCACCCTCGCGATCGGCTGCGTCGGCCTGGCGTTGTTCGGACCCGCCGAAGTGGCGCTGCTCGCCTTTCCCGCGAGCGGTTTCTTCCTCTCGGTCATGTGGTCGATCATCTTCTCGCTGGCGCTGAATTCCGTCAGGGCCCACCACGGTGCGTTCTCCGGGATCCTGTGCACGGGAATTCTCGGCGGCGCAGTCGTGCCGCTCCTGGTCGGCATGCTCGGTGACCACTTCGGCCTGCGGCTCGCGATGCTCACCGTGTTTGCGACCTTCGGGTTCATCCTGAGCGTCGCCTGGTGGGCGAACCCGCTCATTCGCAATGAGACGGTCGGCGTGCTCGATCTTTTCAATCTGCGCAGGCGCGGCAATGCACACGAGTGAGCCAGGCGCCTGCAGTTGAATGGGGGATCAAATCATGAAGACACGACGAACAAGTGTAGAGGTAAAGCCCGTGTCAAACGCACACCGCAAGCACCCCGTGTCAATTGCCGTATCCATGGCGTTGCTCGCCGCCGCGGCGACCTCGGCCATGGCATCAGAGCCCGCGGCTGCCCCGGCGGAGAACGCGGCGGCGCAGGGCCCTGCGCAGTCGGGGACCGACAGCGCCGGGACGGACGAGGGACCTAAGAAGTCTCAGTTGGAAACCGTCACCGTCACCGGTGTACGTGTGTCGCAGGAACGCGCGATCGAAGTGAAGCGCCTGGCTCCAAGTATCCAGGACAGCATCTCGGCGGAGAGCATCGGGCAATTGCCCGACACGACCATCACGGACGCGCTGCAGCGCATCACCGGCGTGCAGATCAACCGCGACGGGGGCGTCGGCACCTCGGTGGACGTGCGTGGCCTGCCTCAGGTCAGCACCATGCTGAACGGTGAAGTATTCATCACGCCGGATCAGATCGACTCGCAACAACCCGACTTCACCACGCTGCCAGCCACGCTGTTCAATCAGGTAGATGTCATCAAGTCGCCCACCGCCGCCCAGACCGCGAGCGGCATCAGCGGCGCGATCGACCTGCACACCTATCGGCCCTGGGATCTGCCGACCGGCTTCACCTATAGCTATCAGCTCAACGGGGAACGGGGCGATGTCACGCGCAAGACTGGCAAGGAGGGCAGCGGCCTCATCTCATACAACGGCGATGGCCGCTGGGGTCTGCAGCTTTCCGCTGATTACTCCGACACCACGCGGACCGGTGCGCGGGACGTTACCGTCAGCGGCCCCGGCAACGGTCCCGCCAGCGAGGGCCTCGACCAGTATGGTGTCATTCTCCACGGCGAAAACGCGGAAAGCGCGGCCGCCTACAACGGCTTCCTCGCAGCGTGGAACGGCGCGCCGATTCCTCCGCAGATCAGGCAGTTTCCGAACGGCAGTGTCGACGTCAACGGTGACGGCAAGTCGAACGGCGTATTCATGGGTAGCCAGGACATCAGCCTCTACGACCTCAGCACCGAGCGCAAGCGCAAGGCCGCCAACGCCTCGTTCCAATTCGACTTCGGCGGCGGGTTTACCTTCACCAGCGATTACTTTTACGCCCACCAGGATGAGTGGGATCGCAACATCGGCATCCAGTTCAATTCCACCAACTGGCAAGGCGCGACCTACGTGCCATTGCAGTCGAGAAACACCGGCGCAACCACCCTGGGTCAATACAACACGCCGCCCCCCGACCAGTACTGGGCCGGTTCGCAGATCTACGCCACC
>Ga0306920_100004676_pt1 | contig 17569 bp, 18 predicted proteins | sample flu12Cox44000170_FD_204666 | JGI IMG/M metagenome (GOLD analysis project Ga0306920, IMG submission 204666) | Lab enrichment of tropical soil microbial communities from Luquillo Experimental Forest, Puerto Rico - flux4day.12C.oxic.44.000.170 (v2)... | ecosystem: Environmental > Terrestrial >... | reverse complement strand
CTCGCCATCCGCATGGTGGTCACGTACTGGGCGCGGGTGCACTACCTGCCCGCGGTCACCACCATCTACAGCGTGACCCAGAACTTCACCCCGAAGGGAGCGTTCTGGCCGCTCAGCGCGGGCACGGTGCTGCCCGGCGGCCGACTCCTGCCAGAAGTCGGCGGCTTTATTTACATACCCGCCTCATGCCACCCGGCTGAACCCCAGATAAGCGCCGCACTCGCATGCACGGCGCGCCTCGGCTACCGATCGTTCACGATCTACCAGCCCGGCTACCGGTTCTGGCCGTTCCAGTTCATCGAGACCGGAATCTTCGTGGCCCTCGCCGCCGCCCTGATCGCGGTCACATTCGTCGTCGTCAGGCGGAGAGACGCGTAGATGCGCTGCGGTCGCTCCGGATGCAGCGCGGCCCCGCTGCACTTGCCCTCGGCCGCCTGGTCCTGGCCATCCTTCAGATAAGCGCGATCATGTGCCGGGGAAGATCGCAGTCAGGAGCGAGCGGAGCGAGTCGCATGCGACGCGGAGACCGAAGGCCGAGCGCCCTTAACGGCGATCTTGATCGGCTCAAGGCTGGAGCGCCGGGAGGATGGCCGTTCCCCGCGCGGGCGACGTCCTGCTGCGGGTCTACGCCAAGTGCATCTCCGGGCAGCAGCACGACGCCATGCGCCGGATCGAGGAAGCCACCATGCCCCGTGAAGATGAGTACATGGCATGGACGACCCGATGACGAAGAGCGGGCAGCGGGCGAAACTTGGGCACGTATTGGGCACAGCCACCCGCATTTCACGGCTCCCCGCCGCATCCAGCCGCACACGGCCCGGCCAGGAAACGAGCAACCCCTGACAGCGTCTTAGCTGGTCAGGGGTTGTTTACGCAGGTGGTGGCAGGTGTTGGGTTCGAACCAACGTAGGCGAAGCCGACGGTTTTACAGACCGCTCCCTTTGGCCGCTCGGGCAACCTGCCGCGTGCCGCCCCGTGGACGGCACAGTGAAGGATAGCGGACCTGTGCGCAGCTCGTCGCGGGGGAAGCACCGGCCCGGCAAAGCGCCGCCCCGTCCCCCACCCTCGGGGATGGACGGGACGGGGCGGCGAGGCCGGGCGCTGGGATCGCACCCCGGCCAGGCTCCTCCGGGAAGGCGGAGTTTCCTCAGCCGGGACCGAGCAGCGCCCGGGGCCTGGCGGGCACGTCGTGGCTCTAGCCATCGGACGCCCCAGCAGGCGGATCGGTTGACAAGCAACGCCGGCTACCGCCAGTGCGGATAGCCTCTTGACCGTCGGTGACCGCCCGACCAGAGAAGGAGCAGCCAATGGCCGCTGAGTCATCTTTCGACATCGTGAGCCGGCTCAACCGCCAGGAAGTCGACAACGCCCTCAACCAGGCCGCTAAGGAAATCGGCACCAGGTTCGACTTCCGCGGGGTGGGGGCGGCCATCGCCTGGTCCGGGGATCATGCCGTCGACATCCGCGCCAACAGCGAGGAGCGGGCCAAGGCGGTGCTTGACGTGTTCAAGGACAAACTGGTCAAGCGGGGGGTCTCACTGAAGACCCTCGATGCCGGTGAGCCGCGGGCCTCCGGGAAGGAGTACCGGCTAGCTGTCGCCCTGAAGGAGGGCATCTCCGCCGACGACGCCCGGCGGATCGGCAAGCTCATCCGGGATGAGGGACCCAAAGGAGTCCGCGCCCAGGTGCAGGGTGAGGAACTGCGCGTTTCGGCCAAGAAGAAGGACGACCTGCAGGTGGTGATCGCGCTGGTGAAGAGCGCCGACTTCGGTCTCGCGCTGCAGTTCGTCAACTACAGGTAGAGCTATAACGCCGACCAGCGGCCCATCGGCCCACAGCGGTTCTGACCTGCGCTTTTACGTCTCAGCACTTCTCAACGCATCCGGGTGTTTCTTGCCCTGATGTGCCCTCGTTGTGCCCCGTTAGGACTATTCATCACCACAGCGGCCGCCGAGGGAGCCCGCCGCCACCACGAAGCGGTCCTGCTCGCCCGCGCCGGGAGCAAGACCGAGCGGGAAGCCGAATACCAGCGGATCAAACGCGCCGCCAAAGCCGCCACCCAGGGCTACCTGGTCACCACCCAGGGCCACTCCCGGGGCATCACCGACCACGAGATACTCACCCGCCGGCAGGCCATCTTCGACCGGCATGCGAGTGAGGAAGCCCGCAACTACTTCCTCGACCACTCGCGGCCGACCGCCGCCTACTTCCGGGGTCGGGACACGCGGGTCACCGGCCGCTACACCGAACGCAAGCGCCAGGCCGCAGGCCCCCGTCGTACCGGACGGTCAAGGTCGGGAAGGGCCGGACCGTCCACATCGCCGTAGTCCCCAAACGGACCGCGGAGGCCAGCGGCCGGCCACTGACGGCACGGCCCTGTCCGCAAACGGGCGTGTAGCGGACACGCTATGGAGTTCGGCCGGGCGGTGTAGCGTCCTCACCTGTCATCCGCAGGTCATTGACGGGAGACGCATCAGTCGCGCTCGCTCTGCTGACCCAGCGCGTCAGCGGCAGAGGATTGCCTGCGTAACGCGCGCCGAGCCGCCTAATTATGGTCGGGTTCTCAATCCTGTGCTTGACCCGGTTAGGACCTCTGATTCTGGCCGGAGGGCCGGAGGAGGGAGTCCCGCGTGGGACGTCCATCGAGGTAGGAGCGCGGCCTGAGCCCGGCGCCATACGACCGTGGCGGCCACCACCAGGCTCACCAGGCCGGCAACCACATATAGCTCGCTGTAGACAATGGCAGAAGGGGATGCATGCAGCCAGTGGCCGCCGCCTTGACCGCGCGCAAACTGCGGCCGCGACCACGCGATGACGGCTGCTGTGGTGATGGCGGCCGCGCTGGCGAATGTGGCCAGACGCTTGCGGCTGGCTCTGAACCGGTAGGTGGAGAGGGCGGCCAGCAGCAGTGCAGGCACGGCGAGCACCCAGTGATGGGTCCACGAAATGGGCGAGATGAGCAAGCCGGTGATGGCACAGGCAGAAAAGCCGAGAGCCTCGTCGCCGACGCGCTGGGCGCGGGCCGCGAGTGTAAGGCCGAAGGCGGCCAGCAGGATCGCCACCGGCAGCCACACATCCGCCACATTGGTGTGATGCAGAGTCCGGATGATCGCACCGAGCAGGCTTACATTCTGGCCAGACTGAACTGAGCCGATGCGCCGCGGATTCAGGAAGGTGCCGTTCCAATAGTTGGCGGAACTAGCCGGCAAGATTGCGAATCCGATGGCCACGGTGGCCGCAAAGGCGATGACGGCTGTGGCAGCCGCCCGGTATCGCTTGGTGATGAGGAAGTAAACGATGAAGATCGCCGGGGTTAGTTTGATTCCAGCCGCGATGCCGGTTAGTGCCCCCTTGAACCGCGACGAGGCGGGAAGTGCGAGATCAGCGAGTACGGCGAGTGCCAGCAGCATGTCAACCTGGCCGAGGCCAAGCATGGTCCGGACCGGTTCCAGCCAGACAGCAGCAGCAGCAGCCACGAGTGCGAGGCACCCGGCGTCTCGCCGGTCAAGCCACGACTTTGCAGGTGGCAAGCGCAGGGCCAAGAAGAGCACGAGCGGAAGTGCGATCACGCTGGCAGCCGTCATCACTATCCTCGCCACCAGCCATGACGGCACCGCGAGTGGTGCCAGCACGGCGGCGGCGAACGGCGGGTAGGTGAACGGCAGCGGGCCGAAATGGGCTCTGGAGAGATCCCCGCCGTGAAGTGCAATCTCACCGCCGGCACGGTAGACGCGCAAATCGATGAAGCGCTCGTGGACCACCGCCGCCGCCAGAAGACAACTCGATAGCGCTGACACCACGTAGAGGGGTATCAAGCCCGGCACTCCAAAACTCCTGACCCACCTCACACATGTCGCGCCCACCCTGGCAAGCCGAATAGCAGCCGCACTTTCACGTCTAGCCTGGCTAACCGCCACACTTGCAAATTCGATCACAGAGGAATCAATTCGCACCGGAAGGTTCACAGCGTGTCGCGGATCAAACGGCTCTGGCGTAAGTGCGGCTACCCCGCCTGTGTCCGCAAACGTGAGGCCAGCGGACACGCTGACGACCGCCACGACCGCACCGTGGGCTGAGGCTGTCCGCTTCAGGGTGTCCGGTTTCAGCGCGTCTCACTTCCGCGCGGGCACCCTTTTCGGACAATGAACTAGCTACCGCATATTTGCCTCCGATGCCGATGCGGCTGTGGCGGGCCCAGAACCGCCTTTCTGCGAGTGTTGGGGGCCTGGCTGGGGATCAATGACGCGGCCGAATGGGTCATTCTGCGTGCCGGTGGCGGGGTGGGCTGGCACCGATCCTGGCCGGGGTTGGTGTGCTGGGGTAGGGCCTCGTGTCCAGCGGCCGGGATGGTTGCTGGCCGCCGAGCGGCTCAGCCGCGGCCGAGTTCGGGGTCTTGCGGCAGCGGCACCTCCCACATCCATTCCCGCAGCCGGCCCTGCTCGTGGGTGAGCGCGGCGATACTGCTCCCGGCATAGGAGAACTCCGGCGACCAGAACAGTGCGTCGTAGGGGCACGCCTCAATGCAGATCCCGCAGTACATGCACAGCGAGAAGTCGATCGCGAACCGGTCGAGCACGTTGCGGACCCGGCGGCCGTGAGCTGACCCGGGCACGGGCTCCTTGTGTGACTCGATATAGATACACCAGTCCGGGCACTCGCGGGCGCACAGCATGCAGACCGTGCAGTTCTCCTCCAGCAGGGCGATCACGCCGCGGCTGCGCGGCGGCAGCTTCCCTGCATCAGCGTCAGCCGGGGCGGGGACGCGAGCCTCCGGTGGCCGGGCCGTCATGGCGGCTGCCACCCCTCGGGCATGCCGGGCGGGGCCAGCCGCCGCCCGGTCCGTGGCACCTCCCGTTCCCCAGGCTCCTTCGCCCCCGGCCACGCCAGCGCCGCCCGGGCCGCCAGCGGGAAATCCTTGCGCAGCGGGTGGCCCTCGAAGCCAGCGGGCAGAAGCAGCGGGGCCGGATACGGGTGGCCCTCGAACACCACGCCGAACATCTCGGCCGTCTCCCGCTCATGCCACGCGGCGCCCCGGTAGATGCCGGTGACCGTCGGCAGCACTGGCGCCGGCCGGGCCAGCAAGGTCCGGGCCAGCATATGGTGCCGGCCGGTGAGCGAGTACAGGTGCACCACTACTGCGAAGCCCGCGGCCTGTTCGTCCACCCCGGTCAGCCAGTCGAAGAAGGTGCAATCCAGCCGGTCCCGGGCAAACGTGACGGCGGCCAGCCAGTGCTCCGGCGGCACCTGCAGCGCCACCCCACGGTGGTCAGGCTCGCACGCCACACCAGCAGGCAAGCCGTCCCGGACCGCCGCGGCGATCTCCGCCGGCGTCACCGCGCGGGCCCCCGGCCCAGCAGCAGCTGCACGCCCGCGAGCAGGGCCTCCGGCCGGGGCGGGCAACCGGGCACGTACACATCCACCGGGATGAACTGGTCCACCCCCTTGGTGACGCAGTACGAGTCCCAGTACGGCCCCCCGCTGTTGGCGCAGGCGCCGAACGACAGCACCCGCCGGGGCTCTGGCGTCTGCTGGTAGGCGGCCAGCACGAACGGGGCCAGTTTGTCGGTCACGGTGCCGGCCACGACAAAGACGTTGCGCACCGGGGCGGGCACGGTGGCCGGGGCCTGCGCCTGCCAGCGCCGGATCGCGGCCGCGACCTCGACGGCACAGCAGGCCAGCCCGGCGTCGAACACCCGCAGCTGGCTTCCCTGGCCGGCGTCCAGGACGGCAATCTCCGGATCGGTCCCAGCCCCCGCCGGGCGGGGGGCGGGCAGGTCTACCGCTGCCATTCCGCCAGCCTAAGCCTCGGACCGGGCGGGCACCGGCCGGCCGCCGGACTGGCACAGGCCGGCACCGCGCGCCGCCGGGCGGTACTGGTCCGACCGGCGGCGCAACCCCCGGCCGTTTCGCAAAGGTTTGCGAAAGTTCGGTGAACCGCCCGTGACAGACACGCGTCCTATGACATGAAGGGTATGATTTAACGTGGAGCTGTCATACAGGTGGGGAATACCGGGGCGGGATTTCGTCTAGTCCCGGCAGAGCACATGCGATCTGCGTCACAGTCCCGCTCAGCAAGCATGCACGACGTCCCGCGACCCGCCCGGGTAGCCTGACGACGTCCAAAATCGAAGATCCCCGAGGCCAGCAGGCATCGGGCAGCGCACACGGACCCACGCCGGCACCGGCGCCCGCCCGCGGCGCGTCGAGGAGGTTCTCCTATCGTGGCCAAGCAGGTCCATCAGCTCGATCGCGTCATCATCCGTTTTGCCGGTGACTCCGGTGATGGCATGCAGCTCGCCGGTGACCGCTTTACCCAGGAGACGGCCGCGTTCGGGAATGACCTTTCCACCCTGCCAAACTTCCCGGCCGAGATCCGCGCGCCAGCCGGCACGCTGCCCGGCGTCTCCAGTTTCCAGCTCCACTTCGCCGATCACGACATCCTGACCCCCGGCGACGCGCCCGACGTGCTGGTCGCGATGAACCCGGCGGCGCTCAAGGCGAACCTGGCCGACCTGCCGCGCGGTGCGGACATCATCGCCAACACCGACGAGTTCACCAAGCGCAACCTGAGCCGGATCGGGTATGAGGCCAACCCGCTGGAAGACGGGTCGCTCGCGGCCTACAACATCCACGCGTTGCCGATCACCTCGATGACCGTCAAGGCGCTGGAAGTGTTCGAGATCACCCGGAAGGACGCGGAGCGGGCGAAGAACATGTTCGCGCTCGGCCTGCTTTCCTGGCTGTACAACCGGCCGCTGGAGGGCACCATCCACTTCCTGGAGTCCAAGTTCGCCGCCAAGCCGGAGATCGGCCGGGCGAACGTGGCGGCCTTCCAGGCCGGCTGGAACTACGGCGAGACCACCGAGGCGTTCTCGGTCCAGTACGAGGTCAAGCCCGCCAGCCTGGAGCCGGGCACCTACCGCAACATCACGGGCAACCTCGCCTTGGCCTACGGGCTGGTCGCCGCGTCCCGCCGGTCCGGGCTGCCGCTGTTCCTCGGCTCCTACCCGATCACCCCGGCCTCCGACATCCTGCACGAGCTGGCCAAGCTCAAGCGGTTCGGGGTGCGCACGTTCCAGGCCGAGGATGAGATCGCCGGCGTCGGCGCCGCGCTCGGCGCATCGTTCGGCGGCGCGCTGGGTGTCAGCACCACCTCCGGCCCCGGCATGACGCTGAAGATGGAGACGATCGGGCTGGCTGTGTCGGTGGAGCTGCCCCTGATCATCTGTGACATCCAGCGGGCCGGCCCCTCCACCGGCATGCCGACCAAGACCGAGCAGGCCGACCTGCTGATGGCGCTGTACGGGCGCAACGGTGAGTCCCCGGTGCCGGTGCTGGCACCGGCCACCCCGAGCGACTGCTTCGACACCGCGATCGAGGCGGTCCGGATCGCCACCAAGTACCGGACCCCGGTGATCATCCTGTCCGACGGCTACCTGGCCAACGGCTCCGAGCCGTGGCGGATCCCGGTGGTCGCCGACCTGCCCAAGCTGCGGGACGAGTTCTCCTTCTCCAGCCCCAAGGAGTGGCAGGCGGAGGACGGCAGCACGCTCGAGTTCCAGCCCTTCCGGCGGAACCCGGAGACACTGGCCCGGCCGTGGGCGATCCCGGGCACGCCCGGGCTGGAGCACCGCATCGGCGGCATCGAGAAGGCCGACGGGACCGGCACGATCTCCTATGACCCCGGCAACCACGACAAGATGGTGCGGCTCCGGCAGGCCAAGATCGACGGCATCGCGCACGACATCGGCGCGCTGGTGGTGGATGACCCGGACGGTGACGCCCGGGTGCTGGTGCTCGGCTGGGGCTCGACCTTCGGCTCGATCGGCGCCGCGGTCCGCCGCGTCCGGCTGGCCGGTGGCCCGGTCGCCCAGGCTCACCTGCGGCACCTCAACCCGTTCCCGGCTAACCTGGGTGAGGTGCTGGCCGGCTATGACAAGGTGCTGGTCCCCGAGATCAACCTGGGCCAGCTCGCACTGCTGCTGCGCGGCCGCTACCTGGCCGACGTCATCTCCTACAACCAGGTCCGCGGCCTGCCCTTCAAGGCCGCCGAACTGGCCGGGGTCATCCAGGATGTGATCGCCAATGTCTGACACCAGCATGGCTAACGACGGCGCGGACGCCGCAGCGCACCGCCCGGCTTCGCTCACCCTGGTCCCGGTCGCCGACGAGAAGCTAACCACCAAGGACTTCAAGTCCGATCAGGAGGTGCGCTGGTGCCCCGGCTGCGGGGATTACGCCATCCTGGCCGCCTTCCAGTCCTTCCTGCCCGAGCTCGGCATCCCGCGGGAGAACCTGGTCATCATCTCCGGCATCGGCTGCTCCTCCCGGCTGCCGTACTACGTGGACAGCTACGGGATGCACTCGATCCACGGCCGCGCCCCGGCGATCGCCACCGGCCTGGCCGCCACCCGGCCCGATCTGTCGGTGTGGGTGATCACCGGCGACGGCGACGCGCTGTCGATCGGCGGCAACCACCTGATCCACGCCCTGCGCCGCAATGTCAACATCAAGATCCTGCTGTTCAACAACCGGATCTACGGGCTGACCAAGGGCCAGTACTCGCCCACCTCCGAGCAGGGCAAGGTGACCAAGTCCACCCCGTTCGGCTCGCTGGACACCCCGTTCAACCCGCTGTCGCTGGCGATCGGGGCCGAAGCCGGCTTCGTGGCCCGCACCATCGACTCCGACCGCAGGCACCTCACCAGCGTGCTGCAGGCTGCCGCCGACCACCGGGGGGCGGCGTTCGTCGAGATCTACCAGAACTGCCCGATCTTCAACGACGATGCATTCGCGCCGCTGACCGCGCCGGCCACCCGCGATGAGCGGCTGATCCGGCTCGAGGACGGCCAGCCGGTCCGGTTCGGCGCGAACCAGGAGCAGGGACTGCGGCCCGGCCGCTACGGGTCGCTGGAGGCAGTCGCGGTCGCTGGCGCTGACGAGCGCTCGCTGCTGGTGCACGACACCGGCCTTGCCGACCCCGGTTACGCGTTCGCACTGTCCCGGCTGGGCGACGCGGACTTCAGCCACACGCCCATCGGGGTGTTCCGCAAGGTCGCCCGGCCCAGCTATGACGAGCTCATGGCCGCGCAGCTGGAAGACGCCCGGGCCCGCCAGGGCGAGGGCGACCTGGCGGCCCTGCTGGCCGGTCCGGACACCTGGCAAGTCGGCTGACCCAGCCCCGCCACCGGTCCTGGTTGCCGCAACCAGGACACTAGATGCGCCTGGCTGCGGCAAACCATCACCTGCCGGGGAGGCCGGCGACCGCATGACGGCCGTCCGGCGAGCTGGATCAGCACGGACTCATCCGTTCGGCAGCGCCCAGGTCGGGCGGCAGAAGGAGGGCGCTATGGCGGTGCGGCTGGAGCGGGCCGGGGCGGTTAGCACGGTCATCCTGGACCGGCCGGATGTGCGCAACGCGGTCGATGGGCCGACTGCCGCCGCTCTGGCCGGTGCTTTCCGGGACTTCGACGCCGACGCCGGTGCGCACGTGGCTGTGCTGTGGGGCGCGGGCGGCACGTTCTGCTCGGGCGCGGACCTGAAGGCGGTCGGCGGCCCGGACGGTAACCGGGCCGAGCCGGGCGGCGACGGGCCGATGGGCCCGACCCGGCTGCGGCTGGCCAAGCCGGTGATCGCCGCCATCGCGGGGCATGCCGTGGCCGGAGGGCTGGAACTTGCGCTCTGGTGCGACCTGCGGGTGGCCGAGGAGGACGCGGTGCTCGGCGTGTTCAGCCGGCGCTGGGGCGTGCCGCTGATCGACGGCGGCACGGTGCGGCTGCCGCGGGTGATCGGCCGGGGCCGGGCGCTGGACCTGATCCTCACCGGGCGGCCGGTCGCCGCCCCGGAGGCGCTGGCCATGGGCCTGGTCAACCGGGTGGTCCCGGCCGGCCAGGCGCGGCCGGCGGCCGAGGAGCTGGCCCGCGAGCTGGCGGCGCTGCCGCAGCAGTGCCTGCGCAGCGACCGCGCGTCCGCGCTGGCGGGCGCCGGCCTGGCCGAGGACGAGGCGATGGCCAGCGAGTTCCGCTACGGCGCGGCGGTGCTGGCCGGCCCGGGCCTGGCCGAGGGTGTCGGCCGTTTCCGTGGCGGCGCGGGCCGGGGCGGGACACCGGCCTGACCGGCCCGATGGCACATCTCGGCATCCTGGCCCACAGCACCGAGGGCGCGGCGCTGGCGTTCCTGGCGTTCTGCCAGGAGGGCTACCGGCGGACCGGACGGAACGAGCACCCCGATGTGACCCTGGACTACATCGCGTTCGGTGCCAGCATGGCCGCGTGGGAGGCTGGCGACTATGCCGCCGTCCGGGCCACGCTGGCGGTCAGCGCGGGCCGGCTCGCCCGCGCGGGGGCGGACTTCTTCGCCTGCCCGGACAACACCGCGCATCTGGCGCTGGCGGCACCCGGCCCGCCGCTCCCACTGCCCGGCCTGCACATCGCCGAGGTGGTGGCCGACCGGGCCGCGGCGGAGGGGCGACGGCGGGTGGCGGTGCTCGGCACGAAATACCTGATGGACAGCCCGCTCTACCCGCAGGTGCTGGCGGCCCGGGGGATCGGCTGCGAACTGCCCGCCGGCGCCGACCGGCTGGTCCTGAACGAGATCATCTTCAGCGAGCTGGTGAACGGGGTGTTCACCGATGCCGCGCGGCAGGAGTACCTGCGGGTGATCGGCGGCCTGGCCGCCCGCGGCTGCGACGCGGTCGCGCTGGTCTGCACCGAGATCCCGCTGTTGATCCCGGCCGGGTCAGCCCCGCTGCCCACGCTGGACTCCACCCGGCTGCTGGCCCGCGCCGCGTACCTGACCGCGGTGGGCGACCGCCCGCTGCCCACCTGGCGCGGCGGCCCGGCCCCCGCTTAGCTCTCAGCCCCGCGCCAGGTTCGCCGGGGCTGCTGGCTGGGCTGGGCAGCGGCCAGCGCCACAGCTGCCCGGCGGCTGCCGCCACCGGACACGCACCCGGCCCGGGCACGGGCGGGCCGGCCGCCCGGGGCGTAAGGTCTACCACGTCGGCTCGCGGCCGGGAACGGAGGGTCTGGATGGCCGCCAGGAAACAGTGGAGTGACCTCAGCGAGCGCAACCGGAAGCTGCTGATTGCGGTCGGGGTGGTGGAAGGCTGCCTCAAGATCGCGGCGCTCATCGACATCAAGCGCCGCCCGGCCAGCCAGATCCGGGGCCCGAAGTGGCTGTGGGCCGCGGTGGTGTCGGTCGTCAGCTCCGCCGGGCTGCTGCCGATCTCGTATTTCGTGTTCGGGCGCAAGCGGCAGCCCACGCCGTGATGACGGCCGCGGAGCGGCTGCAGGCGCTGGGGATCGAGCTGCCGCCGGTGTTCGCGCCCGCGGGCAGTTATCTCGGCTGCGTGGTGGACGGTGGCCTGGTGTATGTCAGCGGGCACGGCCCGATCGCTGGCGACCAGATGATCCGCGGCAAGGTTGGTGGTGACCTGACCCTGGCGCAGGGCCAGCAGGCGGCTCGGATGACCGCACTCTCGATACTGGCCACGCTCCAGGCCGAGCTGGGCGATCTCGACCGGATCGAGCGGATCATCAAGGTGTTCGGGATGGTGAACGTGGCCCCCGGCTTCGACCGCAGCCCCGCCGTCATCGACGGCTGCTCGGGCCTGCTGGTGGAGGTATTCGGTGATACGGGGCGCCACGCCCGGTCAGCGGTCGGCATGGCCGAGCTGCCGTTCGGCATCGCGGTGGAGATCGAGCTAATCGCCCGGCTGCGCAGCCGGTAGCGGCGCCCGGCCCGGTCTTAGCCGCGCGGCGCCCGCAGCCGGGGCCGCCGCGGGCGATCGGTGTCCAGCCGCAGCCAGTAGCCGACCGGGAACAGCCGCACGTTGATGCGCGAGTCAACCAGCCCCCACAGCCCGCGGCGCGCGAACAGGGCCACGAAGATCGCCACCAGCCCGAAGATGATCAGATACCACGCGTTGTAAGAGGCCAGCGTCTGCTGCAGCACCATGTAGACGACGGTGCCAACGATCGGCCCCTCGATCGTGCCCAGCCCGCCGATGATGGTGATGAACGCCATCTCCGCCGTCCAGTTCACCGTGAACACCGCAGCCGGCTGCACTTGGAGCTGGCTGATCGCCAGCACCGCGCCCGCGGCGCCGCAGCCGGCGCCGGCCACCACGAATACCAGCATCCTGGCCAGGCCGACCCGGGCCCCGGAGCTGCGCGCAGCCACCTCGTCGTCGCGGATGGCGGTGAGCACCAGCCCGAGCCGGCCGCGCAGCAGCAGGTAGATGGCGGCCAGCGCGACGACCGTGACGGCCAGCGCGGCCCAGTAGGTGTACGCGGTGAGCAGCGCCGGGTTGTACCCGGCCAGGCCGGGCAGCGGCATGCCGGTGCCGCCGCCGATCGAGGAGAACTTCTCGATGATGAGCAGGACGGTCGTGGCGAGCACCCAGGTGGCGATCGCGAAGTACCCGCTGCGCAGCCGGGAGACCAGCCACCACAGCGGCAGTGCCGCGACGCCGCAGCCGAGCGCGGCGACGGGCAGCGCAGCGAACGGCGAGGTGCCGTGGAGAGCGAGGATCAGCACGAAGTACGCGCCGAGCCCCACGAACGCCTGCTGCCCGACCGACACCAGCCCGGCGTAGCCCGCCAGCAGGTTCCACATGCTCGCCATCGTGAGCAAGATGAACGCCTGCACCAGGATGGCGGTGGTGCCGGAGTAGACGATGTACGGCGCCAGCCCGAGCACGACGACGACGATCAGCGCGCCCAGCCCGGTCCAGGTCACGTTCCGGCGCGACCGGGTGACCCGGAATGTCCCGGCCGGGCGGGCGGTGGTTTCGGTGGCCAGGCTCACGACTGCGCTCTCCGGCTGATCAGGCCCTGCGGGCGCAGCACGAGCACGGCGAGGAACACAATGAACCCGGCGAGGGCCTCATCGGAGATGCTGATCTGGGCGCCGATCTGCTGGGCCACGCCAAGCACCACACCGCCGAGCAAGGTGCCCCACAGCGAGCCGAGCCCGCCGATGACCACGGCGGCGAACGCAAACAGCAGGATCGTGTCGGTCCCCGCGGTCGGATAGATCTGGGAGTACATGCCGTAGGCGATGCCGCCCAGCGCCACCGTGGCGAACGCGATCGCCGCCGCGATCCCGAACACATGCCGGTAGTCGGCCCCGGCCAGCTGCGCCGCTTCCCTGTCGTCGGCGACGGCGCGGATCAGGCGGCCGTACTTGGATCTGGACAGGAAGTACTGCAGCCCCAGCAGCACCACCACGGCGGTCGCGAAGATGACCACCAGCAGGTAGGCGATCTGGATCTGGGAGCCAATGCTGAAGGAGGCGGTGAGCAGGGACAGCCCGGTGCCGATGCCACGGGTGTTGGCGGTGAAGAACTGAAGCAGGCCGTTCTCGATCACAAACGACAGGCCGAGCATGACCATCAGCGTGGTGAGCACGCTGCGGTCGAGCGCGCCCTGGATCATCGTGCGCTGCACCACGTAGCCGAGCACCGCCATCACCGGGACCACGATGACGAAGGACCAGAGCACCGGGACGTGGGTAACCGCGATCACGCCGATCGCGATGTAGCCCGCGAGCACGGCAAGGTCGCCGTGCGCGAGGTTCACCACCTTCATCACCCCGAACATCAGCGACAGCCCGCAGGCGAATAGCGCGTACAGCCCGCCGATCAGCACGCCCTGGATGACGGCGTTGACCCAGACCATTACGGCTCACTCCCCTCGCCAGGCTGCCTGGCCGGGGCGGCGCCCGCCAGCCCGAAGTAGGCCGCCTCAACCTGGTCCGCGGTGACGTCGGCGGGCCTGCCTTCCAGGGTGGTCCTGCCCTCCAGCAGGCACTGTATGTGCGAGGCCACCCGCAGGGCCTGGCTCACGTCCTGCTCGACGAGCAGCACGGTGAGGCCGGTTGCCAGGATCTCCGGCAGCATGCCGTAGATGCGCTGGACGACCACCGGGGCCAGCCCGAGCGACAGCTCGTCGAGCAGCAGCACCCGGGGGTTGGCGACGAGCGCCCGGCCGATCGCGACCGTCTGCTGCTCGCCGCCGGACAGCTGGGCGGTCGGCTGTCTGCGGCGTTCCCGCAGCCAGCCGAACGTCTCATAGACCCGCTCGATGGTCCACGGGCCCGGCCGTGCGTACGCGGCGCCGACCTGCAGGTTTTCCTCAACGGACAGCGACTCGAACAGGCGCCGGCCCTCTGGCACCATGACGATCCCCTGCCCGGCCCGGCGCTCGGGGCGCAGCCCGGTCACGTCCGCGCCGTCGAACCAGACCGAGCCCGCGCTCGGGTGGTGCAGGCCGGCGATCGTGCGCAGCAGTGTCGACTTGCCCGCGCCGTTCGCGCCGATGATGGCGTACACCTCGCCCGGGAACACCTGGAGCGAGATCGCGTCCAGCGCCCGGAGCTGCCCATGGTGCACGGTCAGGTCGCGGACTTCCAGCAGCGGCGTCCCCGGTTCCGCCCGCCCGCCGTTTCCCGGTCCGGTCACGGCTCGCTCCGTTCCCCACCTGCCGCCTCGTCCCCCTTCGCCGCCGGGGGCGCCGCCAGCGACCCGCCGGCCAGCGCCGCGGTGACCTCGGTGCCGAGGAAGACCTCCCGGACGGCGGGCTCGGCCAGCACCGCGGCAGGCACGCCGTCGCCGACGAACTTGCCGCCGGCCAGGCAGATCAGCCGGCTCACCACCGGGGTGAGCGCGCGCACCACGTGCTCGATCCAGATCACCGCGATCCCCTCGGCGTTCACACCGCGGACGATCTCGACAAGCTGGGCGACCTCGGGGTCGGTGAGGCCGCCGGCCACCTCGTCCAGCAGCAGCAGCGTGGGCTGGGTGGCGAGGGCGCGGGCAAGTTCCAGCCGCTTGCGCTGCAGCAGGCCCAGCCGTTCGGTGGGCACGTTCGCCTGCCCGGACATGCCGCAGCGCGCCAGCGCCTGGACGGCAGCCGCGTAGCTGGCCCTCCGCCGCAGCCCGCCGCCCTGCTGCGCGGCGACCAGCAGGTTCTCGAACACGGTCATGTCCGCGAACGGCCGCGGTACCTGGTAGGTACGGCCGATGCCGAGCCGGCACCGCGCGGCCGGGTCCAGCCTGGTGATCGTGCGGCCGGCGAAGCGGACCTCGCCGGCCCCGGGGGCCAGGTCTCCGGAGATGAGGCCGAACAGGCTGGTCTTGCCAGCGCCGTTCGGCCCCACGATCCCGACCACGTCCCCGGGGCCCACGGCGAAGGACAGGTCCTCCGCGATGACGACCCGGCCGAACCGTTTCGTCACATTGTCGAGCTCGAGCAGTGCGTCGGTCATCCGGTCACTGGTTGGTGGGGAGCAGGTCGGCCGTGATCTTCGCCTGCGGCTGCAGTGTGTTGTCCACCACCTGGGCCTCAACCGGGAACTTCGTGCCCTTCTGCCACTGGATGCCGACCGGGGGGGTGATCGCCACGCCCGGCGCGGGCCCGCCGGAGGCGAAATTCAGCGGCCCGGCCACCGCCTCCGGCAGGTTCACCTGGTGGATGGCGGCGGCGACCTCGGCCTTGTTGTGAGGGTCGCTGGCCATGGTCAGGGCGGCGTGGGCAGCCTCGAACAGGCTGTAGTTGCTGATGTTGGAGTTCCACTGTCCTCTGGTCGTCGCCTCGAACTCGTTCGCCAGCTGCTGGCAGGTCTCCCCGGTGAACGAGGACGTCCACGGCAGCGACGGCGCCCACCAGGCGTCGGTGGCAACGTTGTAGGAAAGGGGCCCGAGTGCGTAGGCGTCGGGCGGGAACAGCAGCACCTTGGCCACGGTCGCCAGCTTCGGCTTGAAGCCCTGCTGCGCCGACTGCTTCCACATGGTGGCGAAGTCAGGCGGCAGCGGCACGTTGGTGAAGAAGTCGGCGCCGGACGCCTTGAACTGGGAGATCATCGAGGAGTAGTCGGTGGTCCCGTCGGGGTAGGGCGCTGACAGGACCATCTTGTAGCCCGCGGCCGCCGCGATCGGCGGGAACACCGCGCGGAACGCGTTGCCGTCCGCGTCGTTCGGGAACGCCGCGGCGACAATCTTGTTCGTGTGCAGCTGGGCGTGGATCCGGTCCCACATCGGGATGAAGCACTTGACCAGGTGCTCGGCGCCGAGGAAGAACATCACCACGTACTTGGGCTTGAGCGTCGGCTTCAGCGGGTTGCCCCCAAGATTGATGTACCAGGGCTCCCACGGGATATTCGAGCAGATCAGCGGCGTGCCAAGGGTTTCCGCCTGGCTGGCGACCGCGTTGACGGTCTCCGGCGTGGACGAGGCCAGCAGCAGGTCCACATGGTCGGTCAGGATGGCGGTCCTGGCCAGGTCGCCGGCCCGGGTGGGGCTGGACTGGGAGTCGTAGGACTTGATGGTGACCGAGTAGGTCTTGCTGCCGATCTTGAACCCGTTCTTGTACGGGGTCGTCGCCTTGATCTTGGAGAGCACCCAGTTGTCCGGCGCGCCGAACCCGGCAAGAGGGCCAGTCAGCGGGTGGATCCAGCCAATCGTGAGGCCGCTGGTGCTGCTCGAACTGGCACCCTTGACGCCGGAACTGCACGCCTGGAGCAGTCCGCCGGTCCCCACCGCGGCCGCGCCCGCGCCGACCGCGCGCAGCAGGCTCCGCCGGTTGATCCCGCCGGCCGGGCTGGTACTGCCGGAAGGCTCAGTCTGGTCGCTCATATGTCATCGATCTCCTTGTGAGGTCCTGTCACAGAGGCGGGAACCGGGCCGCGGCAACCGGGCCGGAGCCAGTCCCCTTCGCCAGGGGAGCGCCCGGTGGCCTGCGAAATACCGGGTGGCCGCCCCGCTCGCTTCCTGGCATTCCATTACGTCCCCTCGGCGTCGGCGCCCGACTTAGGCCGGCGCCAGAGGCCCGCCTCGAACCAAACGCTCAGCCCAAGATCAGGTACTGCGAGATGAAGCATAGCCAGTGTGCGCTTCGCGTACGACTATGCGCAATGCAGAAATTTATTCACTTGTGACATGTTCGCCGCGGCCGGGCCGCGGCGGGCTTGCGCGGGTGTGCGAACGCGCGTCCCCGCCGGGGACGTCTTGCCGAGAACCTAGACTTTGCCAGCCAGCACTGTCAACAATCTTGCAGATGTGTTCCCGGCTCCCCGCCGGCTGCCGTCGGCTGTGCAGGACTACCCTGGGAAGAACGGGCCCCGATGGACAGCGCCAGGACCCGGCCCGCACCGCAGGCACGCAGGGTGGGCAGTCATAGATCGTTGACAATATCGCTTGCACTGTCATACTTTTCCGGGCAGGAATGCGCCTGCTGCCAGCCAGTTGCCGGTTCCCTCATGGCGAGGAGCGCACCGGGGAGGAGGACAGCCGGGCATGGCCGGGCGGCCGCGGTGGTTACCCCCGGGGCGGCCGGCGGGCAGGCCCGGAGGGGTGCGTCGGCAACCGGAAGGAGCGGCTGGATGCCGGAGGACCCGAAGACGGCGGTGACCGGTGCGATCCGGGCGGCGATCCTGCGCGGGGAGTTCGCGCCCAGGCAGCGGCTCGTCGAGATCGATCTGTGCGAGCGCTTCGGCACCTCCAGGTTCATTCTCCGCACCGCTCTGCAGGAACTGTCAGCACAGGGCCTGGTCGAGTTCCAGCGGAACCGGG
>Ga0306920_100004674_pt1 | contig 17576 bp, 12 predicted proteins | sample flu12Cox44000170_FD_204666 | JGI IMG/M metagenome (GOLD analysis project Ga0306920, IMG submission 204666) | Lab enrichment of tropical soil microbial communities from Luquillo Experimental Forest, Puerto Rico - flux4day.12C.oxic.44.000.170 (v2)... | ecosystem: Environmental > Terrestrial >... | reverse complement strand
GCGGAAGGCACCGAGCTGTGCCACCAGGGAGCCTTGGAGAACGAGGTGTTCCTCATAGTCGATGGTGAGGCCGAAGTCATCGTTGACGACACGTCAATCGGGCGCACGCAAATGGGCGAGATCGTCGGGGAGCTGGCAATGTTGGGGAACGGACGTCGCGCCGCGACCCTTCGTGTCGTGAAACCGATGCACGTCCTTGTGCTCGACCCGAGAGAGGGTGGATTCCGTACTGGCCGCTGACCGTCTCAGGGATCAGCAGCTATCCCCGAACACCGGGTCGGTGAAACACTTATCGAGTGGAAGCCCAGTGCTGCCTTTGCCAGTAAACCGTTGATGACACCGAGGATGGCAACGTGCGGCTGGTCCGCCTCGGTGGCGCCCATCTTCGGGTCTGGTTCGCATTGAGGAACTGCGACTCCCGTGTCGTCGTCATGACGCCGACAGGCTGTACGAGTTGAGGGCGAAGTTGAGGGTCTGCCCATCGGTGTGACAAATCTCCCAGCCGAAGTTCACCTCGGACACGCCCACGCCCGTCGGGATGTCCCCGATGCTCTGCAGGTAGGCCAGCACATCCGTGATGTTGACGGTGCCGCTGCTCTCGGGGGTGTTCATCACCAGCATCCGCTCGGGCTGAGCGTCGGTGCCGTAGTGGATGAGGGTGTAGCTGATGCCGTCGATGGTCGCCTGGCCGTCGATGGTGGCTCCCCCGTAGCTGGACGAGGCCCCTCGCTCGTCACTGGTGTTGACCCAGATCATGATGTCGTTGGAGTAGCCGCCGAGCCAGATGTCGTACGCCTGCTCCCAGTTCCCCTGGGAATCCGGTGGGTTGGTGGCGTTGAAGGTCGACGTGATCGAGCTGTATCCACTGAGTGGCGGGTAGGTGTCGGTGGGCAGCGTGAAGATGGATTGCACGTCGGGGTACGCCTGCACTGCCCCCTGGTCGGCGGCAGCTCCAGCGTTGGCCGAGAAGTACCAGGCGTTATCGCTCTGCGTCGGATCACACATGGTCCCAGTCAGGTTGATGCCGCCCACGTCCTGGTAGCTGACATCGACGGCAGGGTTGCCGGTCGAGGCGGTGACTGTCGGGTCGTCATAGAAGGGGAAACCGCCGCCGAAGGCCACGCAGTTAGACGCCGCCGGCAGAGTGGTCGTGGTCGTCGTGGTGGTAGTGGGCGGCACGGTCGTCGTCGTGCTTGTGGTGGTCGTGGTGGCGCCGACAAGCGCACAGTCGAGGCTTCCCGAGATGACGCCAGAATGCGTCTGCGTCAGGTTCGTGTTCGGGCACGTCACGTTCAGTGACGTCCCTGTAGGCGAGGTCCCTGGAGACCCATCGAGCGTTGCCGAATTAGGGTAGGAGGCCGTCACTAACGAGACGCCGAGAGTGACGGCGACGGAGTTTCCGACCCCTGCCACACCTCTGCAGTTGGCGGTGAGTGTTCCTGACACGGGCGTGCCTGAGACGGCGCCCGAATATTTGTACCTGATGTCGGGCCGCATGATTCTCAAGGTGAACTTCGAGCCCTTGAAGGTCCCATGGACTGCGCTAGTGGTTGAACACGCGCTGCGGGTCAATCTGACTCTGCCGGACAATCTGTGGTCATTTTGGGTCAACTGAAGCGTCATCGTCCCGCGTATCGGGGCGGGGTTCGTGCGCTGCCGCGTTCCAGACCACGAGCCACTGACCTTCGAACTGCCGGCTCCGGCGGGCAGCGCACCCGACATCGTCGCAACAACCGCAAGAACAGCCGTGCACACCAAGAACACGTTTGATCTGCCTTGTGACATCGTGACTCCTCCCATTTGCTGCGCCCATGCAATCGAGATCGCATGGCTAAATGGGCTCCAACGGCCCTACTCGTCACGAACAGCGTGGCGGGCCAGTGACATTCCTGACCGGGCAAACCTCATCTGGTTTGCCACGCTGCGTGCCCAGCCCTGCAGTCGAACGTAGCCCCAGGGCGCGAGAAACCAAGAGTTGTTTGCAAGTCTGTCGCGAAGATTGGCAGTTACCCACCCCTAGCCAGGGCGGATGTGTCCGCCCACTGGGTGACGTGATCGTGAACTGCGCCGTAGCCGGCGTTGTCACGAGTACGTCCTTTCCCTGGCGGTGTATGGCCCATATTCAAGGGCACGCGGGTATGCGCAGTTCGCGACGCGATCGCCATGCGTCGTGCGCCATCCGTGGCGCGAAATGGCCCGTCACGACCGCCTAGGCGGCGCTGTTTCGCTTCTAGTGGCCGGCTGTCCGCCCTACCCCCATAACGCCGGTTCGGGGATGCCCGCTAAGGACCCGTCGCTCCTGGTGAGGATGACGACAGGAACGAAGGCGTTAGCGCTTGGCGTGACACGACTTCATGTCAACTTACCGAGTGACCAACTATGAACTTCTTCCAGCCTGACTCGCATCAACAGACCGTCCGACGGAGGGACCGGCACCAATATCGGTGTCACATATCGAGCATTCTTCAAGTGGAAATAGCTGAACTGACCCAACTCCCGCGGTGAACTCTTCAGGTAGACGCCTTGCCACACTCTGTGGATGTTCGCGGTCACTTCAGAAATCAGGTCTGCTGTCTCATCAGACGGATTCTGTTCTGGCCAGGTGGCCTTTAGGGCATCATCGAACTTCGGCCACCAAGTGCGGCCCGAAGAAATGTCACCGGTGATCACGGCGCTACCCGTTGTCAGGGTCACAGGGATCGTGATGTTGGCCTCTGGTCGTACCGTCGCCATCAGCTCAACGATGAAGACAAGGTTGGAGAGGAATGGGTCAATGTTGGGATTGAACTCCCCTTCCGACCCGCCGTCGTTTCGCCCCTCTTCGTTGACGCCGGTCATGCGCCCCCTCTGGATTCGCTGTTGCACACTGCCTCGAAGCCGCCATCGCCGGATGATTTGCAGGGCAAGAGTGACCGCCTGACCTGCAGTATCGGAAGGAAGAGCTGGGAACTTGACCGCCCCGGAGCCGAAGTTGGCACGTGGAATCCCTGATCGCCGGTTCGGGGTCGCTTCTTAGCGTTGCCGGAGACGGGGTTCCACCGGCTCACGCTTCTCGATTCGGCCTACCTGGCCGATCCTCTGGGATCGTCGGGGGCAGGGTGAGTTACAGACTTTTAGGATGAGGAATCGGCTCCAAACGAGTGGATGGCGCAGGAGGGTGACGACATTGGTCGATGGTGTCGCTTGGTCGATGAGGTCGGCGCTAATCATGGTCTCAGACCTTGATCGGTCAGTGCCGTTCTACATGGACGTCTGCGGACTACAAGAGATCTTTCGTGAGCCTGATTCAGCCGTTCTCAGTGTTGAGGCAGGCCAGTCAGCGACGCTGTACTTAAGAAGGGTCTATCGCGATGGGCTCCATACCGGACAAGAAACGTTGGGAGTAAGAGCGATTTCATTCTTCTCGAGATCAAGCACGGAGCTTGATCGCGTCGAGGAACGGCTGAAGGACCTCGGTGCGCTCCGAGACCGCCGACAGGTCGGAGAGGGCGGCAGGATTGGGTTGGTGCGAGGCCACGATCCTGACCGGCTTCCCCTGGCCTTCGTGAGTCATGACCCGAGTCGGCCCGCAACCGGCGCCGAATTCGGGAAGATATCGTCGCTTATCTACGGATGGGACTTATGACTTAACGGTCGCCGCGGCCGTGGACTATCCCAGAACGCCGGTTTGGGGCGGCCTACATCACCACGTACTTGCCGGTAGCAGCGCGGCGAGCGAGTCGTGATTCGATTGCCGCTCATGGCGCTTTCCCTTTAGGGTGCTCTGTCACCCTCGTGGGCTTGAACGGTCGGTTACGGGCCGTGGCGACGATGGGTCGCCTGAGCCGCGAGCTTGATGCTTACCAGCCATGGAGGTGAGAGATGAGCGGCATCGAGATGGGCGGTGAGCAGTCGGCGGAGGTACCCCTCGTCGGGGTGGTAGATGAGAAACCCGAGGCGGGCGGGGCCGCCGAACCGCCAAATCGTGTTGCCTGTGAGCCCGTGAGCGAACCGACACTGTCCTCGGCTTGGTACGCCGCCAGCGGAGTCCCGATTACGGACCGACTCTTGGAGTGGCCCCCTGATGTGTTCGCGCTCACAAATGTCTTGCTAACGCGCGCGGAAGCGTTTCGCTACGCCCTGTCCTTCAAAGACTGGCCCCCCAGCCCATTTGGTGACGGAGCTCGGTCGGTCGAGGAGGCCGGCCGCGGGTGGAGCGCCCGGGCAGAGGACCGCACCGGCGAGATGCCCGACCTGGTCACGGGAGAGTGGAACGTCCTTCGTGAGGGCGCCGAGGTGCCGCTCGAACAACTCGCCGTCGGGGGCTGCCAGCGAGTGTGTGAGGCACTGCTGACCTTGCATGCGATCGCGGACGAGGCCTGCGCTGGGCTTGGCGTCGCCCTGGACAGCTCCCACAGCGAGGGGTGCGTGTATCGGGCCCGCGGACGAGAGCTGCTGGCGCGCACCGGATCCATGGCCCGCATCGACGCCCGCCTCTTGCGCGTTCTACCAAAGGTCATCACCCCGCCCACGGGGCGACTCGCCTTTTCACGCTATGCCTGCGTGCAAGGCCCCGGCATCGCTGCCAGGTGGCACAAGATCCCGGCCCGCCACCGTTGAACGGATCTGCGCTCCGAGTACGCGACGCTGCTGTTATTGCCGTGGCCGCTGCAAGTGCAAGCATCGGACTTTCACCCGGTGGGCTCCGTCCAGAGACTCACCAAAGATCCATTCGGGTTCTTCGAGTTTGCGCCGGCGGTGGGGCTCGATCTTGACCTGTTGGATCGCGTGTTGGTCGCTGCCCGCCAAGAAGCGGGAAGCGTCGATGTCGTCTTACTGCCGGAGAGCACCGTGGAAGAGCGCGAGATCGATGACCTCGAAGCCCTTCTGGACAGCCATGGGGTGATCACGCTCGCGGCGGGGGTGCGCCAGCCCACGCGGCAGCCGGACCAGTTCCCGATCAACTGGCTGCATTTGGGCTTCAACCCCAGACTCGAGAAAGGCGGGTTGCTGCCCAACGAAGGACGCGAACCGTGGTTTCACCTGCGCCAGAACAAGCACCACCGCTGGTCGCTGGATGAAGACCAGGTGGAGCAATACCACCTGGGCGCCGCCCTTCACCCCCACATCCGCTGGTGGGAAGCGATGGACGTACCCCGCAAGGCAATCGAGTTCGTCGAGGTGGCCGAACTCGTGCAGGCCTACCTCGTGTGCGAGGACCTAGCCCACAATGATGACATCGCGCAGCTCATCCGGTCGGTGGGCCCGACGGTCGTCATCACTGTCCTGCTGGACGGGCCTCAGCTCACGTCGCGCTGGACCGCCCGGTACGCCAGTGTCCTGGCCGACGATCCCGGCTCGGCCGTGCTCACGTTGACCTCGTACGGGATGGTGGAGCGGACGCGACCCCAGGGCCGGGAGGCTTCTCGAGTGATCGCTCTGTGGAAGGACCCCACCCGGGGAGTCCGCGAGATCTCGCTCGAACCTGGAGCGCACGCCGTCTTGGTGACAGTCGCGATGAACCGCGCCACCCGGTTCAGCGCTGACGGCCGCTGGCCGATCGACAACAGCACCTCCTGCTCTGCCGTGGCGGTCCACCAGGTCCGAGCCTCGAACACCGGCTCAGCATCACCGCAGTTACCGTCCACGGCGTCGGCTGTCCCTGTGTTGGAACTCGACGAGCTGACCGTACTCACGGTCTGGGCAGAGGGCGTATCGGAAGCCGCAGCATACGCACCGAAGCAAGTCGACTTGCTGCTGGCCGAGGCCCGTGCCGGCGCAACATGGCGAGCCGAGCTTGGCCTCACGGACCCATCCGCCCGACTCGTCGACGCCATCGAATCGCTCGGCCGGCAGGTTCGAGCGGCCCCCTCACCTACTAGCACGTCGTCATTCGACGCCTTGCTCACAGCAGCCAAAGAGGATCACCCCGGCGAGACAAGCCTCGACCAAGTGGTCCGGCGCACGTTGCTGTCAATGCTTGAGGAACGGCGGACCAGGCAACCAACCGAAGCCAACCGCGACTGACCGACAGTGATCGGGGACCCGCTGGTGGGGTCGCTGAGTAAAGCGCCGGGCCTGCTGAGATGTCGATGGCGCGTCTGTGCGGGTCGTGGCTGAATAGGAGCTGGGCGTCGAAGTCTTTAGATGGGAAACGCTATCGACGGTTCACTGTCTTAGGGCAAGGGGGTATCCCCTAACGCCGGATATGTGGGACAGGTTGGGACTATCGTCGGAGCGGGTCGTTACTGGCGTCAGGGTGGAGCACCACCGGGGACCGACCCTCCAGCACAGTGCTGGACAGAGCCGTGCGCCTGGGCGATCACCAGATCTCGTCCGAAGGAGCACGCCATGCCCGAATCGGATCTCGGGACCGCCTATCGGTCAGCCCTCGAGGTGATCGCCGCCGCCGAGCCGGACGTGGCCGACGCCATCGCCGGTGAACTGACCTCCCAGCGTCGCCAACTGAAGCTCGTCGCCTCGGAGAACTACGCCTCACCGGCTGTACTGCTGGCCATGGGGAACTGGCTCTCGGACAAGTACGCCGAGGGCACCCCTGGCCACCGCCTCTACGCCGGGTGCGAAATGGTCGACCGGGTCGAGACCCTGGCCATCAACCACGCCAAGGCACTCTTCGACGCCGAACATGCCTACGTCCAGCCACACTCGGGGATCGACGCCAACCTGGTTGCCTACTGGTCCATCCTGGCCCACCGCATCGAGCAACCTGCCCTGCTAGGTGCTGGCGTACGGCACGTTAACGACCTTGACGCCCAGGCCTGGGAGCGCTTGCGCAAGGAGCTCCACTCCCAGCGCATGATGGGGATGGCGCTCGACGCCGGCGGGCATCTCACCCACGGGTTCCGCCCCAACATCTCAGGGAAGCTCTTCGACCAAGCAAGCTATGGGGTCGATCCCACGTCCGGGCTCTTGGACTACGACGCGATCGCTGCCCAAGTCCGGGAGTTCCGCCCTCTGGTGCTGGTGGCTGGGTACTCGGCGTACCCGCGCAACCCCAACTTCGCCACACTGGCCGGCATCGCCCACGAGGTCGGTGCGACGTTCATGGTCGACATGGCCCACTTCGCCGGCCTGGTGGCCGGGAAGGTGCTTACCGGTGACCTCGATCCGGTTGCCCACGCCGACGTCGTGACCTCGACCACCCACAAGTCACTGCGTGGTCCCCGGGGCGGCCTGGTCCTTTGCATCGAGGAGTACGCCCCCTACGTGGACAAGGGGTGCCCGATGGTCCTCGGCGGACCGCTGCCCCACGTGATGGCGGCCAAAGCCGTTGCCTTGTCCGAAGCACGCCGGCCCTCCTTCGCCGGCTATGCGGCCGGGATCGTGGACAATGCCCGGGCCCTCGCCGATGGGCTGCTGCGCAGGGGTGTTCGGCTAGTCACCGGCGGGACCGACAACCACCTCGTCCTCATGGACGTCGCTACCAGTTTCGGCCTCACGGGCCGCCAGGCCGAGGCCGCGCTGCTCGATGCTGGCGCGGTCACCAACCGCAACTCGATCCCAAACGACATCAACGGGGCCTGGTACACGTCGGGCATCCGGCTCGGGACCCCGGCCCTCACCACGCTGGGCTTCGGGCCGGAGGAGCTCGACGAGGTCGCCGATGTGATCGTACAGATGCTGGGCGCGACTACCCCTGCCACCTCGACGGCCAAGGCGAAGTACAGGATCGTTCCGCAGATCGCGGAGTCCTGTCGGGAGCGATGCGCCGAACTGCTCGCCCACCACACGCTTTATCCAGAGCTGACGTTGTGATCTGGGATCGAGTCTCAGAGAGTTGTCCGTTGGAAGGCGGTTGAGAACCTGGGTGTCCCCTATCGCCGGTTATGAGGCGGCCCGTGAGGGTCCCGCAAAGTGCGGAATGTGACGGGCGGCCGGGGTATTGGGCGCGGCCCGTTGCCTGACAGCGGGGATGTCGGCGAACGCCTGCACGGTGGGACCGCCGTCCGAGGCCATATCCACCACCCGTCCGAGTCCGATCCCAACTCCACTGCCGTAGAAGGGGGCGTCCCCGTAGTTGAACAACCCGCCGTCCGCGGCGCTGAACCAGTAGCCACCGCCGTCGGGCATCGCCGCCATTGCGACGATTGGTTGCGCAAGGTGGATCGCTCCCGTGGAGCCGTAGAACTGCGCGTCGCCGTAGGCGAAGATCCCACCGTCGGAGGCCACGAGCCAGTACCCATTGCCGTCAGGAGTAGGTGCCATGCCCACGATCGGCTTGTTGAGGTGGATGCTGCCCGTCGAACCATAGAACTGGGCGTCGCCGTAGGAGAAGATGCCCCCGTCCGAAGCGACAAGCCAGTAGCCCCCGCCGTCGGGCGTCGCTGTCATGCCGACGATCGGTTGGTTGAGATGGATACTCCCGGTCGAGCCGTAGAACTGGGCATCGCCGTAAGAGAAGATGCCCCCGTCAGTTGCGACAAGCCAGTAGCCCTGGGCATCGGCAGTGCCCTCCATGCCGACGATCGGCTTGTTCAGATGAATCGACCCGGTAGAGCCAAAGAACCCCCCGTCGCCATAGTTGAAGATCCCTCCGTCGGACGCCACGAGCCAGTAACCGCCATCGTCGCCGGTTGCCGCCATACCGACGATCGGATGGTTCAGGGTCAGCCCACCGGCATCCCCGTAATAGCCCGCATCCCCGGCGTTCGCGACATCGCCGAACTCATCGACCTGGTAGTAGCCGATGTTTCCGCTCCCTGAGAGCGCGACGGAGACGCCGGAGTGCTGGGTGTCGTCGACGCTGAACGTGGCCGGACGCGAGCCCAGAGCACCAGGTTCAAAGTACAGATCGATCGTGCACGAATCTCCCGGGTTGAGGACGACCGTGTCGCCGACGGTCGGGCACGGGTCAGGAGCTGCCACGTAGTCGTCGGCTCCAACACCAGAGAAGACGAAATCAGATCGCGTATTGAACTCGTCCACAGATGTCGTCGTGTTGGTGACGACGACCGAAAGAGGACCGACGTAGGTCCCGAGGGTGGTCTCACCGAAGTCGAGACTGTTTGTGGACGCAATCAGTGGGGCAAGGGTTCGTGCTCCGGTCAGCGCGTTGCCCCCTGTCTCCAGGACCCGGCAGAACGACGCCGATGGGCACGAGATGGACGCGAGGTTCTGTGTCCCGTCCGCGTCCTCCCGACCCGACCATGAGTTGCTGTTGCCATCCCACGTGAGCACTGCGCCTGCACTGTCGACCGCACTGCAAGAGAAATCAGTCGGACAACTCACCGAGTTGAACACCCGGCCGGGGTCGATCCCGAGGTCGGCGGTCCAGGAGCTTCCGTTCCACACATAGCCGTCACCTTGGTTGCTGACGGCCGCACAGAGCGTCGCAGAGAAACACGACACAGCGACGGGCTCCCAGTCGGCGCCTCCTCCACTCGAGAGTAATGCGTCATTGTGTTGCGTCCACGATGATCCGTTCCAGGTCACGGATCCTCCGTTGGCTCCTCCGCCGGGCTCCACCGCCAGACAGAAGGTCGCGGTCGGGCACGACACGGCGTTGATGACGGACGCCGGTGGCGGCGACTGCGTCGACCACGTGGTGCCGTTCCAGGTGGAGACCGACCCGCCGACGGCGGCACAGAACGACGTGGTGGGACAGGAGACGGAAACGGGCTCTAAACCGTCGATCTGCGTGGGCCCGGACCACGATGTGCCGTTCCAGGTGAACGCACTGCCATCCGGGGTTCCATAGCCGACGGCGACGCAGAACGTCGTGGTTGGGCAGGAAACTGAATTCAGTCCTGAATTCAGTCCCCCGCCACTGGCGTCAACGTAGACGGGGGCGGACCAGGAGACGCCATTCCAAGACACAGCGTTTCCCCATGCGTCCACGGCCATGCAAAACGTCGATGAAGGGCAAGACACCGACGTTGGGTTACCGGATGGGAACCGCGTCCAGGACCACAATGACCCGTTCCATTTGAGGGCGCGAGACGGGATGTTGTTCTCCGACGTCCCGCTCTCGACGGTCATACAGAACGACACCGAGGGACACGACAGGGACGCAAGTGCGGTCGCCCCCGAAGCGGTCAGCAGAGGCGACGACCACGACGACCCATTCCACGTCATGGATCGGCCGTTGCCGTCGACGGCCATGCAGTCTGAGGTCGAGAGGCAGTTCACGGCTGGGACGCCTCCGTCCCAACCCCACGCGGGCGAGGACCACGTTGTTCCGTTCCAGGTCGAGAAACCCCCTTGATAGAACGTAGCCATGCAGAAGGTGGGAGAGGCGCACGACACCCGCGGGCCGTTCGTAGGGGCTGGGGAGACCGAGGTAGTCGTCCACACGGTGCCGTTCCAACGCAGAGCGTTGCCGTTCTCGTCGACGCCGGTGCAGAACGTCGACGAAGGGCACGAGATCGACTGGATGTCGTTCCAGCCGGATGCATCGACGATGGTCGGTGAGGACCAAGACGTCCCGTTCCAACGGAACACCTGCCCAACTGCGTCACCGGCCAAGCAGAAGGTCGAGACGGGGCACGACACGGAAAGAAGCGCATTCCCACTGTCGATGCTCGTCGCAGACGACCACGTCGTCCCGTTCCAGGTCAAGGCGCCTCCAGATCCGTCCACGGCAGCGCAGAACGATGCCGAGGCACAGGAAATGCCGTTGAGCTGTTGTGATCCATCGATGTCGGAAGCGGAGTTCGACCACGAGGTGCCGTTCCATGTGATGGCACGGCCCGATCCATCCACCGCGACACAGAAGGTCGTCGAGGGGCAGGACACGGATGTCATGCCACGGCTGAGGTTCTCCGGCGGGTCAGCCGGAGACGGTGCCGACCACACGAAAGGCGTGGTGGTGGCACTCGCAGGGTCGGGGATCAGTGCCAACACCCCTGTCGCCGAGATACTGAATGCCGCGACCGTGCACGCCCAGCGACGGGACAGAGCCCGATTCCTCATGTGACATTCCTCCGTCTTGCTCGCGCGGAGGATCCACGATTCCCCATGCAATCGGCTCCTTCTTCCCTCCAGCCGGTTGGGCGGCGAACATATACGGTGACAATGCGTCACTACAAGAGTCACGGAACCCTTCATTCCCTATGTCGCCTGCACTAGTGACCAACGGCTCTATTCCACAAAGTGGGCCTTGGCTCGGGCGGCGGTGGATGCATTCCTCAGCACTGGAGTGTCAGCGGTGTGTCACGCAGCCGCCTCCGACTGACTGAGGTCCAGGTCAGCGCCCAATCCGGTCTAGATGTCGTAGTAGAGCATGAACTCCCACGGATGCGGCCGTAGTCGCACCGGATCGACCTCGCGGGTGCGCTTGTAGTCGATCCAGGTGTCGATGAGATCGTCGGTGAACACGCCGCCTACCTTCAGGTAGTCGTTGTCGGCCTCGAGCGCGTCCATGGCCTCCTCGAGCGAACCGGGCACCTGCGCGATCTTGGCCAGCTCCTCCGGCGCCATGTCGAAGAGGTCGTTATCGACTGGTGACGGAGGTTCGATCTGCTTTTGCACGCCGTCGAGACCAGCCATGAGCATCGCTGAGAAGGCAAGGTACGGGTTGCAAGACGGATCGGGGCAACGGAACTCGACGCGCTTCGCCTTCGGACTCGGCGAGTACACCGGGATACGGCACGCTGCTGACCGGTTGCGTTGCGAGTACACCAGGTTCACGGGCGCCTCGAACCCCGGCACCAGCCTCTTGTAGGAGTTGGTCGTCGGCGCGGCGAAGGCCAGGATCGAGCGCGCGTGTTCGAGCAGCCCTCCGATGTACCAACGGCCGAGATCGGAGAGGTTGGCGTACGTGCCTTCCTGGTGGAAGAGTGGCTCGCTGCCGTTCCAGAGGGACTGGTGCACGTGCATACCCGAGCCGTTGTCGTCGAAGAGGGGCTTTGGCATGAACGTTGCGGTGTACCTGGCCTGGTGCGCCACGCTCTTGACGATGTACTTGTACAACATGAGCTTGTCGGCCATGACAAGCAGGGTGTCGAAGCGCATGTCGATTTCTGCTTGGCCACCCGTTGCCACCTCGTGGTGCTGCACTTCGGCCTCAATACCCATCCGCTGCATCATCAGGATCATCTCGGAGCGCAGGTCTTGGAAGTGGTCCATCGGCGGGACCGGAAAGTAGCCCTCCTTGTAGCGGGGCTTGTATCCGAGGTTCGGACCTTCGTCCAGGCCAGAGTTCCAAATTCCCTCGATCGAATCGACTTGATAGAAGGCCGAATGTTGGTCCTGGGCGAACCGCACGTCATTGAAGATGAAGAACTCCGCCTCCGGCCCGAAGTACGCCGTGTCAGCAATGCCGGTCGACTTGAGGTGCGCTTCCGCCTTCTGCGCCACATAGCGTGGGTCGCGGCTGTAGTGCTCCTTCGTGAGGGGGTCATGCACGTAGCAATTCAGGTTAAGCGTCCGGTGCTGACGGAACGGATCGACGATCGCCGTCGAAGGATCCGGGAGCAGGATCATGTCCGACTCGTGGATCTGCTGGAAGCCGCGGATAGAGGATCCATCGAACCCGATCCCCTCTTCGAAGATCTCCTCCGTGAGCATCGTCGCCGGGGCCGTGAAATGCTGCATGATTCCGGGCAAGTCACAGAAACGAAGGTCGATGACCTCGACGCCCTCCGCCTTCGCCAGCCGGACGACCTGCGCTGCGTTGCGCTCCTGCATGCGACGCCTCCCCTGCGTAACACGGCTGCCTGGCGTGCATCGCCTAGCCAAGAGCCCGAAGCACCGTACATAGCACAGACACCGCGCCGTTGCTCGGGAGTCGCATGGCTCGGCTCGGTCGCGGTGGACGAGCAGCCACGTGCCGTGTTTGGCTGAGCCGATGCGCTATCAGAAGGGACTGACCGAGGTCGCGGACGGAGTCTGGGCGTACTTGCAGCCTGACGGCGGATGGGGCTGGTCGAACGCCGGGCTCGTGGCCGACGGCGATGCGTCACTCCTGGTCGACACCCTCTTCGACCTGCGGCTGACTGCAGAGATGCTCGCTGCCATGCGTGCCGCGATCCCAGCGGCCCGTGAGATCGAGACCCTCGTGAACACGCATGCCAACGGCGACCATTGCTACGGCAATGCTCTGCTCGAACAGTCCGAGATCATCACCTCGGCCCGTTGCGCCGAGGAAATGGTCTCCCTGCCCCCGGCGGCCATGGCCGCGTTCGTTCGGTCCGACGCCAAGCTCGGCCCTGCCGGCGATTTCCTCCGCCGCATCTTCGCGCCATTCTCCTTCGAGGACGTGCCGTTCGTGGCGCCGACGCGGACCTTCGAGGGTCAACTCGATCTCCGGGTGGGAGATCGGTTGGCCCGCCTTCTCGAGGTCGGTCCGGCCCACACGGCCGGCGACACGATTGTCCATCTCCCTGAGGACGGCGTGGTCTTCACCGGTGACATCCTGTTCCACGGTGGCCATCCGATCGTGTGGGCGGGGCCGGTTGCCAACTGGGTCGCGGCCTGTGACCGCATCCTTGATCTGGAGCCGTCGGTCGTCGTGCCCGGACACGGACCTCTCGCGACACCGGCTGCGGTCGCGGACCTGAGGGACTATTTCGAGCACCTGACTCGCGAGGCCCGCCCGCGCTTCGATGCCGGGATGAACCCCCTCGATGCCGCGCGGGACATCGACCTCGGACCCTACGCCGGTTGGAGCGAGCCCGAGCGCGTCGTGGCCAACGTCCGTGCCCTCTACCGCGACTTCGGCGACGGTGCCCCGAGCGACGTCCTCACCGTGATGGCCGAGATGGCCGCCCTCGCCAGCTGACTCCGGACGGCCACGGCCCCGACCGATCGGGAACGAAATTCCAGGCCACGAGGATCTCCTCCCCTGCCTGGGCACTGGCCGAGACCAGGACTAGCCGCCCGAAGTGCCGGGTACACAACACGGGTGAAGCGTCAGGCGGCTGAAGGCATCGTCGGGCATCGGTACCTGGTCGACGGACAGCTTGGCCAGGGCGGCATGGCGAGGGTGTTCGACGCCTTCGACGAACGGTTGCAACGGAGAGTCGCGGTCAAGATCCTCCATCCCCACACCGAGGCCCTGCCCGGAATGCGCGAGCGCTTCCAGCAGGAGGCCCGCATCGCCGCCCGGCTGGTTCATCCGAACATCGTCGCCGTACTCGACTACGGCGAGGACGGCGACTCGTGTTACCTCGTGATGGAACGCCTGCCCGGTCGCACGTTCCGTGACGAGATGGCACAGGGACCGCTGGGCGCGGGGCGTGTGGGATTCGTGATATGTGAGACACTCGACGCGTTGGCCGCGGCGCACGAGTTCGGTGTGCTGCACCGCGACATCAAGCCGAGCAATATCCTGATGCAGGAGGACGAGGTCCACATCAAGATCACCGACTTCGGCATCGCCAAGAGTTTCGACCTCCATGACGACGTCCGCGATGACGTGACCCAAACCGGCATCGTCCTGGGTACCCCTGGTTACCTCGCCCCGGAGCGCCGCGCCGGCCAATCTGCCACTGTCCAGTCCGACTTGTACGCGGTGGGTGCCGTCATGGTTGAGGCTGTCTCCGGCCGGAGACCGGGAGACGGGAGGGTGGAACTCGACTCGCTCCCGACCGGCCTGCGCGAGGTGGCGGCCCGAGCGCTGGCAACGGATCCTTCCGATCGCTTCGAGTCGACTGAGTCGATGCGCACGGCGCTGGAGGCAGTCCAAGCGGATGGCGTTGCGACGGTGGCCGCGACGATCCCCCCACGCGCGGTCGCCCCATTGGCGGTCGATGTCACCGCAGATGAACCGGCCCGTACGGCGGCTTTGCCGGCGCGGCCCGTCGCCCCGTTCCCCGCACCGAGCCGGCGCCGCAGGACGGCCGTGCTCGTCACCATCGGGGCCGGCGTTCTCCTGCTCGTTGCCGTCGTTCTCCTTCTCGTGTTGAGCGGAGGGTCGAACGGGCCGCCCGCGGCTGCCAACTCACACCGAGGCACGCACCACGCAGGCCAGACTGATCCAGAGCGGCAGGCGATCCTCTCGTTGGCTACCTCTTTGGCCAGCGGCGGCCTACCTGGTGACCCCGCGCTGGCTTCGGCGCTCCGGGCCGCGGCGGACGAGCCTCCCGGCGCAGCCCGTCAGGCAGGGGCGGAGCAGGCACTGGTGCTCGGGTCAGTACTCCTTGCGGGTGGCGGCATCAGTGACGCGCAGTTCCAGGACGTCGCGTCCATCCTTCAACCAACCGGCGCGACCGTGCCCACGACGGTGCCTCCCACCACGCAACCTGCTCCCGTGCCGCCGGGACAACAGGACCACCACGGACACGGCGACAATCAAGGCGGAGGCTGAGCCGAGGCCTCGCGGTGTGTGTCCTATTTCAGCGGCGAAGTGCCAAGGGAACAGAGAAGCAGCAAGGTCATGATGCCCGCGGCAAACGCTAGCCGAGCGATCGTGTGCGCCGCCTCGCTGCGACTCAGTCGAGTAATCCAGCCGACCACTGCCCACCCCCTCGAGCGTTCGGACGGCCTGTGGTTCGCACGCAGTCCAGCTCGCCCCTGTTACCGGGCGGCTACGCACCCGGCGGTCCGCAGGCTACCGAGATGAGGATTCGGTCGAGGTCGCTGCCGGGTTGCCATGTGGTTGACCATGCTCCCGCCCCTGAGGCGCCAGTACGAGTTCGTCGCGCACGCGAAACGACCCCGCCGTAGCGGGGCCATCTCGCCCTTATGGGGCGGCGCGCCGAGCTGCTTGGCGGATCAGCTCAAGGCTTCAATCTCACCCCCAGGCCTCCCGGGCGCATTGTGTCACGGGTGTTGCCGAGACGCCAGTGATAATCGTAACGAGTTGTTCATCCGGACCACGCGTCGAGGGCAAGCGTTCACGGGCGTGACCGTGGCGATCGAACAGTGAAAAGGTCATGCCCAGGCCCCAAAGTCACCGGAACGCCCGAACCGATGTCCAAAAGGTCGAGTAAGCGCACCACAAATCGATCGGCAGCTGCACGGCTCCGCACCCAGACTGCGCCCGCACCGGCAGCGGCTGACGAAGATGCGCTCCCTTCGGAGCGTCATTCGCACGCGGCCCATCACCACCCTGAGCTCGGGCGCCAGTAGAGAGGAACCGCCCGGCGACACTTCGGGTGTACACGATCCACACGTACGAAGGGCAGCAGTCGAGGCTGGATGTACCCCTGCGACCATGCGATAAACCCAGAACACCTCGTTCGGGCCTTGACGAACTCCCGGACCTAGCCAAAGGGCTTTCCTTGTCGACCCTGAGCCACCCTGGTAGGCCCCCTCATGAGGACTATCACCGCCCGGACCAGTGACCCCGGGGTTCGGGCGAGTTCGTTCCGCGAGAGCGTCATCACAACCCACGTGGGCGAGTCGTTGGACTCGGACAAATTGTCAGGCCGCTGCAACCAACGGCGATCCGGTCTCCCGTGGTCAGGCTAGCTACTCGCTTCGTCGGGCCTGAGTGAGAGGGCCAGACTGGGAACGACGAAGGACGCCAGAAAGATCGGCAAAAACCGCTTTCCAGTGCAACGGAAGGCCACCGTGTCGCCCTCCGCTGCCTCAAAGGTTCGAGTTCCACTCGACTTGCGGCCGCTGCGGACTTGCAACGTGTGACGTCCAGGCCCGATCGACATCTCGATCGACTTGTTCATTTCGACTGACCCGACGCGGTCACCGTCGAGTACAACATCGTACGGCGCTCGACGGACTTCTGCTCCGATCGCCTTATGCGTCACCCTTAGCTTCGCAGACATTTTTGATCCTTTGATCTGAAGAGGCTCTTGCAGCTCCGGCAACCCTTTCCAAAGGGATTTCCAGCTGAGTCCTCGGACATCACCCGCAGGGCGACCGTAGTCATTCCTCAATCGGCTGTCACCGACCCCTGTGGAGGTCGCTTCGCGTCCATTGGGTGAACCTTTCGCGAACCTCGGCAAGACGCCTGCGCGGCGCCCACGGGGTCTCGAGCGCGTCGGCCGTGTTTCACCCGCCATCGCGCAGGGGGGCGAATCGGCCTGCGGAAACCCATCCCATTTGCAGGGCGATCGCTCGGCTGCCTCGGCGGACGATCGGCCCTGGCGCGTCGCGATGTTCGTGTAATTGGCCCGCAGTCAGCGGTGCCGACCGCTCTGATCGGCGCGCAACGGTGCTCCGGCCTGCTGCACGTTTCCCGGAAGCGCTGTTGGGGTATTCGGCTCGCTGCCATTAGCCAAAACCATTAGCCAAAAAAGTTGCCATCCGCCGTGAGGAGATGTCCCAACGGAGACGCCCACGGCACGATGTCACTCACTCGCGAGCCCGAAACTGAGGAGTCTCTCGCAGCATCGGGGGGACGGAGCAGGCGGCCCCGCTTCGGCGGGGCCGCTTCGCGTTTGAGTTACCGCCGCGGCGTCGCCGTAGTGTCGCGACAATCAGGCCGGAGAGTGGATGGCAGTATTCGCGGCATCTGAAAACCGGCGCACGAGCTGCTGCACAAGCTCGCGCACTGCTGCTCCTCGTGGGGCGAGCGCCAAACGTCCATTTCACCAGGTCGGAGTGGGTGGGCCGTAGAGGACTCGAACCTCTGACCCCTTGCGCGTCATGCGTTTCCGTGCACCCCACCGAACCCCACCAACCCCCACTGACCAGGGATGATGTGTTCCATGGGCGAACAGGTGGTGCCTATT
>Ga0306920_100004673_pt1 | contig 17577 bp, 19 predicted proteins | sample flu12Cox44000170_FD_204666 | JGI IMG/M metagenome (GOLD analysis project Ga0306920, IMG submission 204666) | Lab enrichment of tropical soil microbial communities from Luquillo Experimental Forest, Puerto Rico - flux4day.12C.oxic.44.000.170 (v2)... | ecosystem: Environmental > Terrestrial >... | reverse complement strand
ACACCATCCGAGCCGTTGAAGACGTGCAACGTTGTGAGCTGGCCACCCGTGGTGATCTTGAAAACCGTTCCCTTGCCATACTTCCCGCCGGAACTCGTCGTTCCGTAAAAGGCTCCATCGATCCCCTGGACCAGCCCCGCAGGGTGGGCGCCATCCGTGCCCTCGAAGACGTGCAGTATGGTGAAACTCCCAGATTCGGCAGATGCGGTGACCGACAGTAGCCCAATGGTGAGGGCGCACCGGAGCGCAATTGACCTATACGAGCCGGTCATAAGAATTTCCCCTGGCACGGTGCTGCCGTGTCTCATTCTGGAGTACGCTTTTTTCTACTCGATCGACACTACGCGCGCCGCGACGCAGCAAGCAACTTCCGGTGCGTTCCTCGCTGCTGCAACTTCCACCAGTGCAACCCTTCGCTACGGCTGCGCTTTGCGCTGCAGCTCGAGTAATTCCGCCACCTGCTGTTTCAATTCCGCCAGCTCTTGCTGTTGCCTCTGAACTTCGTTCAGCAGCATTGGTGTGAGTTCCTCATAACGAACACCTTCAGGCTGCCCGGCTTGGTTGCGGATAACTAGTTCTGGATACACCTTGGCGACTTCCTCGGCGATCAATCCGTACTGGACGCCAGCCTTAGGGTCGGACTTCAGGCGGAACGAAACAGGACGCAGCTTAGCCAGCTTCTCTGTGCTTGAGCCCAAGGATGCGACATTGGTCTTGTAGCGCTCCGAGGAAGGCTGCACTCCTAACTGGCCGCTCGTCGTGACGTAGACGGCTAATCCCGTTACACGCGTGCCGCTGACGCCAGCGATGTAGGTTGCAGTCTGACTGCCAGCCGTGCCGACGCGTATCGTGCCGGCATCGCTCGCGAGGCCAGCGTTGCCGATATCGATATTCCTGTAGCCTGAGGTAATGTTCGCGCCCGCAGAATAGCCCAGCGCGATATTGTTGCCTCCCGTCGTATTGGAACCTAGAGCTCCGTTGCCGAAGGCCGCATTCTCGCTACCGGTCGTATTCTTATTAAGACTCTGCGCCCCGAAGGCTGCATTCTGGAAGCCAGAGGAGTTGTTGTACATGGCGTCCGCCCCTGAGGCGACGTTACCGTTGCCGCTCGTGTTAGAGTAAAGCGCTTGATACCCGGTTGCGGTGTTGCCATAGCCGGTCGAGTTGCCCTCGAGCGCAGCGGCCCCGGTTGCGGTGTTCTCAACGCCGCCCGTGTTTAGATAGAGCGCCTGATACCCGGTTGCGGTGTTCAAAACGCCGTATGTGTTCTCATTGAGCGCATCGGCCCCGGAGGCGGTGTTGCCATAGCCGGTCGTATTGTTGGCCAAGGCAACGTACCCAAAAGCGGTGTTGTTAATGCCTTGCGTGTTGAACTGTAGCGCGGCGTTTCCCGCTGCCGTGTTCCGTATGCCGTTGGACAACTCAAGCAGAGCGTTGCTGCCCATGGCGGTGTTGCCCTGTGGATCGCTCCGCACATTATCCGGCGGCTGAGCGCCGTAACTCAGGCTGGCAGCTGCAACACTGCCGGTGATCGTCAAGAGCAACGGGCGTACTAACCCCTGAAGTGGTGTCATAGCTGCGAACCCCCGTGAAACGGTTGTGATTGTTGGTCGGCCCCGGAGAAACGGTACGCGAAATTCCGTTAGCGGTACAACAACGAGCGTGCTGCGCTGCGATTAGCAACTCATAGCCCTGTACAACGACGCCTGGCTCAGCAACAGCAGAAATCCCGGGGCACGTCGTGCTGGCAACTCGGAGCAGTCCTATCGTGACGCCATCTATGGGAGGGCCTCACGATGCAAGCGGCAATCGGATACTTGAGAGTCAGCACCCAAGAACAAGGGCGCAGCGGTTTGGGGCTGGCGGCGCAGCGCCACGAGATTGAAGCCTTTGCAGTGCGCGCAGGGTTTGCCGTCAAATCCTGGCATCAAGACCTGCAGACCGGAGCCGGCGCGGATGCGTTGCTATTGCGACCGGGACTTGCAACAGCGCTGAAGGAGGCACGCGCGGCGCGTTGCCCACTGATCGTCTCGAGACTCGATCGTCTTTCACGCAACGTGCACTTCATCACTGGGCTCATGGAGCACAAGGTGCATTTCATCGTTGCGGCACTTGGTAAAGATTGTGATGACTTCACGCTACACATCTATGCCTCGCTCGCAGAGCAAGAGCGCAAGATGATCGCGGAGCGCATTAAAGGCGCGGCGGCTGCCGCAAAGCGCAGAGGCGCGAAGTTTGGCGTGCAGTTACGCTCAAAGGCGTGGCAGCGGCGAGTTAGTGCGATGGGTAGGGCCGCTATAGTCAAGGCTGCCAACGAGCGGGCCGAGGCCTATCGACTGCACATTGAGTGGGCACTGCGGCAGCCTGGCCCCAATGGGAGACCGATTTCGTTCCGCGCTGCCGCCAACAAACTCCACGAGCGAAACCTTGAGTCAGTGATGGGTGGGCGTTGGACAGGGTTGCAGTTCAGAGGATGGCGCTTCGTCTTGGACTACATCACCCCCTGGGTCGCCTGACACGCGAAGTGGCACGAGCTCGGGTTCATGAACTGTATAAGCAGCACCCGGCATACACGGGAGGCGCTTGGGTTGGATCACCCGCCAGCAGGCACGTGCAGGCCAGTGCGGCGCGCACCGCGGCGTAAGCGCGCGGTGAAGTCTTCGGAATGAATTTCTCTACGATCACGCCGCAAATTCAGTCGTGACGCGGGCCGTTAGCCGAATAATGCTGGCGGCATGGACGCGAAGGCAATCCGGCGAGCCGCGCTCATCACGCTGCGCCGCGCGATCTGCGAGCGATTCCCGCCGGGGCCGGAGCGACAGAAATCGCTCGCACTGCTCGTGGCGGCAGGGAACGAGCGCGCTGCCTCCCGTTCAGGTGCTCCCTGGACTTGTAGATCAGAGCGCCATCCCAAGAATCACTCAGATTAGCTTCCGTCGCTTGCGCGATGCGCATCCAATGCCGGCGAGGCCGAGAGCCATGAGAGCGAGAGTGGCTGGCTCGGGGACCCCGGCACTCACGGTGTGTCCGCTCAGCGAGAACGCGGCATTGAACGGTCCCTGGTGGGTGACGTCGGTGCCGATCCTTTCCCAATCGGGGGCTAGTCCTCCGGTTCCGTCGTTGCGTATCCAGCTTTGCAGATCTGGGGTGAAGGGCGTGCCTGGAGAGACAATTGGTTTGGGGGCGGACAGCCACAGGAAATCGCCAGCACTCCCCAAGTCGACCTCGGGTCGGAAGAAAACGTGATCAGGCCCGAGCGTTAAGGGGGTGGTGAACGTGACGTTGAATTGCACTTCTTCACCGGTCACGGGGCCCTCACCGCCGGTGAACTGATTTGGCTGGGGATGGATGCCGTTGATCACCGAGTTTGCCGCGGTGAATGTCGGGTTGAGTACGGTCGTGGTGAAGCTGAGCTGGCCCAAATTTCCGTCCGCACCTGCAAAATTGTTGTCGGACGGCGAGTTCGTGCGTGTGACTACGTGTCCGTCTGGCGGATTAACCGAATCGACGGGAAACACGTGATAGAGCTCAATTTCGACATCAGAGACATTGGCGGGTGTTGCGCCCCCGATCAGCAGTCCAGTAAACGTCGCGCTGGTGATCACCGTCGGCGCCGTCGTAATGAAATCGTCGGCGGTCTCCGTCTCAAGCTTGCCCGTGCTCGCGGTGCGCGAAAGGGTGGCGATCAACCCGTTGGGATTGCCTGTGCTGAAGAAAAATGAATCTGCCGCTGCCGGTTGAATCGGGAAACCCAGCAATGTGGCAAGGCCGACGATAGGCGGCTTCAAGGCTCGCCGCTCTCGTCTCCTATCAGCACAGAATGTCCCAACCCCTAGTTCTTGGACCAGTGTCAGCAGAGCGATTAGGCGTTTCATTCTTACCGCCTCCCGCGTTGGGTAACGTCCATCATTCTACGCCCGCTCTCATCGCGCCCAGTACTTGCCGCGTACCTGTCAAGCTCAAGCGCGTCAGAAAATCTCCGACGATGCGACAGCCCGCTTCTACGATTTGTGAACGGCCGCTTTGCAGTGGCTTGGTTGTCGCTGACGGGAGTCGAAAGCGAGCATCAACTGATCCTCTCGCGGACTGTATGACGCTTCGCGCATGGAAAAGCTCGCACTGATTCGCGCCGCGGAAATCACCGTGCGGCGGGCGATCTGTGAGCGGTACCCGCCGGGGCGGGAGCGCGAGGCGTGGCTTGGGTGCTCGAGAGCATACAGGCCGAGCACGCCTCCGGTACTGCATGGGGTCCCCGCGCCCCGGCAGCACCATGCGCGCGTGCGCCCACTTCACACGCTAGGGAACGCACGCGCAATTAGCTTGAGCTGGAGGCGCACTGTCACCCTAGGGAGGGTGGCCCCGTTCCCACGGTTGTGGCTAGGCTGCTGGTGCCTGAATACGATGAGCGTGTCGGAAGCTGGAAACAGCTTGCAGTGAGCCAGCAGAACGCCAGAACCGCCAGAGCAAAGAGGGCGAGCAATACGTATCCGATGAGGGTGATGACCATAAATCCCCCTTCCCCGCGAGTTCGCGTGTCGATAACGCTCGACTTAGAAACGGGTTGACGTTGCTGACCGCATGCACATACAGGCCGAGTGGACCTCCGGTGCTGCATGGACGCGCCCGCCGCCGCTGCGCACCATGCGCGCGTGCGCGTGCTCCCCCACGTCAAGAAGCTCGACGACTGTTTCGGCGACTTCCTCGTGCGGGTCACATGCCCCTGCGGAGCATCCCGTTGCATCGAGCCGGAAGCACTCGCGCGGATCGCGGGGAGATCTGTGACGCTCGCGAAACTCGCGACCCAGATGCGCTGCTCGAACTGCGGAAAGAAGGTCGCGGAGGTGGTGGCGGTTGCGCGCCCACGCCCGCGAGGAGTGCCGAAATATCCGCACTAACGCTTGAGTGTCGCCTCGGCTTTCACATTGCCTCGTGACATATTCGCGCGCTCTCCAAACGACGTGACACGGCTCACGGTCAGACTACAGGCATCAGGAGTCTGATGATGGCGCAGCGTCATCGCATGGAGCAGAAAAGCATGTTAATGCTTGCGTTGCGAATCGCGATAGCCTGGACGGCCTTCTCGTTGTTGTGCCTTGCCCTCTGGGTACTATTCCTTGAAACCGGACGATTCTTCGGAAACACCAAGGGTCCGAGGGAACCTCAATGGGATTACCGCACGCGGGGCTCCGGTCCAGAGTGGTGGCTGTTGCGAGGCCGCGTGGACGCGGATTCCCCCGGTCGCGGCACTACCCTCCCGAAGGTTTGATCCGGCGCGCGATCTGCAAGCTGTTCCCGCGGCGCAGGAGCGCGATGCAGTGTTCAGCGGCGGCGTCTAACGACTCCACGCCAGTCGCGCTCCAAGCACCATGAATAATCCTCCGGTTGCGCGATTGACAAGCTTGCGTCTATTAGGGTTGTCGATGAAGAAACCACGCAGACGAGCGCCAGCAAGCGCGAGCACCAGGCACCAGATGGTGCCCGTCGTGATGAAAGTGGCTCCCAGCAATAGAAACGCGAGCGTTTTAGTGGTGCTCGCGGGATCGATGAACTGTGGAAGGAATGCCAGGAAGAACAGGGCTACCTTGGGATTGAGCACGTTGGTGAAAACACCTTGGGTGAAAGCCGACCCGGTGCCCCTATGTGCAAGCCCAGCCTTCTCATCCGGACCTGTCGCAGTGCTCGGCGTAAACAATAGCTTTGCACCGAGGAACACCAGGTATGCAGCGCCGCAGAGCTTTACTCCCGTGAACGCGAGTGGAAATGTGGCCAAGAGTACCGAGAGTCCCGCGGCTGCCGCGAGCGTGTGAATGACGCTCCCAACAATGATTCCGAACGCCGAGGCCACACCCGCACGCCAACCGCCAGTCACACTGCGTCCGAGGATGTACATGGTGTCCTGACCCGGCGTTAGATTTAGCGCGATCCCAGACACAAGGAATAACCAATAGTCGTGGATACCCAGCATCGCTCTTCCTCGGGGGGAGGTGCCGCTGTACAGGTCAGCACGCTATCACGTACTGAATGGACGACACTAATAGCCCGCAGCACCATGCGCCCGTGCGGGTGCTCCCTCACATCAAGCGGCTTGACGATTGCTTCGGCGACTTTCTAGTGCGCGTCACCTGCCCATGTGGGGCATCCCGCCACATCGAGCCGGAAGCGCTCGCGCGGATCGCAGGGAGGGCAGTGACGCTCGCAAGTCTAGCGGCGCGGATGCGTTGCTTGAGCTGTGGGAAGAAGGTCGCGGAGGTGGTCACCGTTGCGGGCCGCGAAGAGTGCAGAAGAGTCCGGACTGCTAAGCCACACGAACGCTTAAAAGGCTCTTGCCCAACTATTTCGTGCTTGACTTAAAGTGCACTTTAACTCCTAGCATACATGCGATGCCGAAATACCGGGAGGCATTGCGCCACCGGCGCTGGCTCGTTGCGAGGTGGGTTATGGTGCGATTGTCCTTTGGGCAGCTTCCGCTGCTGGTTAGAGTGGTCACGGGCGTCGCTTTGTTCAATGCTTGGGTGAGCTTTGAAGAGTTCGTGGTCGACCGTATAGGCCTGTGGAAATACATGCCGTACTACAGAGTCGCCCAGGGGTGTGTGTGGGACCTAGTGGTTGCAGCTCTGATCGTGGTAGGGCTCACCTGGGCCTCCATCAGAAGCCGAGCCTCCAGCTCTCTTGACGCGCGCACCACCTGAATATTGGTGGTCCGCTGCAAGAGAGATACGCCGCCCCATCGGCGGGCGCGCCTACTGCCGCTGCTGCGTCCGCTTCAGGTGCATGTGGATCGGCGCGCCGCACTCCGGGCACTTGCCGGGCTCGTGCGCTTCCATCGCCTGAGCCTTCGCGAACGGCATGTCGAACTCGAAGCGCTCGTCGTCGGTGTGCCCACACCGCGCGCACTCGATCCGCATCCGCACGACCACCGGGATCCGGTGATCCATGATGGAGCCAATCGCCGAAATCCCAAACCAATGTGCCAATCAGCAGGAGAAAAAAGGCCTCAATTCCATAGTCGCGACTCGCCTCGTCGTTGACGCCCGTAAGCGGTTTCTGATCCTTAAACTGGATTCGCTTGATGATCACAGCGCCCGACCGGAAGGCGAGATAGGTTCCACACACGACGATCAACGCGCCTGCGCGCTGGAACCAGTGACACGGTGCGGGGCCGCAGACGGACGGTTGCCAACGGAGGCAATCACCCACCAGTCCCGCGAAGCAGAACGTCGCTGCGAGTGCCCAAGCGCGGCGTACATACCAACGCACCTTTTCGTTGGGTTCTTGTAGCTCTCGAGCGTCATAGGCCGGAGGCTGAACGAGCTTCCGCCACAACCAACTCGCCGGCATGTCAGCAGGGTGGGACCAAAGACGGGACCAAATGCTGTCCGCAGCGCGCGGCTACTCGTGCCGCTGCCCTTCCTTACCGATTGTCGTGTGCTGCGCACGCGGCATGTGTGGTGCCTTCGGCTTCCGTCGGGGGCGTATCCCCCTCTCGCGCCAATACGGACCTATGTCGATTCCACACACAAGCGCACCGACTCCCGTGATGAGCATGAACCAGACAGCACCGTCCCTGACCCACTGCGGCGCTGAGACCACGAGCCACATCGTCGCTAGGAAGACGATGAAGGCTGCGAATGCACCGGAGGACTTCACGTCGCCTTTCTAAGTGGGACCAAAGAAGGGACCAAAGACCTGTTGCTAGACCATCGTAAGTACTGGTCGGAGCGCCGAGATTTGAACTCGGGACCCCTTGCACCCCATGGTTTCGATAGGTGCAACAACCTGCAACCTAACGCGACGGTTTGCACGCGCAAAACCCTATGATTTAAGGCATTTGAGCACATGCTTGCTATTGCGATCCGTTGCACCAAGAATCGGGGTGTCGCCGCAAAAATGGACCACTATGGGCCCACTCCGAAACGTTGCAAAACTAACAAGTGGTCGCGTGAAATCTCTCAAAGCACTGGACCACCGGTACGAAATTAGTGACCCATCATGCGCCGGATTGCAACTGCGCGTCGCCGACACCGGAGTGAAGTCCTGGCACTGGCGCTTCCACTGGCGCGGCAGTCGCGTGCGCCTGGTGCTTGGTGTGTGGCCCGACACCAGCCTCGCCGAAGCGCATGAGAAGGTAGCCGCCGCGCGCGCCCTCCTCCGCCGCGGCATCGATCCGCGACGCGCAGGCCTCACCCTTGCCCAGCGACTAAGATCGGAGAAACCTCCTCCGAGTGGGACGCCGGGCTTCACCATCGAGCATCTCGTCCGGGAGTTCATGACGCGCCACGTCCAGCGGCGGCGGCGCCGGCCCGAGTACGTGCAACGCATCCTGGATGCCAATGTCCTGCCCCGTTGGGCATCCCGCGACGCAAGGACGATCAAGCCGCGGGAGATCATTGAACTCCTCGATGAGATCGCCGACCGCGCGCCGGTGATGGCCAATCGCGTCGCTGGGCTTCTTTCGCAGATGTTCCGTTTCGGCATTCACCGGGCGATCGTAGAAACCTCTCCCGTGCAGCTGCTATATCGGCCGGGCGGCAAGGAGAAACCGAGGTCCCGCGTCCTGTCGGAGGAGGAGCTCAAGGCCTTCCTTCGAAACTTGGAGGACGCCTGCCGCTTTCAGCGCCTGCCGCACGTCCTGAGGCTGCTCCTGCTCACACTCCAAAGGCGAGGCGAGCTCTGCAGTGCGGAATGGCGTGAGTTCGACTTCCAAGCTAGGACATGGACGATTCCGGACGAGCACGCAAAGGCGGGTAAGGGTCGAGGCCGTGTGATAACCGGAGCCTGCTAGGTCGATAAAGGCACAGGCAAGAGCGATCGGGTCTACGCCCGGATCGCCGCGATCAGGGGCTGCACGCCGAGCATCTGGATCGTCCGCTTCAGGTTATATGCCAGTACGTGCAGGCTCAGCTCCGTTCGGACTTTCGGTAGTGTTTTCGTCAGGAAGTGCGTCGCTCCCATCCACGATTTGAGCGTTCCGAACGCATGTTCGACGGTCTGCCGCCGTACTCGGCCGGCTTCTGGCATCCGATCAAGCCGCGCCTGCATCCGATCGAGCACGTCCTCGTGCTCCCAGCGCTTTATTCTCCGGTAGTCGCTCGGCGTGCAAGCGGTACGGATCGGGCAGCGTGGGCAGGCCGAGGACCAATAGGTGTGCAGCGTCAAGCCCTTCTCGACGCTGCTGTATCGCCAGATCGCGCGCTTGCCGGCTGGGCACCGGTACTCGTCACGTTTCTTGTTGTAGGCAAAGTCCCGCTTGTCGAAGCGCCCTTCGGCTCTGGCATTTGAGGTAAGCGGCCTGGGCACCAGCGGTGCGATCTCCGCCTGTTCGCACTTGAGGATCTCCTCGCCGTTGAAGTAACCGCGGTCAGCGAGCACTTGCAGCTTCTCGTTGCCCGTTGCCTCCTTGGCCTGCTCGGCCATCGAGGCAAGCTGCTCACGGTCGTGTCCTTGGTTTACCACCTCATGCGCGACGATCAGATGGTTCTCACTGTCCATCGCCGTCTGCACGTTGTAGCCGACGATGCCGGTCCCACGACCGCTGGTCGCCATCGAACGCGCGTCCGGATCGGTCTGGGACACCTGCTGATCGGGCGCCCCCGCAAGCTCCTGGCCGATCCCTTTGAGCTTCTTCATCTGCTTGCGGACCGTGGCGATCTTCTCCTTTAGATGCTCAACCCGCTCCTCGGACACCAGCGTCGGATCACGATCGGCGCGATCGAGCTCGGCGAGGTAGCGTCCAACGCTTTGCTCCAATTGCTGCTGTCGGGCCTTGAGCTTATGTGGTGTGAAGCTCTTGTCCCGGTTGTTCACCGCCTTGAACTTGCTGCCATCGATCACCACGAGCGCCTCACTGAAGAGGCCAATGCCGCGGCACAGCTCGACGAACTGGGCGCACACCTTGCGGATCGCAGCACCATTGTCCCGGCGGAAGTCGGCGATCGTCTTGAAGTCCGGCGCAAGACGCCCCGTTAGCCAGATCAACTCCACATTGCGCTGCGATTCGCGTTCGAGCCGACGGCTGGACTGGACCCGGTTCAGGTACCCGTAAATGTAGATCTTTAGCAGTGTGGCCGGGTGGTACGCAGGGCGTCCGGTCGCCGCCGGATCTGCACTCTCGAACCCTAGTGCGCGGAAGCTCAATTCATCGACGAACGCATCGACTGCGCGGACCGGGTTGTCTTCTGCGATCCAGTCGTCCAAATGCTCCGGGAACAGCGTTGCCTGATCTCGCGACTCACCTTCGACAAATCGCTTCATCGTGCAGTCCCCGCGCAGCCCCACCATCATCCTACGCTAGGATTGCACCCTGTTTTCACACAACCTCGGTCGAAAGCAGCCGTCCGCTAGCCAAGAGCTGTCGTTCGATGGCGTCCCCTGGTTTCCTCGGTAGCGGACGTTGGAATGACAGCTATCGAACGACATTGTGCGCGCTGTAAGCGCGATATTCATGGAGAACTCGGGGGAGGATGCTTGGGTCACGTCATGTGGCATGTACCTGTAATACCTGGTGGACACGACGAAGTGGTAGTGTTCCTCAAGGTGAAACCGTGAGCAACCCGTCAGAGTATCTGCTGGGCAACGCCGACCGTGAGCATGAACGGCTTATCCGCCAGGCAGCGCGTCTGCTCCCAATTACGGAAGGTTTCTTCCGCGAGGCCGGCATTGCTTCCGGGCAGCGCGTTCTCGATGTGGGCTCGGGAGTGGGTGATGTGGCGATGCTGCTCGCCCGACTGGTCGGCGCTGGTGGAAAGGTGGTCGGGATCGACCGCGATCCCAAGTCGATCCGCCGTGCGACCGCGCGAGTTACTGAAGCTAATCTCAAGAACGTCGAATTTGTTGAGAGCGATATCGCTCAGTGTGAGATTCAGGGACCGTTCGATGCGATCGCGGGGCGCTACGTTCTGCAGTTTCTGCCCGAACCGGCCGCTACGCTCCGTCATCTGATGCGCCGCCTTCGCATGGGGGGTACGGTGGCCTTTCTCGAAGGCTCGTGGGCGCCTTTTGTTCTTCTCTCCCGTCATCTGCCACTTTGGTCGACGGGCGTGCGACTGCTACAGGAAGTATCGACCCACTTTGGGGTCAACCTGGAGATGGGTTTGGATCTGCACCGGGTGTTCCTCGATGCGGGTCTTCCTGCACCCAAGATGCGCCTAGAGATGGAGCTAGGGCACGATCCGGACTTCACGCGCTGGGTATCGGATACGGTGGCCTCACTGCAAACCCAGTTCCACAAGTTCCAAATCTCACTCGACCCCTTGGGCGACCTCGATACTCTGCAAGAGCGACTTCATGCGGAAGTCGCGGCATCAAGAACCGTCGCGCCCTGGATTGCCTTGGTGGGCGCCTACAGCCGTAGGCAGTAGAACTGAAGACGTCGGCCGACCGTGACGCACGGGATGCCGCATCCAGCCACGAGGTTGGCTTGGAAATGAACTCCACACACCCGCGTGGCGGACCGATCTGGATCACGATTGTTTTTCTGCTGAGCGCCCTAAGCGAGGGATTCGATGTTCAGGCTGCCGGAGTTGCTGCTACCGGCATAAACCGCGAGCTGCATGCAACGCCTTCAGACCTGGGGCTCTTCTTCAGTGCAGCCGGTGCGGGGCTCCTCATCGGTTCTCTGGTGGGTGGCCGTATTGCGGACCGAGTCGGGCGCAAACTCGTGCTGATTACTTCGATTAGCGCGTTTGGTGCGTTTTCCCTCCTGACAGCCTTCGCCCCAACAATGTCACTGCTGACGGGAGCGAGATTCCTAACCGGAATCGGACTTGGGGGTGCACTCCCCAATCTAATCGCGCTTGCAGCTGACATCAGCGTGCGCAGCGTACGTAATCGAACCATCGGCGTGGCTTATGTCGGTATGCCCATCGGAGGATCGCTGGCGAGCGTTCTTGCGTTTCTACTTCCGCTAGAATCTTGGCGGCACGTGTTCCTAGTAGGTGGCCTGGCACCGATGTTGATCGTTCCCGCGCTGGTGGCTTTCCTACCCGGGGGGCATTCGCCCTCAACAACTGCGTTGAAGGCACGTGCTCACGGCCGTGGAATGTTTCAGGAACTCTTGGGACCTGATCGCGTGCTTAAGACGTTGTTGCTTTGGCTCAGCTTCTTCCTGACCGTGCTGACGTTGCATCTGATGCTGAATTGGCTTCCCCTGCTTCTCACGGGCCGCGGCCTTAGCAAGAATGCCGCGATGGCGGCTCAAGCCGGGTTCAACTGTGGCGGTGCCCTTCTCGCCTTGTGCCAAGCCGCGCTGCTCGATACTCAGTGGCGATGGATCAGCATTCTCGTGTGCATTGCCGCACTGCCAGTTCTGCTCTTCTGTGCCGCAGTTTCACCGGCGTGGCCCTTAACCTTCGGCGTTCTAGCTATGCTCCTCGGCGGTGCGATTATCGCTCAACAAATCATCGTGTATGCCTCGGGTAGCGCTTGTTACCCTATCGAAGTTCGTGGAACGGGAGTCGGGGCTGCAGTCGCGGCGGGCCGTGTCGGATCGTTAGTCGGTCCACTCTTCGGCGCCGCACTGATTGCAAGCGGCCACACTGCGGTGCAGGTCCTGCTCGGTGTCTTGCCGCTGTCGACTGCCTGTGGTGCGTGTGTTGGACTTGTCAGTTGGCAGGTGCTCCGATCACAGCAGTTTTCCGAAACCTAATTACAATCGTCAAGCCATTTTTTCGGGCAGCAGCGACTGACTGTAATGGCGCAACGTCTGCTTTCTGGTCTTTGGATGGCCGCAACCGGTGAATGGCTATGACCGGACGGGGTCGATAGCGGCCGTCGGCTACCGGCCAGGAGCGGCCGCGCGTTGTCACCGGTTAAATCTCCCAAGACCGGCCATTCATTTCATTCTGGAAGATTCATCGTTTCGGGGATGGGCGACACTCTCGGAAGCGCCTCGAAGACCAAGCTAAGTTGAGTTTGAGCCCCAACGGGCCATTGCGGGTGCTCACCCTGTCTTGGTCGCCGCGCACGGTCGGGCGCCCGCGATTAGGGACTGATGTGCTGATATGCCAGCCATCACCCCGTCCGCGGCGGCGAACATGGCGTTGCGCATCGTTTGGGCAGCATCACCGGCCGCATAAACACCGACCACGGAAGTTTGCTTGCGCGCATCGGTGCGGATACACGGTCCGGAAGGACCGGCTTCCACTTCGCAACCGAGCGCTTCAGCGACGCCGCAGGCTTGCCGTATCTGGGGTACGACGAACAGCGCGGCAAGATCCAGCGCTGCTCCGCCAGCGAGAAGCAACCGACACCCAAGCTCGGTCGCCTCAACTGAGAGCGGTGGCCGCGTCTCGACTGTGATACCTCGGGCTCGAATGTCCCGCTCCTGATCGTCAGAGAAAGTTCCCGTTGGAGCAAGCAGAGTCACGCTGCCCCAATCGGTGAGCAGCTTCGCCTGATCCAGCGAAGACTGCCCGCCCCAGAGTGCTCCCAACGGACGACCGGCAACCTCAAATCCGTGGCAGTACGCGCAGTGAAGGACCCGGTCGCCCCACAGCTCCGGAAGTCCGGGTACCGCCGGGAGAATATCTTCGACACCCGTCGCCACGATCACGCGCCGCGCTTGGATCGACTCGCCCTCCTCGGTTACGCCTTGAAAGTGATCCTCGAGCCTCTCGACAGTTCGAATGCTGCCGGATCGGAACCGCGCCGTGGGATAAGAGAGTAATTGCTCGCGAGCGATTCCTAGAATCACCGCAGGCGCTAGTCCGTCCTGCGTCAAGAAGCCGTGCGAGGCAATCGCAAATCGATTACGCGGCCGTCCTGCATCTATGACCAGCACGCTACGTCTGGCTCTCGCAATCTGCGTCGCGGCCGCAAGCCCAGCGTGGCTGCCCCCGACGATGAGCACATCAACGCGGTTATCCAGCGAGATATCGGCGCGCATCGAGCTCACGTCCGAGACTGGCGCAACTGGTTAAACATCATACGGCTTCCCGAGGAACATGACGCCCGCTCGTAAGACTGGCGTGACTATGATGTCCGCGCCACGAGCGCTGTCGCAACCAGCAGATCGGGGGCGTCTTAAGCGAAGTTCCCACTGGGCCGTTTGCGGGCCACAACCCGTCGCCCACGGCGATCGTCTAATCCTCTCGTAACCAGACATTCAGCGTCGCGTTCACGGCAAGACGGCGGGTGAGCCCGGCGCGGTCGGAGACTCCGCTGAGACCGACGGACCACTATGATCGAACTGCGCCTGTTGGGCCGCTGGTGTGCTCCACCCCGACTTCGCGCCCCACATAAAAAAGATCAAGCCCAGCGCTGCAACGACCATGAGGTCCCAGCCCCACGTCAGGTAGTCATGACCCCCGAACCTCGCACTTCCCGCCCACGAGACGATCGCGATGGTGGGTAGGTAGACGATGAGCCACCACGACGCGCGCAGTTGCCGCGCGAAATCCGCCCATCCGTTCTTCGCCTGGTAGAACAGGTACACGGGAAGCGCGATAACGACCAGCAAAATGATCTCGCCCGTGAGCGGCCACTCTGCGCAGTAGAGCAGCTCGGTTGCGAAGATGAATCCCAGGGCTGCAATGACAGGTAACCCAGCCACGCGGAACGGTCTATGCATGCTTTCGGCCGTGCGCCGTAGCGCCAACGCGCTGACCGGACCGATGAGGTACGAGATTATCAATGCCACGGATATGACTGCGGCCAGTGTTCCCCAGCCCCGGAAGAAGAACAGGAAAAGAAACGAGACGATGAGATTGAACCACATCGCCGGTCGTGGAACTCCGTAGATAGGATGAAGCCTGCCAAGCACTGCGGGCAACGTGCCGTTGCGTTCCATGCCATAGATCATTCTCGCCGTGCTCGCGGTATACGCGATGCCGGTGCCGCTGGGGCTCGCGAACGCATCTGCATACAGCAGCACCGCCAGCCAATTGAGATTCACGATGAGCGCCAGCTGTGCGAATGGCGAGCGGAAATCCAGGCCGTGCCAGCCCGCTTTTGCCAGCAATGCCGGCGGCACGGCTCCCAGATAGGCGACCTGCAGGATCACATAGATGACCGTGGCCAGCAGGATCGAGCCGAGCACAGCGAAAGGAATGCTGCGTGCCGGGTCACGGGCTTCGCCGGCGAAGTTCACAGGGTTTTGAAATCCGTTGAAGCTGAAAACAACCCCCGCCGTGGCAACTGCCGTAAGCACGGCCGCGAAGTTGGTGGAGTTCGATTCCCCGTGCACGCCGACAGTGAAATTTTCAGCGTGAAAACCGGCTGCGATCAATGCGAGGCCTGTAGCCGCCGGGACGACTAATTTGAAAGTCGTGATCGCGGTATTCGAACGCGCAAACAGCTTCACACTCCAGAAGGTCAGAAGGAAGTAGACGATCACCAGTCCGGCCGCAATCGCTAGTCCGGGCGCAGTCAGCTCGCCATGCCCGTCGGGCAAGTGAATGTACAGGTCCTGAGCCCATCGCCAGGGCCACGAGGCCATGTATTGCACAGAGGCTTCTGCCTCCACCGGCATAGCCGAAACAAGTGGTAGCCAGTTGGCCCACGCGGCGATGAACCCGACCAGTGAGCCGTGCGAATAGTGCCCGTAACGCACCATGCCGCCAGACTCCGGAAACATGGCTCCGAGTTCGGCGTACGTGAGGGCTATCGTGGTCATGATTGCGGCCCCGAGCACCCACGCCCACACGGCACCTGGACCTGCAAGTGCGGCGGCGCGCCAGGCTCCGAACAGCCACCCGGATCCGATGATCGAACCCAGTCCGGTGAACATCAGGGCGATGCTTCCGACCTCACGGCGGATCGGAGACGGTGAGTTAACGGAGATCTCTCGCCGTGGCGAGGCGATCGCAGCGACGCTCGACATACACGACCCCCTTGACCCGTTCTCGCGGGTTCTTTGGTACCACGCGCTCTACGGCGCTCATGATTAGCCGGCAGTCTGCCACACTCGAAGCGCGCGTGATGCCCACCATGAGAAGAAGATTTCGGGCACCGCCTCAGTGTGGTGTCGGGCCGCGCCAGTCTATGCCAAGTTCATCGCCTTCCAGAGCTAGCGAACGTCTGCGTTTGATCATTTCAACGGCCGGTAACGGGAAGGCCATAGGAGCGGTTTGGGTCGTAAGCAGCCGTCCGCTGCCAGTGCGACACGACCTGAGTTGCAAGCAGGCGGATGAGGGCGCCGCGCATGATCTTGCGCAGGATCGGCTCGCTGCGCGATCCCTTCATGGCGCTCTCGTCGAAAGACATGGAGGGATTATCCTGCAGGGAACCATCGCTCGACAGCCGATAGAGCTTGTCGCGAAGGAGGTCTGCAAAATCGTTGCCGGCGTAGATCGCGACGATCACGAGATTCGGCTTGAGCGTGGGGAGCTCGTCTTCCATGCGCCGCAGCTCCTGGTCGGGGCCGTAACCCTCTACCCCGGCGTTCACTACTTCGACGCTCTTGCCCATCTTCCTGGCGAGCCGTCCCCGCAGCTGCTCGGTGAACGTGTCCTCCGTCTGCGAGAAGTCCCCTTGGATGAAGGAATCTCCGTAGACGAGCACGCGCGTCGACTCGCCGGGACGCGCGAGCTCGGGGCCTCTGAATCCCTGGCTGTTGATCTTGTACCGTACGACGGCACCGCCGTTGATCGGGGGCAACACTTTGATGCGTTCGGCGCCGGGGACGAGCCGATACAGCACCCGCTCATCCCGCTGGTATATCGTGTCGAACTGCGGACCGAGTGTGCCGCGCAACACAGACTCCGCGACTACCAGAGACAGGCCGACTGAAATCAGGACGGTCAGGGCCTTCTGGTTCCACGACAAGGGCGCGAGGCAGAGCGCGCCGACACAGACTCCCGCGGCGAAAAGCACCCCCTTATACAAACCGAAGACGGCGCCGCTTTGCCCGTACGGCTTATCGATAACCGCCAGCAGCACAAGGCCGAGCGCGATACCCGCGGTGAGCATTCGCACCGCGAGCGCGGTTCGTCGAGTCGGTCTCGGCTCGCTCTGCGGTTGGGTCTGCATGTCAGTCCGGCTCAAAGGCCGCCGCAGGGTTCTGCTTGAGTGCTGGATCTTGGGCATCCTTGTGCAGATAGCAGTTGCCGACCGCAAGGACATCCAGTTGGCATCCTATGCAGCACGTCCGCCGACCCACGGACGATGGGCTCCCCCCCACGTTGAACCACCCCCGAGCTGAAGCGCTGCAAAATCATCCGATTGGATGTCTTAGCATCGCCTCCGCGGGGGCAGTTTAGCTTAGTCGGTTGCGGTAGGCTGAATCCGCCGTTTTGCAGGTGCACGGCTAGGTCCGGGGGAAGCTCGTGGCGGGTTCAAGGTCTGCTCCTTCAATCCCGAGTGGCTGCTTTCGAGCGACCGGAATGTCTCTGCAGGGGTCGATAGCAGCCGTCCGCTACCGGCCAGGAGCGGCCACTTTGCGACCGCCGGTAAGTTTCCCGAGAGCGGACGCTGGAATGACGGCTATCCGGCAGTGGCTCTCGAGCGTTAGGCGGCGTTCAGTTCGATGGAAACTTCAACTCTCGCTCGACCGCCTGGAAGCGCTGCTCCTTGCGCAAGGGATCCAAGTACGGGGAAGTTTTGAGAACCTGCAGGCCCTGGTCCCGCAGTTGCAGCGCCTTC
>Ga0306920_100004671_pt1 | contig 17577 bp, 26 predicted proteins | sample flu12Cox44000170_FD_204666 | JGI IMG/M metagenome (GOLD analysis project Ga0306920, IMG submission 204666) | Lab enrichment of tropical soil microbial communities from Luquillo Experimental Forest, Puerto Rico - flux4day.12C.oxic.44.000.170 (v2)... | ecosystem: Environmental > Terrestrial >... | reverse complement strand
ATGATAGGCCGGATTGCGCCGCTTTTCGTGTCGACGCCGTCTGGCGCGATATGCAGTCTCGCGACAAACCATCGAGCATGTTTGAGCGGGCCACCGTCCGGTTACGTCGTTGCCGCAAACCAAGCAGCACCGCGACTTCATGGCCGATTAAGCCGCTGTTTTTTTCTTCGCGAGTTCCCAAAGCTGCCAAGCGTCGTCGTTTGAAAGCACCTTGGAGACGAGCTTGGTCGCCGGCACTTTTTTCCCGATTAACGCCATCCAGCCACCGAAGCTGCGGCATTCGGCACCAGTGCAATCACCGAGTTTTTTGTCGTTCGGCATGCGGAGATCAAGCAGCATCGTCCGTGCTTCAGAGACGATGCGCTGCTCAATTTTTTGCGACACTTCCTTCGTGGCTCGAGCTGTAACTGTGCTTGCTGTCTTGGTTGTTGATGACGCGATCGTCGTTGGCTTTCTCTTCTCAGCGATCAATGATCGATAGTTGTTGTCGAGCCAATATTCGACGCACGCCCGAAGCAACGGCTTGTCGTCTTCAATTTCGTGCCAGAACAACTCGTGGATTTTTTCCTCTTCGGCTTTCGGGTTCTTCGCGATCATCGTTTCGAGCAATGAGCGCGGATTGTCTTTGCGCCATGTGGCGCGGAATGCGCCGGTGCTTCCTTGTTCGATGAAAGTCATTTTCGAGGTCCCTGAAGGAAAGGCGACGGCCCAAAGCAAGGGACCGTCGAAGGCGATGCCTCGGGCCGCCTACCTTCCGCGCGTGAAGAGGAAATTCACGTAGCCTTCGACGGACAAAGTGAAGGCGAAGAACAAGGCTATAATTCGGCACCAATCATTGTCGCAGAGTGTATCACGATGTATCATCGCGGCGATTGTTTGTTTGCCGGATGCCGCGGGTCGATCGGCCAACCGTCTTGGTCGATCAGATCGGATCGATAACCGTCTAAGTCGAGCCGGCGCTTGTAAGCGTTATGGCAAGCCGAGCACAGGGATTGGAGAGCGCCGAGGCGAAAAGAATTCCAGTCGCCTCGATGCGGCTTGACGTGGTCGGCGACGGTCGCGGGCGTGACGACGCCGCGGCTCTCGCACATGACGCAGAGCGGGTGCTGCTTGAGCTGCAGGGCGCGGCGGCGGCGCCAGACGTTGAGCTGGTACCACTCGCGCCATGGTCGACTCGCGTAGGGAGGTGGAATTATCGGTCCGCCACCGACGGGAACTTCCCCGCGGGATGGCTTGCCGCCGCCGATCGGACGATGCGATTCGTATGCCATTCAGTCGACGGTCGGGATTTGGTGGAGCGCCGAGCAGGCCAGAAGGAGGAACCTGCCCAGCGCTCCGATTTTCCGGCGCGCGAACCCCGAAGATGTCTCGATGCCGGAAAACTGACAACGCGTCCCGCAGGCGCAGATTCCCCTTTTTTGGGGAATTCTCGCGAGAAACCAAATGTTTGTCTTCGGGGACGAGCATCGGCATAGACGATCTCGGGTTCGGACGCAAATTCGCGTGTGGAAAAGCTACGCTTTCGCGTCGCTGATGATCACGGTCAGCTCCTGGGGGATAGTGCCGTTGAACGCGGACTTGCGGATGTAGATCGAGCGCAGCACGCCGGCGTCCTCGAGGACGACGATGACGGTTTGCTTCATGCGCTCCTCCTGAGCGCGGCGAGAATACAGCGCCAGCCGAGCCAAAACATTTCCGATCGGCTCATGCGCCAACGCGTCTCGACCTGAGGATTGAGATCGCTCACGTACAGAATGCCGGCCTCGTATGCCAACTTGGGGCCGGTCGGATGCCAGAACAACGTCATCTGATTTTTCCTCCCTTCACGCGAATTGCAGGTCGGACGGCCGCACCTCGACGGGGACCATGCGGCCGAGCAGGGCGAGCAGGACCCGCTCGCGGTCCTTGCCGGAAGCGCCCTCGTAGATGCCGACGTGGTCGGCGAACATGCCGCGCACGATGCGCACGCGCTTGCCGGGCTTCGGCTTCGGCAGGCGGACGAAGCCGGCCGGATTTTCGCGCGAGCGGATTTCGTCGATGATCTCGTCGGGCACGCGCGCCGGATGCTCGCAGGCCGTCAAGACGCGCAGGATGCCGATCGTGGCGTTGATCGCGTGCCAGCGCTCCTCGACGATGATGAACAGATAACCGGGAAACAGCGGCTCGACCTGCTTGCGCGTCTTGATCCGCGGCAAGTAGACCTCGAAGCCGCGGCGCTCGAGGTGACGTGCGGCGACGCGCTCGCGCTGCGTCTCGGTCTGTGCCACGGTCCAGTAGCTCATTGTTTGTTTGTTGCTCTCTGTTCGGCCTCGGCAACGAACTCGCCTCGGCGGATCGCGCGCGCTCCGTCTCGCGTGATCTCCATCGGCCAACCGTCGAGGAAACCTGCGGCGATACAGATCGCGATCGTGTAGGCGTCATAGGCGTCAGCATAGACGCGCGTCCAGGTTCGCCGCTTGCGATTCTGCTCGGCTTCCGGTCCGATCTGACGCGTGACGCTCATCGCTGGTTCGCCTCGATCAAGCGCTTGCTCCTTGGAATTGAGTTGTGTGGAAATAGCCTCGCAACCGTTTTCGGCGCGCAAGTATCCCTCGGGGGCGGGAGCGACCCAAAGGGAGCGACATGCCGACCCCGCTCGGGATACGGGGGTATAAGGGGGTCAGAACACACAGGGGGTTCAGCATAGTCAGCACCCAGGTCAGCAGGGGGTTTTGAATAGGTCAGCACGGATGTCAGCAGGTAAGTCAGCACGCTGCATCTTGTGTTCGGCAGGCTCAGCATGCACAAGACGCCACAGGTCCTTCGAAGGCGCTCCATACTGTTGCACCGTCAAAACCGGGTGCTTTTCGGGGTCATCAGGTACCTTTAGAAGCTCGTTCATCGCTTTTTCGAGCAGCGAGATGCGGGTCGCGTCCCGGTCCGCAAGCGACTTGGCGGTATCAAGCTTGGCGAAGATTTTTGGCGCGTACTGGCTCCGGCTCGTAGGCTTGTTGTTGACCCAAATCTTCTTGCGCCAATGATCATCGAGGCACGCCAAAAAAATCGTCTGAGCCTTCTGATCGAGCGAAGCTTGCTTGAGTGGATCGGTGAATTCGTTCTCGACGGCGAAGATTCCATCGCTCCAGACGCATTTGATGATTTCGCCCGGCGGGCCGTAGTTTGATTTCATGACCTTTAGCTCGCGCAGGTTCGGCTCATCCTTGTTGTCGGAGTGGGTGAAATAGAGGCGGCTGCGGACGCTATTGTTCCACGCGGTCGAGCCGGACATGCCGCTGCCAGAACCGAGCCCCGACAGACTGGGATGCGAGAGCAGGACGAGCGCCGAGCCGCAGATCATCGCGAGCGCGCGCAAGAGCGTGATGAACTGGCGAACATGAACGCGATCGATTTCGTTGCCGCCGAAGAGGTCAGCTGACGATTCGAGCACGACTAGCGTCGGGCGCACTTTTTCTATCGTTAGCCGGATGCGATGGTACAGGTCCGTTGGCTGCAATTGGCCAGCTCGGTTTGGTGCGGCGAGGGTGCAGTTGCGCCCCGGCGCGGTGTGGACGAACAACCCCTTCAGAGCTGCGAACGAGAGCTGGCGCTTGGTGACGATGGCATTCAGACGGCGGATGATTTCGTCCTGGTCTTCTTCTGCGGTGAAAAACAATACCGGCCCCGTTATGTCGACGATGCCGCGCAGCCAGTCCGTCTGTCCGGCGGCGACGGCGACGCAAAGCTGCAAGGCGACGGTTGTCTTGCCGGCGGCGCCGTCGCCGCCAAAGAGGGTCACGTTGCACATGGGGATGCGGTCTATGACCGCCCACGATCGTGCGCGCGGTTCTATCCCCTCGAAGGCCGATGCATCTGTAAGTTCGATTGGCGTCAGCGGAGGCTTCGCCACCTCTTCTTCTCTCGCGTATTTGTCGCGCGCGCTGCGGACGTCGCGAGGAATGTCATCGTAGCGTTCTTGCCAGCGTTCATCATGCGGCGCGACCGAAGCCTCGAAAGCAGCGCGCAGGAAGTTGACTGCAGCGCCCTCGCTCATGCCGCTGGAAACGAGTTTGGCGGCGAGCGCGACGCTGGAATCGTGCAGCTCGTGCCCGTTGTGAATGTTGTTCAGCAGCCACGCCCAATCTGCAGGCGAGCCGCCTTCATCGTGGCCGTTTGCCTTGCGCTGCTGTTTTGGCCGGCTGACTTGCAGCTCATATCCGAACTGTGCCACGAGCAAGTTTGCCGCCTCGTCGATCAAGCTTTGCGCTTCGTCCGCGGAGATGTAAGGCAGCTCGCTCCAGGCGATTTGGCCAGGCTCGCCGCCATGCCATGAATAGGGCTTGCCCGTGCCTGGATGAACGCCGAAGCAGACGACTTGTTGGCCATCGCAGAGTAGCTCGATCTTTTCGGTCGCACCGCTGGGCGCGGTCAGGTTAGCTGTGATCTTGGAGAACGGGCTTTCGGTACGGAACGGGATCGCGCGCTTGGGCGGCTCGCCGATGCGGACGAGGACATATCCGCGTTCCTCGAATTTCTCGGCGACCAAGCGCTCGACCGCCTCGGCGGCCTCCTGCATTTTGATGTCGATGTCGATGGTCGGCATCAAGCGCGTCAGCACGCCGGTATTGCGCGCGGTCGGGTAGACCTTGTTCCAGAGATCGATCTCGCCGGCGTTGGTTTCGGTTTTCGTCTCCCAGGCTTTTTGAATCGGCCGCTTGCCCTCAACCGGAATGGGCGGATAGCCATTCCGGTAGAGGAGCAGCCGCAAGGCAGCCCTTTCGGCCTCGATCGACATGGCGTCTCATCGCCGGCGAAGTTGACGTTGGCGCATTCGCTGCATCAAGCTCGCGATCTCATGGCAGTCGCTGCAGTAAGGAATCTTGGCGTACTTCTCCCCGTGATCAGCAAAACGGCGCGTGTGGTGGACACTGAAGCCGATGCCGAGCGCCTCGAGCTCCTCGAAGGTGGCGCCGCAGCCGTAGCAGTACGCGCCGCATATTTGAGCGACAGCGACGATGTCGTTAGAGCGTCGCTTCTCGTTGGCGCGCAGCCACATGATTCGCTGCTTCACGAAAGGGTGGTGCTTGCCGCAAGCATCGCAGCGCAGGCCGACGCCGTTGTTGGCGATCTCATCAAATGCAGAGAACCTACCAACGCTAGCGCAATAAGGGCATGGCACGGACTCGAGGAGCGCCAGCGCGTTGTCGCGGGTGATCTCGGCGGCGATTTGCTCGAAATCTGTCACGTCGCCGCTCCGTCATGATCGAATGCTCGCGAGATGATCCATTGCACTGCGTCGGGATCGTCGAGGCCGTGCGCGCGCGCGAGCTGCAGCAGCTCGTCGGTTGCTTCGGGGCGGTCGAGCCCGTTGGCGACGTAGCCGGCGACCTCGTCGGCCGCGGTCATGAAAGCGGTGACGCGCACGGTGCCTTCGTGCGGCAGCGCGGCGAGGATCGCGTGCCAGCGCGTCAGGCTTTGATCGAAGCGAGCGCGCGTCATTTTGGCTCCTCCAGGCATTTGAGCTTCGGCAGCGAGACGGTCTGCTTGCGCTTGGCGTTCGTGCCGCCCTGGAAGATCGAGGCGCGGGCGGTCGAGCGCTGCCTTAGCCTTGATCTGTTTCCGATGCCGGACGGGATTGCGCCATTTCATATCGCCACCGCTCGGTTGAACAGCGGAACGGTCCGCAGCGCTGTCGCGGGATCGATCTGCGCGCACGCGTAGCTCCAGACCGCCAGCGCGTCAGCGGCGTTGTCGTCGCGACATTGCCAGCCGAGCTGCGCGCAGCGACGCATGGTTTCGCGCTTGGCGATCTCGCGCTTTGCCTTGCGGTCGCCGATGAAATGCGCGCGCACGTCGCCGACGGTACAGTCCATGATCTGTTCGACGTGGCGAAGCCACGCGACGCCGCGGATGACGCCGTGCAAGCCGGCGAGCCGGTCGCGCACCGCCTTGCTGGTGCGCCCGCGCATGGCATCCGGCGGCAACAGCGCCTCGATCATCAGGATCTGGGGCGGGCCCTGCTCCTGCAGGAACAGCGACGCCCAATTGAGCGCCGCGCCGAAGATCACGTTCTCGTCCGAGCTGGAATGTCCGAAGCGGCACGAGCCCGATCTCGGCGTCTCGCCGACGCGCCCGAGCGCCCAGCCGGTGCGGGTCGCGACGTCGAGGGCCAGGATAAGCGGCTTGCTCATGGCTCTTCGTCCCGCAAGACCGCGGCGCGGTACTGCTCGCGCTGCAGCACATCGAGGAAGCCGTCGGGCACGCAGAAATGCGCGATCGGCTCGCACCGCCGATCCTCCAGCAAGACATGCAAGCGACGGCACGCGGGGTTTTCGCAAAGGAAAAAGCTCACGCTGTGCGCTCCTGGCACCGGACGCCCGTCTCTGCGCCGAAACTCGGTCATGGCCGCGTTCCTTCAGTGCACGTCGTGCAGCGTGCCGCCGACGTCTTCGGCGAGCGTCTCTTCGAACCGCTTCGACAAAGCGGCTTTGCCTTTGCGTTGGCATTCGCCGCAGAAAGCGGCGGTCATCGCGGCGCCGCCTCCTGTCTTCGGTGCCGCGACGGCGAGACCGCCGAAATTGTCGTGCGGGCGGATGACGGTGCCGCAGTCGAAGCAAACCGGACGGTTGCCGGTCTTGACGGCTGCCGTGACCATTCGGTCCCATTCGACGAAAGCATCCAGAACCTGCGCGCGTCTTTGTTGCCGGCTTTGGCGGCCTTCATCGTGGCGTCGAAATCCCGGCCGCGGATCACTTGGAACGAGAGGATGATCCCGTCGCCGCGAGCTTGATCGCGAAAGGCCGCGACGCCCTCGACCCATTCCTGCTCCCAGGTACGCGTCATGGCCGCAGCCCTAGCTCGCCTTGTGCCGGCGCGCGGTCTTGTCCGTTCACCAGGAACGGCTCTTCTTGAAGCATCTTCATGCCGGCGCACTGCGGGTTGGGTATGCCGAGCAGGTTGGGCTTGTGATAGACCTTGCAGCCGCACTCACGCGCTTGCGCCGTGATCCGAGCCACCCATTCGAACTCCGGCTGGACGGCCGGCACCAGTTTGGTGCCGCCCTTTCCGTCCGGCTGCTCCGTCTGACTCTGTGAGCCGATGACGACCCAATCAAACATCGACAGATCGGTGAATTCGAGCGGCGCGAGCAGCGGCTCCAGCGAGAGCCATTTGACGCGCACATCTTTGATCTGCCGGAACGCGTCCTCGGCGAGGCGCACGCGCTTCTGCTCGTCGACGCTGGTCCCGATCCAGGCTGTCTCGGGCAGGTGCAGTCCGACGTATCGCCGCGGGAATTTGGTCAGGAACAGGTAGTCCCATTGCGGATTCGCGCTGGCGCTGGCGAGCACCTTCTCGATCCACTCGTCGGGCACCCACTGGCCGAACAGGTCGCCCATGCTAACGGTGAAGACGCGCCGATAGCGCGAGTCCGTCTTCGCCTCCTCGGGCACCGGAGTGTTCTTCGGCGCGTCGAGCCGCTCGTGATGGAACAGCGGCGTGAAGCCGACCGGATAGGATTGCTTGTACGACTCCCGCGTCTCGGCCATCTCGCGGCTGTAGCAGTAGTCGCACAGATGCAGACAGCCGGTGACCGGATTCCAGGTCCATTTTGCCCAGGAGACTTGATCATTCGTTTGATTGAATTTCGGCTTGCTCTTGGGGAGCTGATAGGGGACCTGCTGGCCTTTGTGCGTGACCAGGATGACATGGTGCTTGCTGAGCGCAAGCTTGCCTTCGTTCTCGGGCCGCGCCGCCTCGCTCTGCCGGACCTGCTTGTACGCATCGTTGAGGCTGACCTTGCCGGCCGCAACATCCGCTGCGAGCTGCGGCGAGGCGCCTTTGACCTTCATGCCCTGCCTGACAGTTGAGCCGGCGGTCTTAGCGTCCTTGGCGGCTCGGTCGCTGGCTTTTGGGGCGCGCCTTTTCAGTTGGGCCGATGTCGGCCCAACCGATTTTGCCTTGGCTGACTTGCGGTCGCCTCCGCTCTGCCGCTGCTGTTCCTTCGCCGCGGCCATGAGCTTCTCGATCCGGCCGCTGATGGCGAGGTAAATCATGACGCGCTGCCCCGGATTGAGATCGCGCCGGGCGAGGTTTTCGGCCTGGATGAACTGGACGATCTCCAGCTCGGTCGCGCCTTTGCTGAAGCGCTCGAAGCGCGGCTTGATGCCGGCGTCTTGGCAGGCGAGATAGCGATTGCGCCCGTCGATGATGGTCGTACCGTCGGCGGTCAGGACGACCGGCCGGATCAGCCGCTTCGCCGTCTTGATGCTCGCCGCCAGCTCGGCGCGGCGCTCGTCGTCCATGAGCGGGAATTCGTCGGCGGCGGGATGAACCTTGAGCTTGCCGAAGTCAGGCATGGCCGGCCTCCGACGCGAACAGGTCTTCAACCAAGGAATATCCCAGGCCGGCTTCCTGTAGGTCTTTGCAGTGCTCACAGATGCAAGCCCGGTCGCGGGCGAGATAACGATCCAACTCCGCGGCAAGCTCGCACAGGTCCGCTTTCGGCTGCGTCATGCATATCTGCATCATCCGAAGGCAGCCCATGTAATAGGCGCTTTCGAGATCAGTTTTGCCGAAGTGGCTGACGAAGTGATCGTATTGTTCCGCGATCGTGGTCTTGTGCTGTCGGCTCCATCCGCTCATTTGTTGCTCCTCCTCTCGATGATCTCGTTGAAAGGTTCGCGCCGCGCGGCGTCGGCGAGGCAGTTGGCGATGACCATCACCCGATAGCCGAAGTTCGGGCTCTGCCGGATCAGCCGCGAGCGCGCGAGGTAGCGCTTGCGGAAGCTGTCGATCCACCACTGCGGATCGAGCATCGGCGCGTACAGGCGCCTCGACGTCTGCCACGCGACGTTCGGCTTGGTGGTGTGCGCGATGCGGTCGGTCGAGGTCTCGTTGAAGACGATGACGAAATCGCACGGCAGCCGCCGGTCGATCGTCAGCATGTGCTGCACGCCGTGGCCCTTCGGCCCGCAGGGATCGGAGAGCCAGAGCGCGTAGCGGTGCTGATCGCGGATGACGCTCCAGACCTCGCAGTTGTCCGCGATGACGGTGACGCCGGGCATGCGGCCGAAGCGGCCGAAAAGCTCCGCGCGCTTCCGCCTGTTGCTCTCGCAGAGGCAGACGTCGGCGTTGCCGATGGAGGCGCCCAGCTCGGTCACGAGCTGCGGCGTCGGCCGCGACAGCAGCTCGCCCTCGAACAAGTCGCCTTGCGCCTTGCACACGCCGATGCCGTCGCCGGCGTTCCCGTCGACCAGCAATATCCGGTGGCTCGGATGCAGGTACCGATAGGCCGCGACCTGCGAGCTGACGACGCGAGCGACGAACCCGTGCTTGATCCACGAGTTGTCGCTCTTGCCGGCGCCCTCGCGGCGCCTCGGAAAGCTGAGGACCGCCGCGGTCATCTCGACCTGTGCCATTCTGGCGACGGGAACATCGGCTTCTTGGCGCAGGCGTAGTTCTCCTCGATCAGCCGCTTGATGAAGATCGTCTTGAGCCGCGTGTAGCAGGGCGAGCGGTCGCGATCGCCGATGTTGCGACCCATGAGCCAGTCGACGTACTGCGGCGCGGCCGAGACCGACATCAGGCACTTGCCGAACTGCGAGAGATTGAGCGTCAGCGATTTGCCCTTCTTCGCGCCGTCGCGCAGGACGCACTGCCGGTACATCCACATGCACATCGTCAGATTGAGGTTCGCCCACAGGCGGTAGTATTCCGGGTCGTTGCGCCACGCCGCATAGGCGGCGGTCATGAAGCCCACGATGTTCTGTATCTCACGATCGTCGAGTTGCTCGGCGATCTCGATCACGTTCAGATTCGCGGAGGTCGGCGTCTCGTTGTTGGAACCGAACCAGCAGCGAAGAAGCGCCGACATGCTGACGACGGGCGAGCTGGACGTGTTCCGGCGGACGTTGTCGTAGCCGATCATCGGGCACTGCTCGCGCAGCAGGCGCATCGTCGGGACGTTTTCCTCGAGCCCGCGCAAGATGTCGTCCGGCCGCATGCGGACGAGCTGCTGATTCAAGCGCACGAATTCCTTGGCCATTTCGGCCATCGTCTTGAATTGCATTACCCGCACGTCGGCGATGAATTCTGCCAGCTCCGACAGCTTGGCGGCTTCGATGCGGTGCGAGCCGTCGACGATGTAGATCGTCGGATCATCCGGGAGCTGACCGAGCGTCAGGACGCCGGCCATGATCCCCTTGCTCTGCTTGAGGCCGTCCGAGTATTCGATGACCTTGGCGTTGACGCGCACCGGGCGCTGAAAGCGGGGGCGCTGCCATTGATCGAAATCTGCCGGCGTCAGCAGGCGCGTGTCCATGTCCGTCTTCGGCTTCTCGACCTCGGGCCGCTCGACGGGCTGCAGCTCCTCTTTTCTGATCGGCGTCACGGTCATTTGCTCCTCCTTTGTTGATCACGCGATAAGGCCCGTACCGATCCGCTCTGACGCGGATGTCGGTCCAGACGAAACGATCATTGAGATGCGAGATGTTGACCGCGAGCGCCCGCCGCGCCTTCGCCGACGAAGTCCCGTAGATGACCCACGCCAGCACTTCCGGCAGCACGCCGGCGCGTCCCCGCAGTTCGATCAGGTCGAAGATGTCGGCGAGCTTGGGCGACAGGAGGACGCCGTGGCGCACGAGCATGCGCTGGCCGCAATGCGGGCAGTGTCCGTCGGGCCGCTCGCGCACGGCGGTCTCACGGGCGCAGCGAGTCGAGCGCCCCATCTCCGCGGCGATGCTTGGCGAGCGCCGCCTCGCCGAGCGGCGTGTCGGCGAAGGCGCCGAGCTTCTCGCGCATCCCGTCGTAGGCGTCGACGTCCTCGGGCTCCAGCTCGGCGACGCGCTTGGCCTGCTTGCGCGCGTCGCGGTGGCCCTTGAGGACGAGGCGGAAGGCCTTCATGTTCTCGCCGGCCTCGCGCGCTGCGCCCATGACCTCGCGGATGGTCGCGCGCGGACCCCTGCAGTCGGACATGTAGCCTCCGCGCAGCGACGCCAGCTCGTCGTCGGCGCGATCGATGGCGTCGAGATACCCTTGCAAATCGGTGTTGCTGTCGCGTTCTTGCTGCTCTGGCATGGATGAGCCTCCTCGCGCGAGGTCGTTGAATTGAGACGGGGATGCGGGACTTTAAGCGAGGAGGCTTGCACAACGCGCAAGCGCCGCCAACGCGCGGCGGCAGAACGGCGCGACTCACGGAAGCGTGAACGTCGAGGAAGTCAGCGCGGCAGAGGCGCTAAATCAAATCCACCTGTTTTTTCGGGAGTCACCTATCAAACATTCCATCGAAAAGCCCTTTAGATACAGTACGGCACACCATGACACACTGATGGACATACAGAGACTCTAATAACCATCGGGCATGGCGACTCGGGCTGGCGGCTCTCTTGCCAGCCTCGCGACCCCGGAATTCACATCATGAAATGCGTCGAAGCCCCAGGCAGGGCGCGCCCTCGCGCGCGCCCGACGATGGCAGCGCTATTTGATCAAGCGCCGTCGCATCGCCTTGCAGAGCAAGCCGCCGGTCGTCGTGGCCTGCAGCTTCTTCTTCGCGCGCTCGATGTATTTCCTCACGCTCGACACCTCGATGTCGAGTCTCGTCGCCGTTTCGTCCGCGGTCAGATCGCGAGAAAGATGTTGCAGCACCAGTCGCTCGCGCGGGGTCAAGCGGCGCCCGGTCGTGCGACGTTTCTTCGGCATCATTTGTTCAAGACGTTTGCCCGCCTCGATGGACATGAAATGCAGCAGCCCCCGATGTCGAGCCAGCATCCGCTGCAATTGTTGCCGCGACCAGAACGCCACCACCCAGGGATGGGCGGGACAATAAAGCATGTCCGCGATGCCGTATTCGCTCAAGTGTTCGAATACCCACTGATCACGGCCGCTCGGCTGCGTGATCCGCCTGCACTCGGTCACGGTGAACGTGCTCAAGCTGTTCCAGAGCATTTCCGCCGTGAGGCTCGGGCCGAAGTTGCGCGCCAGCCCGAGGAACCGGTCCCAGTAGGCGTCGACGTCGCCGAGGCTGGGATGCAGGAACGTGTTCACCCCGAGCTGATAGCCGTCGGCGAAGTTGTCCGGCTCGTCGGGAGTGCACCAAAGGCCGTAGGCCCGAAGCGCGGGATACTTCGGCTTCGGGAGATGCACCAGCCCCTCGTCCAGTGCGTCGAGGACCTGTTCGGGACGGCGGTACGATGCGAGCGCGTCGACGAACCGCAGCGCCGCCGCGTGGAAATCCGGCATGGGCTGTCCTTGTTCTTGTTTGGGCGGACGCGAGTACCGGACAGCGAATTGCCGGGATATTTTCGCAGGATTAACGGTCCGCAATACACGGCGGTTACTTGGATTTTCCATTGTCCTTTGGTGCTGCAGCGCGCGCTCTCAGGAAATGACCTGAGACTCCCTGACGCACGCGAACTTGTCGTAGCCGCAACGACACGACCAAACAAACACTGCGCCGGTAGCTCGGTGCCAGTGACCGCAAAATGTTGCGATCTCATTTTCGCGAAGCTCAAGGCTTATGGGCATTCGCGCCGAGAAGATCGAGTAGTTGTGCCCGGCTGTCATTCTCCCGTCGCTCGAAGTTAAGGTTGTGGACAAGGGGGAGATTTGTGCCTGACGACACACTGACAAAGCGGCAGCTCCTGGTCGAGCGCTTCCCGATCGCGAGCCGGGAAGAGTGGCTCGCGCTCCGTCGCGCCTACTTGACCGCGAGCGTCGTCGCCGCGCTCTTCGGCGAACACCCGTACCGCTCGCTCTTCAGCGTCTATGCCGAGAAGTCCGGGCTGCACGTGCCCGAGGAGCTGGAGGGCGAGCTTCTGGAGCGCGGGCTGGAGCTCGAGGACGTCGTCGGGCGCCTCGTCCAGAAGCGGCATCCCGAATGGACGGTGATCAAGGCCGGCGAGTTCCTCGGCTGCCGCCCGCCGGTACGGCTCGGCGCGACGCCCGACTTCTATCTCGTCGACGAGCAGGGCCGGCGCGGCGTCTTGCAGACCAAGGTCGTCGGCTCCTGGCAGTACCGGCGCGGCTGGACGGGCGACGTGCCGCCGCGCTGGATCAACCTTCAATGCTTGACCGAGGCCATGCTCGCCGACGCGAGCTTCGGCTGGATCGCCGCGCTGGAACTCGGCGACTTCAAGTTCGACCTGCACGAATACCTCGTCCCGCGCCACCAAGCTGCCGAGAAGCTCGTCGTCGAGGAGGCGGTCGCGTTCTGGATGTCGGTCGACGGCGGCGGCCCGCCGCCGATGCCGAACTACCGGCGCGACTCGGCGCTCATCGCCGCGATGTATCCGAAGGAAGAACCCGGCAAGATCCTCGACTGCAGCCGGGACAATGAGATGCCGAGCCTGCTCGATCGACACCAGCAGCTCGACGCTGAGATCAAGGACCGCGAGGGCGAGCAGGAAGAGATCGCGGCGCGCATCAAGGAGCGCATGGCCGACGCCGAGCGGGCGCTCGTGCCGGGCTACTCTGTGACCTACAAGCAAATCAAGCGCAAGGCGCATCAGGTCAAGGCATCGACTTATCGCAAGCTGCGCATCTCCAAGCACGAGGAACATCCCTAATGAGCAACATCATCGAGCGCGAAGACTTCGTCGAGCGGCTGCAGGAGACCACGAGCCAAGCGACCTTGGCGCCAGCCGCGGCCGGCATGCCGCCGACCGAGCGCGCGATCGGCGCGCAACCGGTCGCGGTGCGGCGCGACGAGGGTTCCTTGTTCAAGAAGTTGCGCGTCCTCGCGGCGGCGGCGGGCGACGATTGGTTCTACCGCTTCCCGGTGCGCAAGAAGGTCAAGAACGAGAAGACCGGCCGCGACGAGTGGGTCACCGACTACATCGAGGGCCCGTCGATCAAATGCGCCAACAACGTCGCCCGGCTCTACGGCAACTGCGACATCGATTGCCGCGTCATCGACTACGGCCCCTATTGGACCTTCTATGCGCGCTTCTCCGATCTCGAAACCGGCTACTCGCTCACGCGCCCCTACCAGCAGCGCAAGAGCCAGACGACCATGAACACCAAGGACCCGCAGCGCGCGCAGGACATCGCCTTCCAGATCGGCGCCTCTAAGGCGATCCGCAACGTCGTCATCAACGGGCTGGAGTTCTTCACCAGCTTCGCCTTCGACGAGGCCAAGCAGTCGATCATCGACAAGGTCGGTCGCAAGCTCGACTACTACCGGCAGAAGATCACCGAGCGCCTGGCCGAGATGAAGATCGACCTCAAGGCGGTCGAGGGCGTGCGCGGCCGCGCCCTAAAGGACTGGCTCGCGTCCGACGTCGCGCGGACCATCGCCGAGCTGCAGGCGATCCAAGACGGCATGGCGACGGTTGGCGAGACCTATCTCGGCGAGCTGCCCGAAGGCGAGCAGGGCGAGGCGCGCGAGGCGCCGAAGTCGGTCGCCGCGTCGCTCGACGAATTTGCCGGCAAGGCTGAGCCGGCCCCTTCCGCTGCAAGCGAGATAACCAAAGACGCGGAGGAGGCCCGCGAAGGCGGCGGCGAGCAGGCGGAGGGCTCATACCCCAAACCGCCTGCCGCCGCCGACGATCCGCTCGCCGTCGCGCACCGGCGCGGCCAGGAGGCCAAGGCTTCGGGCGCGCAGCGCAAGAGCCTCCCGCCAGAGTACCGCGCGCCGCCGCGCGACGCGGAGGCGAAGGCGTGGCAGCGCGGCTTCGACGGCAAGCCGCTCGACGACAAGGGGGAAGCAAGCTTGGTCTAGAGGGAGGAGGAGGCGACGATGACAACGAGGGAGAAGTTGCCGCAGTTTCTGACCATCGAGGAGGTGATGCAGGTACTGCGCTGCAGCCGCAGCACGGTCAACCGGTACATCGCCGACAAGAAGCTGGAGACGGTCAAGATCGGGCCCCGCATGGTCCGCGTCACCCGGGAGTCGCTCGAGCGATTGCTCGAAGGACAGGGATCGCGCCGGGCAAAGGTCTTGCGATCAGACCCCTTCGTTCGCGAACAGCGACGCGCCGAACCTGAGCCCGAGTGGGCCGCGAAGAAGCGCGAGGTGCTGCGGCAGTACATGAAGGACGTCGACGACATCGACCGTCAATTCGGCGTCGACTCGTGATGCCCGCGCGCCGCGTCCTGCCCTTGCGCCGCGCGGTGCAGACCTTTGATCTGCACCATGCGGAGCAGTCCTACCAAGTCTCGGTCGGCTATTTCGACGACCTGACGCCGGCCGAGGTCTTCGTCAACGGCGCCAAGGTCGGGTCCGGCGTCGAGGCAATCGCGCGCGACGCCGCGGTCCTGCTCTCGATCGCCATGCAGTTCGGTGTGCCGCTGGCCGTCCTCGCCGGCGCCGTCACCCGCGACGCGGCCGCTCGTCCGTCGTCGATCATCGGCGCCGTCGTCGACAAGCTGCTGGAAGACAAATCCTAGGAGGAAAGAACGATGACCCTGTTGACGCTTCACGCGGGCGCGCGCGCCGTCTCGTACGACGAGCTGCGCGCCTCCCCGACGCCGACGCCGACCGACAGCCATCTGCCCGTGCCGCACCACGAGATCGTCGAGCTGGCGCGCTACACGCTCGGCTTCTACGGCCACGAGATCGCCGAAGAGCATCACGCGCTGATGCCCGACGGGATGCGCTATTTCGGCCTGATGACGCTGCGCAGCGCCTACGGCAGCTACACCGATGTCATCGGGCTTCGCAACAGCCACGACAAAAGCTTCCCGATCGGCATCGCCTTCGGGAGCCGCGTCTTCGTCTGCGACAACACGGCGTTCAGCGGCGAGCACGTGATCCGGCGCAAGCACACCGCCAAGGCAAAGCGCGAGTTGCCGGGGCTCGTCGCGGACATCATCGCGCCGCTCCGGGCGATGCGCATAGCGCAGAACAAGCAGTTTCTCGCCTACCAGCACACGCCGATCGGCGACGCGCAGGCGGACCACGCCATCCTGAAGATGTTCCGCCAGGGCATCATCTCCCTGCAGCGCATCGGGGACGTGCTCAAAGAATGGAACGAGCCGAGCCACGATTGGGGAAACAAGACCGCGTGGCGGCTGTTCAACGCCGCGACGCTCGCGCTCGCGGGCAAAGCTGTCGAGCGCCCCGCACTGACCGAGCAGGTCCATCAGATCATCGACGGAATCGTCATGGAGGCGCTGTGAAAGCCTATCTCATCGACCCGCGCGTCTGCGTGATCCGCGAGATTCATTTCACGGACGACAAGACGATGCTCGCCGACATGCGGCGCGTGGTCGGCGCCGACACGCTCGACCAAGCCGTGATTAGCGAGATGCGCGATTCGATCTGGGTCGACGGCGACGGGCTCAGGGCCGGCAAACCGATCTGCGCGTTCAAGCTGCCGATCCAGAAGGACCCGTTTGCCGGCAAGGCGATCGTCATCGGCGCCGACGCGATCGGCTGCACGCGAGCGCCGGCGATACCGATCGAGGCCCTGCGTCGGGATCTGGAATGGCTCGGCGAGATTGTTCCGGAAGTCACGTTCGAAGAGACGCCGAACGGCGCGCGCGCGATCGTCACCTATTCAAGGGCGAAATCAAAATAAAGAAGGAGGACGACATGGTCTGCGTCGAGCTCAAGACGGCCGAGGAAGTCCGTGCCCACGCCCGCATGGTCGCGAGAAGGATGATCGCGCAGCGGTTCGTCGCTCCGAAGCCGCCGGAGCCGCCGATCGCCCCGGAGCCGCCCATGCTGCCGGCTGCGCGGGTGCCGATCGCTCACGACCCGCCCTCGCCGGCCGCGCGGACGATGCCGCTCGGCCAGGCGTCCCGGGTCCGCGTCGCCTTGCGGGCAGCGGCCGAGCACTACAGCTTGCCGATGTCGAGGCTCCTCGGACCCGAGCGATACCCCTCGCTCATACGGCCGCGCCACATCGCCTTCTTTGTCGCCCGCCGGCTCGGCGCCAGTTTCAAGCAGATCGGCAGAGTCGCCAACCGCGACCACTCGACCGTGCTGCACGGCTACCGGACGATCCACGGCTGGCTCGAGCAAGGCCATCTGCCCGAGCTCGCCGACGTCGTCGACGAGATCGGCTCCAGGGCGGCGGCCATCGCGGGGCGCGCGTGGCCGCCCGTCGCGGAGGCAAAATGCGACGAGCGCAGTTGAGATTCCGCGAGGGCTTCGACCGCGGTCGCGTCGCGTGGGGCCGGCCCGACAGCCCGGTGCGGCCGTTCTGCGCCTACTGCGCGGCCTTTCTCGAAGAGGATTCGGTGTCGCTCATGTTGTGGCGAGTCGACGGCTCGGCGGCGCGATTCTGCGACGCGTGCGCCGAGGCCTGGATCGAAGCGAAGTGAGAAAAGGAGCAAAAAAACGATGGGACTGTTGAGCGCTGCCGAACGCCGCGAGCTGATTAACGCGAAGAAAAAAGAAGGCTTCGATCGCTGGCTCGACGAGCCGACAGTCCGCCTGGGCATGAGCTTGATCCCGCCCAGCGAATCGGCGGACGCGCTCAGGATAGTCCTGCAAAGCGCGTTCGAGGCAGGCTTCGTCTGCGGAAGCTCGGCGGTGATGCTGGACATCGCCGTCGAGTGTCTCGATCAAGATCGCGAGAGGCGCAGACGCGAATGAGATACGCCAGCGACACGAGCGTCATGCGCGACCTCCGGACCGGCCCGGCGCGAGAATGATCC
>Ga0306920_100004670_pt1 | contig 17579 bp, 15 predicted proteins | sample flu12Cox44000170_FD_204666 | JGI IMG/M metagenome (GOLD analysis project Ga0306920, IMG submission 204666) | Lab enrichment of tropical soil microbial communities from Luquillo Experimental Forest, Puerto Rico - flux4day.12C.oxic.44.000.170 (v2)... | ecosystem: Environmental > Terrestrial >... | reverse complement strand
CGGCCTTCCACGAGATCGATCTCCCGCGCTGACAGGCCAAATGCCGCGTACAGGATTTGATCTATCTCGCGCGCGATTGAGGCCACCGCCGGCTCGCCGCATTCCGGCTGCGCAGCCGCCAGCAGCTGGCTCACGCGCGCGGCGACCTCAGCGCGCACCTGCGCGTCGTCCGGCACGGGCAATGCGTCGATCATCGCCCTCGTGAACGCCACGCCGCCGTTGTAGCTCGACGCGCCGTACTTCGCGCGGATCAGGAAGACCGAGAGCGGGCAGTTCAGCAGCGCTGTCGCGAACTTCAGCAGGTTCTCGTCGTCCGAGCGCAGGATCAGCGTGGTCTTGGCCGGAATCGTGTCGCCCGCGAGATCGAGCGTCGCGTCGAGCCGCGTGAGGCCCTTCACGATCAGCTTCTTCGCGTTGGCTTTCGAGCCGTATCCGTTCGCGAACGTCGAGGCGAAGCGCTCGCGATCGACCACCGGTTCGTCGTAGCGGCGTCCGAGATAGGTCATCGGCTTGCTGCCCCAACGCGAGACGTAGCGTCCGAGCGTGCCAGTGTTCACTACCCGATAAAGACGTTCCGCCGGAAAGCGGCCGTCGGCTTCTTCGATGAGCGGCGCGAGCCGGTAGGCGTCTGAAGTCGCGCATGCGTTTTCGCAGGGCAGCAAGGCGCCGAGCGTGGCGTGCGAAGCGGTGAGTCGTTGCACGAATGCGAAGTGTGGCGAGAGCAAAGCGTCGAGCGGCCATGGCGCTTCGAGCGAGCGTTTGTCGGTCTGCGCAAGCTCAGTGAGCGTTTCGCCGTCGATGCGCGCCGTCTCGATGGCGGGCGTGCCCGATTCGCGAAACAGCGTGATGATCGAATCCACTCGCGCCTGTTCGAACACGTCGCGCCCAAGCACGACGATGCGTTCGATCTTGCCGAGATGCCGTGCGCGCAACGCATTGCCGAAGGGCCTGGACAGCCACTTGTCGGGCGTGAGGCAGGCCATCGCACCGCCCGGCCTGAGCAGTGCGAGACCCAGTTCCATGAACACGATATAGAGGTCCCAGTTGCCCTTCGCGCTCGGCCAGCGCAGCGCAAGCCGTTCGCGCAACGCGCGCTGGCCTTCGTTGATCATGCGCTCGGAGTCGATATAGGGCGGGTTCGCGATGACGGCGTCGAAGCGTTCGAAGTCGCCGTCGTCGGTGAGGAGGTCGGCGAACGCGATGCGCCATTCGAACGCCAGTGCGTCGCCGGCCGTTGCGCCGCCGTCGCTCTCGAGGCGCTTGCCCAATGCGTCGCGCAGTTGCGCGTGCCGCGCCGTTTCGGCGATTCTTGCCGCGTGCGTGGCGGTCGCCCGCAGTCTTGCCGTGCTCGCGCGATAGTCCGCGACCCGTTGCGCGGCGTCGCGAAGGGGAGTGTCGAAGTCGAAACGGCTGATCGCCGCGTTGCCCTGCTTGAGGTTGGTCTCGAGGTTCGGCAGCAGGACGAGGGGGGCGCCCGCGGTGAAATCCGCGTGTTCGAGCAGTTCGATCCACAGCCGCAAACGCGCCATGCTGACCGAATCCGCGCTGATATCGACGCCGAACAGCGAACGCTCGATGATGTCCCGCTTCACGCGAAAGAGCGCAGCCTCGATTGCGCGGATCGCCTCGCCGTCGCGCCCGCGCGTGAGCGGTTCGCCATTCGCGTGCGTGACGCAAAGCCGATCCGCAGTGACGCTGATACGGCACCCGCGAAGCGCTTCGCTGTCGCGTGCGTTCAGCAAGCCAAGCCGCACCTTCAGCGCGAGCAATTCGTTGAGCGCGGAGACGAGCAGATGCCCCGAGCCCACTGCCGGATCGCAGACGCGCAGCGAGTCGAGCACGGCGCGAGCCTCGTCGCGGTCTTCGATCGATTCGGATAGCTGATCGATGCTCGTGCAGCGCCATCCGTTCGCGCGGTTGAAGCGATTCAGCGCCGCATGCGTGATGGCGGGCCGGGCGAGCTGCATCGCGACGCTGCCTGGCGTGTACCATGCGCCGTCGCGGTAGCCGTTGAGTTTCTCGAAGACGAGGCCGAGTGCCGAGGCGTCGAGGCAGCGCCGGCTGGCGGCGCCGTCTTGCGCGGTCAACCCGGCGGAGAACTCGAACGCGGCGAGAAAATCGAGCAGATACGCCAGCACGTGACGCTCGCCGCTCGCCTGGCTGAGCACCGTGGCGGAGAAAAGCGGCAGCGTGGCGCGCTCGTCGAGGGCGCTCATGGCGAGCAGGCTTCGCTCGATATCCGGCGGCTCGAAGAGCGAACCGTCGAAGCGGGGAAGGTGAACGAAGCGCGCCGCGTGCGTGACGCCGTCGACGCCGAGTATGGCGTTGCACAACGCGTCGAGATCGCTGAACGAGCGAATGTGCCGCGCGTTCAGGAAAGCGTAGGACGAATCGCCGTCATGCAGCGTCAGCAGACGAGTTTCGAGCACCTTGAGAAAGACGAGCCGGCTGATCCAGGCGATGCAGAGCCGCAGCGCGAGTGCGAAGTGGTCTGCTTGCGCAAGCTCGCGCTCATCGGCAGCAAGACGCGACAGCGCGAGCTCGATGAGCGCACCGCGCAACCGCTCGTGTGGCGCGCCTCGCGCGACCGTGCGTCTCGCGCCGGCAATGCTCTCCTGCAGACCCACGATATGCAGAAGCTCGGCGTAAAACCCTTCGTCGAGTCCGGCACCGGCATTGGCGCGGCGCGTGCGCGGTTTGCGTGCGCGGCGTGTCTGCTGGGTGGTTTCTGGCATGGTCTCGTGCTGTCGGGCAGGGCGCGGTCGGCGCACATTTTACTGCCGCCCGTGCGGCCTGCCGCATACGCATGCGTCCTATGCCATTTGGCCGGGTCGACGCGCCCGCCCGACTGAGCGATGATCGCTGCAAAGGCGAGGGGGCGGAATGCACCGCGTCGCTCTGCTATATGATGGCGCCGCTCAAGCGCGCCGTGGCGCCAACCCGCGGGCCCTCATTACGACCAGACAGATCGTACCGACTGTTCTACCCGGCCCGCCGCATCGAACATCTGACCTATGACCGAACAACCCACTCTCACCTGGCCCGATACCGATGGCCCGCGCACTGTGCGCTGGCGTTCCGAGGCTGGCGCGCCCGCTCCAAAACGCGTGGTCATCGCCGACGACCGCACGACCGCGGACGCGGCGTACCGCCTCGCCTGCGAAGGCACGGCGCTCCTGTGGCGCGGCGACTATCAGAATGCGCGTCAACTGCTGCAGGCCATGGCGCGCCGCGCGGAGCGCAAGCCGCGCAAGGCGCCCGCATCACCGCTCGAAGCCTTTCATCTGCACCGCCAGGCGCAGGCGCAGCGTGCCCGCACGCTCGGCATGGTGCTGATTCCGCTTGAAGGCGACTACGGCATCAACCTGCGCCGCGCGCCCGACATGCGGCTCGCCTGCGAAGAGGCGTGGGGCGCGCCCGATGGCGAGGCTTCCGCGGTGTCGCTGCGCGAGATCCTCGGTCTGATCGGCGCGCATGAGTGGCGCAAGAAGGGTGTCGAGATCGCGTCGCTGAACGGGGCGCGCATTCATCCGTACTACGGCGTGTTCTCGCCGGTGCGCGGCGAATACGTCGATCTCGTTGCGCGCACGGCGCTGCCAACGCTTGAAAAGGCCTTCGATATCGGCACCGGCACCGGCGTGCTCGCCGCGGTGCTCGCATCGCGTGGTGTGAAGCACGTGGTCGCCACCGATCAGGACGCCCGCGCCCTGGCCTGCGCAAATGAGAATCTCACGCGCCTTGGCTACGCCGCGCAGGTCGAAGTCGTCGAGGCGGATCTTTTCCCGCCGGGCCGCGCGCCGCTCGTCGTCTGCAATCCGCCATGGGTGCCGGCGCGGCCCGCTTCGCCCATCGAATATGCCGTGTTCGATCCGGACAGTCGCATGCTGCGCGGCTTTCTCGGCGGCCTCAAGGACCATCTCGAGCCGGGCGGCGAGGGTTGGCTGATCCTGTCCGACTTCGCGGAGCATCTCGGGCTGCGCACGCGCGAATCGCTCGTGGAGATGATCGTGCAGGCCGGACTCGAAGTGGTGGGGCGCGAGGACATTCGTCCGAGACACCCGAAAGCCGAGGATCCCAGCGATCCGCTCTACCGTGCGCGGGCGGCTGAGGTGACGTCGCTCTGGCGCCTGAAGGTGCGCGCGGAGTGAGTGTGGGTCAGGGGAAAAAAGCGTAGGCAAAAAGAAGAGGGCGGGCCGCTGGCGGCCCGTGTGGCTGTCGATCATCGGCGCTGGCGGCGCAACCGCCGCGCCGGCGTTCCGGATTCACATTGGCGTCACCCCGGATAGGCCTCGTCGACCTTGAGGCCTGCCAGCTTGAAAATCACGCGGAGCGTTTGCGGCTTGATATCGCGGCGCGACGCCAGCGCCGACATCACGAAATCGAGCACCTTTGCGTACTTCAGCAGAATCAGACAGGTCTCGAGATCCGATGGGCCGTCGCGCATGGTTTCCGCGACCCGCAGCATCTCCACCGAGATGTCGCGCGCCATTTCCAGCTCCAGTTGCTGCTTTTCCGTCCAGTCGGGAACCGTGACGAGTTTCGTAAGCAGTTCCTGGAATTTTTGCTCTGCGTTTCCGTCAGGTATCGTATTCATTGCATGCCCCATGCAAGGCAGTGCAGCGTCGTGCGCTCTTCGCGCAGCGAGGACTGCGCCAGCCTGATCCATCGCAACCGGCACTCCCGGTGCGACCTCCCAATGCGCGCCTGCCGATGCGTTGCCGACCGGTCGCGCTACGTTTTGGTCCTTTTTTGGGCATCGGGGACGAAAATCCTCGTGTCTCTTCTATTCAACCCCTCCCTCCTGTCCGCACGTGGGTCAGCGTGCTGGACGCAATGACTTTGTTACGACACTGGCCGCTCTTGTGGGTTCGGCAGCCTCGACTAGCTTTTTTCGTAAAATGACAGGAATACTGCAACCCTTCTGTCGCCTGTCGCACGTTTCGCGGCATGCCTCGCCACTCAACTGACCACGCCGATGTCCAGCAAGACTTACGAAGTCCGTCCGAACCAGTCCGTCGAACTCCTGCAGGAGCTCCACATCCTGACGCGCGACGGCAAGATGAACCAGGACAGCCGCCGCAAGCTGAAGCAGGTGTACCACCTGTTCCAGTTCATCGAGCCGCTGCTCAAGGATCTCAAGGAGGATGGCCGCGACGTGACCCTTGTCGATCACGGTGCGGGCAAGTCCTATCTCGGCTTCATTCTCTACGACCTGTTCTTCAAGGATCAGCGCGACAGGTCACACATTTATGGCATCGAAACGCGCGACGAGCTCGTGCAGCACTCCCAGGAACTCGCCGAACGCCTGGGCTTCGGCGGGATGTCGTTTCTGAACCTTTCCGTTGCCGACTCGATCACGTCGCCGCAATTGCCGCCGAGCGTCGATATCGTGACGGCCCTGCATGCCTGCGACACCGCCACCGACGACGCCATCCGCTTCGCGCTCAAGAAGCACGCGCGCTACATCGTGGTCGTGCCGTGTTGCCAGGCCGAGGTCGCGGGTGTGCTGCGTCGCAACAAGGGCAAGTCGCTCGGACAGGCGTTGACCGAAATCTGGCGTCACCCGCTGCATACGCGCGAATTCGGTAGCCAGATCACCAACGTGCTGCGCTGCCTGCAACTCGAGGCGCACGGCTATCAGGTGAGCGTGACGGAACTGGTGGGCTGGGAGCACTCGATGAAAAACGAACTCATCATCGCCCAGTACAAGGATTTGCCGCGACGCCGTCCGGCGGCGCGGCTCAACGAGATTCTCGATACGTTCGGGCTCGCGGACCTGCGCGAGCGCTTTTTCGCCGAGGATGGCGAGGCGTCCGCCGAGCCGGCGACCGAAGCCTGAGTCTGCCCACCGCGCGGCGTCAGTCGCGCTTGCTCATCCACTCGCGCCAACCTTCGAAACCGAGCTTGCGCAGCGTTTCCTGATTGCGCTCGTAGATGTCGGCGGCGTCGGGGAACGCCTCGACTGCGCGCTCGATGCTCGCTTCCCGCAGCAGATGCAAGATGGGATACGGCGCGCGGTTCGTGTAGTTCTCGATGTCGTCCGGCGCGGTCCCCTCGAACTGGTAGTCCGGGTGGAAGCTCGCGACCTGCAGCGTGCCTTCCAGCCGCAACTGGCGCACGAGGCGCTCGGCGAACCAGGTCGCGTCGTTGAAGTCCGCGAAGTCGGTGAGCGCGTGGGGCAGGATCAGCAGCGTCGTGTCGATTTCGGCGGCGTCTGCCTGGGCGAGCGTGTGAAGTTCTCGCTCGAGATCGGTAAGGACACCTTCCAGTTCGGCGGCTTCGCTGACCACATAACGAATCTGGTTCTTCACGTGCACGCTCTTCGCGAACGGGCAGAGGTTCAGGCCGATCACGGCGCGCGTGAGCCAGTGGCGCGTCGCTTCGAGAATGGCGGCGTGATCGGGGGATGGAGCGGCGGGGGACGGAGCAGCGGTTTCGTTCATCGTGACATTTTACGGTCGGCTAGCGCCCGGGGCATGCGGCCATGCGCGGCGCCGCCAGAATCGCCCCGCATCCCGGGCCGTAAGTCTGGCTTGCGGCGTAAATGCCTTCGACGAGCAGCGCGAGCTCCTCGGCGAGCGCGACCGGATCGTTGGCGCCTGCTTCCTGCGCGAGCGCGGTGAGCCGTGCCATGAGCCTGGTCTTGTTGCGGTCGACGCTGCGCCGCGCGGGATGTGTGGCGTCGGGAAATTCGGTCGCAACGTTCACGAACGGACAGCCGCGATAGCCCGGCGCCGAAGCACGGCGCGAGAGGTCCTCGAAATACTGGACCAGTTGCTTCGCCGGCTCGCCTGGATGCTTCGCAAGGCTTTCGTCGAAGCGCTCGAAAAAACGCGCATCGCAGCGCTGCAGGTACGCGACGACGAGATCGTCCTTCGACGAAAACTGCCGGTACAGGCTCATCTTGTTGACACCCGCGCGCTCGACCACGGCTTCGATGCCGACCGCGCGCACGCCTTCGCGGTAGAACAGCTCGTCGGCGGCGCGCAGCAAGTGCTCATGGGCGCGCGCGCCGGCCGTCTGCGCGCGCGGGCGGCTCGTCCGTGCGGCGGGAGTGGACGTTTCGTCGTGGCCTTCGTGTTTCATGAGGGCATCTCGCGATCAGGGGTTTGCTTGACATGTTACCGAGCGGTAACTACTATCGCAACACACTTGTGACCGATCGGTAACAATCGGGCGATGGCGGATTGACGCAGCCACGCCAGCCGAAGCAGCGAACCTTCAACGAACGATCAACGAAAACTGTGCGCGCATCCTTGCATGCCGCGGCGTAACAGGAGCACGAATGAACTGGGCAGCGAGGCGAATAGTCGGGCGATTCCACTACGGATGGCTTGTCGTGGCGGTGGTGTTTCTGGTGCTGCTGGCGGCGGCCGGCACGCGTGCGACGCCGAGTGTGATGATGGTGCCGCTCGAGCATCAGTTCGGCTGGAGCCGGGCGACGATCTCACTTGCCATCTCGGTGAACATCGCGCTCTACGGCCTCATGGGCCCGTTCGCAGCGGCCGCCATGCAGCGCTTCGGCGTGCGGCCCACGCTGCTCGCGGCGCTCGCCGCCATGGCGGCGGGCGTGGCGCTCTCCGCGCTGATGACGCACCCATGGCAGATGATCCTGATCTGGGGCGTGATGGTGGGCGGCTCGACAGGCGTGGCCGCGCTCTCGCTTTCGGCGACCGTCGTCACCCGCTGGTTCCACTCGCACCGCGGCCTTGCCATGGGCATCCTCACCGCGAGTTCGGCCACGGGGCAACTCGTGTTCCTGCCGTTCCTCGCGGCCATTGCCCAGAAATACGGCTGGCAGCCGGTGGTGCTCGTGGTCGCGGCGGCGGCGGCCGTGGTGCTGCCGCTCGTGCTGTTCCTGTTGCCCGAGCGGCCCGCGAGTGTGAACCTGCGTCCGTTCGGCGAGGACGAGAGCACCCCCGTCGCACCGCCCGCTCCGCAGCAAAATCCGCTGAAGATCGCGTTTGACGCGCTCTTCTCGGCTAGCCGCACACGCGACTTCTGGCTGCTCTTCTTCAGCTTCTTCATTTGCGGCGCGAGTACGAACGGCTATGTGGGCACGCACCTCATCGCCATGTGCGGCGACTACGGCATGACCGAAGTGCAGGGCGCCTCGTTGCTCGCGACGATGGGCATCTTCGACCTGTTCGGTACGACGCTCTCGGGCTGGCTCTCGGACCGCTTCAACAGCCGCCTGCTGCTGTTCTGGTACTACGGTCTGCGCGGCCTTTCGCTGATCTATCTGCCGCACGCGTTCGGCATCGACTTCTTCGGGCTACCGGTTTTCGCGGTGTTTTACGGCCTCGACTGGATCGCGACCGTCCCGCCGACGGTGCGCCTCGCCACCGACGTCTACGGCAAGGAGCGCGCGCCGATCGTGTTCGGCTGGGTCGTGGCGGGCCATCAACTCGGCGCGGCGTTCGCGGCGTTCGGCGCGGGCCTGCTGCGCTCGAGCCTCGGCACCTATACGGTGGCGTCGATGATCTCGGGCGGCTTGTGCCTCGTGGCCTCCTTCCTCGTGCTGCGGATCAATCGCGGTCGGAGTACGGTGGGCGTGCAGGCAGCCTGATGCGGCACGCAGGCGCTCGGCACTGCGCACCCATGCCCCATTTCCACACGCCGGCATACTGCGACGGGCGGCGCGCTAGCGTCGCCCGTCGGGTTTGAGCGTATTTCACGCACTGCGGTTATCCTAGTGACCCCCGGGGCAAGCCGCCCTCCAACCCAAGGACACACAAGGCATGACGAAGCACAAACCCGCACCGACAGCCGTGCCCATTCACGAACTCATTGCCGGCCGCTGGAGCCCGCGCGCCTATTCGAGCGAGCCGGTGAGCCGCGAGGCGCTGCACGCGGTGATCGAGGCGGCGCGCTGGGCGCCCTCGGGCTACAACCTGCAGCCGTGGCGTTTCATCGTGTTCGACCGTAGCGCCGACGAAACCGCGTTCAAGCGCGCATTCGCGACGCTCGTGCCGTTCAACCAGCAGTGGAACGCACCGGCGCCGGTGCTGATCGCGGTGACGGCGCAAACGCTCAACGCGAAGGGTGAAGTCAACCGCACGGCGCAGTACGACGCGGGCGCCGCGGCGATGTCGCTCGTGCTGCAGGCGCATGCACTGGGTCTCGCTGCGCACCAGATGAGCGGTTTCGACGTGCAGGCGTTCCGCAAGGAATTCGCGCTGCCGAACGACGTGGAGCCGCTCGCGATCATCTCGATCGGCCACTACGGCGAAGCCGAGAAACTGGAGCCGGTGCTGCGCGATCGCGAAAAGGCGGAGCGTACACGCTCGGCAGTGGGCGAGATCGCCTACGAGGGCGCCTGGAAGCACGCGTTCAAGGGCTGAGCCGGCCGGGTAGCTGCGCGCCCCTCTGGCGTTGCGAGCTTGCCTCCTGAACGAAAACGCGCGGCGCCGCCCGCGCGTTTTTTCTTGCGGGGCCGCATCATGGGCCCGCGGTTGCCCCGCGCCGCGCTTTCGTGTTACAAAGCCGATCCCCCCGACCTTTCCTCTCTCGCGCGCGCATTCGCTGCGGCGCGCTCTTGCGATGACCAGCTTCTGCGCGATTGACTTCGGAACCTCCAATTCGGCGGTGGCGTTGCCGGCAGCGGCCGGCGGCGCCATGCGCCTCGCGCCGGTGGAAGGCGCCCACACCACCTTGCCCACGGCGGTGTTCTTCAACGTCGACGAACACACGCGCGAATTCGGGCGCGCGGCGCTCGCGTCCTATATCGACGGTTTCGACGGCCGCCTGATGCGCTCGATGAAGAGCATCCTCGGCTCGCCGCTCGCCGAGAGCACGACCGACCTGGGCGACGGCAGCGCGATCCCCTATACCGAGATCATCACGATCTTTCTCGAGCATCTGAAACGCAGCGCCGAACGCTGCTCGGGCGCGCCGGTCACGCGCGCGGTGCTGGGCCGCCCCGTATTCTTCGTCGACGAAGACCCGCGTGCCGATCAGCTCGCACAGGACCAGCTCGAAGCGGCCGCGCGGCGCGTGGGCTTTCGCGAGATCGAATTCCAGTACGAGCCGATTGCGGCAGCGTTCGACTATGAGTCGCGCCTCACGCAAGAAGGGCTCGTGCTCGTGGCGGACATCGGCGGCGGGACTTCGGACTTCTCGCTCGTGCGCGTGGGGCCGGATCGCATGACACGGCTCGAGCGCAAGGACGACGTGCTCGCGCACCACGGCGTGCACGTGGCCGGCACCGACTTCGACCGCCGCGTCGAGCTGGCGACCATCCTGCGCGAACTCGGCTACCAGTCGCTCGACCCCGAAGGCCGCGAGGTGCCGAACCGCATCTACTTCGATCTGGCGACCTGGCACCTCATCAACACGATCTACACGCCCAGGCGCGCGACCGAGCTGAAGCTCATGCGTCATCTGTACCCCGACACGCGCCATCACGACCGGCTGATGCGCGTGGTCGACGAGCGCCTCGGGCATGCGCTCACGGCGCGCGCCGAGGAGGCGAAGATCGGCGTTTCGGCGGGCGGGGAGACGATGATCGATCTCGAAGCGGTCGAGGCGGACCTGCGTCTCGCGTTCGGCGACGCGCAACTCGTCGAGGCGGGCCGCGAGGAGACGCGGCGCATCGTCCAGGCCGCGCGTGAAACGGTGCAGGCAGCGGGGGTCGCGCCTGGGCAGGTGAGTGCGCTTTACTTCACGGGTGGCTCGACCGGCCTCCTGTTTCTGACTCAGGCGCTGGCGGAGGCGTTTCCGCAGTCGCAGGCCGTGTTCGGCGACCGCCTCGCCAGCGTGGCGACGGGCCTTGGCATTCACGCGCAGCGCCTTTACGGCTAAACGCACTGGGCGCCTGCGCGCCGTGCAAAAACGCCAGGCAAGCAAAAAGCATGAGGCAAGAAAAAACCCCACCTTCCAAAAGAAGCGTGGGGTTTTCGGTAAGCTAGCTGGTCGGGGTCTACGCAATACCTGCGTTCACATCCCGAAAGCCGTCGCAGACCAATGAGCGCAGTACTTAGACCGGCTTGATGTTGGCAGCTTGCTTGCCCTTCGGGCCCGTGCGGACTTCGAATTGAACCTTTTGGTTCTCTTGCAGCGTCTTGAAGCCGTCAACCTTGATTTCCGAGAAGTGCGCGAACAGGTCTTCGCCGCCGCCGTCCGGAGTGATAAAGCCAAAGCCCTTTGCGTCATTGAACCACTTGACGGTACCGGTTTCCATATTACTTTCCTAAAAATGAATGAAGGCCGAAGCCCGAGAGGTGCACGAAAATCAAGGAAGGGGTATGGGACCAGCCGGAGTACCGTTGATGGGCGAACTACGAAAGACCAATTCACACTCGCCGCTTGAAATCCTGCTCGAACTTTATACGGCTAATTGCCCGGAAGGTCAACTAGCTCCCCGGTAATCTTCATGTTTTTTTACTTCAGGGTCGAAACAAGACCTTACAAAGCTTGATAAGCAAATGACTTTTTTGTATTAGGCCGAATTTTTTGGCGCCCTTCCCTGGTGCAACCGGTTAAACTACGCGCCGCGCTGGAGTTGCGCCTACAGGCGCAATCTTACGTGTGTGGAGGTACGACAACCGCGAGAAACCCGCCCGCACAACAGACGGGATAAACGTGGTGTCGAGCTGCTCTTGATACAGGAGAAGACGTGAAAAGTTCTATTCAACGGAACATCGGCCCGTTCGCGCTGATGTTCACCGGCCTCGGGTCGATCATCGGTTCGGGCTGGCTGTTCGGCGCGTGGAAGGCGGCGAAAATCGCAGGTCCGGCGGCCGTTTGCGCCTGGATCATCGGTGCCGTGGTCATTCTGGCCATCGCGCTCACTTACGCCGAACTCGGTGCGATGTTCCCGGAGTCGGGCGGCATGGTCCGTTACGCCCGCTACTCGCACGGCGCACTGGTGGGCTTCATCAGCGCGTGGGCAAACTGGATCGCCATCGTCTCGGTGATTCCTATCGAAGCCGAAGCTTCGATCCAGTACATGAGCACCTGGCCCTATGAGTGGGCGCACGCGCTCTTCGTCGACGGATCGTTGACCCATTCAGGGCTCGGGCTCTCGGCGATCCTCGTGATCATTTACTTCATGCTCAACTATTGGGGCGTGAAGCTGTTCGCGCGTGCCAACAGCGCGATCACCATCTTCAAGTTCATCATCCCGGGCCTGACGATCATCGGCCTGATGGCTGGAAGCTTCCACCACGAGAATTTCGGCGAAACGACCACGTTTGCACCGTATGGCTGGTCGGCGGTGTTCACGGCGGTTGCCACCAGCGGCATCGTGTTCGCGTTCAACGGCTTCCAGAGCCCGATCAACCTCGCGGGCGAAGCGCGCAATCCTGCGAAGAGCGTGCCGTTCGCGGTCATCGGCTCGATTCTCTGCGCACTCGTGATCTACGTGCTGCTGCAGGTCGCCTATATCGGCGCGGTCAATCCGGCTGACGTCGCGAAGGGCTGGAACACGTTCAACTTCAAGTCGCCGTTCGCCGAACTCGCGATCGCGCTGAACCTGAACTGGCTCGCCATCCTGCTCTACGTCGACGCATTCGTGAGCCCGAGCGGCACCGGCACGACCTACATGGCGACGACCTCGCGCATGATCTACGCGATGGAGCGCAACAACACGATGCCGAAGATGTTCGGCAACGTGCACCCGTTCTACGGCGTGCCGCGCAACGCGATGTGGTTCAACCTGCTGGTCTCGTTCATCTTCATGTTCTTCTTCCGCGGCTGGAGCTCGCTCGCGGCGGTGATCTCGGTCGCCACGGTCATCTCGTACCTGACCGGCCCGATCAGCCTGATGGCGCTCAAGCGCGCCGCCACGGACATCGAGCGCCCGCTGACCGTGCCGTTCATGAACGTGATCGCGCCGTTCGCGTTCGTCTGCGCGTCGATGATCCTGTACTGGGCGAAGTGGCCGCTGACCGGCGAAATCATCCTGCTGATGATCGTGGCGCTGCCGGTGTACTTCTACTTCCAGAGCAAGCAAGGCTTTGAAGGCTGGGGCCAGGACCTGAAGGCCGCATGGTGGCTGTGCGCGTACCTGCCGATCATGGCGCTCCTCTCGCTGATCGGCAGCAAGCAGTTCGGCGGCGCCAACCTGATTCCCTATGGCTGGGACATGCTGGTCGTCGCCCTGTTCTCGCTCGTGTTCTATTACTGGGGCGTGAATTCGGGCTACCGCTCGCCGTACCTCGCGGAACGCGAAGAGCACGACGAAGTGCTTGAGGGCATCGGCGCGCACTAAGCTGCCGATTGCCCGGCGCGCCGCATGTATGCGGTGCGCCCGGACCGAAAAAAAGCCCGCCTGAAGCGATTCAGGCGGGCTTTTTTGCGTCTGGAGCGGGTGCGGCGGCTTTACTGCACGGCGCTGCCGAACACGTAGTTCGTCATGGCTAGCGCGCGCTGGTAGGTGCCGAGCGACTGCACGCCGAGCGTGTAGTCGTCGTCGGCTGCGCCGAGTGCCGCGAAGACGGGCAGCAGATGCTCGTCGGTCGGGTGCATCAACGCCGCGTGCGGTGCACGCTGGCGGTAGTCGAGCAGCGCGTCGATATCGCGTGCGGCGAGGTGATTCTCGAACCAGTCCGTGAACTCGGCCACGCGCGGATCGGCGTCTTCCGGGCGCGCCGAGAAGTCCGCCTCGCGCAGGTTGTGGGTGATCTGGCCCGAGCCGATCACCATCACGCCCTCGTCGCGCAACGCGCGCAGCGCGCGGCCAAGCGCGAAGTGGTGCGCGGCATTGGCACGAGGCTGGATCGAGAGTTGCGCGACGGGCACGTCGGCATCGGGGAACATCAGCAGCATGGGCACCCAAGCACCGTGGTCGAGGCCGTGCGCTTCCTCATCGACGGGAACGCCCTGCTCGCGCAGCAGCGCTGCGGCGCGTTGCGCCATGTCGGGCGCGCCCGGCGCCGGATACTGGATCTCGTAGAGCGCGCGCGGAAACCCGTAGAAGTCGTGGATGGTTTCCGGCTTCGTCGCGGTGCTCACGGCGGGCCGCATCGTGCCCCAATGCGCGGAGAGCATGAGCACCGACCGCGGACGCGGCAAGTGCTCCGAAAGCACGGTAAAGCCGCCCGAAGGCAGCGATGGGTCGATCGGCAGCGTAGGAGCGCCGTGCGAAAGGAACAGGGTAGGCGTGCGGGTGGTCATGATCGTGGGCTGGCCGCGCCAGGGCGGTCCGAAAGTATTGTCTTGCGATCAATATAAGAGCCTACCGTCGAGAATTAAACGGGGCTAAAGGGAATTGATTGTGTCGCCGGTATTGATAATCGGCGCAGCGCGGAAAAACGCGGACAGCGCTTATTCGTCGCTGCCGCGCAGCCCCGGCCAGGCGGGCGAGAGCGCGGGCCCGAGCGCGAACAGGTCGAGCACGCGCGCGACCGTGTGATCGACCATCTCGTCGATCGAGGCAGGCTGGTTGTAGAAGGCCGGCAGCGGCGGGAAGATCACGCCGCCCATTTCGGTCACGGCCGTCATGTTGCGCAGATGCGCGAGGTTCAACGGCGTTTCGCGCACGAGCAGCACGAGGCGGCGGCGCTCCTTGAGGGTGACGTCGGCGGCGCGGGCGATGAGGTTGTCCGAGAGGCCGTGGGCGACGCTCGCGAGCGTCTTCATCGAGCAAGGCGCGACGATCATGCCGTCGGTCGCGAAGGAGCCCGAAGCGACGGTTGCACCGACGTCGCGCACCGAATGGACGACGTCGGCGCGCGCATGAAGATCGTCCTTCGTGATCTGCAGCTCGTGCTGGATGTTGAGCCAGCCCGCCGCCGAAACGAGTAGATGCGTCTCGACGCCGCCGAGCCTGCGCAGCATGTCGAGCATGCGCACGCCGTAGATCGAACCCGTGGCCCCCGTGATCGCGATGATCAGCCGGCGTTGCGCGGGCTGTGCAATGGCGGTCGAGGCAGGAGAGGCTGTGTTCACGTCAGGCGGGCAGGCGGGAGTCGAAGCGAGGGAGAGGCGCGAATCGGACGAAAGGCCTCGTGAAGCGCACGGCGTCCTGGTGGCGCCAAAGCGCGGGCTGCGCTGCGTTCGGGACGGAGCCGGCTCGATCCGCCGCGCCTGCCGTCCCGTTTGCCGCGATTACGCGGCGGCGAAGAGCTGCTGCAACTCGCCGTTCTGATACATCTCCATCATGATGTCCGAGCCGCCGATGAACTCGCCCTTCACGTACAGCTGCGGAATGGTCGGCCAGTTCGAGAATTCCTTGATGCCCTGGCGGACTTCGTCGTCCTCGAGCACGTTGACGGTCTTGAACTGATCGACGCCGCAGGCTTTCAGGATCTGCACCGCGCGACCGGAGAAGCCGCACATCGGGAACTGCGCGTTGCCCTTCATGAAGAGGACGACGGCGTTTTCGTCGACGATCTGCTTGATGCGTTGTTGGGTGTCCATGACTGACCTTGCGATTGGATTGATGCTGAATACGTTGGAATGCAGGATGAAATGATAGCGGATTTCGCCCATGTGGGCCGGGCGTGACCGGCTTCATTCCTGGTTGGCCGGCAGGGGCAGACGGCCGCCGCTGATGCGCTCGATGCCGGCGAGGTCACGTTCGGAGCGCACGTCCGCGAAGCCCGCGCCTTGCAGCAACGCCCGCACGGCCTCGGCCTGGTCGTAGCCGTGCTCCATCCAGAGCGTGCCGCCCGGCGTGAGCCGCGCCGGCGCGCCCGCGACGATGACGCGCAGGGCGCTGAGGCCGTCGGCTTCGTCGGTGAGCGCGCCGCGCGGCTCGAAGCGCAGGTCGCCATCTTCGAGATGCGGGTCGCCGATCGCGATATAGGGCGGATTGCTCACAATCGCCTCGAAGCGCAACGCCGGATCGAGCGTGTCGTACCAGCTGCCTGCCACGAACGCGGGCGGGCCGCCGGGGCGCTGCGCATCGAGCAGCTTCGTGGCGTTGCGCGCGGCCACCTCGAGCGCGGCCGCCGAGCGGTCGACGGCCCAGACGCGCGCGTCGGGTCGCGCCGAGGCAAGCGCCACGGCGATTGCGCCGCTGCCGGTGCCGAGATCGAGCACGCGCGGCTGGGCGACGCCTTCGAGCGCCGCGAGCGCCGTTTCCACGAGCAGCTCGGTCTCGGGGCGCGGAATCAGCACGTCGGGCGTCACGTCGAAGTCGAGGCCATAGAACTCGCGCGCGCCCACGAGTTGCGCGATCGGCTCGCCGTTTTCGCGGCGCGCTTCGAGCGCGCGGTAGGCATCCACGCGGGCTGCGTCGAGCGCCTGGTCGCCGCGTGTGATGAGTTCGGTGCGGCGCCAGCCGAGCACGTGCATCAGCAGGATGCGCGCTTCGAGCGCGGGCAGCGGCGAGGCGCGTAGCAGGGCGTCGGCGGTGGATTCGTTCACGATGTGGCCGGGATCAAGCGCGGATCAATCCGCGTCGCCGAGCGAGGCCAGCTGCTCGGCCTGATGCTCGGAAACGAGCGCGCCGATCAGCTCGTCGAGGTCGCCGTCCATGATCGCTTCGAGGCGATAGAGCGTGAGGTTGATGCGGTGATCGGTGAGCCGCCCCTGCGGGAAGTTGTAGGTGCGGATGCGCTCCGAGCGGTCGCCGGAGCCCACCAGGCTCTTGCGTGTGGCCGCTTCCTTCGCGTGCTGCTCCTGGTACTGCTTGTCCTTGATGCGCGCGGCGAGCACCTTGAGCGCGCGATCCTTGTTCTTGTGCTGCGAGCGGTCGTCCTGGCACTCCACGACGATGCCGGTCGGCAAGTGCGTCACGCGCACCGCCGAATCGGTCTTGTTGATGTGCTGGCCGCCCGCGCCCGAGGCGCGGAAGGTGTCGATGCGCAGGTCGGCGGGATTGATCTCGACTTCGCCGATCTCGTCGGCTTCGGGCATCACCGCGACCGTGCAGGCCGACGTATGGATGCGGCCCTGCGTTTCGGTGGCCGGCACGCGCTGCACGCGATGCCCGCCCGACTCGAACTTGAGCTTCGAGTACGCCGCCTCGCCCGCAATGCGCACGATGACTTCCTTGTAGCCGCCCAGATCCGACTCGCTCGCCGACATCATCTCGATCTGCCAGCGGTTGCGCTCCGCGTAGCGCAGGTACATGCGCAGCAGGTCGCCCGCGAACAGCGCCGATTCGTCGCCGCCTGTGCCCGCGCGGATTTCGAGGAACACGTTGCGGTCGTCGTTGGGGTCCTTCGGCAGCAGCATCATCTGCAATTCGTGCTGGAGCTGCGCCATGCGCTCGCGCGCCGCCTTCACTTCATCCTCGGCGAAGTCGCGCATCGCGGCGTCGGAGAGCAGGTCCCTGGCCGCGGCCTCGTCGTCTTTGGCCCGGCGCCAGTGCGCGTAATGGTCGACCACCGGCCCCAGCTCCGAATGCTCGCGCGTGAGCTTGCGGTACTGGTCGCGGTTCGAGGTCACGTCGGGACGGCTCAACAGGTCGTTCAGCTCGGCCAGGCGCGTAGTCAACTGGTCGAGCTTCGATTGCATGCTCGTTTTCATCGGGCGGTGCGGAGCGGGCTCCGGAAAGGACTGCGAGAGAGAAGAGGCGGGCGTGCGGCCCGGTGGTGCAGGGCACGCATGGCGCGCGCCTGGGCCCGAGCGTCGCTAACGGTCGGAGGAACCGGACGACCCGGAAGCGCCGGTGGAAGCCGGCGCGT
>Ga0306920_100004669_pt1 | contig 17581 bp, 22 predicted proteins | sample flu12Cox44000170_FD_204666 | JGI IMG/M metagenome (GOLD analysis project Ga0306920, IMG submission 204666) | Lab enrichment of tropical soil microbial communities from Luquillo Experimental Forest, Puerto Rico - flux4day.12C.oxic.44.000.170 (v2)... | ecosystem: Environmental > Terrestrial >... | reverse complement strand
TTACGGCCGCATGCAACCATGGTCGTCTATGGCATGTCATCAAACGAGTCGACGTTGCCAACACTTTGGCTAATGCGCAACTCGATCACACTTCGGCTCTTTTCTGGTGTACGACCTCAGTGCTGCCGACCGCGAGACCTGCCTTGCCGAGCTTGGAGCGCTCCTCCAAAGCAACCGGCTGATCCATACAGTGGGACGACGCTTGCCGTTGAACGACATTGCCTTGGCACATGAACTCAGCGAGCGCGGGGCGATATTAGGCAATATCGTTCTCGATATACGGTGATCGGTTGCCACGTACCGATCCTCGATCGATCGGTTCATCGGCGGCAGAACATCGGCTCAAAGGGAACCGCAATGTCTACGACGAGATTTGAGCAGACAAGCTGGCTTTTGATGGTCGGATGCGCAGTCGCATTTAGTGCTTGCGCCTTTACCGAACTTGCACAAGCGCAGCCGGGGTATGTGCCTGCCCCTCCACCGCCACCACCGCCCGTTTTTAATCCATCAACTCCGTACACTTTACCTAACGTGAGGGAAGCTCCAGTCTCGCCAGGATTATCAAGCAAGCTTCCGAACTCCTCATTTTGCAGTGTTTTTCATAGAGGGCCATGCTTTCCGCATTACTTGCCGCCGATCGGCCAGGATCTGCGCCTGACCATCGTGTCGACCGACGATAACGGTTCAGCCAATACGCCCGACGGAGGTACTAACAAAAGTGGCGACGACGCTCATAGGGCGGCGGCGGAAAAGCCCTTGGATTCGATCCGCGAAATGTATGCTGCGCTGCGCGCATGCTGGACGCCGCCGCCAAAGGACGAGGCGCGCTACGGCATGGAATACACCATCCGTTTCGCTTTCAAGCGCGACGGCGAGATCGCGGCTCCGCCGCGCCGGACCTATTCGAGCCACGACGTTCCAGACGAGGTGCGCGATACTTACCGGGAGGCAGTCGACGAAGCGCTTAAGCCACTCAACAACATCTCCGGCAGCTTGGCGATTATTTCGACGCGATCCGCCGTGCGTCGTCTTTGGTCAGCAAAGCGCCGAGGCTCCTCCTCGAAATAGACACAGGCGAGCGGCTGACCGTCGTGGTCGCGCACGACATATGCGGCGTCTAATTCCTCGACAGACCAGGGCGGCGGGAAGCGAGCCGTCACTGTTTCACACCGGCCTGTTTGGCCTGAACCGGCGGACACGGCACTGAGCCGTAAGAACAGAACACGCAACAATCGCCGGGTTTTGGCTTTAGGCGAACACCGCATCCTCTACAGTCATAGAAAATCTGGCAGACGTTCGACGGCATCCGTTCAATCGCCGCGTGTCCGCAGTGCGGGCAAGTGATCATCGACATTAAGACCATGCTATCTGACCAATCTTCCTCGACAAACCAGGGCGGCGGGAAGCGGGCGGGCGGGCATAGTCTCACTGAATAAAGAAGCCTCGGACGTTGCCCCCCGAGGCTTCCGTGCTGGTCCTACGACTCTTGACCTTGCGCTGTGTCACAGAGGAGGACGGCAGCACTCCTTTAGCGTATCCCGACCAAAACCGCAGTCAAGCGACTTTCTGTTCTTGGAATAGCCCAAAGCGGCGGGAAGCGGCGGGATGCAAGCATCAAAATAACTGATCTAGGTCAAAGCATCGAGTTCACCGCGGCAGATAATGTAGCCGTGCAAGTACCAGAAAATCTGCCGACAGCGACGACGAACAGCATCGTGATTTTCGTATTGCTGTGCATATTCGTTTTCGGGGGAATGGCTTTTGCAAAGTTCGTCGAACGACGCAAACGGAAATAGGACCAAGGCGGCGGGAAGCGGCGTTCAGACCTCAAATGAGAGCCACGAATTTACGGGTGAGGCGCGGTGGTTGGTGCCCGTGACGACATCGGCGGCGGTGTTGGCGTGGGCTTGCGTGCGGGAGCAACGGGAGGCGGCGGCTCTGGGATCTTCACAAGCATGTCTATGAGAGAGGACTCCATCCTGACGATCTCACGTTTCGTCTGGTCTTGACCTGCGGCGAGCTGCTCGACGGCTTCCCGCACCGCAACGAGATTCTGCGCCATCTGCTGTACCTTCTCCGGGTCGAGGAAGGAAGTGGTAGGCGCAGTCTGCGCCACGGGTGCCCCTTGCTTTTCGGAGCCGGCCGGTGACTTCGTCCAGCCGAGCTGCTGGACCCAGCTCGCGATCGTCTGCTTGGCCTCCGGCGACCAACCAAGTTCCGGGGCCGTTGTCGCGATTATCTGCTTGGTCGCCTCACCGTAGGACTGCCAGGCCAAGGTGCCAGCGATACCAATGCAGATCGCGACCAAGTAACGAACGAACGTCATCGCCTTTTCGCCTGGCTTTCTTGTGCTCGACATTGGGGAGCCCAGTTCGGCCCAGCCCGGTGCCCCGACCAAGCCAGCCATTTCGGGCGTTCGTATGGGGCGCTTGAGCCCACAGCGCGGCGTGGCAATGACATTCTATTGACAGTAGTCGAAGCGCCATTTGCCGAGTTGGCGCGACTGTCGCGAACAAGCATCGCCGCGTCGTGTGTTGGGCGAATGACCGACAGACCAGGGCGGCGGGAAGCGGCGTTCTGTCACGGCGTTCTGTCACATTGCTATGGCGAATCGCCCGCTAAGGGCATCGTGGGGACGACGCTATGCACACTGCCCATTATATCGCGCTTGGCTTTCTGCTCGCGTGCATGCTTTTGGCGGGAGCCAAGGTTTTGCATAAAGCACCATGACCAGGGCGGCAGAAAGCGGCGGGGGGACATGGGCGCTGGCAACCCTTCACATCTCATCGCGTACGCGCACGCGACCGATCAGGGCAGCCGGGAAGCGGCGGGGCGGCACTACCTTAAGGCCATGAAGAGCACGCCAGGACAAAAGTAACAAGCGCGAAAACCGCCAAAACAAGTGATTGAAAATCTGACGTCGGAAACAACGTTCCGCACACACGACAACGCAAGGCCCGGTGCCGCACGGTAGCAGCACACTCTCTACAAATGTCTTTTGCCAAGAACCCCAGCTCCGCTTTGGCGGCCTTACTTAAGCGTCCAAAGGAGCCAAAAACACGCCTCTAATTCCTCGACAGACCAGGGCGGCGGGAAGCGGCCTTTTTATTCGATCACCTCACGAGCACAGACGAGGGCACAGTAAGGCCGAGCGCCCCGCCCGTTGAACGGGCACCCGTCGCGGAAATCGCAAAAGCGATAAGCGGGGACCCGCCGGCGCTGCGGCACCGACGGCGGCAGCTCCATACGCCGCGCCGCGCCAACCGTAGCCAGGATACCCGGCTATCGGACGGCCCGGCACACCAGCGATCGGGCGCGCCGGGCCGACCTGCGATTGGGGGACGCGCTATTGGATGTGAGCCGAGGTCCTCCGGCCACGCGATAGCCGCGACCGCCCTGGAAACCACCAGCACGTATGCCACCACCGGCACGTATGCCACCACCTCCACCACCGCGAAATCCGCCACCTCCACCACGGCGGGCAAATGCGTCATCAGGAACTAGACTTGCGGCCACGAGGATGGGTGCCGCAAAGCCGATCAGACCATAACGAAGGCATCGCCCGCGACTCGCACCCAACCCTGCAACATTACGCGTGCCTCCATTCGCGCTCTTTGAGTTGGATCAAATCAGATCTCGATCAGCCCTTGGTGACGTGACGTTCGATCGAGCGGGAAAGCGGCGAGGCTCAGGCATTTGCGGACACAGTGCGGACACAGAGCCAAACAGCCAAAACAACCCACCGTCGAATTGCCAAGAAATGCTTGATTTTATTGGTGCGGACGGCGGGAAACGAGCCGCGCGCCAAGAAGTGCCTGAAAAATCGAAGCTTCTGAGCAGCGATCTATACTCGTTTGTACTCTGATTTTGTACTATTTGGAAGCTGCGGCAAACCAACTTTAAAACAACGAGCCTGGTACTCAGGAGGAGTTTATGTCCGATGCTTCCGAGTTCCTGAAAAATGGGTTCGCAAGAACATCAAGGCGACCACTGCCGCAATGCACGACGATACACTCACTGCGGGCCGCTTGGTCGAGGAATGTTTGTGGGAAGCTCAGGGAGAAGACTTGAAGGAGGCCGAGGTGAAGGCCGCAGCCGGTGGCAACCTCCTAACCTTTATGGTCTCCGAGTTGAACCGCGCCATGGACCGAGAGATTGACGATAAGTGGGAATGAAGAGTTCTGCCTCTCGAAAATCGGCTGAACCAGTGAACAACTCGACGTCGGGTCCTCCTCAGGAGCTGGCGTTATGTTGTATTTCTGATACGCACGAATAAAAAATTGCGCCGAATTTTTGATTTTCGTTTCGATGCTGGCCTCCCGCCCTCTCTGTGCCCAATCGTGATTGCTTCTTGCCATCTTCAAGCGAAGATCGAGGCACAAATGTTTTCCACGGAAAGTCCACGTCTCAACGACGTTCTTCCTGAACTCGATTTTGACGGCGAGCAGGCTCCATCCAATGGTGGAGGTCGGCTAAAACCGGCGAGGCCTTATCGCTCCTCAGGTCTCAAGAACGCTCAGTTTAGAAGCAACAGGCCATCAATTGGCAGGCGACTAACGCGCAGTCTCATTGGCTTTTTCCTTCCGGTTTTCATTGGCGTCGGCGGCACACTTGCCTGGCAGTCCTACGGTGGCGAGATCGTAAGGCCTTGGGCTCCATCGCTTGGCTGGTTGTTACCCGCCTCCCCGCCCGGCCCGGCTGTCACTTCTGCAGAATTGCAGCAGCAGCTTAAACCTATGGCGATTGACCTCGCACTTGTCAGGCGAAGCGAAGAGCAGCTCGCAACCAATCAAGATCAACTCGCCCGCAAGCAAGACCAGATGGCGCAGGCTATCGCGACACTGCAGGCGGCTGAGCAGGACTTCAGTCAGCAAATTTTGGCCTTAGCCCCGCCTGCCCAGAAGACAGTCCACGTTGCTCCCAAACCGACACAACCGCCAGCACAGTAAACCTGCCCGCACGAGGAAACTGGATGCGCGGCTAAGCGTTATCTCCCACTAGCGGACGATGGACACATCATGCGAGCTTTTGCAAAAATTGCTATCGCGGTCGCCTTTGTCGTAGCGATTGTCTGGTTCGGCCACCACAGTAGTCCGCGTAATTATAGCTACGCGGCACTACACGATGCAGGTTGGCAACCGCCTACTGCAAACCACCAGCGGGGTAAGTTAGGTGAGCGGGCGACTTTTAACCGCATTAAAGCTTCGTTCCTCGACCGGCTGCGCCGCTTGGTATAGCGTCGAAACCTGACGCATCGCACGGCTGTCCACCAAACTAGCTGAAAGTAAGAAGTGATGTTCCGGTTGCGAAATCGCGAGTGGATCATCCCGACAGCGTTGATCCTAGCCGGAGCTGTCGGCTATGCGGTTTATGGCAAATGGGCAGGGCCACGCTTTGAAGATGGACTGCGTAGGACCGAAGCAGACATGAAGAGCAACCTTCCTCTGCGGGTTGATCAGAACACCACCTTGGTCGATGTAAAGTACGATAGAACTCACAGCACCTATTGGTATGTAATCGACAACGCTGACCAATTTGATCCTCAACAAACAGCGCGACAGGTTCAGAGCGGAATTTGCACAAACGCGGAAAATTCAAGCACGATGAAAAAAGAAGGCTTTATCTACGAATACCATTACAAGACCAAGGACGGGCGTGCTTTAACTGATTTCAAAATCACGACTTGCGACTGACGTGGCGTCAGCGCGGCGACCAGAGAAGGGAGCAAAGCGATGAAAGATTTATCGCATCTGTTGCTTGCTCCGGCACTTGCCGCCGTGCTGCTACTGGCTTGCACCCCGACAAATGCGGCGCATCGAGGCGGCGGGGTCAGCTTATGACGGGACTTGGAGTGTGGCGATCTACACGCAGCGTGGGGACTGCGGTTCTGTGCGCGTAGCAGCACAGATCGTCGGTGGCCGCGTTTATTCCAAGGACCAAAGCTACCAAGCGAATGGCGCTGTCGGCGCCAACGGCGTAATCCGGGTGAGTGTTGCCAGCGGTCGCCTTTCCGCATCGGGCTCCGGCAGGCTATCACGCAATTCCGGCGCAGGAAGTTGGCGGTCATCTAGAGGAGAATGCTCCGGCAGTTGGTCGGCCTCGCGACGCGCGGGCTATTACTGAGAGCTCAGCTCAACGTCCACAGATATGTCCGACGCCGCACTGATGACGCTGGTCAGGACTGAAATGACGTTTCTTCGCCGTAAAGGGCGCTGCACATGCGCCCACAATAGTTCCAGAGATTGCTGCCCTCCCGCCTTGGTGCGGTCAAATCGTGATGGCCTCTTGCGGTATCAATCGAGCAAGGTCAGAGGGGCCGATGCGTATCGAAAGTCCACCTCTCAACGATGAATATACTAACCGCGATGTCGACACCGATCTGGATGCAGATCGAGTACCCTGGCTGGGCGGCACGTCTCGTCGCGCCTCAGGTTTCAAGAGTGATCAGTTCCCGAGTGGCGGCCTACGAAATAGCAGTCGAATAACGCGCACCCTTGCTCTCTTTTCGGTTGCGGTTTTGATCGGCGTTGCCGCCACAGTTGCTTGGCAGTCCTATGGCGGCGGCGCAGTCAAAACCTGGGCTCCATCGCTGTTGCCCGCATCGACGATAGAGCCGCCCGCCCCGGCTGTAACCTCTGCAGAATTGCGGGCGCAGCTCAAACCCGTAGTGCTTGATCTTGCCATTGTGAAGCGCAGCGTAGAGCAGCTCGCTACCAATCAAGGTCAACTCGCCAGCAAGCAAGACCAGATGGCGCAGGCCATCGTGACGCTGCAGACGGCCGAGCAGGACCTTAGCCAGCAAATTTTGGCCCTGGCGCCGCCTGCAGCCCAGCCTGCACCTAAGGCGGCCCATGCTCCGCTACCCAAACCGCTCAAACCACCGGCGCAGTAACTTAGGCGCTTTTTCGGAAATGTTGTTGCGGAGGAAGAGGCCGATAGACTAACTACGGTGCGGCCCCCCGATTGCTGGCGATGAGGAGGATTGACTAAAGGCGAACCGATGAAAAATTTATCGCGTCTATTGCTCGCCCCGACACTTGCCACCGTGCTGCTACTGGCTTGCACCGCGACGAATGCCGCGCATCGAGGCGGCGGGTCGGCCTATGACGGGACTTGGAGTGTGGCGATTTACGCACTGCGCGGCGACTGCACTTCCGTTCGTGCAGCGGTACGGATCGTCAGTGGCCGCGTGTATTCCGAGGATCAAAACTATCAATCGAGTGGGGCTGTCGGCGCTAATGGCGTGATCCGAGTGACCGTTGCCGGTGCTGGCCGATCCGCATCGGGCTCCGGCAGACTAACGAACAATTCCGGCGCAGGACGATGGTCGTCGTCTACTGGAGAATGCTCCGGCAGTTGGTCAGCCTCGCGACGCGCGGGCTAGCTCAAGGGATCACTAGTGTGCGTGCCATCCGTGCCGATATGCGACATCAATTCGGCTTGGAAGTTGAGGGCGCTAGCACATTGTAAGCCGTGATCGGTCGGCGGATACCCTTCAGCGCAAACTCGCCGACAGGTTCGACCGTTACGGCCTTCTCGACGGCTTGCCGAACACGCGGGCTGATGAGGATTTGACCGGGCTTGGCTTCGTCGCAAAGACGGGACGCGACGTTGGATACTGTCCCAATCGCGGCATAGTCGAAGCGGCCCTCAAATCCGATCGTGCCGAGCGTCGCAAAACCGTGAGCTATCCCGATCCCGAAGCCGAGGTCGTGACCAAGATCGCGCCATTTCTCAATCATTCCTCCGATCGCGGCGCGCATATCGAGTGCCATCAGGGCGGCCTGGAGTGCCGGATTTTCTACCGGGGCCGGATCGTTGAAGATGACCATCACGCCATCGCCAGCAAACCGCTCAAGCGTGCCACCATATTTGATGACGATCTCTCCGATCGCCGCATGATAGTCGCGCAGCAAAGTCATTACGTCTTCCGGGTCAGCACTTTCAGAGAAGCCGGTAAAGCCGCGCAGGTCGCAGAACAGCGCGGTAATCTCCCTGCGATGGCTCTCTAGCTGTCTCTCCGTCCCGGAGGCGACGATCAGATCAGCAACCTGCGGTGGGAGGAAACGTCGCAGCCTGCTCATGCGCTCGATTTCGCCGACTTGGTCGGCAACACGCTCTTCGAGCTGCTGATTGAGCTTAACGACTTCCTGCGAGCGCACTTCCAACTGTTCGGTTCGCTGCCTCAGTTCACTAAGCAGCCGCGCGTTCTCGATAGCAATGACCGCCTGCGCGGCAAAATTCTTTACCAGATCAACCTGCTTGTCGGTAAACGGTCGGACTTCCTGCCGATAGATGATAATGCTTCCGACTAGCGCATCGCCCTTGAACATGGGTACAGCAAGGTGCGACCGCGCGCCCCCGAACCGCACCGAGGAAGATGGAGAGCCCGCATCGTCCACGGTGTGTACCACTTCCTTAGTCTGCCAAAGCCGGTGTAAGGGCGTACCGGGGACAGTTTCGAATGCCCCGCGCCTCTGGTGAAACTCGATGAGCGGCTGAGGTGCCCCAATTAGAGCCTCTGGATGAAACAGATGTCCGTCGTAACGGTACAGCACGCCGAATTTGGCCTCGCAGAGCCGTACCGCGTTGGCGAGCATTGCCTCGAAGACTGGGTGTAGCTCGCCTTGCGAACTTGATATAACGCGCAGAACCTCCGAGGTCGCCGTCTGCTGCTCCAATGATGCGCTCAAATCGGTCGTGCGCTGGCGCAGTTCGTTGAGCAGCCGTGCGTTCTCGATCGCGATGACGGCTTGAGCCGCGAAGTTATGCACAAGCGCAATTTGTTTGTCAGTGAACGGGCGAACCTCCTGGCGATAAATCGTGATGACGCCGAGTATGCTTTCGTCCTTGCACAGTGGCACTTGCACTGCGGTGCGTGCTCCACCGAGATCGACCAGAGCACGGCGCTGCGGATCACCGGCACGGTACGCCTCCTCCGATGCGAGATCGATGTTATGCACGAACCGTTCTCCGTGCAAAAAACGATACGGTGCGGTGCCCGGTCCAGGAACGAGAGTGGTTTCAGCGAGGAAAGCTGCGTAGGGTTGCGGGACGCCTCGCAGGGCGACAGCGGTGTAGCGACCCGCTTCCAGCGTCCACATGCCGCCAAAGGCCGCTTCGCAAAGCTGCATCGCCTTGTCGAGCATTGCCTCAAACACCGGCTGTAGTTCACCTGGCGAACTGCTGATAACGCGCAGCACATCTGCTGTGGCTGTCTGCTGCTCCAGTGATTGCCGCAACTCGTTCAGGAGCCGCGTGTTCTCGATAGCGATGACGGCCTGCGCGGCGAAGTTTGTCAGCAATGCGATTTGCTTGTCGGTGAACGGGCGAACCTCTTGACGGTAGATGGTGATTGCACCGACCAATGCGTCCCCTTTGAGCATCGGCACCGTGACGAGAGTGCGCACCCCGCCAAGTTCGGCTGTCTCTACTGCGGTTGGATCGCGCTCTTTGTAAGCCGATCCCTCAATATAATCTAGCACGTGCACAAATTGCTTCGTGGTGGCGACGCGCCCATGTGCGCTCAGCGGATGGGCGTGGAACCCATGCTTGTAGCCAGCGATACACTGAGCCCAGGCAGGCGGCAGGTTGTACATCGCGACCGTTCGAAAAACGCTGTCGCCTTCATAGGAAGTAAGTAGGCCGAACTTCGCATCGCAGAAGGTCACCGGCTTCGCTGGACCAAACAGCTCGCATTGCGTGGCCGTGGTCGTTCCTATGATCAACGTGGGCTCTGCGGCAAACAGCGCTTGGTGATCAGCAGTGACCTAAAAAGCTTCATGACGAACGCTGCTAGGTTGTTCCCAGGGGCAAACATTAGGACAGCCGGTGTTTACTCAAAGAGCACTCGGGTTGCCTTATTGATCCAAATCTTGAGTAAGCCTGATCTACCACCAAAGCTGACCACTATTGGCTCTGGCCTAGGTCAACGCGGTGTTTCCCCTATGGGGAATAACTCTGAGAAGTAGGGCTCACCGCGTTATCCTAGGTAGGACCAGAGCTAGTGCGCTGCGGGGTTAAGCATAGCTGTCTCTGTCGATTGATCAGGGCAATTTGCGGACGCCGACCGAATGCCAAGGCTTTGCCTCGGCACTCCTGTTAGACGCGCCAAAAATCCTTGAACCGCGTCGGCAATAGCTCGGTGTAACGCAGTTGGTCGCGTGTCGTGCCCTCTGTTTGCCAGCGAGTTGATCCTTACTACGTGAGTCAATTTGACTCATCGGAACCCCACACAAACAGATGTAACGGACGTTGCATTGGATTGTGGGCTGGGGGCAGTGATGTCGAACGGCAAGTTTATTTCGTACTTGCGGGTCAGCACGGACAAGCAGGGTCGCAGCGGCCTCGGGCTGGAAGCGCAGCGTGCTGCCGTAGAGAGCTACCTGAACGGTGGCCGATGGACGCTTGCAGCTGAGTACGTTGAGGCTGAGAGCGGTAAACGCACTGACCGTCCAAAGCTTGCGAAGGCTCTCGCGCACGCCAAGGCCATCAGGGCTACCGTGGTCTTCGCCAAGCTCGACCGCCTGACGCGCAACGTGGACCTGTTGCGCTCCCTTGTGGCGAGCGATGTGGACCTAGTGTTCTGTGACCTACCCCACGTCCCAGCGGGAGCCATGGGGCGCTTCCTGCTCACACAGATGGCCTCTGTAGCGGAATTGGAAGCGGGACTGATCAGCGAGCGCACTAAGGCCGCTCTGGCTGCCGCCAAGGCTCGCGGCGTGAAGCTTGGCAATCCCAATGGCGCACGAGCGCTCAGGGGCAAGCAGATTGGCAACAAGCAAGCAGTGGCTGCCGTCAAGGCGAACGCGGAGCACCGCGCGGCAAACCTGCGGGCCATCGTGGACGACCTGCGGTCCCAAGGGTTCACCAGCGTGCGGACTATCGCTGCTCAACTCAACGAGCGGGGTATCCTGACGCCGCGAGGTGGCGCGTGGCATCCAACGTCAGCCGCTCGGTTGCTATTTCGGCTGCAGGCTAGGGGCTGAACGGGACGGCCTTTCGAGAACAATGCAAAGGTATCCCGCTTCGCGAAGCCGTGTAGCGATGCGAGCGGCCACCTGTTGGGGATCCTCTTTCGAGGCTTGTTTGTCCGTCGAAGTCGTTACCGGCTGGACTGCGATCAAGGATTGCACCACCGCCTCATTTCGTTATGGGACGCTAACACAGCTAACACCTCAACGACCGAGTTCATGCACTGTTTCAAATAACTTGGTTGTGATGCAGATTACACCAAATCCCATGCACCCAATTCGCCGCCTCGCCTGCCGTTGTTGTGTGCATGAGGCACGCGACGATTAACAAATGAGCCTCATGCAGGCACGAGTTTTGGCCCAGAGCCCCCATATCCCCTGTTTCACAAATCTCCGCCTAAAGCCCGCACGCGCTCGGGTGGTGCGGATGTGCGTTCCGCCCAAAGCCCCACCTACCCGCGCAGTCACGAATGTTTTACAAAACGAGGGGTTGATAACAGCCTGCCCGTGCCGACCGCAGACATTTAGATTGGACATTCACATCAACGGTCTTTGGGAGTTAACTCCAAGGCGCATTTTTCCTTTGCGGCACCCGAACCTGAATGAGGAGAGAGGAATGTCCAACGAGCACAACGTGGAAGTGTTCAGCGCGGGATGCGCGCTCTGCGAAGAGGTAATCGACGTAGTGAGGCGAGAGGCAGGTTCTTCGTCCCGAGTGATCGTGAACAAAATGACGGACGCTCGGGTCCTCGCGCGCGCCGAGAAGTTCGGCATTCGATCCGTTCCGGCAGTCGTGATCGACGGCAAGTTGGCGTCTTGTTGTGCGGGCAGAGGAGTTGATCTTCAGGTTTTGAAAAACGAATTAGGAAAATAGCGGATGCAATCTGCTATTCGCTGTCCCTATTTTCAAAAGGCGTTTGGATGGTGCGTTCCGATTGGCAGCTTGGCTGGTCTTGTCGGGCTTGGTGGCGGTGAGTTTCGTTTGCCCGTCCTGATGTACGTTGTCGGTTATCCGGCAAGAACGGCGGTGCCAATCAATCTCGCAGTCAGTCTCATCACGCTGACGTTCGCCTTTGTCGTAAGGAGCAAAGCCGTTTCCATCGGCGCGTTGGTGCCGTATCTCAATGAGGTCGCGGGCCTCGCTGTCGGTGGCGTTGCAAGTGCGTTTTGTGGGGCGCGATTTGTTAGCGCGGTCAAAAGTGAACACCTTATCAAGGCAATCGCCGCTCTACTTGCGGTGCTCGGCCTACTGATCCTTTTTGAGGTTGCGTATCCGTTTCAATACGCTCAAGCGATCCCCGCTGGCGCGGCTTTTCACTTTGGTACGGGCTTCACGCTCGGCATCATTATCGGGTTTGTTAGTAGCATTTTGGGCGTCGCTGGTGGCGAACTGCTTATCCCGACGATGATGTTCATTTTCGGCGCGGACATTAAGACGGCTGGCACGGCCAGCATTGTCGTGTCGATTTGCGTCGTGACAAGCGGTCTGTGGCGCTACTGGCAATCCGGCGCTATGGAGACGAGATTAGGCGCAAGACGCATCGTTTCGGCCATGTCGGCTGGTTCGCTGATTGGGGCTGCACTAGGAGGAATGGCCGTTGGCTTCGCGCCAGTCGGGGCTATCAAGGCCGTATTGGGGTTGGTACTGATTGTCGCTGCCGCCAAGGTCGCCTTCTCCAAACATTAGCGGTCGGTGATCGCGATAACGAAACCTACGCCGACTTCTTCGCCAGAAGCTCGCGGCAACCGCTACGGGTCCCCTATTTCGCGTTTCTCATCTGGAAACACCCCCGCCCCGGTTTTCAAAAAGGCCGGACTAAAGGCCACATTGTGCTCGGCTAGGCGGTTGCGTTTTCCAAATGAGCGCCCAATGTCCGCTGTTGGGCCAAAGCGGCCATTACTCGGACATGCCGCGATGTCTGCTTATGATGCTGTGGGCGGCGCCCGCTCTGCGGCACGTCGCCGGAACATACCTCGGTTTTCCCTTAGCCTTGGCCTTCTTGCATTGGACGACCGATGAGGTCGGCTATCCGCGGAATGAAGCCCGGCACCTGTCGCATATATCGCGCATACTCTTCCTTGAACTCACCTAAGGTCTCGCGCTCCTCGGAACGCGCCAAGCGCACATACATGAAGACCAGGAGCGGGAACATCGCAAGGGTCAGCAGGGTCGGCCATTGCAGCAGGAAGCCGAACATCACCGCGATGAAACCGTCATATTGCGGATGCCGAACGTAAGAATAGATACCGGACGTTGCGAGCCGGTGCTGCTGTTGAGCATCATAGAGCGCCTTCCACCCGACCGAGATGAGAATAAAGCCGCCGCCGATGAAGATGTAACTGAAGATGTGGAACGGTCCGGCATGCGGATTTGTCTTTAAGCCGAATAGCATCTCCAGAAGATGACCGGCGTCATGGGAGAACCAGTCAACGCCGGGATAATGGGTCTGCAGCCAGCCTGACAACAGATAGATCGTCAGCGGGAAGCCGTACATTTCTGTAAACAGTGCGACGAGAAAGGCACTGAACGCCCCAAATGAGCGCCAATCACGGCCGGTGCGCGGCTTGAAGAAGGTGTAGGCAAAAAGGATGAAGATCACCGAATTGACGATGACCAAGCTCCATAAGCCGTAACCTGAGTCATCGCTCATTGGCACAGTCCTTTGGACGAATTGTCAGGATCTGAATGGTCGCCGTGTCCATGATGCATGAACAAATGCATCAGCGGGCAAAGCAGCAACGGCAAAAAGACGAGTGCGCCAAGTAAATGGGCTCGATGCTCCATCCACAGATAGGCACCGCCGATTGCTAGAAAGCCGATCAGCACTAACCCGGCCGGCGACGCTAGAAAGCTCCTCCATGATGATCTATCGGCACGTGGATGATCGTGAGCCGACATGCTCTGCCTCCTCACGTCTGGAGCACATAAGTTCCCGGCGCGTCACCTAGCGGGACATAACCGCTTTGCGGAGCACCCACTGGCGGCGGAGAGATTTGTTCTGACGATTGTCTATTCAGCCAATCCCGCCAGCACGGCCACCACGATCCTTCATGGTGCATGGCGCTTTTTTGCCAGGTGTCAGGATCAATATATTTGTCGTGTTCTTTATGGAGAGCAATCTGGTGGTGCCGATGCGGATGGCCCGGCGGATTAACGACGCCGGCGTTGTGTCCACCATTGGACAGCACAAAAGTTACATCGGCGTCGGCCAACATCTGAATTTTATAAACCGAGCGCCACGGTGCCACATGGTCCGTGAGCGTGCTGACCGCGAAGAGGAGAATCCGAATATCGCGCAACGAGACGGCCCGGCCACCGACCTCGTAACGACCTTCGGCTAGGTCATTGTTCAGGAAGAAGTGCCGAAGATATTCCGAGTGCATGCGGTAGGGCATGCGCGTCGCATCGGCATTCCACGCCATGAGATCGATCATTGGTTGCCGTTCACCCATGAGATAGGAATTCACCACGGTCGACCAAATCAGATCATTCGACCGCAGCAACTGGAACGTTCCTGACATTTGTCTGGTGTCAAGGAAGCCCTGCTCGGCCATCATGTTTTCAAGAAAACTGATTTGGGCTTCATCGATGAACAGCATCAGTTCGCCGGCTTCGGTGAAATCGGTTTGCGCTGCGAGCAGGGTCAGGCTTTTGAGCCGGTCATCTCCGTCGCGCGCCATCGCGGCCGCCACCGTTGAGAGCAGGGTGCCACCAAGACAATAGCCAACCGCATGCACTTTTCGTTCGGGAACGATGGCGCTTACCGCGTCAACGGCAGCCCCAATGCCGAGCGTTGCGTAGTCTTCCAGGCTGAGATCTTTGTCCTCCGTCGTTGGATTCTTCCACGAGATCATGAACACAGTGAAACCTTGCTGGGTCAGCCATTTTACCAGGGAATTCTCGACCGAAAGATCGAGGATGTAGTACTTCATGATCCATGCCGGTACGATCAGGATCGGTTCAGCGTAGACCTTCTCTGTCGCTGGCACATATTGAATGAGTTCGATCAGCCGATTGCGAAAGACAACTTTGCCTGGAGTCACAGCAAGGTTTTCACCGACCTTAAACGCTTCCGCGCCGACCGGTTTTTCGCCGCTCAAAATCCGCCTCCAGTCCTCACAGAGGTTGGCGGCACCGCGGAGTAAATTCATTCCACCTTGTGCGACCGTGGTCTTGAGAACCTCAGGATTGGTCAACGGGAAGTTGACGGGCGAGAAAACATCAAGAAGTTGTCTAGCCACGAACGAGGCGACGTCCTCATGGTGCTTCGACACGCCCTCGATGTCTGTCGTCGCGCTATGCCACCACTCCTGGCTCAACAGAAGTCCCTGGCAGAATGCGTTGAAGGGCCATTTCTGCCACCCCTCTCCCGCAAACCGCTTGTCTTGCGGCAACGGCTCGACGCAATCCGGGCAGTTCGGATCGGCGCAAGCGGACCGGCAATATTCCAGATAGCGAGCCCACTGGCGTGCAGCCATTTCGGCAAGCGCAAATTGTTTGTCCGGTGAAAAAACGATGTGCTGCAACCAGTCGATATAGGCCTGCGACAACGCCGCTGGCGAAATGCCGAGCGTGAAGCGAGCCACGGCAGCATGTAATGGGCGATCAAGGGAGACTTTTGATGCACCTGCCTCGGCTGATCTGACGGATTTTTCAGGCATCACCGGACGCGGATGTGTGCCCACGGACCGGTGTTGGCGCAACTCGCTGCGGGCCGCCGGAACAGAACGTGTTCTGCGCTGTATCGTCGGAGCAACAACTCGATCCGTCACCTCCGCCATAGCCACTCTCTATCAAATCTGTCGATGGACGAAGAAGTTAAACAGAGGCCCGAAGATCAGTGCGATGTACCAACCCCAAACGAAACTCTCGATCAGGCCGAGCAGGAACGTTTGCCAGGTCAGCAGCTCGAAGCCGGGAAGAAAGATAGAGAGTGCTGCGTGATTGATCGGCAAGCCGGGAAAGATCAGATAGCCGATGATGCAGATAACGTAGGAAATCACAAAGAACGCACTCAGGCTCATTCCAAACGAAAGTACTGGAATGGTTCGCGTCACAGGCGACGACAATGGTACGCCGACCTTGTTACGCGTTGATGTGTCGACGGCAGTCATGATGACCTCCCGTTACTGGAACTAAGCCGCGACCTTTACGTAGGAGGTTGGCGCTGCTTCAAACTTCGCTCGGCAATCTTGCGAGCAGAAGTAATAGACGTGACCGTCATGGACAGTTGACTTTGCGTCAGCTGTTTGAACCGTCATGCCACAAACGGGATCAACAGCGCGAGCCGGGGGCAGCCAACGCATGTCGCTATCGGCGTGATCATCCGAGCTTGTCCCGCCGTGGTGGTGACCATGCCCCATGATGTGCGCGCCACAGCCGTATCGCATGATGAGGAAGATGAACCCGGCCCAGATCGCAAAATACAAAATGTTCTGTAACAACTGCATGGCGCGAACTCCAATCACCAAATCTGATCACATCATGCCCATGGGTCCCCAAAAGAGTTGGTCGGCAGTTTTCTTTTGATCGTCGCTAAACGCGGCATAGAGCGGCTTGAGCGCCTTGTTCATGGCGCGTATCGCATCAAGTTGCGATCCCAGAAGTTGCTCATGCTCCTCCAGTCGCTCCGGCAAGCTAACGGTGGATGTGCCGCGTTGGCTCATGATAGCCGTGCAATGCCCAACCATAGTTTTGGTGTTGTCGCGCGCCGCAGCCGCGTAAGTGTTCCACAACGACTCCTGGGCCTCTGTGATCTTCAACTCGGCTTTCGTGTAAGCAAGGCGACCTTCTAAGTGACTCGCCATCGCGCTACACATTGCGGGCCCCCAGTGCATCATTCCGGGTCCGCTGCCGTCATAGCCCATCATCCCTGGCCCCATCATTCCAGGTCCCATCATGCCAGCGGGATTTTGCTGATTCTGGGCGCCTGCTGTTCCGATCACCGCTGTCGCAATTACCAGCGCAGCAGCGGCTGATATCTTGATCGATTTCATGGCTCGTTCTCCCGCTGATGGCAGGAAAAAAAGATGCGCCTTTCGACAAGGCGATGTGTTGATCTAGGTCAACACGGATCGAGCGAAAGAGAATAGATTACAAAATAGTTTGGTTTTCAGCGTTGCGCTCGGCGCAGCACGCCGGTGAGTTCAGCCACTTTGCGCCGCTGCTCGGCTTTGTTGCCTGATGTGATTGCCTGCTCGACGCAGTGCGCGACATGGTCGGCGAGGATTTCCTCCTCGGCGCGACGCAGTGCGGCACGGACCGCAGAAAGCTGGGTCACGATGTCAATGCAATAGCGGTCATGCTCGACCATGCGGGCAAGGCCCCGAACTTGGCCTTCAATCCGCTTGAGCCGCTTCATCACCGATGCCTTGGCAGCCGTCTGCATGCCGACTATATACCCCTGCGGGGTATATGCTTTCAAGGTCAGTTCGGATGCACGAACCAGTCCCGTCGCCTAAGGAAGGCACCATCTATACCTGCCCGATGCATCCGCAGATTCGGCGGGATGCACCCGGCAATTGCCCAATCTGCGGTATGGCACTGGAACCGGTGAGCGCAGCGGCGGAGACCGGTCCCAGCCCGGAATTAATCGACATGACGCGGC
>Ga0306920_100004668_pt1 | contig 17582 bp, 18 predicted proteins | sample flu12Cox44000170_FD_204666 | JGI IMG/M metagenome (GOLD analysis project Ga0306920, IMG submission 204666) | Lab enrichment of tropical soil microbial communities from Luquillo Experimental Forest, Puerto Rico - flux4day.12C.oxic.44.000.170 (v2)... | ecosystem: Environmental > Terrestrial >... | reverse complement strand
GCGCAACTGTCCGCCACGGCGAGGGCGGCGGCGTCGGCGCCATTCTGGAGTTCGGCACGATTCTGGTAAAGCTGGCCCACGTCGATCGCCAGGGCGCCCATGCCAAGCAGCACCCCTCCGCCGATCAGCACCCCGATCAGCACGCCGATCGCGCCCCGCTCATCGCGCCCGAGCGCCCGCATCATCGGGCGGGCGAGCCGGAAGATCAACTCTCGCATGGCATCTCTCCCGTGGCACTGAGCGTGATCGGAGACCCGAAACCGTTGCCGCCGAACAACCCGGCGATCGCCCCGACCGGGGTGACGAAGCTAAACGAATAGCGGGCTGTGACGCTAGCGTCGGTGGTCTGCGTGGCCCCCGACGGGCAAGGCTTCACCGACACGATCACCCCGCTCAACCCGACAGCGGCGGCCTGGGTGCGGCTAGCCACGTTCGGCTGGCCCAGGGCCGCGAGCCGCGCGCCCTCCCGGGCCGCCTGGGTCAGCGTTATCTGGGCGTTGATCGCCCGCCCGAAGTCGATGATGCCGAAGACCAGCAGCAGCAGCAGCGGCAGCAGCAAGGCGAACTCCACCGCCGCCGCGCCCCGGTCCCCGCCCAGGACATGGCCGCCACGCCGGGCGCGGCGCGCAGCTAGTCCACGGCTCAACGTTGACTGTCCCTTCGGGTTTTATGTCCGGCGGACGGGACGGCTCCGTCCCGCCCGCATGCCTAAGGTCAAAGTCCGGGGGGGAGCGTGTTGAACAGGCCCAAGACGTTCACGCCGAGCACGGTCACCGCGCCGACGATCACCGCCCCGATCAGCCCGACCATCAGCGAGTACTCCACGGCGGTGGCGCCACGTTCGTCTTCACGCCGCGGATGGCTCCGGAAGCACTGCAGAAACGAGCAAGACCTGAACATATGAGGGATGCCTTCGGCTATCAGTGCCTTGGCCGTACTTGGCCAACCCGGGTCATCTCTTGGGCGATGCTCTGCTTTCGCAGCCTCGCCAGGGTTGGCTAGACGCCTCCGATGGCGTTGCCGACGTTGGTGAAGACTGTGTTGAGGTTCGTGCCGATCGCCGTGACCGCGACAATGATCACGGCGGCGATCAGCGCCACCATCAGCCCGTACTCGACGGCCGTCGCACCACGGTCGTTCCGGCCCAGTCGTTGCGCGAGGGTGTTGGCCAGGGCCACGAAGTAGTTGAGCATTTTCGAAACTCCTTTGGCGTTCGCCGAGCGTGTCCGCGCATCGGCTGGACGGCACGGCGCCGCCCGATCCGGGGAAAACCATGACGGCGATGAGCCTGTGCGCGGAACCGGCCAGCCGGCCATGAATTTCGGCCGATCGGCCGACATGTCGGCCGATCGGCCGACACCGGCCCCCCGGTCGGCCTGTTCTTGCTCTGGGTGCCTTCCCTTTCGGCGGCCGCCCCCCTACCGTGGACCGCCATGAGCGCGGTGTGGGCAGCGCAAGGATTCGTCGCGGGCGTGCCGGCCGGTGCGGTGCTCCGGAGCGCCGTCTTCCAGCTATCGGTGCCGAGCGACGCGCCGGACCGGACCACCTGCCCACGCTGCGCCACCGCGGCGCCCCGCTGGATCGTGATCCGCTGCAGCCAGTGCGGACAGCATTTCGGCACGCTGGGCGCGCTGGAGCTGGTCACCGCCATCGTCCTTGGGCTGCTGTTCGGCCGGTTCGGCGGCCAGCCCGACATGCTGGCGTTCTGTTTCCTCGGCGCGATGGGCGTGGCGCTCGCCGCGATCGACCTGTCGGTCCAGCGGCTGCCCGACCAGCTCACCCTGCCGGCTTACCCCGTGATGATCGTCTTGCTGGCGATTGCCGCCCTCATCGGGCACACCCCCGGCGCACTGGGGCGCGCTCTGCTGGGCGGGCTCTTGCTCGGCGGGACGTACCTGGCTCTCGCGCTGATGCGGCCAGGAGGAATGGGCGGCGGTGACGTCAAGCTCGCGGGCCTGGCCGGGATCGCGCTCGGCTGGCTGGGCTGGCCCACCCTGATCTTCGGGGCGGCCCTTGGCTTCATCCTGTGCGGTGCGGTAAGCCTGGCACTGATCGCTGTGCGGCGGCTCTCCATGCAGAGCATGATCAGCTTCGGGCCGTTCATGCTCGCCGGCGCCCTGCTGGCCACGCTGGCGGGAGCCCGGTAACCAACCACCGGCCCGTCCACAGGCCTGATCCCGACATTCGGGCAGGACACGGCACAGTACGGCACACAGCGCGGGCGACAAGCCCAGCCGTTATGTCACAAATGCATAACAGCCCCCCTCAAGTGCCAACCGCGCATCTTCCCGGCGCGTCAACTTTGCAATTCCCGGGACGGGAACCCCTGCAGCAGGCAGCATGGCCTCACGAACAGCTAACCGGCCGTCTTTGGTCTGGGGAGTTGCCAGGGAGGGCACCCCCCAGGCTGCCCCAAGGCAGAGCAACCGGATTTTGAGTACCTAAGCAGGACCTTCGGCCCCTCATGGGCCGAAGAGCCGGATATTTCGTATTGAAAGCGACAGTGCCCTAAGACACGCATTGCGCCCAGGGGGGAGCCGCCATGCCGATTCGTCTAGCCATAGTTGATGGTCATACCCTGACACGATTTGGCTTGCGCGAATTGATCTCCGAGCAGCCCGATATCGAGATCGTGGCTGAGTCCGGGTCGGCCGCGGACGCGCGCACTGATGTACGGCGGACCAAGCCGGACGTGGTGACCGTGGACGTCCGCCTGCCCGACGGCAACGGCTTGCACCTGGCCAGGGAGTTCCGCGATCGTGACGCCGGCCTCGGTATCGTCCTGCTGACCTCTCAGGAAGAGGATGACGTCCTGTTCCGGGCACTGGAGACGGGAGTCTCCGCCTTCGTCGCGAAGAGCGCCCCGGTGGAAGAGGTGCTGGCGGCCATCCGCCACGCTGCCGTGGCGGCGTCATCTTTCACCGCAGCCGGGCTGGCGGTTGCCCTCGCCAGGCGGCGTGCCGGGACAGGCCGCGCCGCGCTCAGCCCGCAACAGGCGGAGGTGTTGCGCCTGCTGAGCGGCGGGCTCTCGATTCCCGCGATCGCGATGACCATGTTTATCAGCCAGTCCACCGCCAAGACGTACGTGGCACGGCTGTATGAGAAGCTCGGCGTGACGAACCGGGCACAGGCGCTGATGGCCGCCGTGCAACTCGACCTGATCCCACACGAGCACGGCGTGCCTGCCGCCATCACGCCGACGCTGAGCGGCGAGCGCCGCGCCATCAACAAGGTCACAGCCTCGGTCTTATGACGCTGAGGTGCGCCGCCGGGAGGAGCGCGCCGACTGGGGCGCGCGGCCGCAGGGCCGCCTAGCCGGATCCCTCGGCAAGCTCCTTTTCGGCGTGCGCCGCCCATTCGGAGACCAGTTGATCAAGCACCGGGGCGAGGTTGCGCAGCTCGTCCAGGTGCGCCGGCCCGAGGCGGCTCAGCCGCGCCTCGCCGTCGGGGGTGAGCGCCACCCGGGTAAGCCGCCCGTCCATGGCGTCCCGGGATCGCTCGACCAAGCCCGCATGGGCCGCCCGGTCGACGAGTTCCACCACGCTGTGGTGCCGCAGCAACAGGTAGTCGGCGAGCTCGGAGATCGTCGGATCCTGACGCCCGGGATGCCCCTTGATCGCCACGAGCAACTGGTGCTGGGCCGGGGTCAGGCCCACCGCGCGCGCCTGCGTCTGGCTCCAGTGCAGGAATCGGCGCAGGCTGGTACGGAACGCTAGCAAGTTCTGGAAGTCCCCAGCCGACATCTCGGGCACCCCCTCACCGTAGCGCCGCGACCGGCTCGCGTGATACCAGGGAGTCATCCCACCTCCTGCTGCCCAGGGCCTGCCAGGCATGCGGCGCGGTGGCCGAATCCGGCCCGCCGGCCACCTGCCCGCAATGCGGCAGCGAGATCACCGGGGAGTGATCCGCCCAGGTCACCCGGCCGCACCGGCGCCGCGATTCGCGCCTTGACGGCGGGGCGCCGGTGCCGGTCAGCGTGGCCCGGCGAGCACCGCCTGCGTCTGGGTCACCTGCGCCACCCGGCGGCCCGCGTCATCGGTAAGGTCCGTCTGCACCACGATCACCGACCGGCCCACGTGCATCGGCCGGGTGACCGCGGTCACCTCGCCCGACCGGACCGCGCGGGTGAACACCGCGGCCGAACTGGTTGTCGCGGTCACCGCGCCGGGCGGCAGGTTAAGGAAGGCGCAGATCCCGCCGAGGCTGTCGGCCAGGGCCATCAGCGCGCCGCCGTGCAGGATGCCGCCGGAAGTGCATTTCTCCGGGGCCCAGGCCATCCGCCCCCGGACCTCACCGGCCACGGCCGCGTCCAGGACGATGCCCAGGCCGGCCGCGAACGGCATCAGGGCCAGCAGCCCGGCAAGCTCGCCCCCGGTCGGCCCGGGCCCGGCTGCCGCCGCTTCCCCGGCCGGCTCCTGGGACCCACCGGCCTGGGGCTCGTGCATCTGCTCCTCCCCCCCGCCGTCGGCCCGCCCCGCCGCATCCCCGGGCACTGGGCCGTCCCCGGCAGGGGTTCCGCCATCGGGCACCGGGCCGTCCCCGGCAGGCGCTCCGTCCCCCGCCCGCGCCGCGCGCAGCAGCGCGACCACTTCCTCGTCCGAGGTCTGTGCGAAGTCTTCGTACCATTCGCCGATCGCCAGGAACCGCTGCGGTGTCTCCAGGCAGATCACCTCGTCGGCGTCGCCCCGCATCGCCTGGTCCGCGGCGGGTGGCGCCACCGGGACCGCGAGTACCACCCGGGCCGCGCCCAGCGCCCGCGCCACCTGGCAGGCGGCGCGGGCCGTGGAGCCGGTCGCGATGCCGTCGTCCACGATGACGGCAATCCGCCCGGTCAGCGGTTCGTGCGGCGACCCACCGCGGAACCGCTGCGCGCGGCGCTGCAGTTCGGCCCGCTCCTTTTGCTCGACCCGAGCGATCTCCGCCTCGCTGACCTGGGCGTACCGCACGACCTCGGAGTTGATGACCCGCGCACCGGACTCCCCGATCGCGCCCAGGCCGAGTTCCGGCTGGACCGGCACGCCCAGCTTGCGCACCAGGATGACATCCAGCGGGGCGCCCAGCGCCCGGGCCACCTCCGCCGCGACCGGCACCCCGCCCCGGGGCAGCCCGAGGACCACGACGTCCGCACCGCGCAGGAACTCCAGGCGGGCGGCCAGCCGCCGGCCGGCGTCGGATCGGTTGCGGAACCGCATGGTGACCCCCTTCCGCCGGTCTGGGAAATGTCTACCCTGCCGCGGCCATCCATGTCAGCACCCGCCTGCATCTGCTAGATGCGCCGCAGGACCTCCCCCTCGTGATCATGGTATTGGCGTCGGTCGCCCACCAAGTGACCAGCCAGCAACGATAGCTTGACCAACACCACATGTTGTTGTACATTGACAACATCTGATGTAGGAGTAGATATAGATGGTACCGACATGAACACAACCACCACCAGCAGGATCGATTACCTGCCGCGATCCCGGCGCCGCGCGCTGGTCGTCGTCGCCCTGGCCGGCTACCCGGTGGCCGTTGCCGCCCTGGCCGCCCTCAAGCACACCAGCCTGAACAGGTGGCTCATCCTGGCCCTCTTCCTGCTGCTCCTGCTGCCCACGCTGGCCACCCTGCTCGTCGGCTACCGGTACGCCCGAGGGCGCATCGACGGCCGCCGCGCCCGGCTCGACGAGCGCGACCTCGCCCTCCGCCAGCAGGCCTACGCCCTGTCGCACCACGTGCTGACGGCCATCCTGATCGCCGCCACCGCCATCACCGAGATCTACCTCACCAGCGGCAACACCCTGCAGTTCGATGCCAACAGCTTCTGGCTCGTCGCCATGTGGGTGATCGTGTACCTCCCGGCGCTGCCCTCGCTGATGCTCGCCTGGATCGAGACAGACCAGCCCGCCGATGCCTGACAGCCAGCGCCGGGTCCACAACCGGCTGGCCGTGCTCCGGGCCGAGCGCGGGCTGTCGCGCAAGCAGCTTGCCGACAAGCTCGGCATCAACTACCAGACGATCGGCTACATCGAGCGCGGCGACTACAACCCCAGCCTCGAACTGGCCCTGACCATCGCCGAGCTCTTCCGGCTCCCCATCGAGGCGATCTTCAGCCTCAAGCCGATGACCCCCCTGTCGGAAGAAATCTTCCGCGAACCACCCCCGGAGCCCCGCTAGACCCAGCGATCATGCGAGCGGCAGGCCGACGCCCCGCCGCGCCGGTCGCCGGGCCGCCCGGGTGTGCGGGCATCCCCGGGCCCGACGGCATCCCGGGCCGGGCACCCCGGGGCGCAGCGGTCAGATGAGCAGGGTGCGCAGGAACGCGCGGGTGCGGGTGCCGTCGGCGCCGATGGTGTACTCGGCCGCCACGAAGTCGGTCACGCCCGCGTCGGCAAGCTGGCCGATCTGGGCGGCCACGGCGTCCTCGTCCCCGACAATGGCCACGTCCGCCGGGCCCGCCGCGCCCTCGCGGTCGAGCATGGCCCGGTAGGACGGCAGATCACCGTAGATGGCGAAGACCCGCGCGGCCCGCTCCCTGGCCCCGTCCGAGTCGTCGGTGACACAGACCGGGAGGAGGCACACCACGCGCGGGCTGGGCCGTCCGGCATCCCGGGCGGCGGCGGTGATCACCGGCACGACGTGGTCGCGCACGGTGGCCGGCCCGGTCATCCACAGCACGGTGCCGTCGGTCTGCTCACCGGCCAGCCGCAGCATCTGGGCGCCGAGCGCGGCCACCACGACCGGGACCCGGCCGGGAGACGGGGTGGTCAGCCCGATGTTCGCGCGCACGGTGGTGCCGCTGAACGAGGCGGGCTGCTTATCCAGCAGCGGCAGCAGTACCGCGAGGTACTCCCGCATGTGCAGGATCGGCCGGCTGTAGTCGTAGCCGAACATATCCTCTATCACGATCTTGTGGGACAGCCCGATCCCGAGCACCAGGCGGCCGTCCACCGCCGCCGCGACGGTCCGCGCCTGCTGGGCCAGCGCGGCCGGGTGCCGCGGGTAGGTGGGAACGGCGGCGGTACCGACCTCGATGCCGGGCACGCCGCTGCCCGCGACCGCCAGCGCGGTCAGCGCGTCCACCCCGAAGATGTTGCTCATCCAGGCGGAGGCGAACCCCTCGTCGGCGGCGCGCTGCAGCTCCTCGCGCAGCGCCGTGATCGGGCTGCGGCCGGACGGATCCCGCAGCGATACGCCAATCCTCATGGTGCGCCCTCCCGTGCCTTGGCCCGAGCCAGCCGATCCGGAACGGGGCCATTCTGCCGGGCCCGATCCACGGGCGCCATCCTGCTGGGCCCGCCGCCGATCCGCCCGGTTACCGCCAACCGGCGGCTGCTCCACCCGAGTGCGCCACCGCCACCTCGGCGGCCAGCGCCGCGTTGTCCGCGATGAGCAGGCGGTTGACCTCCACGCTGCGCCCGCCGCTCAGCTCATGCACCAGGGACAACACGGCCGGGGTCACCGCCTGCCCGGTCACGCCCCGCTCGCGTACCCGGCCGACCGCCTCGGCGATGATCTCCTCCAGGTCCACGGCCGGGTCCGGCGGGCGGGCCAGGAGCAACCCGGACGTTCCGTTCAGCTGCCAGTGAAGGGCGGCGATCCGGGCAGCTTCCACCGCGCTGGCGACAACCGCGGACACCGGCGGGCCGCCGCCCGCGCTGTAGAACAGCGGCAATGCCGGCGTGCGCCAGCCGAGGACCGGGACGCCCAGGGTTTCCAGCAATTCCGCCGTGGCCGGGACATCCAGGATCGACTTGGCGCCGGAGGACACCACCATGGCCGCGGTGCGGGCGAGCTGCGGCAGGTCACTGGAGATATCCAGGCTCTGGGCGAAATCGCGGTGCACCCCCCCGGTGCCGCCGGTGCCCAGGAAGTGGATGCCGGTGGCCCGGCACACCGCCAGGGTGCCGCCGACCGTGGTGGCGCCGAGCGCCCCCTGGACCGCGCAGGCGGCCAGGTCGCGGGCGCCCACCTTCCGGGCGGACTCCCCCGCCGTGGCGAAGCGCTCCAGCTCCGCCCCGGTCAGCCCGGCCCGGACGGCACCGTCCACCACGCCGACCGTGGCCGGGACGGCACCGGCGGCGCGGACCCGGGCCTCCGCGGCCAGCGCCACGCCCAGGCCCTGCCCGCCGGGGAAGCCGTGGGAGACCAGGGTGGTCTCCAGCGCGACCACCGCCCCGCCGTCCCGCAGCGCCGCGGCGACCTCGCCGGCCAGCACCGGAGTGACCGTCATGGCATCGCTCCCATCCCGGCGACCGCGCGGGCCGCCGCGTCCAGCCCGAGGCGGACGCCGCCGAGCAGGTAGCCCGCGGCGAACGCGTCACCCGCGCCGGTCGCATCCACCGCCCGGGCCGACGGCGCGGCATGGGTGGCCCCGCCGACGCGGACCCCGCGCGGCCCCAGTTTCACCACCATCTCGCTGCCGGGTATCTCCCCCACCAGCTCCGCTTCCGCTTCGGTGCCGAACACGACCTCGGGCCGCAGCCGGATGAGCAGCGCGCGGAACCGCTCTGCGCCATAGTCTCGCAGCGCCGCGGTGGAGGAGAGATCCACGCTCAGCCGCGGCAGGTGGCGTGCGGCGGCGAGGGCGGCCCCGGCGACCGGTTCCCGGATCAGGCTGTAACCGGGGAGGTGCAGCCGGGTGCAGCCGTCGAACCACTCGTCCGCCAGGTGGGCGGCCGCCAGTTCCGTGCCCACGCCGCGGTCGGTCAGCATGGACCGGGACCGCCCGCCGTCGGAAAGCGAGACCACCACGCCGGTCCGCCCCGGCAGCACCGGCCCGGCGAGTTCCACCCCCCGGCTGGTGAGTTCCCCGGCCACCATGCCGCCCGCGGAATCGGCCGCCCGGGCGGCTATCAGCCGGGCCCGGCCACCGAGCGCGACGATCCACGCGGCCACGTTGGCCGCCTGCCCGCCAGCACCTGCCCAGGCGGTCGCGGGAGTGTCGGTCTCCGGCTCGACCGGGCCGGCCAGGGACACGATTACATCGAGGTGCGCGTCCCCCAGCACGCAGATCATGGGGCCAGGATGCCATGATCATCCAAACGGGGCGGGGTCAGGGCGGGCTGCCCGAGTTGCGGTTCGCTGCGGTAGCGGAGGCAGGCCCCCAGGCCGGCCACCCCCATGAGCATGCTGGTCACGGGAATGGCCAGGGGCCGGTCATGGTTCCACTCCCACGGGGGCCACCGCCGGTGCCCCGGTACGTGAGGAAGGAAGAAGGCATGGCGACGGTCGAGCTAACGGCCGAGAACTTCGAGACCGTGATCGGTGACGCCGACCTGGCACTGGTCGACTTCTGGGCGTCGTGGTGCGGTCCCTGCCGGACGTTCGGCCCGATCTTCGAGCGGGTGTCGGACCAGCACGAGGACGCGGTGTTCGGCAAGGTGGACACCGAGGCCCAGCAGGCGCTTGCCGCCTCGTTCGGGATCACGTCGATCCCGACCCTGATGATCATCCGCGACAAGGTCATCCTCTACGCCCAGCCGGGCGCGATCCCCGAGCCCGCGCTGGAGGACCTCATCGCGAAGGCGCGCGCGGTGGACATGGACGAGGTCCGGGCCAGCATCGCCGGTGACAAGGCCGGCGCTACCTGATCCGCCGCGACGGGCTCAGGCACCTCCCATGCGCACCGGGTGATCAACCCGGGCCGTTCGCGGTGCCAGCGGTCACTCCCGCTCCAGCGGGATGGCAGGCCAGTCCAACATCCGTGCGCCGATCACCGCCACCTGCAGCGCAAGCGCATCCGCGGGGTCAGCGGGGTCCCGCCCGGTAAGTTCCCTCACCCGGGCCAGCCGGTAGGTGACGGCCCGCACGGACAGGTGCAGGTCCCGCGCGGCCGCGACGGCGACGCCGCCCCTGGCGTAGTAGGCATCCAGTGTGGCCAGCAGCGGCGCGGCGCCGCCCCGGGCCCGCGCCAGCGGCGTGAGCAGGGTCTGCACCAGGTCGGTGATGGCCGCCCGGTCCCGCAGCAGCACCTGGTAGATGAGCAGGTCCGCGGCGCGGACGACCTCGTCGGACAGGCCCAGGCGCTGGGCCACGTCGAGCGCGTCGGCCGCCTCGTCGTGGGAGCGGACGACGCCGCTCGGCCCGGGATAGGACCGCCCGAGGGCGATCCGCCAGGGCGGCGGCCCGGCCGGGCCGGGCTCGCGGGCGCCACCGGAGCGGCCCGCAGCCTGGCGGGCCAGCGCGGCCGCCAGGGCCTGGGCCACCGCGGCCGCCTCGTCGCCGCCGGCCGATCCCATGATCACCACCAGCCGGCCGCGGCGGCTCACCACCAGCGAGGAGTACGGTGCGGCGGCCTCGGCGATCACGGCGTCGATGTGGACGCCGGCCAGGCTCACGCTGCCGTCGCTGTCCGTGGAGCCCACCACCATCACCTGGTGCGGGCCGGCCAGCCGCAGCCCCAGCCGCTCCCCCCGGTTCAGCAGGTCGGCCACTGCGCCGCGGCCGGACAGCAGGTCCTCGAAGAACTCGCGGCGCTCCGCCTCCTCCCGCCGGGCGACCGATGCGTAGGCGCGCTCGAACCCGCTCGCAGCCGCCGCCACCGCGTCGTCCGCGGCGTGCAGCACGGCCAGCACGGCGGCGCGGAGCACGGTGAGTGAGTCGGTGTCCAAGGGCAGTTCGCGCCACAGCCGCCAGGTCGCCGACAGGTAGAGGTCGACCAGGCCGCCCAGGGCAACCCCGCCCTCCGCGGCCTGCTCCCCGGATCGGGCATACCCGGCAAGTTCCGCCGCGGACAGCCGGCGCCCGCTGCCAAAGGCGTCGACGACGGCGGGCAGGTAGTCACCGAGCAGCCCCGGCGGCACCCCGCCGGCCTCGCGGCTCGCCGCGAGAGTGATCGCGGCCAGGTCCGGCCGGCCGCCGCTCCTGCGCGAAGTCACTCCAGGCACCTGCCTTCCGGCCCTGCCGACCGGCCCGGGCTGGTACGGGGCCTCGAATTCCGGCGACGGCTTGGCCGACGGTGAGTCGCCGCCACGCCTGCCTCCGTCGGCTCCCATGTTGCCGGACGTCGGCAAGATACCGAGGTGATTCTTAGCCGGTAAGTCACGCAGACCTTTTGGGATCGGCAAGGAATAGTTAAGCACGAGCCCGGAACGGCCGGGCGGCATCCGATGGGAGGTCACCGTGACGGCATCACGCGGTCAAGGGACCCCCGGCCGCCGTGCCCGCGCCGTGACGGCCGCCAGCCGGATCGGGCAGTACACGGGGGCACTGCTCATCCGGGCCGCTCGGCCCGGGCACCACGCAGGTGACCGGGCCGGGCGGGCCGGCCCGATGGCCCACGGGGGGGACCGCAGACCGAAACGCAGCGACGCAGGCAGGAGAAAGCCGGGACACTAGGCCAGCGAGGGCCATCGGATGGCCGCGGGATCCCTGCAAGTCTCCGCCTGGGGCTGGGCGGCGGTTGCCGCTGCCCTGGTCGTCCTGCTTGCCGCGGATCTGGTGGCGAGTTCCCGGCGGAATCGCCCGGTCCGCATGCCGGAGGCGGCCGCATGGACGCTGGCCACCGTGGCGCTGGCGGTGGGTTTTGGCGCCCTGCTCGCGCTCACCTCGGGGAGCACGCCCGCCGGGCAGTTCTTCGCCGGCTGGCTGACCGAGTACAGCCTGTCCCTGGATAACCTGCTGGTCTTCGTCGTACTAATCAGCTGGTTCCGGGTGCCGGCCCGGCTGCAAGGCCGCGTGGTACTGGCGGGCATCGGCATCGCCGTGGTGCTGCGCGGCATCGTCATCGGCCTCGGCGCGGCGGCGCTGAACCGGTTCGGGTGGCTGGAATACCTGCTCGGCCTGTTTCTTCTCTATACGGCGGCCCAGGTGGCCCGGCGCCCTGCCGAGACCCTGGCGGCCCCCGGGCCGGGGACCGAGGCTCCCGGCGCGGCGGCCCAGGACGAGCCGGCCGGGGTGGCGGGGCGCATCGCGGCGCGGCTGACCCGGCGCGGCACGGCCGGGATGCTGGCGCTGGTGATCGCGCTCGGGGTGACCGACGTGCTGTTCGCGCTCGACTCCATCCCGGCCGTGTTCGGGCTGACCCGGGATCCGTTCCTGGTGTTCAGCGCCAACGTGTTCGCCCTGCTCGGCCTGCGGCACCTCTACTTCCTGGTGGCGGGGCTGCTCGCACGGCTGGCCTACCTGCAGGCCGGGCTGTGCGTGATCCTGGCCTTCATCGGGCTCAAGCTCTTCGGCGAGGCGCTGCGTGGCTCCGGGGTGACCAGGCTCGGGCCGGTCCCCGTTCCGCAAGTCGGTCCCTGGCTCTCGCTCGCGATCATTGTCCTGGTGCTCGCCGCCTCCGCCCTGGCCAGCGTCGTGGCCATGCGGCGGCATGCCGGGCAGCAGGAGCGGGCCGCACGGATGGTCTACGGCGGCCGGCGCTGAGCGCGGCCTGGCTCAGGATGTGAGGGCGCCGCGCAGGTGCGCCACGATGTCCCCGAGGCCCACCTTCACCGTGTCCCCAGTGGCCCGCGTGGTGACCTCAACGGTGCCCTCGGCGAGGCCGCGCTTGCCCACGGTCACCCGGAACGGGATACCGGTGAGCTCGGCGTCGCGGAACTTCACCCCCGCCCGTTCGGCCCGGTCGTCGATGATGACCTCGATGCCCGCGGCGCTGAGCTGCTCACAGACCGACTCCCCCACCTCGGCGGACTCGGGGTCCTCGGACTGTGCCACCACCACGACGACGGTGAACGGGGCCACGGCCACCGGCCAGACGATGCCGCGCTCGTCGTGATGGCGCTCGACGATGGCGGCCATCGCCCGCTCCACGCCGATGCCGTAGCAGCCCATGATCGGGTGCACGCGCTCACCGTTCGCGTCCAGCACGGTGACCCCGAACGCCTTGGTGAACTTGTAGCCGAGCTTGAAGATGTGCCCGACCTCGATGGCCGGCACGAGTTCCAGCGGCTGGCCGCACCGGATGCACGGGTCCCCGGCGGCCACCTCGCGCAGGTCGGCCCAGGACCCGACGGTGATGTCCCGGGCGACGTCCACCCCGCGCAGGTGGAAGTCGTCGGCGTTGGCCCCGGTGACCATGTCGCGGCGGCCGTGCAGCGCCTCGTCGCCGAGCACCGGCAGGTTGGTCACCCCCACCGCGCCGAGGCTGCCGGGCAGCGCGCCGAGCGCCTCCCTGATCTCCTCGGGGTGGGCGGGGCGGATCTCCACCGCACCGGTGGCGTCGGCCAGCTTCTGCTCGTTGAGCGCGTGGTCACCGCGCATCAGCACCAGCGTCAGCTTCCCGTCCAGCACGTAGACCAGGGTCTTGATCTGCCGGTCCGCCGGCGCGTCATAACCGGCCGCCAGGTCCTCGATCGTGCGCACGCCGGGGGTGGCGAACCGCTCCGGGGCGGGCGGCCCCGGGCCGTCGGTGATCTCGGCCAGCCGGGAAGTGGCCTTCTCCACGTTGGCCGCGTAGTTGCACGCCGGGCAGTGGGCAACCATGTCCTCACCGACCTCGGAGGGGCACATGAACTCGGTCGAGTCCTTGCCGCCCATGGCGCCGCTGGAGGCCTCCACGGGGATCACCGGGAGGGACAGCCGCCGGAAGATGTCCAGGTAGGCCGTGCGGTGCCGGTCGAAGGAGAGGTCGAGCCCGGCCGGATCCAGGTCGAAGCTGTAGGAGTCCTTCATGGTGAACTCCCGCACCCGCAGCAGGCCGGCCCGGGGCCGCGGCTCGTCCCGGAACTTGGTCTGGAACTGGTACCAGGCCTGCGGGAGCTGCTTGTGCGAGTTCAGCTCCTGCGCGATGACGGTGAAGACCTCCTCGTTCGTCACCGCCAGCACGTTGTGACCGCCCCGGTGGTCGGTGAACGTGAACATGACGTCGGCCATCGTCTCGGTGCGGCCGCTGCGCTCCCAGATCTCTTTCGGGTGCATGGTGGGCGCCAGCAGTTCCTGGGCGCCGATCCGGTTCATTTCCTGCCGGATGATGTCGATCACCTTGGCCCGCACCCGGACCGCCAGCGGCAGCAGGGAGTAGTGGCCCGCCTGGAGTTGCCGGATGTACCCCGCGCGGACCAGCAGCCGGTGGCTCGCCGCCCCGGCCTCCGCTGGGTCCTCCCGCAGGGTCGGAATGTGCATCTGCGACCAGCGCACGGGGCGGGGTGGTGGGGTCGGGGCTAGCATGGTCCAGGCTTCCTCGTCGCGGCTTCCAGGGATGACTCCCCGCCGCGCCGGGCGGGGATGAGAAATCGAGCTTAGTTGCCCTGCGCCGGAGCCTCGACCCGGTTTCCCGGTTCCAGCGGCGGCGCGCCGATCGGCAGGCAGGTCAGGCACTCCGGCTGGGCCACCGGATGCTCCGGCTCGGGGCGCAGCACGTTGTTGTCGATCGTCAGCGCGGACAGCACCGCCCCGACGGCAAGCAGGCCGGCGCAGATGACCATGGCCATCTGGAACCCGGAGTTCATCGCCGTCTTGTCCTGGTACGCATCGCCGGTCAGGCCCACGACCAGCGGGAGCCCGGCCACGGCGAGCAGCCCCGCAGCGCGGGCCACTGCGTTGTTGACCCCGCTGGCCACCCCGGCGTGGCGGACGTCGGCGCTGGCCAGGACGGTGGCCGTCAGCGGGGCAACCACCGCGGACAGGCCCAGGCCGAACAGCGTGACGGCGGGGAGCACATCGGCCACGTATGAAGCGTTTGGCCCGATTCTGACCGCCAGGAGCAGGCCGGCACCGCACAGCAGACAGCCAGCGGCCATCAGCCAGCGCGGGCCGACCCGCTGCGCCAGCGCGCCCGCCCGCGCGGACAACGCCAGCATCAGCAAGGTCAGCGGCAGCAGAGACAGCCCGGCCTGCAGCGGCGTATACCCGGACACCACCTGGAGTTGCAGGACCAGCAGGAAGATGGTGGCGCCCAGCGCGCCGTAGATCACGAAGGTGATCACGTTGACCGCGGTGAACTGGCGGGAGGCGAACACGTCCAGCGGGAGCATGGGCGGCACGCTGCTCCCCGCGCGCCCGCGGCGGCGCTCCAGCAGCACGAAGCCGATGCCGGCGAGGATCCCCGCCGCCCCGATCAGCGCCGCCCGGGCGAGGCCCTTCCCGGGCGCCTCGATGAGCGCGTAGGTGATCCCGGCCAGGGCCAGCGCGGCGAGGATCGCCCCGGTCCAGTCGAACCGGCCGTGGCTGGTGGGGTCCCTGGTCTCGGGCACGTGGCGCACCGTGACGGCCACCACGGCGGCGGCCAGCGGCAGGTTGAGCAGGAAGATCCACCGCCAGCCGACCGAGCCGATGATCCAGCCGCCGAGGAACGGGCCGACCGCGCCGGCCACGCCGCCCAGGCCGGACCAGGCGCCGATGGCCTTGGGCCGGTCGTCGGCCACGAACGCGGCCTGGATGATCGCCAGCGAACCGGGGGTGAGCAGCGCGCCGCCGATGCCCTGCAGCGCCCGCGCGGCGATGAGCACGCCGATGTCCGGGGCGAGCCCGCACAGCACCGAGGCCAGCGCGAACCAGATCACGCCTATCACGAAGATCCTGCGCCGGCCGTGCCGGTCGCCGAGCGCGCCGCCGAGCAGGATCAGCCCGGCCAGCGTCAGCGTGTAGGCGGTGACGATCCACTGCAGGCCGGCCAGCGAGGTGTGCAGGTCTTTGCCGATGGTGGGCAGGGCCACGTTGACCACGGTGCCGTCGAGCATCGCCATGCTCGACCCGAGCACGGTGGCGGCGATCACCCACCGGCCCTGCTTGCTGCTCAGCCGGATGTCACCCGGCGCTGCGACGACAGCGGCCACGCCTTCGATCCTCTCACCGCGTGGCCGGAACTCCCAGTCTGCGCGCCGGGCGGCGCGGCCGCTGACGGATACGCGGCGGCGCGGCCGGGCGCCGGGGCTCCCCCGGCGGTCACGGGACCGGCTTGCCGCCCCGCCACTTCGACGAGCCCGGCCCGTAGGCGAGGACGACCCAGACGGGGCCGCGGGCGAACGTCATCGGCTTGCCCGAGCCCGTCGTGAACGTAGTGCCGCCGTTGGCGGCCGGCCGCGACCACCTCACGTGGTAGGCCTCGCCGTTGCGCAGCACCACGGCGGTGCCCGAGCCGACGGTCTCCGCGTCGGGCGGCATCATCGGGCCCTGCTCGAGGAACGGGGACAGGCCCACGACGACGTGCTGGATGACCACGGTGGGGGCGGCCAGCTGACCGGCGCCGGTGCTGATGGCCGGGGCTCCGTCCATCCACACCAGCCAGCGGTCCCGGCGACGCGACCAGGTAAACCGGAACGAGGCGGCCGGGTAGGACACCGACTCCGCGTGGCGGTGCTGGCCGCCGGGCGGCGGCGGGCCGAACCGGAACCCGATGTCGCGGGCCACGCTGGCGTGCCGGGCCTGCTTCAGCAGCACCCGGGTGTCGGCGTACAGGTTGTACGGCTCGACCCGGTCCACGGTCCGGAAGTAGCCGCGGGCAGTCGACGCATACAGGGACGCGATCCTGGAGTGCTCGACCACCGGGACCAGCCGAGGCTGCGCCCCGGACCAGGCGAAAGCCGGGCGGCCGAACTGGCGCAGCAACTGGAGGTCATCCTGCCGGGCGCTGCGCACCGGGCCGACCACCCGCGGGTAATGCCCTCGACCGGGATCAGGTACACGATGTCGGCCCTGGCCAGCCCGGTGGCAGGCCGTTCCGGGAGGGTGTTCCCGATCTTCACGGCGAGCACCGGCTTGAGCTGCGGCACCTGCTCGCCGGTGAACGGGGACACCAGCGGGCCCTGGTGAGTCGGCGACGGCTTCGGGGCCGGTTTGGGCGCCAGGGCCACCTTGCCCACCGTGTCCTGGTTCATGGCGAGCGCGATGGCGCCCGCCATCACCGCCAGGGCAACGACGGCCCCCAGTGCCGCGAGCGCAATGCGCCGCCGGTCCCAGACCATGTGTGCACCTCTCCGGGGACTTGGTACCCCGGCAGCCTCATTTCATGATCGCGAGGAGTGCCGAGGGCGGTAACCGGCTCAGCGCATCCGGGCTGGCCCGGGATGCAGGCTATCTCAGCACGCGCAGCACGGCCGTCCGTTCCCATGCCCGCAGCTCTCCCCAGCCCGCGGCGCCTCCGCCCGCGGCGCCCGGCCGGCGGCGGGCCCTCACGGCACGGACGCCCATTTCATCCTCCTTTGTGTTCGCGGCGCGCCATCCGCCCTGCCCCGTGGCCGCACGGCGCGGTGCGGCCGTGGCACGCTGAGACAGGAGGGCCGCTGGCGCGCCCCGCGCCCGCCCTGGCCCCGCGATCATGGAGGCGCCATGGATCCGATGCCGGAGGACTGGGACCGCGCCGTAGCGGTTGTCGCTCATCCCGATGACCTGGAGTACGGGGCCGCCGCCGCGGTCGCCCGCTGGACCAGGCAGGGACGCCACGTGGCCTATGTGCTGGCCACGGCGGGCGAGGCCGGCATCGAGGGCATGGCCCCGGACGTGGTCGGGCCGCTGCGCCAGGAGGAGGAGCGCCGTGGCGCGGCGGTGGTCGGCGTCTTTGACGTGGACTTCCTCGGCCACCGGGACGGGCTGATCGAATACGGCGTGCCGCTGCGCCGGGACATCGCCGCGGCGATCCGGCGGCACCGGCCCGACGTGGTGATCACTATGAGCTTCGACCTCACCTGGGGGGACGAGGGGCCGGTCAACCACGCCGACCACCG